>Ga0334722_10004741_pt1 | contig 14017 bp, 13 predicted proteins | sample C3_bottom_MG_FD_207210 | JGI IMG/M metagenome (GOLD analysis project Ga0334722, IMG submission 207210) | Sediment microbial communities from Yellowstone Lake, YNP, Wyoming, USA - C3_bottom | ecosystem: Environmental > Aquatic > Freshwater > Lake > Sediment | place: USA: Wyoming | collected...
TCTTTTAAATAATGGTCAAATTTCGAAAAGTCATTAAAACCGGTAATAGTTTAGCTATTACCATTCCGGCAAAAACTATTTCTGATTTTTCGCTCAAAGAAGGGGATATGGCCGAAGTTCTGGTTAACAAGACCAAAACCGCTATCACTTACCGTTTTACCGGTCATCCCCGTCAACTATCACTTATTGACAAAAAGCGGAACTTGGAATAAACATAAGGCCTATGTCGGTTATTGCCAAAAAAACCAAAAATATTTTTTATACCATTCTTGGTTTAACTTTTATTTGTTTGGTCATCAATCTTCCGCCGCAATTCACTCTATTTGGCCGCGCTTTTTATCGTCCGGATTTTAGTTTTAACATTGGCAATATCAAGCTTCAAAAAAAACTTGACCTTAAGTTTGGTTTAGATCTGGCCGGCGGTGCCTCCTTGATTTATGATATCGATACCACTAAGGTTGCTAAAGATAATCTTGTTTCCGCCCTGGACTCTCTAAAAACCAACATTGAACGCCGGGTGAATTTATTTGGGATCAGTGAAGCCAACATTAAGCTTTCCTCCCAGGGTGGCAAGAACCGTCTGACCGTCGAGCTCCCCGGTATTGAAGATATCAACCAGGCCATTAATTTGATCGGTCGAACCGCTCAATTAAGCTTCCGGGGTGAAGATTCTAAAGTTACCGAAGCTACTACTTCTGCCTCGTTTGCTGACGCGTTTCCTTATGATACCGGCATTAATGGTTCTCATCTGATCAGATCCAGTGTCCAGATCAATCCCAACAATTCCGAGCCGGAAGTTAGTCTCGAATTCAATCCGGAAGGCACAAAATTGTTTGAAAAAGCCACCAAAGAATATTTAAATAAAAGAATTGCCATATTTCTAGATGAATATCCGATCACTTATCCTACCGTTCAGTCAGTCATTCCTGATGGTAAGGCGGTTATTAATGGTAAGTTCGATATCAAAACGGCCAAAGAGTTATCCGCTCAGCTCAACGCCGGGGCCCTCCCTCTACCCATTAACCTAATCCAGCAGACAACCGTCGGCGCTACCTTAGGTAAAGATTCAATCAGTAAAGGTATCTACGCCGGGCTGGTCGGTTTGGGTTTAGTCTTTTTATTTATGATCGGAAATTACGGGTATTTAGGTTTTATTGCCAACATCAGTTTGATCATTTATGGTTTGATCACCCTTACTCTTTATCGTCTCATTCCGGTAACTCTTACTTTTCCCGGTATAGTCGGCTTTATTCTATCTATAGGCATGGCAGTTGATAGTAACATTCTGATTTTTGAAAGAATGCGTGAAGAAACCCGTGCCGGTATGTCCTGGAACATGGCCATGGAGCTTGGTTTCGGCCGGGCTTGGGATTCGATCAAGGACGCCAACACCTGTACCATTATTACCGGTCTGATATTGTTCAATCCCTTCAATTGGAATTTTCTGAACACTTCCGGTATGGTTCGCGGATTTGCTATTACCCTTATTTTAGGTATTTTTATCAGTATTTTTACCGGAGTTTACGTTACCCGTAATCTATTAAGAGTTTTAGGTAAGAAAAAATAATATGCTCAACATCATGAAATTCCGGCCTTTGTTCATTATTATCTCTTCATTTATGATCCTGGCTTCTCTTTTTTCCATTATCAAATGGAAATTCAATTATTCTCAGGATTTTGTCGGCGGCACGGTTTGGGAAATTCAATTTGAAAAAGACGTCAATCAGACTACCATAGAAAAGGCCTTTTCCGATAATAAGATACGGCTTTCTGATTTAAACATATCCGGAAAATTAGTTACTTTAAAATTTGAAAATATCAGCCAAAATAATAAACTTGAATTGGAGAATGCTTTTAAAACCATCGATCCAAATGTCAAAGAATTGCGTTTTGAAACCACCGGTCCGGTATTAGGTAAAGAGCTTATTCAGAAAACCGTTATTGCCATTATTCTCTCCTCACTTTCTCTGTTGATCTTTATCGGTACCAAATTTAAGGATTTTTCCTTCGGTGCTTCGGCAGTTTTAGCTATGTTTCATGATGCTTTTATACTAGTCGGAGCTTTTTCCCTACTGGGTCATTTTTTTGGTGCCGAATTGGATTCCTTATTCGTCACTGCTCTTTTGACCACCCTTTCTGCCTCTGTCCACGACACGGTGGTTACTTTTGATCGTATCAGGGAGCTAAAAAGAAAGAACCTCCGTCTGGAATGGGTTGAACTGGCCAATCAGGCCGTTTCTGAAGTCATTGTCCGCTCTATAAACAATTCCATGACCATTATCTTTATGCTGTTATCGTTGGTAGTTCTTGGTGGGTCTACTACCCGTTGGTTTGCCGTCGCTCTTCTGATCGGAGTTATTTGCGGTACCTATTCTTCCACCGCCGTTGCCATCCCTCTGGTTTTATTTTGGAAAAAGATCCAAACCAAAAAAGCTAAATAAATTTCTTTATTTTTTCGATTAATACTTTCCTGTCATTTAACTTCGGATCTTCCTCAACTTCGGCAAAAATTGCATTAAGTACTTCTCCTATTTTTCGGCTGGGCTTTATCTTTAATATTTCCATCACATCATTGCCGTTAACCTTTAGATCTTTGACCGCAAACGGTTGTTTTTGAACTTCTACCAATCTTTTCTTAAATAATTCCCACCGCCAGCTGCTTTCCTTGGCACCTGATCCCACCCGATCTGCCCGGCGCAAAGCCACCATTTCCTCCAGGTACTCCGGGGTTACATTTCGGACAAACCGTCTGACCGCCTTGTCGCTTTGAGTATCCTCGGTGGTGAACATATGCCATCTTACCAATCGAAATAATTGATCCGATTCCTTGTTGGACAATTTTAATCTTTTGCCGACCTTAACTGCTATTCGTGAACCCAATATTTCATGATTATAAAAAGTTCTGGCCTCGCCATCACCGTTCATCACCATTGGTTTAGCCACATCATGAAGCAATGCCGCTAATTTAGTTATCGGATCTGAAGTTTCACAATTGTTCAAAGTTTCCAATAAATGGGTCCAAACATCGTAGATATGATGACCTTTTTGTTTAACTTCAATACTTTCCATAATTTCCGGCATTATTTGTATCAGTAGCCCGGCATTTCTCAAAATTTTTATCCCATCAGCCGCTTTTTTGTTTTCCAAAATAATGAACAACTCTTCCCTGACCCTTTCCCCAGCGACATTATTAATCAATATCGCATTTTTTTGGATTGATTCAAAAGTTTTCTCTTCGATATTGAATCCCAATTGGGCCGCAATTCTAATTGCTCTGATCATTCTCAATGCATCTTCTTTAAACCTTTCATCCGGGTTACCGACCGCCCTAATTAATCTGCTTTGCAAATCTTCTTGCCCACTATACAAATCAATAATTTTTAAGTCTCCCTTGTCAAAGGGAGATTTAGAGGGATTGATTCCTATCGCCATCGCGTTGATCGTAAAATCCCGTCTTTGCAGATCTTCTTCCAATGTTTTTCCCCAGGCAACCGAATCCGGATGTCGGTTGTCGCTATATCCTCTTTCGGTCCTATATGTAGTTACTTCAAATATTTCCCCGTCTTTAAGGACAATACTAAAAGTCCCGAAATTATTTTCGCAAAAACTGTTTCTGGGAAATATTTTTTTCATCTCCTCCGGAGTTAAGTTAGTAGCAAAATCCCAATCTTTCACCTCCCGTCCCAACATCAGGTCTCTTACCGCCCCGCCGACCACGTAAATCTCCGCCTTATTGTCGGCAAATTTCTTCATCACCTCGATTACCTTTTGGGGTAATTTCAATTCCATTTTATTTATTAAAATCCAAATTTGACATTGTCAACATAAATAAATCAAATAGTGAAATTGATTTGCACAATCCCATACATGGACTGGAAAAAATTTTTGAATTTTCAATATACGAATAAGAACAACATTTGTCTTTCTGAAAATGACCGGGAGTTACATTCATCCATAAAATAAAACCAGTGAAGAAAGCAGTTATCACTAATAATATTTGTCTCATTGCCATATTTTACATTAGTCTCCCTTGTCAAAGGGAGATTTAGAGGGATTTGGTCCTCAACCCAAAACCCCCGCAGCTGCGGGGGTTTTATTTTGAAAATCAAAATTAACTGATTTTACATTTGGGGACGATCAGGACGAGGCAAGGCCTCTTTAACCGCAATGTTGCGGCCTTCCTGTTCGGAACCATCCAAAGCTTGCATCGCTGCTTTAGCTTCTTCTTCGGTCTCGAATTCCACAAAAGCAAAACCTTTGCTTCGGTGTGAAAATTTATCAAATACGACATTGGCCGAAATGACTTTGCCATAAGCAGAAAAGATCTGCATTAAGCTGTCATCGGTCATGGTGAAGGGAAGGTTCCCTACGAAGAGTTTCTTTGCCATTTTTTACCTTACAATAACTGCTGAAAAAAATTAATAGTGCTTCAGCTCAAGTAGTATAACAAAAATCAGTGTAAATACAATAAAATAGAACCATGACCACCAAAAAGCTCTCCATCGTGATTCCTTGTTACAACGAGTCCCGGACCATTGAGGTTCTGCTTTCCAAAGTATTAAAAGCCGATACTCTCGGTTTAACTAAAGAGATCATCATCGTTGATGATCACAGTACCGATGGTTGTCGGGAGATATTAAAGAAATATCAGAACCAACCCGGTTTTATAATATATTTTCAACCCAAAAATCAGGGTAAAGGCAGTGCCCTTAAAAAAGGTTTTCAGCTATCTACCGGCGATATTGTCTTAATCCAGGATGCCGATCTGGAATATGACCCGAATGAATATCCTCTTTTGCTCGAACCTATCATCAGTGACCGGGCCGATGTGGTTTACGGTTCCCGTTTTTTAGGAAGCAAACCCCATCGGGTGGTTTATTACTGGCATTCGGTCATGAACAATTTTTTGACCACCTTTTCCAATATGTTAACCAATATCAACCTAACTGACATGGAAACTTGCTATAAAGTTTTTAAAGGCGACATTATCCGAAAACTGGCAAGCAATTTAGATTCCCAACGCTTTGGTTTTGAGCCCGAGATCACTGCGAGATTAGCCAAGATCAAAAATATTCGTTTTTACGAGGTCGGTATTTCTTATTACGGCCGTACCTATGAAGAGGGGAAACACATCAATTATTTGGATGGCCTAAAAGCTGTTTGGCAAATTATAAAATATAATTTGTTCAGTTGATTCGGCTCACATATTTACGGCAAAATTGATCAGCCGTCCAATTTTCAACATTAAAATCCCCGACTTTAATTTGTACCCAATCGTCTTGTTTAGCATCCAGTCGGCACAAATTCGAATTATAGATCGAATACTTCTCCACCCCTGAAGTAATCTGTCGGAGGGCCGTTCTTGGCCAGTCCCAATGGTGGTAATCATATTGGGTAATATAGGTTGTCCCTTTAACCATCAGATCAGTGCTTTTATTTTTAGTAAATGTAATATTGTTAAATTGAATATTATTCCTGTCTTTCTGATAGATTGTTTTAATTTTCTCAAAGTTATTTTTGGTATATTGTTGAGTATAAAAAAGATATTGGCGGAAAAGATTACTTGGTTCATTTCCCACCACCACAATTTTTCTCCCGTTTTTTGTTTCCAGATCCAGATATTTTGCCAACTGCCTTTCCGAAAAGAAAAACCCGTCCGGCTGATACACCGGGTATCGGTAAAAATACAAATTCATTAAATTCAAAAAAAATATTATATAACCCAAGACTATAAATATTGTTAATTTTGGTCTAAGTTTTATTACATACCCTATCCCGACAGCAATTATTATTATCAAAATTGGAAATTGTAAGCATGAATGAAAGGCATATGCCGGCATATTATCCGCGCGGATCGCTTCCGGTATCGGTGCCATTAGCAGTAATATTCCCAATCCATAAAAAAATTCCCTTTTATATCTGAAAAGAAAATATCCGCCGATAAATATAAATATTATGTCCAAATAATAGAAAAAGCCGTGTTTCCAATAAGATAATAAATATGTTTCATCACTGACATTGAATAGTAGGTTAGGAGAAAAACTATTGACATATTTTTTGGCAAAATGTTGTAGGTACAAGGTATATTTATTATCAAACAATTGATTGAGTGCTGACGGTAACGATTGACTTCTGTCAGTTTCTACCTCGGCAATAATGCTCTGGCTATATGGAGTTGATAATTCATTTACCCTCACCGGACTTTTTGCCAGATTTAAAAGATAAAATCCGGTCATCAAAATTGCTGCCACGACTACCCATATATACATTCCTGTATTTTTACGGCTATTTTTTAAACATCCCCAGATTATTGCGATCACTATCCATGGGATAAAGATGACTTTTGTACCGATGTAACTAAAAAAAGCCAAAAATGCTGCCGGTATCGCCAACAAGATCCGTTTGCCTTTCATTTTTATCAACAGCCACAAAGTCATCATCATAAAAGCAGTTGCCATTGGTTGGTCAAAAGCAATTCTTCCCATATAAAAATTCCAGGGATTTACGATGGCTATTAATCCGGCTATTACCCCGGTCACTGGGCTGATTTCCCAGGCGATTAGACTCAAAACTACCACCAATAAGCTATTAATTATGGCAAAAGGTATTTTAACCGTCACTAAATTCATTGGCACTGGTCCGATAAAAGGTGCCAACAACAGGGACGTCAATTCAGCACTGGGGTTGTCAGGGGTAGGGGTCAATGACCATGGATTCCATTTACCGCTCATATCGCTTCCTCCGTACCAGACCGCTTTAGCATTTAAAACAAAATGAAGTTCGTCATTGGTTATACCGTTCGGCTCCCTATTTAGTCCATATAATCTGGAAAACAACGCTACTGCAAAAATAATTATTAAAACCAACCATTTTTTCTTAAACATTTTTATACACCGAGTATAATCCATATTAACAAAAATGAAACTTCACCTGCTTTCTAAAACCATTATCGACAGATCTACCGATCCCCAAACTCTTTTATCAATTCTTTTGAAAAATCGGCAGATCAAAGACAGTGCCAATTTTCTTGATCCGCCCTTTCCGGCCTTAGAACTTAAATTAACTATGTCAGTCAAGCTCATCAACAAATATATTATCAATCATAAAAATATCCTTATCTACGGCGATTATGATGTTGACGGTATCACTGCTACCGCCATTTTATGGCAGACACTTTATCAATCTTCTCCGTATGTTATTCCTTTTATTCCCCATCGGGAAATCGACGGCTATGGGGTCAAAGCCGATTCTTTTTTTCGATTTCAAAAAGAAAAGAAACTTAAATTTGACCTATTAATTACTGTTGACAATGGCATCGTTGCCGAAACTGAATTTGCCAAGATCAAGAAAAAACAGGATATTAAAATTATTGTAGTTGACCACCACCTGCCGGCCGAAAAATTAACATCAGCCGATTTTATGGTTCATTCTACCGAAGTTTCCGGTGCGGCGCTGTCCTGGTTTTTGGCCAAAGAATTTAATAAAAATGCCGATCTGGGCTTAGCCGCCTTGGGTACAGTGGCCGATTGTTTGCCTTTAGTTGGGGTGAATCGTTCTATTGTCGTCCACGGACTTCGGGAATTACGGCTTAATCCCAGTGTCGGCATTAAAAAATTAATTACCATTGCCGGTCTTAAGCAGGATTCACTTTCTGCCTATGATCTTGGATTCGGTCTTGGTCCCCGGATCAATGCTGTCGGCCGCCTGGCCGATCCGACCGACGCCCTTCGTCTTTTATGCAGCCAAAACCCGCTTCAGGCGGCAAAATACGCTCAAATTTTAAATTCCCATAATCAAAACCGTCAGGATTTACAAAAAGATTCCCAGGTTATAGCCGAAAAAGAAGTTGATCTGAATAATAAACTTATTTTTATTTCCGGCGACTACAATCCAGGCCTGATCGGTCTGATCGCCGGCCGTCTGACCGAAAAATATAATCTGCCTTCAATTATTATTTCTGAAGGAAAAGAAATTTCCAAGGGCTCCTGCCGTTCTATCGGGAAATTAAACATCATCGAAATTCTTCGAAAATATTCTTCTCTTTTTATTGATCTCGGCGGCCATGCCGGTGCTGCCGGTTTTACTATCAAAACCTCCAATATTCCCAAATTTCAAAAACAGATCATCAAAGCTCTAAATTTAAAATTGAAAAATATCGACCTCCATCCGGAAATCACCGCTGACACCGAAATGAAATTATCCGCCGCTACTTTAAAAAATATAAAAGCAATTAAGCAGCTTGAACCATTTGGTATCGGCAACCGGTCTCCTCTTTTTCTTTTTAAAAATTTAAAAATAAACAACAAACGTTTACTGGGGACAAATGGCGATCACCTCAAATTGAAACTTGACGGCGTAGACGCCATATTTTTTAAAAAAGGGGAATTGGATAAAACCCTTAATATCGGCGATTTAATTGATATTGTTGCTTCTCTTGATGCCAACACCTGGAACGGCTCCACCACTCCTCAATTGATAATCAAAGAAATTATTAATGGCCAATTTCGCCGGTAATTGTATATAATAAAATATAATTATGCCAAGGACATTAATTAAAGAAACCCTAGATTTAGTCGGTCAGGAAGTCGTTATAAAAGGTTGGGTCAATAGTATTCGTAGTTATGGTAAGTTAGTTTTTGCTGACATTCGTGACCGCAGTGGTCTGATCCAGGTAGTTGGTGGTCAGGATTTAGGTCTCCTCAAAGTCGAATCCGTCGTCGAAATATCCGGAACTATCCGCTCCCGTGATCAAAAGTATTTTAATGACAAACTGATCACTGGCAAAATCGAGATGGAAGTAAAAAAAATAACTGTCTTATCGGCAGCCCAGGATCTGCCTTTTGATATCCATCAACCGGATTTAAATGTCAATTTGCCGGTGCTTCTCGACAATCGGGCCGCCTCTCTCCGTCATCCCAAAGTCGTTGATGTTTTCAGGGTCCAAGCCACCATCATGAAAGCTTTTAGGGATTATCTGAATAGCCAGGATTTTACTGAGATTGTTGTTCCTACCATTGTTTCCGGATCCACCGAAGGCGGTTCAGAAGTATTTCCGATCGATTATTTTGGTTATCATGCTTATTTGGCTCAAAGCCCGCAATTGTACAAACAGATCCTTGTTCCTACTTTTGAACGGGTATTTACTCTGGCTCATGCCTATCGGGCCGAGCCGTCAGTCACTACCCGACATATGACCGAATATGTCGGCCTTGATGTTGAGTTTGGTTTCATTGATTCCTGGCAGGATATTGTTAAAATGGCCGATAATACCGTTAAAGCTATTTTCAAAGCTGTCTCTGAAAACCATCAATCAGTCCTGGACGAATATGGGGTCACCATTCCTAAAACCGCCAAAGACACACCTTGTATAAAGTTGTCAGATGCTCTTCAATTGATTTTTGAACGCACCGGCCGGGATATCAGAAAAGAACCGGATATCGACCCTGAAGGTGAACGGGAGATCTGCCGCTGGTCGCTGGAAAAATACGGCAGTGAGCTGGTCTTTATCACTCATTTTCCCACCAAAAAACGTGCCTGGTATTCATATGCCGACCCGGAAAATCCCGAGGTTACCCTTACTTTGGATCTTATTGGTCGGGGTGTTGAATGGATCAGTGGCGGTCAACGGATCCATTTGTATCATGAACTTCAGAAAAAAATTATCAGTCGTGGCCAAGACCCGAAAGATTTTGAAAATCCCTATGGTCAGGTTTTTAAATATGGCATGCCTCCGGAAGGCGGTTTTTGTATCGGACTGGAGCGTATCACTCAAAATATATTGGGTTTGGAAAATATCCGTCAGGCCAGTCTATTTCCCCGCGATATGGAGAGGATCGACGGCCGTCTGTCGGTAATCGGCAAAAATGTTAAATAAACGCTATTTCCCGCATTTAATAATTACTTCTTTGTTATTATTTCTGATTGTTTTTTCACTACCGTCATTTGGTTCTTATGCCAAATACTCACTAAATCCTTCCCAACCCGGTCCTCCTCCGATCCTTCTTGATTCTTACCAACATCCTCCGGTTCCTCATCTTTCTGCCGACGTCAAACCTCAGCTTTTTGCCGCTAATTATATATTGATCGATAATGCCACCAATACCATTTTATTGTCTTATAACCCAAATAGCCGCATTTATCCCGCATCTATAACCAAACTAGCCACCGCCCTTACTGCATTGAATATCTACCCTCTCGACGAACTGGTTTCCGTAAAAGATGTCTATGATAATGGACAAAATATGGATCTGATCCCTGGGGAAACTTTAACCGTCAAAACCCTGGTTTCCGCACTGCTGGTTCATTCTGCCAACGATGCTGCCTATAATTTAGCTCTTCATCATCAAAATGGAATTGTCGGTTTTGTCAAAGAAATGAATTTGGTTGCCTCAAAAAATGGTCTAAGGAATACCCATTTTACCAATTTTGACGGTCTCCAGGATCCGGCTCATTATTCAACAGTTTATGATGTGGCCCAGCTCGGCCGTCTGGCTATAAAAAACCCGGTCATTCGGGAAACTGTTAAAAATAAAAACATTACCGTTACCGATATTACCGGTAAGATCAGCCATACTCTCGAATCTACCAATGAATTATTGGGGGTTGTTCCGGAGATCGAAGGGTTAAAAACCGGCTGGACGCCGGAAGCCGGCGGTTGTTTTATCGCCCTTATCAATATTGGCGGTCATGAATTGATAAGTGTTGTTGCCCAATCATCAGACCGCTTTGCCGACACTACTAAGATCGTTGAATGGGCCAAAGCGGCCATCTTTTGGTCTCCCTACCAACCATAATATTATTTAATATACTTATCGGTTACCGCCGGTACATAAGCCACAAAGTTCTGATCACCTTCGAACACAAAGATCGGTTGTAAATAATTAGTTAAACTGACTGGTTCAAAATAAGCCAAATATACATTCTTTATTGCCACATCATTACTACTGCCATCCACCGCCGGCCAATAATTACCATTTTTTAGATCGTTCCAAGCCTCTTCTACTGTCTTGATCGGATAAGTTGAATATAGTTCCCGGTCAATACTGGCATATTTATAATTAACTTCTACAATCCTCTTTCCTTCTACTGTTGAACCACTTACCAGGACTGAAACCGAAGAACTATTGACTGCTGCCGACATAACTTTCAGGTCACTACCAATAGTTTTTCTAAAAAAATCAACTTTAACGATATTCGCTTCCGACAGTGATGATACCGATTTCAAACCCTCATTGCCGATTTTCCAATAACTAATTTTATTTTCTCCTCCACCCAGATCGTCAGGCAACTTACCCGTTCCCGACAAATAGTCTTTGGCCAAATTTATGGATTCTTCTTTTGTCGGCATTTTGGTTGGGTTAAGCAGCATCTGATCACTTTGGTATGGATAGGCCATTTGAAAACTTCCTTCCAGCACATTCATTGTTAAAGTTTGGTTTAGAGTGGTATTTTTAAATTCATATACCCCGTCTTTGATTTGAGTAGGATCACTTTTAAAACCCAGAGCTTTAGCAGTGTTTTTATCCTGTTCTAACGCCAGAAATGTATTATCCGGTCGGGTGATGATATAAACATTAGCTTGGTCAGCGTATTTTGGGAAGGTATCGTTAGCTAGCTGTTCGGTAAAATTTTTCTTAATAAAAGTTTTCTCCGGGAAAATAGTTTTTGGTAAAATACCGTATTTGATATCCGGTGGCACATATGGCGGATGGGCAGTTCTGTATGCCGCTATCGCCACATTCGCCACCATATAAATCATCGTAAATCCCAGAACAAAAATCCCTCCCCATTTTATTAACTTTCTGGATGTGTATGCGGTATGGGTCAATGACATATAAAGATTTTACACGATATAATTATCAAATGGCTAGAAAACTACAGTTTACATATACTCAATTTAAAACAATTTATTCAAAAACTACCAGATTGTGTGTCGATATTTTGATTAAGAACGAAAAAGGTATTCTCCTGATACTTCGTAAAAAAAATGGTTGGTTGAATCAATGGCATTTTCCCGGTGGTATGGTATTTTATCGGGAAAAAATAATTGACACTGTTCACCGGATCGCTAATGAAGAATTGGGGGTCGAAGTCAAGATTCAGAAAAATTTAGGTTATATCGAATACTTTAGTGAACTAAAAGAAAGAGGTTTCGGTTACAGCGTCAGTATAGTATTTTTGTGTCGCCCCCTTAATAGTAATTTCATCTTAGATGACATTACAGGAAAGGTTAAATACTTTAATACTATTCCGAATAATACCGTTATTGAACAAAAAGATTTTATCGTTGGAATGCTAAAATACTCTCATGTCCGACACTAATCCAGTCCGTACCCGTATGGCTCCCAGCCCCACCGGAGAATACCACATTGGTCACATTCGAACTCTACTTTACAATTTTGCATTTGCAAAACAAAATAATGGTAAATTTATAATTCGTATCGAAGATACCGATCAAAAACGTTTTGTCCCAGGAGCTCAGGAACGGATATTACAAGTAATAAAAGATTATGGCTTGTCGTGGGACGAAGGTCCCGATATTGGTGGCCCATATACACCTTATGTCCAAACTCAACGGCTGGATATATACAAAAAATTTACTCAACAACTATTAGATCAGGGTAATGCTTATTATTGTTTTTGCACCGAGGAAAGATTGCAGAAAATGCGAGACACCCAAAAAACTTCAGGTAAACTGCCAAAATATGATCGTCATTGTGCCAATTTATCACCTGAAGAAATTAATAGTAAATTAAATAATGGAGAAAAATATGTTGTCAGAATCCGAATTCCCGAAAAACAAACTATCATAATCGATGATCTAATTCGCGGCCAAATAAAATTTAATACGAATGATGTTGACGATCAAATTTTAGTAAAAAGTAACGGTATTCCTACCTACCATTTTGCTGCCGCTATTGATGATCATTTAATGGAAATTACTCATGTAATTCGCGGAGATGAATGGATTTCTTCAGTTCCAAAATTATATTTTATTTGTCAATATTTGGGATTTGATATGCCCAAATTAGCCCATTTACCGGTATTTCTTGATCCTAGTGGACATGGGAAAATGAGCAAACGTAAGGGGACCGTTTCCGCCCGAAGTTTTCTGGATGATGGTTATCTTCCTGAAGCTTTGTTGAATTTTTTAATGTTACTTGGTTGGAATCCGGGGACAGAGCAAGAGTTATTTTCACTTGAAGAATTTGTAAAAGTTTTTAGTATTGAACATCTCCATGTCAAGCAACCAATTTTTGATCGTAAAAAACTCGATTATTTTAATGGTCTTTATATTCGTCAAAAATCAAACGAAGAGTTAAAACCTTATTTTAAAAAGTTTTTGCCGGATACTTCTGATTCACAAATCGAAATCCTCATTCCTGTTTTAAAAGAAAGAATCGTCAAATTTGGGGATTTGCGGGAGCAATTGAAGTTCTTATTCGAAGATGTCGTTTACGATAAAAATTTATTACTTAAAAAGGGGACAAGCCCCGATCTGGCTATCAAAATGATGGAAGAATCCAAAAAAATATTATCCGGCTTTGATAATTTATCAGAGAGATTTCTTGAATTGATCAAAACTAATAATTGGAATACCGGTGAATTTTTTATGGTTTTCCGGGTAGCAATCTGCGGTTCTGTTTTTACTCCGCCGGTGGTCGAATGTTTACCGGCTCTTGGTAAAGACAACGCCCTACGCAAAATTGACATCGCTATCAATTTGTTAAAATAAAAGGTGATTTTTTTACTTCTCCTCTTGTTTATTTTTGCCCGACCAGCTATTGCCGTTGAACCAATTGTTAAAATTACAAATTTTTCATCAAACTCATCACCCGAGTGGGTAGAAATTTATAACCAATCTACTGTGATCATCGATTTAAATCATTGGTCTCTGGGCGATGGTAACACACAAGTAGTTAACGATTTATATCTAACTGGTTGCCTGTCACCCAGCTCTTATCTAACCTTCTACCATGAAAGCGGTTGGTTAAACGATGGAGGTGACACTATCAAC
>Ga0334722_10004742_pt1 | contig 14017 bp, 12 predicted proteins | sample C3_bottom_MG_FD_207210 | JGI IMG/M metagenome (GOLD analysis project Ga0334722, IMG submission 207210) | Sediment microbial communities from Yellowstone Lake, YNP, Wyoming, USA - C3_bottom | ecosystem: Environmental > Aquatic > Freshwater > Lake > Sediment | place: USA: Wyoming | collected...
AGATCCTGATCAAGGGCGTGCACAATCTCGAGAATGCCCTGGCCGCCGCGGCCGTTGCTCTTGCCGCGGGCGCGGACCGCCTGTCGGTGGCAGCGGTGCTCCGCGAGTTCCCGGGGCTCGAACACCGCCTCGAGTTCGTGCGCGAGAAGGACGGCGTCACCTACATCAACGACTCCAAGGGAACGAACGTGGGCGCGGTGCTCAAGTCGGTCGAAGGATTCACCCGGCCGCTCATCCTCATTGCCGGCGGTTATGACAAGGGGAGCGACTTCAGCCCGCTGTTCGATCTTTTCCGCAAGAAGGTCAAGCTGCTCATTCTCATCGGCAAGGCCGCGGACAAGATGGCAGCGGCGCTCGGCGGCTCCACGGAGACCGTGATGGCGAAGACGCTCCGGGACGCCGTGCAGCTTGCCGCGAGGCGTGCTGTCTCCGGTGACGCGGTGCTCCTGTCGCCGGCCTGCGCCAGCTTCGACATGTTCAAGGACTTCGAGGACCGCGGACGGCAGTTCAAGGAAGCGGTGAACAACCTGTGAGAACCGGGTCAGGGGTCAAGGGTCAGGGGTCAAGGATATGGCACTGATAGAAACAACAAAGGGACAATACGACCGGATCCTGCTCATGACGGTGATGCTGCTCCTTGCCGTCGGGGTGGTGATGGTCTACAGCTCCAGCAGTGCGGTTGCCCTGACGACCTACAATGATAGTTCCTACTTCATGCGGCGACAGATCATGTGGGCGATCATCGGCCTTCTGCTCATGATGGCTGCCATGCGCGTGGACCACACGCTGCTCGCTGACAAGCGGATCGTTCTCCTGCTCCTGGTGGTGACATTCGTTTTGCTTGCCGCCACGTTCGTGCCGGGCATCGGCAGGACCGTCAACGGGGCGCGACGGTGGATCAAGGCGGCGGGCTTCACCTTCCAGCCTGCCGAGCTCATGAAGCTCACCCTGGTCGTGTATATGAGCTCCTATCTGAGCTCCAAGCAGGAGCTCATCGGTGATTTCAGGCGCGGACTGTTGCCGGCCTTCGCGGTATCTGCGGTGTTCCTGGGAATGACCCTGCTCCAGCCGGACTTCGGAACGGTCATGGTCATGGTCGTAGTGATGTTCTGCATGCTCCTTGCCGGGGGTGCGTCGCTTGCCCACCTCGGAGGGATCGTACTTGCCGGCCTGCCTTTCGTGTATGTCGCGGTCGCCCACAAAGCGTACCGCTTGAAAAGGATCACGTCGTTCCTGAACCCCTGGGACGATCCGACGGGAGCAGGTCACCAGATCATCCAGTCGTTCCTCGCCTTCGGAAGCGGCGGCGTGTTCGGCAGGGGGCTCGGCGAGGGGCGGCAGAAGTTCTTGTTCCTGCCCGAACGGCATTCCGATTTCATCTACGCCGTGATCGGCGAAGAACTGGGGCTGATCGGAGCGGTCGCCGTGCTGCTCCTGTTCGTTGTTGTTCTCTGGCGGGGGGTGCGCATCTCCCTGCGCACCGATGGGTTCAGCAAGATGCTCGCGTTGGGATTGACGGCGTTGATCTGCAGCCAGGCGCTGATAAACATGGCAGTGGTCACGGGCATTATGCCGACCAAGGGGATCGCTCTACCGCTGGTAAGCTACGGAGGCTCGGCGCTGGTGGTGACCCTCGCGGCGGTGGGCGTGCTGCTGAACATCTCAAAGGAAACATCATGACGGCAGGGTTCAGGGTACCGGGTACAGGGTCCAGGGAATGAAAATAATAATCGCGGCCGGCGGAACCGGCGGGCATCTTTATCCGGGGATCGCCATCGCGCGGGAGGTCCTGGCCGAAGCGGGGAACGAGGTCCTTTTTGTCGGGACGGAGCAGGGGATCGAAGCGCGGGTTCTGCCGATGGAAGGTCTGGCCGTCAGGTTCGTTCCCGTGGGAAAGCTCAAGGGGATGGGCATTGGCAATGTTCTGAGGACGTTCATCACTCTGCCGCGGAGCTTGTTCCGGTCCATGGGACTTCTCCGCCAGGAGCGTCCCCACGCGGTTGTCGGTGTGGGCGGATACGCATCGGGGCCCGTTGCCCTGGCGGCGTGGCTTCTGCGCATCCCGCTGGTGATCGTTGAGCCGAACTCCTACGCGGGCCTCGCGAACCGGATGGCCGGAAAGTTTGCCGCGAAGATATTTGTCTGCTTTCCCGGAAGGGATACGCAGGGATTCTTCGCGGAGAAGAAGAAGGTGCTGACCGGTCCGCTGGTCAGGAAGGGCATCACCTCGGGCAACCGTGCTCAGGCCCTTGCGGCCTTCGGGCTTGAACCCGGCCGGTTCACTCTCTTCGTCATGGGCGGCAGCGGCGGCGCCCATGCCCTCAACATGGCGATGAAGGACGCGGCCCCGGACCTGGTGAACTTGTCCAAGCTGCAGGTGCTGCACCAGACCGGTGAGAAGGACGTAGAGGATGTAAGCGCTGGATATCGTGCCGCAGGAGTGAAGGCCGTGGTGCTGCCCTACATCAACGACATGGCCGGTGCCTACGCCGCGGCGGACCTGGTTGTTTCGCGCTCCGGCGCCACGACCGTCGCGGAGCTTGCTGTCTGCGGCAAACGGGCGGTGCTCATTCCCTACCCTTTCGCGGCGGACAACCACCAGGAGTACAACGCGCGGTCCCTCGCGAAGCGGGGAGGCGGCGAAGTGATCGTGCAGAAGGATCTGACGCCGGCAAAGCTTTCGGCGGTGATACAACGCTTCCTCCGCGACCGGGACGGGGGCATGTCCCCCCTGGCATCGACCGCCGCGGAAGAGATCGTGAGGGCCTGCAAAGAATATGTTCAAGAAGATTAAACACATCCATTTCGTCGGCATCGGCGGCATCGGCATGAGCGGCATCGCCGAAGTGCTGCTGAACCTGGACTACAAGGTCTCTGGCTCGGACCTCCGCGAGTCGGACACGACGCGGCGGCTCCGCGAGCTGGGCGGCGAGATCCAGATCGGCCACCGGCCCGAGAACATCACGTCGCCCCATGTCGTCGTCATCTCGTCGGCGGTGAAGAAGGACAATGTGGAGGTCATCGCCGCCCGGGAGAAGCAGGTGCCGGTGATCCCGCGGGCCGAGATGCTGGCCGAGCTCATGCGGCTCAAATACGGCATTGCCATCGCGGGCGCCCACGGCAAGACCACGACGACCTCACTGGTCGCCACGGTGCTGGCAGCGGGGGGGATCGATCCGACGGTGGTCATCGGCGGGAAGCTCAACAGCCTCGGCTCCAACGCCAAGCTGGGCCAGGGCGAGTTCCTCGTGGCCGAGGCCGACGAGAGCGACGGCAGCTTCCTGAAGCTTTCACCGACCATCGCCGTGGTGACGAACATCGACGCCGAGCACCTGGACTATTATCAGGACATCAACGAGATCAAGGCCGCCTTCCTGCAGTTCATCAACAAGGTGCCTTTCTACGGCGTTGCGATACTCTGCCTGGACCAGCAGCACATCCAGTCCCTCATTCCGCAGATCGAAAAACGCTATCTGACCTACGGAATGACCAGCCAGGCGGATTACCAGGCGAAGGACATAACGTTCATGCCGCTGGGCTCAAAGTTCCGCGTTGTGAACCACACGGGCGATCTCGGCTGGTTCGAACTGTCCGTGCCCGGCCTGCACAACGTGAGCAACAGCATGGCGGCCATCGCTGTTGCGCGTGAGCTGGAGGTCGACCTCGAGGTGATCCGCAAAGCCCTCAAGGAGTTCAGCGGTGTGCAGCGCCGCTTCCAGATCAAGGGTGAAGCCAAGGGGATCCTGGTGGTGGACGACTACGGGCACCATCCCACGGAGGTCCGCGCGACGCTGGCCGCGGCCAAGGCGGCGCTCGGCCGGCGGGTGGTCTGCGTGTTCCAGCCCCACCGATACACGCGCACCAAGCACCTGCTCGAGGAGTTCTTCACCGCCTTCAACCAGGCGGACCGGGTCATCATCATGGACATCTACGCGGCGGGCGAGCAGCCCATCGCAGGCGTATCCGGGCAGGCGGTGTACGAAGGGATCAGGAAATACGGCCACAAGGACGTTGCCTATCTCGGAGGCCGGGATGAGATCGTAAAACATCTCAGCGAAACGCTCAAAGCGGGCGACCTGCTCCTGACCCTCGGTGCCGGTGATGTCTGGAAGCTGGGAGAAACAGTGCTGGAGAAACTAAAACAATGAAATTCACGAACCTGCGCGGCGAAGTGAAACTTCAGGAGCCCATGAGCGCTCATACATCTTTCCGGATCGGGGGAGTCGCCGACGCCCTGGTCGCACCCGTGGACCGGCAGGACCTGGCAGCGCTGCTGCAGGACCTCCGGGACCAGCAGCTTCCCTTTGTGGTGCTGGGCGGCGGGACCAACCTTCTGGTCAGGGACGGAGGTTTCCGCGGGGTGGCTGTCAGCCTGAGCAAGATGACTTCGATAGGGATCTCCCGCGAATACCGCTCCCTGGGCGGATCGTTCGCGGTGATCACGGCTGAGGCCGGGGCGAAGCTGGCGAAGCTGCTGAGCTTTTCGGTGGAGCACGGTCTGACGGGGCTCGAGTTTACCACGGGCATCCCCGGAACGGTGGGCGGCGCGGTGTGCATGAACGCAGGCACCGCGCAGGGCGAGATGGGCGACACCATCGACACGGTAATGCTGGTCGCTCCCTCGGGCGAACTGATCCTCCGCCACCACGACGAGATGGGATTCGGCTACCGGACGGCGAACGTGCCGGTCGATCATGTGGTGCTCGAAGCCAAGGTCCTTCTCCGATACGGCGACGCTGTGAAGATCAAGGCCCGGGTGAAGCAGATCATGGCGGGGCGGAAGGACCGGCAGCCTTGGGGTCTGCCGAACGCCGGGTCCGTGTTCAAGAACCCGATGGATGAGTCGGCCGGCAAGCTCATTGAATCTGCAGGCCTGAAGGGCCTGACCGTCGGCGGCGCGCAGGTCTCGGAGAAACACGCGAACTTCATCGTGAACAAAGGGAACGCCAGAGCGGCGGACGTGCTGAAGCTCATGGAGCTTATCAAGGAAAAGGTCCTGGACAGGCACCAGGTACGATTGGAGCCCGAGATCAAGATCATCGGAGAAGATTAGTACGGAAAGGGTCCAGGGTCCAGGGGCAAGGGTCATGGAATTCAAGATCGGAATTCGACATACTGCATCCTCCAGCGTGAAAGGGGTGGCATGGCTCTCGTGACGAAGAAAAAGATCGGCGTTCTTATGGGTGGGTTGTCATCGGAGCGGGAGGTATCGCTCGCCTCGGGCGGAGCGGTCCTCAAGGCGCTCGCCGGCAAAGGCTATGATGCCGTAGCCGTTGATGTGGGACGGGACGCGGCGGAACAGATCCGCACAAGCGGCATCGAGATCGCCTTCAACGCCCTGCACGGGAAGTTCGGCGAGGACGGCGCTATCCAGGGTATGCTGGAGATCATGGGCATTCCCTGCACCGGTTCCGGCATCCTCGCCTCCGCCATGGGCATGAACAAGATCATCTCCAAGACCCTCTTCAAGGCCTACGGCCTGCAGGTGGGTACGTTCCTGTCCGTTTCCCGCGGAGACCGCGAAATGCTCAAGACCGCGGAGAAGGAGATCGGTTTCCCGCTGGTGGTCAAGCCAAGTTCGGAAGGCTCCAGCGTGGGCGTGAGCCTGGTCCGTGGGCAGAGCGACTTCGACGTCGCGGCCAAACTGGCCTTCGGCTACGACCCGGAGATCCTCGTGGAGCGGTACATCGGCGGGATGGAGGTCCAGGTGGGGATCCTGGGAGAGCGAGCCCTGGGCGCCATCGAGATCGTGCCGAAGGACGTCTTCTACAGCTACAAGGCGAAGTACGAAAAAGGCGGGTCCGAGCACTTCTTCCCGGCGCGAATCCCGAAGGATGTGTATACGAGGACGCTTGACGCCGGACTGCTTGCGCACCGCGCCTTAGGGTGCCGGGGGTACAGCCGGGTTGACTTTATCATCGACAACGATGGTGTGCCGTTCATCCTCGAGGTGAACACCCTTCCGGGCATGACGGCTACGAGCCTTCTGCCCGAGATCGCCCAGGGCGCAGGGATAGCGTTCCCTGACCTGGTGGAGGAGATACTGCGATTGGCGATTGCAGGTTGATCTCGGATTGCAGATTGCAGATTGCGAATTTCGGATTGCCGATTGAAAAGGGTTACGCTGTTGAGAGACTATGCGCGACTATAAGAATGTAAAGGTCCCCCGGAGCTACCGTTCAACGTCGAACCGCACCGTGGTCCGGCGGGTGGAAACGGGGCCAAGGCCGAAAAAGCGCGGCGGGACCGTCAAAGGCCAGCTGGGGGCGATCCTCACTGTCTTGATCACGGCCGCGCTCTGCTACGGAGGATGGGCGGGATACCGGTGGCTCACTCGCGCTGAAATGTTCTCTGTCGCCGGTGTCGACGTGAACGGCGTTCGCTCAATGAGCGATGAAACGCTTCATGACGTGGCGGCGATGTTCACCGGCCAGAACGTTTTTCGGCTGGACCTTGGCGCTGCGACCCGCAGGGTGCTGGCCGATCCCTGGGTGCGTGACGTCAGGATCGAGCGGCGACTTCCGAACCGGATCAGTATTTTTGTCACAGAGCGCGTTCCCCGGGCGGTGCTGCAGGCGTCCAACGGGAAGTTCCTGCTCGATGGGGAAGGGGTGGTCATGGTGCCGCTGCGGGGTGACAACGCGGGTTCGACGCTGCCGGTCATCGCTCTGCGGGACGTCCGCGCGCTGCCCCGGGAGCCAATGACCACCGGCGCGGTGACGGAGGCCCTGGAACTGCTTCAGGAACTCGCGGCGCGGGGCGGTTGGGATCTTGGGGGTGTGACGGTGAAAGCGGACGCAGCCGAGACGATCGCCATTGTCTACGCGGACCACGAGTTCCGGATCGGCAGCGGCAACTACAGCGAAAAACTGAGGCGGATGGGAGAGATCGTCGCGGACATGCGTCAGCGCGGCCTCGCCTATACCTATGTGGAGCTTCGGCCGGAGCGCCAGGCCGCGGTGATGGTAGTAAAATCTCAGGGACAAGGGTCAGGGGGCAAGGGTCAGGTGCGGAAGAAGCGTACTTGATCCATGACCCCGGACCCACGACCCATGACCCGTTCTTTTAGGGGGTGCATTGTGGCAAAGAAACCGAACAATATCATTGTAGGCCTCGACCTGGGAACGACCAAGGTCTGCGCCATCGTCGGCGAAGTGAGGGACGACGGACAGGTGGACATCATCGGGATCGGCATCAGTCCGTCCCACGGCCTGAAAAAGGGCGTGGTGGTGAACATCGACAGCACCGTGGAGTCCATCAAGAAGGCGGTGAAGGAAGCAGAGCTCATGGCCGGCGTGCAGATCAACTCGGTCTACGTGGGGATCTCGGGCGACCACATCAAGGGGCTCAAGTCACAGGGCGTTGCGGCCATCAAGAACCGGGAGGTCGGCTCCGCCGATGTGGCGAGGGCCATTGACACCGCCCGGTCCATCGACATCCCCGGTACCCAGCAGATCCTTCATGTCCTGCCCCAGGAGTTCATCATCGACGATCAGGACGGCATCAAGGAGCCCCACGGGATGTCGGGGACGCGCCTGGACGTGAAGGTCCATATCATCACCGGCGCCGTAGCGGCCATACAGAACATCGTCAAGAGCTGCTCGCGCGCCGGCCTCCATGTGAACGACCTGGTGCTCCAGCCCCTGGCGTCCAGCCGGGCGGTGCTGACCACGGAGGAGCAGGAACTGGGCGTGGTGGTCGTGGACATCGGCGGGGGGACCACGGACATGGCGCTCTTCCGCGAGGGGAGTCTCTTCTATACCGGCGTGCTTCCCGTCGGCGGGAACCATGTGACGAACGACATCGCCATCGGTCTGCGCACACCGCAGTCCGAGGCCGAGAAGATCAAGATCAGGCACGGATGCGCCCTGGCGTCGCTGGTGAAGCATGAGGAAACGATCGAGGTACCCAGCGTGGGAGGCCGCCCGCCCCGGCTCCTGTCCCGGCAGATCCTGTGCGAGATCATCGAGCCCCGGGTGGCCGAGTTGTTCGAGATCGTCCTGCAGCGCATCAAGAGCACGGCCTCGGAGGATATGATCGCTTCAGGCGTCGTGCTGACCGGCGGCACGGCGCTCCTGGACGGGATGCAGGACGCCGCTGAAAAGTACCTCGGCATGCCGATCAGGCGGGGTACGCCCAGGAACATCGGCGGGCTCCAGGATGTGGTGAACAGCCCGATCTATGCCACGGGAGTCGGACTGGTCCTGCACGGCGCCGAGAACCATCAGGCGGCGCCGGTGCGGTTCACGGCCGGCGGGATCATGGGCAGGATCTGGAAAGTGGTCAGTGACTTCATCTAAGGAAGGAACGAACGTGTATGATGAAAGACCCCAACACGCGATCAGGAGAGCATGCCATGGATGACACGATGGAGATGCGGTTTCAGGACATCATGGAATTCGTCGCCGAAGAAGATACGAGCAATGACGGCAAGGAAAGGGGGACAGCACCGATGATCCAGTTCGAGGACGATCAGAAGCTTCCCGCCCGGATAAAGGTGATCGGGGTGGGAGGAGGAGGGAACAACGCCGTGAGCACCATGTCACTTGCGGAGATCACGGGCGTGGAGTTCATCGCCGCGAACACCGACCGCCAGGCCTTGGAAAAGGCGAAGGCCGTGGTCAAGGTGCTCATGGGCTCCCGGATAACGAACGGCATGGGCGCGGGGTCCAACCCGGAGATCGGAAGAAAGGCCGCGCTGGAGGACGCCGACAAGATCAAGTCGGCCCTGGCCGGCGCCGACATGGTGTTCGTCACCGCCGGCATGGGCGGCGGGACGGGGACCGGCGGCGCGCCGGTCATCGCGCAGATCGCCCGTGAGGGCGGCGCGCTCACGGTGGCGGTGGTCACCAAACCCTTCGAGTACGAAGGAGAAATGAAGAAGCGCAAGGCCGAAGAGGGGATCGCCGAGCTCAAGAAGTACGTCGACGCGCTCATCGTGATCCCCAATGAACGGCTTCTGAACCTGGCCGAGAAGAACACGCCGCTTCTGGAGATGTTCCGCCACGCCGACAGCGTGCTGGTCCAGGCGGTGAAGGGGATCTCCGATGTCGTGATGATCCCGGGCCTGGTGAACGTGGACTTTGCCGACCTGAAGACGGTCATGGCCAACCGCGGCCGGGCGGTCATGGGCACCGGCGTCGCGCGGGGCGAAGGGCGCGCCATGGAAGCCACGCATAAGGCGATCTCGAGCTCCCTGCTGGAGGATGGATCGATCAAGGGCGCGCGGGGAGTGCTGATCAATGTTACCGGCGGCCTGGACCTGGGCATGCTCGAGCATAACGAGGCCATCTCGGTCATCAAGAACGAAGTGGACCCCAACGCGGAGATCAAATGCGGCATCGTGATCAATCCCGTCATGAGCGAAGAGATCATGGTGACGGTGCTTGCCACGGGCTTCGATGACGAAGGGGTCCGCAGTATTTCTAAACGGCCGTCGAACCTCAAGGAATTCCGGAAGGCCGAGGACAAACCTTCGGTGAAGCGGAAACCGGAGATGGTGATCAACAACTACGATCTTGACCTGTTCGGCGGGAAGAAGGACGACCTGGACAAGCCTGCGTATCTCCGCCGGGCCGCGGATTAGTTCGTTACAGATCGAATTCGTCTCAAAGGGGAAAGGCTATTTGCCGCAATAAAAGCGTAAGAGACACAAATAGGTGCGGCGGATCTTTTGTGCTTTTTGTGCCTCTTCGCGGCTCATAGAGATTGAATCAAGGTTGGATGTACAAAAAATCCCTTCGTGACAGCTTTCCAACTGTCGAACGAAGGGATGGTATTTCAATGGGTCGCAGCAGGAACGAGAACTTAATGGTCCGATTTCATCATTTCGCTCATGCCGCCGGACCGCTTCTTTTCCAAAACCCTTTCCAGGCCAAGCCGCGTGGCAGAGAATCCCACCTCAGCCGGTTCCTCTTCCTTCTTGACGGTATTCATAAAATCACAGCGCCAGCAGTTGGAGAGCTTCTGCGCGTAGGTCCCCTGGATCTTGCCGCCACAGAGCGAACCGGCGATGACCCAGCAGGCCCTTCCCGCGTTCTTGCCGTCATGGGCGCCGTGCAGGTCCTGGTGGACCGTTACGGGGCAGATGCCGAGCTCCTGCGCCTTGTGCCCTCCGGGCTGGCGCCCGCACTTTTTGTGTTCCCAGCAGTTCAGTTTCCCCATCGTGAATGATACCCCTTCTTTTCAGGAATTATCAGGGACCGATGCCCTGAGCGTGCATTATTTCTGATTGGTCTTTTCCAGGACCTTCTCGATCCCCAGCCGCGTCGCAGAGAAACCAAACTCTGTCGGTTCCTCTTCCTTCTTGACGAGGTTCATGAACTCGCACCGCCAGCAGTTGTTGAGCTTTTGCGCGTAGGTCCCCTGGATCTTACCGCCGCAGAGAGAGCCCGCAATGACCCAGCAGGCCCTGCCGCCCTTCTTTCCTTCATGGGCACCGTCGAAGTCGTCCATGACGGTCACCGGGCAGGTGCCCAGTTCAGCTTCCTTGTGCCCGCCCGGCTGGCGGCCGCATTTTTTGAATTCCCAGCAGTTGATCTTTGTTGCCGCTGGTGCAGCAGATGGGCGCTTTTTTTCTTCGGTCGGCATAGCCGTTGAACTTCTTTTCCAAGCGTCCGATAAAATAGCCATGGAGTCACCTCGCTATAAAACCATCTGTGTCGTGCTGTTTACTCCTGTAGCAAAGAGATTGCAAATCACCTGCCAGAAAGAAATCATTGCAGAAACAGCACATTACTGGCCTATTATGATCTTTTTTGTCTCAGAAATAAGACGGAATTCTCAACCGTGCGACGCTTCCCGTAATTTTGATTTGCAACTATACGTCAACTCAAAATACAAAGTCAAACGGAAATACCGAGTATCGATGATGCGAAACTCTATTATTCACTGTCCTTCGATCGAACGGGGCCCGCTATCGCTGAAAGGATGCCGTGGAGGATGTTAATATCGCGCTGTTCAAGGCGGGATTTCCCGAACAGTTGGCGAAGGGAGGTCATCATATGCTTCCTGTTGTGCGGACCGAGGAACCCGCTGTCTTCGAGGACCATCTGCAGGTGCTCATAGAAAGCCTCCAGTTCTTCCGTCTGTGCGAGGGTCCTTCCCCGGGAGGACGGGCTGGCGCGGCTCGCGATGAACAGTTCGTAGGCGACGACGGCGACGGCATGGGAGAGATTAAGGGAGGGGAAGGCCGCTGATGAAGGAATGGCGATGAGCTCGTTGCAGAGAGCGAGGTCCTCCTTGTCCAGCCCGTTCACTTCCCTGCCGAACACCAGGGCGATCCGGTTTTGCGGAAGAAGAGGAACGATCTGGCCCGCCATCTCACGCGGTGTTCCTATGTTCCGGCGATTCCGGCCCAGGTGCCGCGACGTGCCGATGACGAGGCGGTGATCCGCGACAGCCTCCTGCAGCGTTCCGGTCGTGACGGCGTTACGCAGGATCGCGTCAGCCCCGGCGGCGAGCTTCATCGCTTCGCCCTGGTCGTCCTTCGGGGGGCGAACGAGCACCAGGCGTGACAGGCCCATGTTCATCATGCACCGCGCCACGGCGCCGATATTGCCCGGGGTCTTGGTCCTGACAAGGACGATGCTGACGTTATCGAGAAGATCCATTGCGGCCACGGCTGATTATAAGTGAAAAGGAAGTGGAACTGCAAGGGCTTTCAACCTGCCTGCGCGATCGCGGGCATTGCGGACTCGCGCAAATTCCACTATACTTATTCGCATGATGCGAATCCCACGGGACATCGCGCCATTTCCCTTATCACTCGAAAGGACAGGCCATGCCGCTCTATAAAAAAGGGGAAATGTTCGATCTTCCGGGGATCCACATCGTGACGGCAAACTCCTTTATCAGCGGCGACGGCACCCTGGTGATGACCATGGGAGCGGGATTGTCCCTGAAGACCCGTTACCCCGAACTGCCGAAAATATTCGGCACAATGGTAAAGGAATACTGCGGACATTTGGGGTCATACGGCCTCCTCCTGTACGGGAGCAAAGGCATCCTCCAGACGCGGAGGGACCTCGGCGGCAAGATGGACCCGGACATCATCACCTACGGCCTGAAGGTCCTTTACGCCATTGCCGAAGGCAATCTCGGCATCACCTATCACCTCAATCATCCCGGCGTCAGCCTGAACAAGATGAGCATCCCCGAGATCGACGATCTTCTCAGTTCGCTTCCCGAGAACGTCTGGGTCTGGCTGAAGAAGTAGGCTGACGGAGAACTCTCCCAAGAAGTTCAGGACCCATTTTTCTTTTTACTGCACCCCGGTTTAAGCTCCCAGCAGCAAACTACAACGAACTTCGGTCTTCAGGGTAGTGAGGATGTATTCTAACCGCTCGCTGATCCCGCAGCAAGTTACGGGGCTAGCGCCCGCTCCCGGATCCACTGGGAGGCGGGGCGCTGGGATAATTGGTTATCGTTATAAGACCATGACGCTTACTGGCATGCTGTGCGGCAGAGCGATCGCATGTTCTCGCTTCTGCTGCTGTCGCCCACGTCATCATGAGTTGACTTTTTCAGGCTGCACACCTATTATGCAGAACACCTCCAAGTTCTGTCGGCAAAGGAGATCGTTCCCTGCGGGTTGTCCCCATCAACGGATCGCGGGCAGGTCATTTCTGAGTGTATGGACAGCCTCTTCATAAATATCCAGCCGATCTATCTGATCTATTTCTTTTACGGCGCGGCGTTTCTCGTCATGGCCGCCTCCATCGCCGCAAAGGACATGAAGGGGAGCGATCTCAAGCTCGCGAAGGGCATGCGGTTTCTCGGCATGTTCGGGCTGAGCCACGGCATCCATGAATGGATGCAGCTCTATCCGCTCATCGAGGGAGATCACCTCACCTTGCGGGCGATCTTCATTGCCAAGCTCATCGCGCTCATTGTCTTCTTCGCGTCCTATCTCTTTCTCCTGTGGTTCGGACTCACGCTCATCAGGAGCGTTTCAGAAAAGCGGAGCTGGAACGCCGCCCGGGCCATCCCGGGCCTCCTTGTAGCCGTCTGGATCCTCCGCGTGTGGTGGTACACGGGATTCGACATGAACATGCAGTTTCTGCGGCAGGCGTCCATTGCGACGCGCTACACCTTCGGCCTCGTCGGCAGTATCATGACCGCCTATGGACTGATGGTGTATTCCCGGGAGGTTAGAAACCTCAGCCGGACAGCAGCAAAAAATCTATTGTATGCAGGCGTCTCGTTCGGGTTCTATGCCTTTGTCGCAGGGGTGGTTTCCTCGGGCTTTACCCTTTTCGAACTTCCCGTTCCCGTCGAGGTGCTTCGGGGGACGGCCGGGGTCTTCATCACCTATTTCATGATCAAAGCGCTCAACATCTTCGATGTGGAGATGCGCAAGAAGATCGAGCAGCAGACACGAAGGATCGTGCAGGCGGAGAAGCTGACTTCGCTGGGCCAGCTCGCGGCCGGCATCGCGCATGAGATCAACAATCCCCTGGCGAACGCGTCTCTGGGCATACAGACGCTGAAACGCAGGCTGAATGGCGAACAGAGGGATGAACCGGTCCTGAGCAAGCTCGAGTCGGTGGAGAAGAACATCGATCGCGCGGCCGGCATCGCCCGCGAGCTTCTTCAGTTTTCCCGCCAGCAAGAGGTCGATTTCACGCCGGTGAATGTAAACACCGTGCTGCGCGGAGCGCTTACCCTTCTTGAGTTTAAATTGAAGGGGGTCTCCGTCCGCCAGGACCTGGCCCCCGTGCCGGACGTGATGGGTGACGCAGGAAAGCTCGAACAGGTTTTTATCAATGTCCTTTCCAACGCAATCGAGGCAATGCCGCAAGGGGGCAGTATGAGCATCGAAACAAGCGTCAAGGGAAGATTCGTGGGCGTACGCATCGACGACAGCGGGAGCGGGATGCCCGAGGAGCAGTTGTCACGGGTCTTCGATCCGTTCTTTACGACGAAGGATGTGGGGGCCGGCACCGGTCTCGGACTTTCCATATGCTACGGGATCGTGAAACAGCATCATGGGACGATAGAACTGCGGAGCGCTGTC
>Ga0334722_10004743_pt1 | contig 14015 bp, 11 predicted proteins | sample C3_bottom_MG_FD_207210 | JGI IMG/M metagenome (GOLD analysis project Ga0334722, IMG submission 207210) | Sediment microbial communities from Yellowstone Lake, YNP, Wyoming, USA - C3_bottom | ecosystem: Environmental > Aquatic > Freshwater > Lake > Sediment | place: USA: Wyoming | collected...
TGCAAAAAAGACAATAGTCTCGGATGATGATTTTGAGGACGAGGTGCTGGAAATTCCTCTTGAGGAAGCCAGAAAGCTCGCTGAAGAAGCAGAAATTGGCGATATTCTCGAAATTCCTGTTGACCCCTCGGAATTCGATTTTCAGTCAGTTATGCTTGCAAAGCAGACAGCGCGGCAAGGCTTGAGGGACATTTCTCGAGACACCCTGTATGCCGAATTCAAATCGAAAGTCGGCGAAATCATCATCGGATATTACCAGCGCGAGCGAAATGGAACCATTTTTGTCGATCTCGGAAAAGTGGAAGGCATTTTCCCCCGAAAGTACCAATCACCGCGCGAATCCTATCATGTCGGCGACCGCATCAAAGCGCTCATCATCGAAGTTGAAAAGACAAAAACCGGCTTTCAGGTCGTGCTTTCGCGAACACATGCCGAATTCGTGAGAAAACTGCTTGAACTTGAAATTCCGGAGATATACGACAAGACAATCGAAATCTTCAAAATTGTCCGCGAACCCGGCTATAGGACAAAAGTTGCTGTCTACACCAAGCGGACCGATATAGACCCCGTAGGTGCGTGCGTAGGCCCGAAAGGAATGCGCAGCCAGCTCATCAGTCAGGAGCTCGAGGGGGAGAAAATTGATTTTATTCGTTATGACATCAATCCGAAAGAGTTCATTCGAAATGCTATTGCACCTGCGCAAATAAAAGAAGTATATATAGTCGACGATGCCCGCCACATGGCATTGGCTGTCGTCGAAGAGCATGAGCTGTCCATTGCCATTGGCAAATCTGGCCAGAATGTCAAGCTTGCGAATCGGCTCTGTGACTGGAACATCGATGTGATGACGGAAGAGCAGTATCTTCAGGATTCGAGAAATGTAGAGCTTAAGAAAGTTGCGGACAGTCTGTTCAGCGCTGAAGAGGAGCAGGGAGAAGAGCTTCTGCTCAAGGATCTGCCGGGCATGAAGCCCGAATGGATTTTGGCACTCGAAAACGCGGGAATTCAGTCTATAGAGCAGTTCCTGCAGGTGGAGGAAAGCGAAATCCTGCAGCGCACCTCCATCGCTGCCGAAGAGCTTCCACGTATCCGCGAGATCATCGAAGAGAATGTAGAAATTGTCCAAGAAGAAACGGAACAAGAGGAAACAGAAGCGTACACCTGTCCAGAATGCGGAGCACCAATTACAATGGATATGGATCATTGCCCGTCATGTGGAGTGGCGTTGAGCTTTGAGGTTGACGAAGGGCAGGATGAATAAAGGAAAGATATGACAGATAGCACAGACAAAGACCCGAAGAAAGTCCATTTGATCAAACAAGCAAAGCAAGCCTCTCAGGAGCAGTCTAGTGAGCCAGCTGCAGCGCTTCAGCCTGACCAGGAGGGTACCGAAAAGAAAAAAGTGGTAGTCGTGGTCAAGAAAAAATTGGTGGCTGCAAAAAAAGTCCAGGCAAAAGTCATATCTCCTGCAGGCGGTGCTCAGGAAGAAACGAATAAAGAACCCGCAGATTCCGCTTCCGCACAGGCCGAACCGCATGCAAAACCGGAAATTGCCAGACCAGTCCTGGAATCTCTGGTCCATATAGCTTCGCACAAAGGACAAAGACCGCAAATAAGCGCTGGAGCTGTCGCAACGCCAGCTGATCAAGAATCTTCCGGAAAGAGTGAAGAGCCATCGGCAGAAAAGAAGGCAGCGGAATCAAAGCCAAGCGTCTCAAAGCCTTCTGCACACACATCACCAAGCCAGCAGACTCATAGGCCCGACTCTTCATATAATCCGCAAAGGCGCTATTCCTCTGATGGCCGCGCAGGAAATCTTGCTCAGGGGCGGCCCGCGCCTACTTCACGATATAACCAGGAAAGATATGAATCTCGGCCCCCTGCAGGAACATATCCAACCAGAACATCATATGGCCAGCAGCCATCAAGGCCTTATCCATCGACGCAGACTAGGCCGAGCCAGGGCAGTCCTTCCTCGTATAACCGAGGTCCACGCCCTTCGGGTGGCTCTCAATACCCAAGCGGTTTTCAATATCCAGGCGCTCCCGGCGGAGCAAACAGAGGATATCCCTCAGCCAGACCAGGCCAGCAGTCAGGTTCTCGCCCCGGCGGTTATGCTGGTTCGCGGCCTTCGGGTGCTGGCGGCTATGGCGGTTCCCGGCCAGGTGGCTCTGGTGGATATGGTGCTCGTCAAGCTCCTGCACCCGCGGGCGAAAACCGTCCCTCCACGCGCCGCCAACCAGCAAAAAAGAGAGGCACCTTCGGCAAACGCGAAGAAGAACTCGAACTCGAAAAGCAGATCCAGCTCAAGAAAAAGGCCGAAGCCAAGCTTGCTGCTGTTCCCAAATCCGTCGATATAATGGAAAATATCAGCATTTCAGACTTGGCCAAGAAAATGAATCTCAAGCCGGCCGACCTGATAAGCAAGCTCATGTTGCTAGGTGTCATGGCGACGATCAATCAGAAAATCGATGCTGATACTGCAGCGATCCTAGCAGCAGAATATGGATGCGAAGTCAGGGTAGTAAGTCTCTATGATGAAACGGTAATCGAGAAAGCAGCTGACAAACCTGAAGAATTGAAGCCCCGTCCCCCAATCGTTACAGTCATGGGACATGTCGACCACGGAAAAACAAAGCTTCTCGATGCGATACGCAAAACCGATGTCGTGTCGCAGGAGTTCGGCGGCATTACGCAGCACATTGGCGCTTATATGGTTGATGTGCCGCGAGGGAAAATATCGTTTCTCGACACGCCAGGCCACGCTGCTTTTACAAAAATGCGTGCGCGAGGCGCGAACCTTACTGATATCGTCATTCTTGTCGTTTCTGCCGTCGAAGGTGTAATGGCCCAGACAAAAGAAGCCATCGACCATGCCAAGGCTGCCGATGTTCCTATAATCGTTGCTATCAATAAAATCGATTTGCCGGAAGCCAATCCTGACAGAGTAAAAACGCAGCTTTCCGAACTTGGCCTTATCCCCGAAGAATGGGGCGGAACAACGCAGTTCGTTGAAGTTTCGGCGCTTCAGAAGAAAGGCATTCCGGAGCTCTTTGACGCCATTCTGCTGCAGGCTGAAATGCTCGATTTGAAGGCAAATTTCGATAGGCTTGCGGAAGGGAAAGTCATTGAATCGCGCATCGATCAAGGGCGCGGTATCGTATCGACCATCATGATTCAGAATGGAACACTTCACATAGGAGATCCGTTCGTTGCCGGAATCTATCCGGGGAAAGTGAGAGCACTTTTCGATGACAAAGGCCAGAGAATAGAAGAGGCCACTCCCGCCATGCCTGTTGAAGTCCTCGGATTTGAAGGCATGCCTGAAGCTGGAGATCCATTCGAGGCCGTTGAGGACGAAAAGTTCGCCCGCCAGATTTCCGCAAAGAGGCAGGAACTCAAGAAATACGAAGAAGGCCGCAATGTCAAGAAAGTAACCCTTGACAACCTCTACGAGACTATCAGCCAGGGCGAAATCAAAGAACTCAAGGTAATTATAAAAGGCGACGTCCATGGCAGCGTCGAAGCGCTCAAAGGCATGCTGGAAAAACTCTCGACGAGCGAAGTACATCTCAATGCAATCCGCGCAGCTGCCGGTGCCATTACTGAAGACGATGTCATGATGGCTTCTGCTTCGAATGCGATTATTATCGGTTTCAATGTCCGCCCGACTCCCAGCGCCAAACAGCTCGCCGAGCGCGAAAAAGTCGATGTCCGCAAATACAATATCATCTATCGCGCCCAAGAAGAGATCAAACTGGCGATGGAGGGACTCCTTGCACCGCAACTCAAGGAGCAGGAAGTTGGAAAGGCCGAAGTCCGCAGCATCTTCAGGGTCCCGAAAGTAGGCATTGTCGCAGGCTGCCAGGTCACCGAAGGTATTGTCAAACGGAATTGCCAGGTGCGCGTCATTCGGGACAACATCGAAATTTTCCAGGGCAACCTCTCTTCTCTCAAGCGTTTCAAGGACGATGTCAAAGAAGTTGCTGCTGGTTACGAATGTGGTATAGGCATTGAAAACTGCAACGATTTGCAGGAAGGTGATATTCTCGAGTTCTACGAGACGATCGAGGTCGCCAGGACTCTTGAATCAGGAAACAACAATGGATCAGATACGAAGGCGTCGTCTTGAGGAGCTCATCCGCGAAGAAATTTCACGAATGATTATCTTTGGCGAAATAAAAGACCCGCGAGTAAACAGTTTTCTTTCGGTGACCAGGGTCGAAGCAGCCCAGGATGGTTCACATGCAAAGGTATGGGTCAGCAACCTGGAGGATGAGGAAGGCAGGCTTGATGAAGCGATAACAGGCCTTTCCCATGCCGCAGGCTTTATACAGGCTCTCATTGCGAAGCGCGTCCGATTGCGGCTCACGCCTGTACTGACTTTTCTGCCGGACCGCGGTATCAAAGAAGGCTTTGAAATATCCGAAAAGCTAAAGGACTTGCTCAAGTAATGTCTTGCAGCGGTTTTTTTCTCGTCGACAAGCCCGCCGGGCCGACTTCTAATAGAGTGCTTCAGGAAATCAAGCGAGGATTTGGCAAAGCCTGCCCGACTCCGAATGTGAAATTCGGGCATTCGGGGACGCTTGATTCTTTTGCATCAGGACTACTTGTCGTGCTTACAGGAAAATGTACTCGCCTTACGCCTTGGTTTATGCACCAAACCAAAGAATATGAAGCTGTTTTCCGTTTTGGAGAAGAAACAGACACGCTTGACCCGCTTGGCAGGATAATTGGGCATGCGGAGCCGCCAGGCAAAGATATGCTCGAACAAGCGATTCCTCGGTTTCAGGGTAATATTCTTCAGATTCCTCCTTCGTATAGTGCAGTTCATATCGGAGGAAAAAGATCATACAAAATTGCACGAGATGGCGAAACACCTGTTCTCACGCCTCGGCCAATTGTGATCGATGCTCTCAAGATGCATTCATATGACGGAGAAGAAGCCCATTTTAGCATTCGCTGCTCATCCGGCACATATATCCGCGCCCTTGCAAGAGATATTGCGCAGGCCTGTGGCTCTCGCGCTTTTGTAAAATCCCTGCGAAGAACATGTATTGGTCCTTTTGCTGTCGATGCCGCGCTGCGTCCTGATATGTGTTCAGCCAAGACCATGATGCATTTTACGTCCGAGGTTGCGATTTCACTAGGATTAGGCGCGGGGTTGCTGAATCCAGCATATTTTGACCGCTTTCTGCACGGGTCGGATTTGCCTTTACCAGCGATCGAATCAAGAGGAAAGGCTTTGGACCTGTTTGCTGGAAAATCGCTTGCAGACAGTCCTCTTGCCCTTTTTTCGCGGCGCAATGAATTTCTCGGCATTGTGCAGAAAAGCGAGAGCGGATGGGCTGTCAAGGTTATGGCAGCAGATGAGGCGAGAGAATGAAAGTCCTTACCTGGCAAGATTTTCTGGAAAATATTCCTCACGCCGGGATAGCCGCGACAGTCGGAGTATTCGATGGTCTTCATCTGGGCCATCAAGCTCTCATCGAGACAGTAAGGAATGAGGTTTCCCAGCTGAAACCTTGCGTGATTACCTTCCGCGAAAATCCCAAAAAAATACTTCATCCGGCAAGTTATCGCGGAAGTCTTCTCACGACAGAGCAGAAACTGTCCGCTATCGAAGCTTCGGGCATTGAGTATTGCGTGCTGATTGACTTTTCTGGTAAATTCGCTACACTTTCGGGAAGGGAATTCCTTGCGGCGCTGTATGTTGCGAATGTGCGATTTGTAGCGGTCGGAGAGAATTTCCAGTTTGGGCACAAGCTTGACACCAATGCAGCAAAGCTTGAACTATTGAGCAAGGAAATCGGACTGCGACCCGCAATCGTAAAGAATGTGATGTATCGTGGGCATCCGATAAGTTCAAGCAGGGTACGCCATGCGGTCCAGGAAGGAAGACTGGAGGAAGCTGCCGATATGCTTGGAAGACCCTATCAGGTCATTGTCCGGCGAGGCGCGGAGCATGGTGTCATGGTGGCGGAAGATGATCTGCTCATGCCGCCTGATGGTGAGTATGAGGGTGTCGCCAACGATGGTGGAGCGATGCAGCATTGCAATGTGGAAATTGACCATCGGAACCTGAAATTTGGATTACGCATGCAATCGGAAATAGTCCGATTCGCGTTCGTTGATAAGGCAACTCAGGAGAAGGAGAATTTAGTATGGCTTTGAGCAAAGAAGACAAGGCCCAGGTAGTGCTCGAGTACGGCAAGGATCCAAAGAATACTGGCGCAATCGAAACCCAGATTGCGCTCATATCTTCGCGGATCTCATATCTTACAGAGCACTTCAAGACGCACAAAAAAGACACGAACTCGAGACGTGGGCTACTCAAGCTTGTCGGCCAGCGCCGCAAGCTCCTGAAATACCTGCAGAGAACCAATCTCGAATCATATCGTGAAATTGTGGAAAAACTGCAGATCCGGAAATGAATCCAAGTTCCGCGGCGCCATGCGTCCGCCGCGGATTCCGGATATTCAAGCATCAGAGAAGGAAAGGAATGATCAACAAACTGGAATGTCAAATCGGTAACGAAACACTGGTTTTCGAAACCGGACGGATGGCCAAACAGGCCAATGGAGCAGTGTTCGCCACTTATGGCGGCAGTGCGATAATCGCAACGGCATGCTGTTCTTCGACCCCTACAGAAGGGTTGGATTTTGTGCCGCTCACTGTTGAATATTCGGAAAAATATTATGCAGCCGGGAAAATTCCCGGAGGCTTCATTAAGAGGGAAACACGGCCCAAAGACAGAGAAATACTTGTTTCCCGCATTATCGACAGACCGATGCGTCCTCTTTTCCACAAGGAATTCGGGCGGGAAATCCAGGTCGTGCCAACTTGCATTTCTGCGGATCAGATCAATCCGCCCGATGTAATCGCCGCGAATGCAGCGAGCGCTGCGGTGCATATTTCGGATATCCCTTTTGAAGGCCCTATAGGATGCGTGCGCGTTGCGTTGGTCGATGGCAAGTACATTGTTAATCCAACCTACGAGCAGATAGAGCATGCCAAGTTGGAGATTGTAGTTGCAGGGACGGCCAAGGGCATCACCATGGTCGAAGGTGGCTCGCATGAAGCTTCCGAAGAAGAAATGATCGAGGCCATCGAAACCGCAAAAGATCCTATAGCTCGGATCTGCGCTATTATCGAAGAGCTGAAGCGTCTTGCCGGAAAAGAGAAACTTCCGCTTGCGCCGCTGCAGGCCGAGCTCAACAACAAAGAAGAAATCCGCGCATTTGCGCATGAGCTGCTTTCCAAAGCGCTGTTCACCAAGGTAAAGCAGGAGCGTGCAAAAGCAGTTGCACAGGCCATCGCAGCTGTCAAGAATAAATTCAAGGATGCGCTTACCGATGATATTCAGGCTAAGCTTTTCTCCAAATTGATGAATGACCTGCAGTATGACATTCTGCGTTCTTCCATTCTCGACAGGCAGCTTCGCGTCGATGGCCGCGGTCTTGAGGATATTCGTCCTATCACCTGTGAAGTTGGGGTTCTGCCGAGAACGCACGGATCCGCAATTTTTACCCGAGGAGAAACGCAGGTTCTTGCTGTTACTACGCTTGGCACCGTATTCGATGAGCAAATATTCGATGACATCGAAGGCGACCGCCGCGAGCGATTCATGCTGCATTATAATTTCCCTCCATTTTCGGTCGGCGAGGTAGGAAGGCTCGGGACTGGCAGACGCGAGATCGGCCATGGAGACCTGGCACGCCGCGCTATCGAGCCCATGCTGCCACCCAAAGACAAATTTCCTTATACCATCCGTGTTGTCGCAGAAGTCCTTGAATCGAATGGTTCTTCTTCTATGGCAACAGTCTGTTCTTCTTCGATGGCGCTCATGCACGCAGGAGTTCCGGTCGCCAAGCCGGTAGCAGGTATTGCAATGGGCCTGATCACCGATGAAACACGCTATGCAGTCTTATCTGACATTCTTGGTGATGAAGATCACCTTGGCGATATGGACTTCAAGGTAGCAGGAACAAAAGAAGGCATCACCGGATTCCAGATGGATATCAAGATATCCAGCGTTTCGACTGAAATTCTTCGCAAAGCGCTCGAACAGGCCAGACGGGGAAGGCTCCATATTCTTTCGATTATGGAAAAGACGATTGCTGCACCGCAGAGCGAAATCTCTCCCTTTGCGCCCCAGGTAATCAGTGTACGCATCGATCCCGAAAAAATAGGCCTTGTAATCGGGCCATCGGGAAAGAACATCAAAGGCCTTTCCGAGAAATACGATGTACAGATCAACATCGAAGAAGATGGATCAGTCACTGTATATGGCAAGGATCAGAAATCTGCCTTCAATGCGCGCGACGCGATTCTTGGCATGGTCGAAGAGCCGGAAGTCGGAAAGGTTTACACTGGAACCGTCAAGCGAATTATGGACTTTGGCGCGTTTGTTGAAATCATCCCTGGCCGCGAAGGATTGTGCCATATTTCACGGCTTGCCAAAGGCCATGTGGAAAAGGTGTCCGACATTCTCAAAGAAGGTGACACAATTCAGGTGAAGCTCATGGAAATCGACCACCTGGGCCGTTTGAATCTTGCTGCGGTCGATTCGCTCGACGAAAACGGGGAATCTCGCGAACGCCCCGCGCGCAGCGATTCAAGATCATCAGATCGCCCGCGTGACTCCAGGCCTCCGCGGAGAGATTTCCACCGCGACAGGTAATTTGCGTACAATATGCCTCTTCTATTGAAGTCGGCAGCTGGCACCGTGCTTGCTGCCGATTCGATGCTGAATGCATCCAGCGTCTCGATAGGCTTGTGGCTGCCGTATGGCTCGAGAAACGAGAAGCCTCAAAACAGAGGCTTTTTTCATTTTATTGAGCACATGGTGTTCAAGGGAACCATCGGCAAGAACGCCCAGCTGCTGGCGCGGACTTTCGAGCGTACCGGAGGCTTTGTCAACGCGTTCACCGAGCGATCTACAACGTGCTTTCATTGCACAATCCCGGCAAAAGAGTGGAAATATGCCTGCACAACTCTTCTTGAAATGGCATTTCTCTCGATTTTCCCTGAAGATGAATTCGAAAAGGAAAAGATAGTCATACTCTCCGAGATACTCCAGACTGAAGATGATCCGGAAGAATTGGCGCATGAGCATTTTTTCCAGCTTTTTTGGAAAGATCAGCCGATCGGCCAGCCCATAGCCGGAAAGCTTGCAGACATTCAAACGATCTCGAGAGAGAAGCTCTTTGTGTTTTATCTTGAACAATTCAAGCCAGAAATATCATTCATCAGCATTGCAGGATCGATGGACGAAAACGAAGCAGCAAGGTTTGTCGAAGCCGAGCTTGTGCGCATAGCATCATTAAGGGAAAAGCTTTTCGGCACGATTGGGCTGGCTGGCGATAATTCCGGAATCATAGCACCTGCTTCAGCAGTGCCACATATATTTTCCACGTATGAAAGGAATCATGCTTCGCTCTCGTATGTAATTCAGTGCATGCAGGTACTCCCTCCGCAAAACGTGCGCCACTACCTGCTGAATACCCTCATGAACGAAATTATTGGAGGTTCGACCATTTCCCGCCTTTTCCAGTCATTGAGAGAGAAGGAAGGGTTGTGTTATACCGTATTTTCATCGTTCGAAACCGAGACCCTCGAAGCGCTATGGATTATTCATCTACAGACAGGCGGAAAGCAATTGACGCGGGCTCTGGATGTGCTTGATGACGAAGTCCAGAAACTGTCAAAGGGATATCCAAGTGTCATGGAGTTCGAAGATGCGCGAAGCAGGATTGCAGGGCTATTGCAGCTCGCATCGGAAGATACTGATTTTCGTCAGCGCCGCATGGCACGAAGCTATTTCGCGCATGGGACAACAGAAGGAATAGAACAAGAACTTGCTCTCGTGCAATCGATCGAGTACGATGAAGCCTGCAGAGCAGCATCGGATTTCGGTTCTTTGGACCGTGCGCGCTTTGTATTTGGAGCTGCAAAAGAAAAAGAGCTTTTGAAGCGGGGATATCTGAAGTATGAGTGATTCTTCCGCAAAGCAGATAGATGTATCTATTTCGCTTTCAGGCAATGCGCAGATGCCCAACTATGCGACTACACAATCCGCAGGAGCCGATCTATGCGCCTCGCTCTCAGAGCCAGTCGTTATACAGCCCTTTGCAAGGGCGCTGATTCCGACAGGGGTAAGAATTGCTCTTCCGGAAGGGTATGAAGCTCAGGTGCGGCCTCGATCGGGCCTTGCATTCAAGTACGGTGTGTCATGCCTCAATACACCAGGCACAATAGACGCCGATTATCGCGGGGAGATACAAGTTCTGCTCATCAATCTTGGAGATAAACCCCTTACCATATCGAATGGCGACCGTATTGCCCAGCTGGTCATCGCTCCTTGCAGCCGAGCCAGATTTTCTCAAGTGGAACATCTCGATGAGACCGAAAGAGGGGCTGGTGGTTTTGGTTCGACAGGATCGTAGCATGAAAGAAAAGCCGCCCCTTACCTACTGGCGTATGATGTTCTCCGAGATGATGCTTTCTTTCCTGGCGTCGTTTTTCTTTTTTTTTATCGTATTCTTGATCAATCAAGTGCTGCTTTTTGCGGAAGACATCCTGTCGCGAGGGGCTGATCTGGTATCGGTTGCAAAGCTCCTTTTCTATTCACTGCCGACAATTATTGCAATTGCTGTTCCTTTTTCGGTTCTGACCGCGACACTCATGACTTCTTCGCGCCAGCATGCCGATAATGAATTTCTGGCTTCCTCGACGCTCGGCATTCGGCCACTGTGGCTCTATATACCGTTTTTGATCGTCGGCATCGGAATAGCAGTTGGATCGTTCTATGCGAACGACTGGTTTATCCCCAGGGCTGCGAATGGCTTCAAAACTGTATATGCTGAGCTCATCAGAAAATCTGCAAAAGTCGAGCTGTCTCCTTATACGATTTCTAAATATGGCGATAAATTGCTTGTTACTGGCGCTTCCAGTGCCACACTGATTCAAAATCTGCTGATCATAGACCAGAAACAGGGGGCGGATGCGAATGTTGTCACCGCAGATGATGTGAGTATCGAATTCTCCCAGGATTCAATGGATGCGATACTCAAAATGAACAACATAACCGAAGAAAAAAAGCTCCCTGGCGGAGAGCCGGGGGACTTTTCCATGACAACCGCCCGCCAGGGCGACATACGAATCCAGATCAGAGAGCAGATACCGAGTTATAGCAGCACAGCTCCATCAGAGATGTCTGTCGCTTCTCTAGCTCGCCAGATAAAGGAAAAAGAATCACGGCTTGCTTCCAGGCTGAGAGAAAAAGAATCGCAGAAAGCGACTGCGCTGGACAGGCTCCGTCTCAGCTATGCGCAAAGCAGTGCTGCTTCGTCGGCACTTGCTTCTTTCAAATCCCTCGCCAGCCAGAAAACAGAAGACACTTCCTTGCAGATTTATCGGCTGGAGTACCAGAAAAAGTTTGTCATACCATCAGCATGCCTTTTCTTTGCATTTCTTGCCTTCCCGCTCGGAATCGGCTCGAGGAGGGCAGGGCGAACTGCCGGATTCGGTCTTGCGCTGCTACTGGCTGTCATCTATTGGGCTTTATTGTTTGCCGGGCAGACTTTTGGATACAGACAAGGGTTCGATCCCGCCCTTTCGATGTGGATGCCGAACTTTGTCATGTTTGCTGCAGCCTGCTTCATCTGGATTTCCAGAAAAATCTTCACAGGGCACTTCCTATGAACGAAGAACTGGTGAAATCACGATTTGCCAGCCTGGATTCGAGCCAAGGTCCCAGGAAACCTTTCCTGCTCTGGAAAGAATTGGCTAGCAAGGTCTTGCTCTGGACAGCCGGGGGGACGCTTTTCCTGTCTCTCGTGATTTCATTGGCTGAACTGTTCTCGATGCTGTGGAAATTTCTGGCCAGGAATGCATCCTTCATCGATATATTGAAATGGATCGGTTTTGGCATTCCCAAGCATGTTGTAGATGCAGCGCCTGTCGCCTTTCTGTTTGCGATTGTCTTTATTTTAAGTGAATGGCATGCGAATAATGAGCTTGAGGCCGTATTCAGCGCAGGCATTTCTCTCCAGCGTTTTGTACTGCCCCTCTTGCTGGTGTCGGTTTTGCTCTGTGCTGCGGAATATTATATCACTGATCAGATCGCAATTCCTTTTTTAAGGGAACGTAGCACGCTGCAATCCGGCATCCTAAGGGAATCTGACAGCCGTTACGCCGTTCCTGCGCTGATGGCCGATAAAGGCAAGAAGGTCTATACATATCGATATTATGATGAGAAAAAGGGGCGCATCTATGATATCTCGGTTATCGAGCGAGACGATTCCGGAGCGATCCTCAGAAAGATTTCCGCAAAATATGCCAGTTTTGAAAGCGGGCTTTGGGTGTTTTCGGAAGCGATCATATATAAGAAATCTCGCGATATTTGGGAATTCGCTGAAGCACCCGGGTTTTCTGATCCTGCATTCGATGAGCCGCCCACAAGTTTTATGAGGCCAACAATGGATGTTCGCTTTATGAATAATGCTGAATTGAATGGCCATATCGCTTTTCTCAAATCAGCAGGGCTGCCCGCTGAAGATGCGGAAGTGGAGCAGCAGCGGCGGATTTCATTTGCGTTTACTCCACTGGTTGTTGTCGGGCTGGCGGCAGCGTTTGCAGGGCGTTTCAGGAAAAGTATTTTTCTCCTTAGCCTGCTTTCGAGCCTTTCAAGTGCTACATTGTATTATGTCGCTCAGATGCTGGCCTCGCTTGCTGCAAAGGCGCGCATGTCAAGCTCTGGTTTGGCAATCTGGAGCGTAATGCTGCTTTTTGCCGCTGTCTCGGCTGTCTCATATTTCAAAGCAAGAACTTGAGCATGTATTCTATTTTATAAGCAATAAGGAATGACAGATGGCTAATCCTATTTTTATTGAAAAACATAGAGATCCGTTCTGCAGAGCGCGAACAGGAACACTTTTTCTTCCTCATGGGGAAGTGGAAACACCCGCTTTCATGCCTGTCGGCACGAATGCGACCGTGAAGGCGGTCGAACCTGCAGACCTCGATACGATGGGGTTCAATATCATTCTCGCAAACACGTACCATCTCTTTCTGCGCCCGGGGCCTGAAATAATCGCGAAAGCAGGTGGGTTGCACGGATTTTCTGGCTGGAAAAAGAATTTTCTGACCGATTCGGGGGGATTCCAAGTTTTTTCTCTCTCGCAGTTCAGAAAAATCCTGCAAGAAGGTGTGCATTTCAAATCGCATATCGATGGATCTTCTCATGTTCTGACACCCGAAAAAGTGGTTGATGTCCAAGTTGCATTCAATTCTGACATTCAGATGGCGCTCGATATCTGTGCTCCATGGGGAGAGACCGAAAAAAAGGCCTTTCGAGCAGCCATGCTGACTTATGATTGGGCAAAAAGGGCAAAATCGCAGTGGATCATTCATCGTGAAAATGGCTACCAGGGGAATCTGTTTGGCATCGTGCAAGGAAATTTCTACGAAGAACTGAGAAAACTCAGCACCGAGCAGATATCGGAGCTCGATCTGCCAGGAATTGCGATTGGAGGACTGTCTATCGGCGAACCAAAAGAGGCTTATATCGAGTATCTTGAATTGACTTCAGCGCTCCTTCCTTTGGAAAAGCCGCATTATCTCATGGGAGTTGGAACTCCCGACTACATAATCGAAGCAGTCCGCAATGGTATTGATATCTTTGACTGTGTATATCCTACCAGGACCGCACGGAATGGCCTTCTATTTACTTCAAAAGGCCAGATCACAATCAAAAAAGCCATTTTCAAAGAAGATTTTTCTCCAATCGATTCCGAGTGCAGCTGCAATGTCTGCAAGACATACAGCCGAGCATATTTGCATCATCTGTTCAGGAACAATGAGATTCTCTATTCTATGCTTGCCAGTCAGCACAACCTGCATTTTATGGCTGATTTTGTAAGCAAAATTCGCAAGGCCATTGAGCAGGACCGCTTCGAGGCATTCGCCCGGGCATTCATGTCTGGCTATAGCGAAGCCGCAGCCGCAGAATA
>Ga0334722_10004744_pt1 | contig 14013 bp, 13 predicted proteins | sample C3_bottom_MG_FD_207210 | JGI IMG/M metagenome (GOLD analysis project Ga0334722, IMG submission 207210) | Sediment microbial communities from Yellowstone Lake, YNP, Wyoming, USA - C3_bottom | ecosystem: Environmental > Aquatic > Freshwater > Lake > Sediment | place: USA: Wyoming | collected...
TTTGATGGATATAAGCTGTACAAAAGCAATTGCAAGAGTTGCCATTTCAGGGGGAATGATCGGGGCGCTCGATACATGAATGAGGATTCGCGGACCATGATGGGCTGGAACGTCTTATTTTACCGGAAGAATGTGCGCTGTGCCAAGGATGGCTCCTGGGCCAAGCTTTCAGCCGAAGAATTGATGTATATCAATGATTATCTCTACAGCAAGGCCTATGACACCTGGGATCCCAGGACCGCCAAAAGCTGCGGCTGATAAGCCGATGCTGCTCCCGGTCCGGGAGCGATGACAATCAGATTCTGGCGAAGTTCCAGCTCAGCGGCCGACCGTCTTTGTATGGGAGATGACCATGGAAGATCCGTGGGTCCGAGTCAAAGACCAGAGGCAGAAAATACCGGTCTCCCTCCCACATCGGCAGGAGATCCAGACCAGCAATGGGGTGCCAGGCGAGCGCCCCTTCTTCATTTTTAGAAAACGGTGTGCCGCGGAAGCGGTCGATTCGGAAAATAAAGCCCAGCCAGTCTTCCCCCTGCGGCCCGAAGCCGGGCCAGTTGATGGTCCCGCGCAGCAGGATTTTCTCGCAGTCGATCCCTGCTTCTTCCTTGATTTCTCTGGTGATACAGTCAAGAACATTCTCGTCTGGCCGCATTTTTCCGCCAAGGCCGTTGTATTTCCCCAGGTGGGCGTCGGTCGGTCGGGCATTGCGATGGACAAGAAGGGTCTGTCTCTGGTCTGGAGAAAGAATGTAGCCAAGGGTGCCGATGATTGGGGTGTAGGTCATGTGCGTCCTGTTTCGGGAAGAGCTAAAAGGTTGAAATGCTTTTTGTCTCTTTTAAAATTCGGCACGATTCTATACCATGGTTTCATGCAGAGAACAGGTGGTCCAGGCGAATCCCGCCAACAGCTCTTGCCTTAAGATATCGGGGTAAAAATGGCAATCCTTATTGTTGACGATATTCCTGTAAACCTGATGCTGATCGAGGAGATGCTCCAGCAGGAGGGATACATGGATCTTTATTGCGTCAGAAGCGGGCAGGAAGCGCTGGACATGCTGGCGACAACGGAAAAGGCCGAGGCGGAGGAGAAAAGGATTGATCTCATCCTCATGGATGTCATGATGCCGGGCATGGACGGCATGGAAACCTGCCAACGGATAAAGGCGCAGGACGGGCTGCGGGATATCCCCGTGATCATGGTTACGGTCCGCGATGATGATGAGGCGCTGGCCCAGGCTTTCGCCTTGGGCGCGACAGACTATATCGTCAAGCCGGTCAAGGAGATAGAGTTGCTGGCCAGGGTGCGCGCTGCCTTGAAACTGAAGCGGGAAACCGATCGGCGCAAGGCTCGGGAGCAGGAGCTGGTCGCGCTTACCCGGCAACTGGACACCATGAACCGACGCCTGATGCACATGGTGCCACGTGACAGCCTGACCGAGGTGGGCAACCGTCGTTATTTTGACGAAATTATGGTCAGGGAATGGAACCGGGCCCGGCGGGAGGCGGTTCCTCTTTCCCTGTTCATGGTGGATCTTGATGATTTTAAAAGATTTAACGAGAGCCATGGCCGGGACAAGGGCGACGAATGCCTGCGGCAGGTGGCGGACGTCCTGCGCTGCGTGCTGAAACGGGCTGGAGACACCGTGGTCCGTTATGGCGGCGAGGAGTTTGCCGTCATTCTGCCCAATACCCCCAAGGGGGGCGCCATGGCCGTGGCCCATGAATTTTTGGAACAATTGGCCGCCTTGGCCGTCAGTTACGCCGGCGCTGAGGCCGGGGAAACACTGACGGCGAGCATCGGTCTGGCAACGGCGGAACCGTGTCGTGGCTCGGATATGCAGAGCCTGGTGGCCGCAGCGGAGGGGGCATGCTATCTGGCCAGGGGGGAAGGGGGCAAGCGGATTAAGGTGGCCCTTGATTGTCGGTAATCAGCAACAATCAATAACGCGGAGGAGGATGACGATGAAACAATGCAGCCTGCAAGATTTTATGGAAGAACTTAAGCCCTGGCTCGACACGAATCATATCCGCAGCGCCGAGTTGAGCGGCGGGGACCGCTTGACCATCTATTTTCTGGATGGGATGAAGAATGTCTATCGGATTAATGATTGTAACGAAAAACAGATTCTGGCAGTTGTCGGCGATCTCAGAAAGAAAGGGATCTCGGTAAAGGAAGAGTCTCCTGCGAAATGAAACGGGTAAAATTGGGGACAGACCCGAATGGCGCTAGTTTAAGGACAGCTGTCAGCAAAACCGGGACTGTCCCCGAAGGGGGCTGTCCCAGGCTTTTGCGGCGCGAACCACCGCCGTTGCATAAACCCGGCCCCATCGGGGGATGTACCAGATGTTTACGGCGGGGGAAGCATCGGCTGTTTTTTTGTGATTGATGATTTGGTGGGCTATGACCGAGGCAACAGGGGCAGAGGCGCAGAGGCAGTTTCTCATTCTTCGGAACGCGGTTGAAAATACCAACGAGGCTTTTGTCACCATTGATGAAAGCTCCACGGTGATTTTTTTCAACAAGGCGGCGGAGAGGATGTTCGGCTATGACCGGGAGGAGGTCCTCGGCCATGATCTGGGGAAAATCCTGACTCCCATGTGCCGGGCTGGACATGAGCTGGCGGTGGCACGCTACGTCCGAACCGGCGAGGCAACCTTGATAGGACACGAGACGGAACTGGTGGTGGCCAGGAAAAACGGGGAGACCTTTCCTGCCGCCATTTCTTTTTCGGTTGCGGACATTGATGGGCAGCTCTATTTCACCGGCCTGGTCAGGGATCTTTCCGACACCCGGAGCCTGGAGGATCGTCTGGTCCAAAACGAGCGGCTTGCCGCGCTGGGTCAGACCGTGGCCGAGATCAACCATGAGATAAAAAATCCGCTGATCATGATTGGCGGCTTTGCCCGTCAGCTCTTGAAAAAAGCAACGGCGGAGAAGGACAGGGCCAAGCTGACCATTATCGTCGATGAGGTTACGCGTCTGGAGCATCTTCTTGCTGGCCTCAAGGAACTCTACAAGCCGCCGCAGCTTAATCTGGCGGGAATTTCCCTGAATGAGCTTCTCGAGGAGGTTGTTGATCTGGCGCAGTCTTATTCCGGTGGCAAGGGGATTGACATTCGGCTTGCGCCCGCCGTCGATGTCGTGGTCGAGGTGGATCGGGAGAAAATTAAGCAGGTGCTGCTTAACCTGGTGAAGAATGGGATTGAAGCGACCCTGCCGGGGGGGCAGGTGGTGGTCAGCACCAGGGTACAGGAAAAACGGGTTGAGGTTGACGTGACGGACACCGGGGAGGGGATCCCAGAGGAGATTAAAAAAAGGATCTTCCTGCCTTTTTTTACCACGAAAGAGCAGGGAACTGGCCTGGGGCTCTGCATCTCCAAAAGGATTATCGAGGATCACCCCGGCTGCTCGTTTCAGCTGGACAGCGAGGAAGGCAAGGGCACTGTCGCCACCATCGGTTTCCGTCGCGGCAAGGGGTAAACGTTTCTCTTAGTTCGGCAGCCCATTAAGCAGCAGCTCCCGCTCGCGCTGGCTGATATAGCGGGTTAGCTCATCCTCTTCCTTCCGTTTGCTCCGAAAGGCCACCCCGTAAAGAACCAGGCCCAGCTGCCGGTCATGGAAGGTTCGGACGATTTCTCCCTGGGATATCTTTTTTTGCTGCCAGCCCGCGAGAGGGTCCTCCCCTTTTCTGGCGGGAATGGACAGGGCTATGTCCTGGATGGAGGTTTGCGGTAACTCAACTGGTTTTTTGGCGGAAAAGAGCATGCCCCGGGCGCTGACATTTTTCACCGTCAGACCCGTGTGCAGCCGATCGTTGCTCCGAAAGGAAGCATGAGCGCCGGGCGGGACATCCACCCGGTAGCTGGCCCTTCGTTGCAGGCGAAAAATCTCTTCTGGCTGGGAAGATTGCAGGCTGTCCGCCGATTCGGCAAGGATCCGCACGTCAAAATGGTTGGTAAGTCCAGCTTCGTCTTTGAAGATAAGCCGGGTTTTTTCGCTGGGGCGCCAGTCCCGCGGTTTATCAAGGAGCAGGCCCTGGTCGTTGGCGGCAAGTATGATGGCGGGGCCGGACTGGTGGCCCTCGCTGGCAAGAAAAATCGGGAGATGTTCGGCCACGAGACGGGTGAGGGTCTGGTTGATAAGTTCGTTTGAGATTGAGCTTTCATAGTCGGCGCCAATGTCCTGCCAACCTGGGATGGAGCTTGTTTTTTTCATGGGGTATGCAATACTCCTTTGCGCGAATTGATGTTTAGAAGAGCTTACGCTTAACGGCTCGGAGAGGCAATAAGGGGTACTCTGTATTTTTACCCCTGACGCCAAAGGCGGCGGCTTTTCGTTGGGGTCCTTCTGGGCGAAGCTGAATGGCTCAGGTTTTTTTTGCCGTGGCCATGGCGCCCTCTGCGTAGGCGATCACCTTGTTGCGGCCAGCCTTTTTGGCCTGGTAGAGGGCGCGGTCGGCAAAGGCCAGCAGTTCTTCTGGCCGTTTCGGGGCGTGCGTCCTGGTTGAGGCCAGGCCGATGCTGATGGTGACCCGCATGGCAACGTCCTTGTCCTGGTGGGTGTATGCCTCGGCTCGGGCGCGGATACGTTCGGCAATGCTTGTGGCGCCCTCCAGATCGGTGTTGGGCAGGAGAATGGCAAATTCTTCTCCACCGTAGCGGGCCACGGTGTCCGTGGCCCGGGCCTCGCGCAAAATCTCTTCCGCCGTGCCTTTCAGCACCAGGTCGCCAAAGGGATGGCCGCAGGTGTCGTTGACCTCCTTGAAAAGGTCGAGATCGAGCATCATGCAGGACAACTCGGTCTGGTGGCGCTGGGCCAGGAGAAATTCATGGCGGAGCATTTCCTGGAAATACCGGTGATTGTAAAGGCCGGTCAGGCTGTCGCGGCTGGTCTGGTCGCGGAGTGTTTTGTTGAGGCGGCTTAACTCATGGGCCACCGAGGTCATGCGGTTGGCATGGGAGATGAGCAGACTGAGCAAAAGAGCGGTGATGCCCGCAGTTATCCCGCCGACCAGCAGATGCTCATGATCAAGATAAGAAATGTCCGGATGCAGGAAGGAATCGATGACCGGACTGATATTGGCCATTAGCAGCACAATGGCCAGATAGATCAGCAAGCGGATCATCCGTTGACGCATGGTTCCTCCCGTTTTCTAAAAGACTCAAACTTTGTGTCCGGGCTGGGCTTACTGTCTGCCTTACTGTAACAAAGAAAGCGCGGAATGTACAGCCTCGCCCTTTTTTATGGCTCCTCCGTGAGGCGATTGCCCAAGCGGTGATGGGGGGCGGGAAAGGCGGGATTTCTAAGTTCCGCCTGGCTTGCCCAGCCGTATTCCTGGGCGGTATGGGCCGCCCCCCGTCAGTTTTCTTTTAACAGACGCAGCAGATCGACGGGATTCATGGCGTGGCTGACATCGGTGCCTTCCAGCAGGCTGTCAGCCAAGGCTCTTTTCTCGTGGTGGAGATGGACGATCTTTTCCTCGATGGTATTCTTGGCCACCAGGCGGTAAATGGTCACCGGATGCTGCTGGCCGATGCGATGGGCCCGGTCCGAGGCCTGGTCTTCCACGGCGGGATTCCACCAAGGGTCCATGTGGATCACATAGTCAGCGGCGGTGAGATTGAGACCCACCCCGCCGGCCTTGAGGCTGATGAGGAACAGGTCGCCGTTGCCCGCCTGGAATTCCTGGACCTGGCGCTGGCGTTCCTTGGACGGGGTGCTGCCGTCCAGATACCGGTAGGATATGGCCTCCTGGTCGAGATGCTCACGGATAAGGCTCAAGTGATCGACAAACTGGCTGAACACCAGGGCCTTGTGCCCGTTTTCCCTCAATTCCGCGACAAGTTTGGCAAACAGGGAGAGCTTGGCGCTGGGGATATCCGTTTCCGGCAAAACCAGGCGCGGGTTGCAGCAGGCCCGGCGCAGTTTCATGATTTCGGCCAGAATCTGCAGCGAGCGTTTTCCTGGCGGGCCGCCGGTTTGCCGCAGGTTTTCCAGCGCCCGCCGTCTTATGGCCGCATATAGGGCGGCTTCCCTTTCCTCCATTTCCACCTGCAAAAGAATCTCGGTGCGTTCGGGCAACTCCTCCAGAACCTGTGATTTGAGACGGCGCAGGATGAAGGGGTTGATCAGTTTTTTGAGTTTTTTCCTGGCCTCCGAGTCGTTGCCGCGCTCGATGGGGATGGCGAACCGCTGGTTGAACTGGCTTAAGGAACCAAGAAGTCCGGGGTTGATGAACTGAAACAGGTTCCAGAGTTCGGCGAGATGATTTTCAATGGGAGTGCCAGTGGTGATCATTTTGAACCGACCCTCCAGCAGCATGGCTGCCCGCGAGCGTTTGGTGATGAAGTTTTTGATGGCCTGGGCCTCGTCCAGGATGATGGTCTGCCAGTTTCTGGTGGCAAGAAGCGCTGATTCCTGCTGGAGAAGACCGTAGCTGCAAATAAGCAGATCAAGGGGGCCAAGTTCGGAGAGCATTTTTTTTCGTTGGCGGCCGCCGAAGATAACGACCCTTAAGGTGGGGGCAAAACGGTTGGCCTCTTCCTGCCAGTTGGGGCAGACCGAGGTTGCAGCCACTACCAGGGTTGGGCCCTGCTCGGCCCTGGCTAGGGCCAGGGCTAAGGCTTGGACGGTTTTGCCGAGGCCCATGTCATCCGCCAGGCAGGCCCCAACGCCCCAGTTGGCCAGACGGGCCAGCCAGTTGAAGCCGATCAGCTGATAATCCCGAAGCACGGCCTTGAAGGTGGACGGCAATTTGGGCTCGTATTCCTGGGCTTTTTTGAGCCGGTTTTGTTGTTCCCGCCAGCGCTCGTCCGTGCGCAGGCTCCCCACCCCGCTGGTGAAATCCTCCAGGGCCAGGGCGGCAAGAGGATGGAAGCGGACCGTGGTTTTTTTGATTTCGGCAAAGGCGGCGATCTCGTCCAACCGTTTGCGCAACTCCCGGGACAGGGCGAGGAAATGGCCATGCCCCAAGGGGATGAAGCGGCTGCTGTTGGTCTGGGCCAGTTCGAGAAGGGTGCGCATGTCGAGCACCAGGGATTCGTTGAGTTTCAGGGTGCCGCTCATCTCAAACCAGTTATTGCGTTCCTTCACCGTGAGGAGAAACTGGTTTAGTTCGGCGGGCGGGCTTACGGTAAGCCGCTCCCCTTCGGGCCATTCGATGATGACGTCATCCGGCAGGCTTTGCAGTTCAAGAAGGAGTTGCAGGCATTCCTCCGGGTCTTGCAGCAGCCATTCCCGCTCAAGGTCGGTGCCTTTTGCCAGCATGGGACATGATTCTTCGACAAAGCTGGCGTTTTTTTCTTCCAGTTCCAGGTCGCGCTTTGTCTGGATGCGGCTGCCGTTGCTGTGGGCGATGATGGTTTTGGGGCCTTCCCCCGGCCTTTGGTATGGCCCATCTGGTTGAAGGGGCCTGACGAGCATGGCCAGTCTGAACCCAGCTCCGTAGGGCAATAGCTGCATGTGGATACGCGAATCCGGCGCCACCTCGGCAACGCCCACGGATCTTCCTTCGATGGTCGAGTGCACGGTCATGAAGGAGGAGATATTGCCCAGGGTGGCAAAAAGCTCGTCCTTGCCGCCAAGGGGAACACTCAAGCCACGGGGGCCGATGACCTGGGCCACCCGGCGATGGTCATCGCTCATGGGAAAAATTCGGAAACGGGTCGGGGTTTCCCGGAGGACTATTGCCTCTGTGCTGTCGGGCCATGGAGAAAATTTAATCAGCAGCGCGTCGCCCTGCTGGTCAACCCGCAACTCCGGTTCGCCTTGCAGGATTTCAACCGGGGTTTTCGGCGAATCGGCAAGGAAAACATAGGGGTGTCCGATGAGGGTCAGCAGGGCCTTGGGCATGGCAAAGCGAAAAAAAACGCCATGGCTGTCTTTTTTTTCGACAATGGTTTCACAGACCAGAAGATCCTGCGGGCTTAAAAAAGAGGGCTTGTTCTGGCGAAACAATTTTCTTAAGGCCACGGATCTGCCCTTGGTCCATTGGCCACGGGCGGTGAGATTCTGAACCTTTGGCGCCAAGGAGATGAGGACATCCTGGCTGTGGTAATCAATCATCCAGGCCAGCCTTGAGGTGGTTTTTGGCTTGGCTGGGCTCATCGGGGTCGGGGCCGAGCTGAAGCTGAGAGCTCGCAGAGCCCGTTGCCATTGCTCTTCCGGGGTAATAGCGTTTACCAGGGAACAGGCTTCGCCCAGCTCTGGGGCGTTGGCCGGCTGGGGCGATTTTTCTCCAGCCAGACGCAGCAGGGAGGCGTATTCACGGGCAAGCCACAGGTAGCCGTGGGCCGCGGCTTTTTTCTGGAAGGATTTCAGGTGGGGCAGGCAGACCGGGCTTGGCCTTCCTTCGAGCCAGTAGGTTACCAGGGCCAGGAAAAGCGTGGTGATGCTGTGCGGCTTGGGCAGAATGCTGACCGCCGTGAGCCGGTCGCGGGCCAGATCAAGCCGGTTTTCCCTCGCTTCCACCAGGGCCAGGAGCAGGGTGTAGGCGGGGAGAAAGAGGTTATGGGGCTGGATATCTTCAATATCCTGGATAATGTCCCGTACCTTCTGTTGGCTTGGGTAATCTCCCTTTTTGAGCAGGGCGACCAGGTAGAACAAGCCTTCAATTCCGGTGAAATATGCCTGCTCGCTTTGGTTGGTCTTTCTGATTTTGGTGAGATCGTCTTCGTAGCAGTGAATGGCTGAAGTTGTTTCTCCGGCAAGGAATTGCAGCCAGCCTAAGACCCCAAGCGGCGGTCGCTGTTGCTGGCGGCCGTTCAGCCAGGCGGCGGAGGCCCGGGCCTGCCCTCGGATGAGCAGATGGGAGATGAGCAGATAGGAGAAAGGCTCGCGGTTTTTTGCGGGCAGGCTTTTGAGAAAACGCTTGTCTTGCAGGTATTCCAGAGGCAGGGTGATTTCCGTGAGGTGGAGGAGGCCGTCCAGGAATAGCTGGTGCAGGGCATAGAGCTGGACAGGCAGGGGAAGTCCGGCAAACCATGGCGGATCAAAGGGGTTGCCGCACAGCGTGACCAGAGGGTTTTTCGAAAAAAGGCTGGGGAACTCCTCCTGGAGTTCAAGAAGGCAGAGAAGATTGTGATTGTATTCTGTTTCGTCCGCGGATAACAGGCTAAGGCGAAGGTCGCGCATGGCGCGGCGCCACAGGGATTCTGGCTCTGGATTTTCCTCCGGGGCCGGGGTGGGCCAGGCCAGTTTGATGGCGGCGGCCAAGGCGGAGAAATACGGTTGCCTCCTGGCCTCGTGCGCCACGGGTTCAAGGATTTCTTCACGGCAGGCGCAGTCATCTTGGAGAAGATTGTTTTTTGTAAGCTCGTTCAGGGCGGTCAGGAAATTTTCTGCCGTGGCCGTTGGCCAGCGCTGATTTGCTGCCGGAGGAAACAGGCAGGAAACCAGGGCGGCCTCCCGGACTGGCTCCCCTGCCAGGGCGCAAACCTGCAAGGCAAAGCGGGTTTTGGCCGACAAGGACTGGTATGCGGTCCAGGAGGCCTGTTTTTTTGCAGGGGTGTTCATTGGCAAGGCGATGACCCTAAGCCCGGAGGAAGCTGTTGAGCTTGGCGACAAGGGCGTCCTCGGGCAAACCCCCGACAACCTGATCGACAATCTGGCCGTTTTTAAAGAAAATAAGGGTTGGCACACCCCGGATTCCGTAGTGCCCGGCGCTGAGATGGTTTGTGCTGGTGTCGATTTTGGCGATGATCACCCGCCCAAAAAAAAGGCGCGCCATTCTGTCGATAACCGGAGCCAGCATTCGGCATGGCCCGCAGCTTGGCGAATAAAAGTCGAGCAGCAGCGGCAGGTCGGCTTCGCGGATCAGCTGGGCGGCGTCCTGGTCGGTAAGCTCAACCGGCGTGGCGTAACCGGCCATGGGCAGAGGGGTCTGGCATTTGCCACAGCGCGGGCCACGGTGTTGTTTGCTGGCTGGCATTTTATTTTTGGTCTTGCAGCTTGGGCATGTAACAATCAGGGTATTCATGGTATGATGCCGATCAAGATAAATAAGGGATAATAAGGCCGCCGTGTATGGAAGTCAATTTTCTGGGGGTTGGCGACGCCTGTGACCCGGAGCGGTTCAACACCTCGCTTCTGGTGATAAGCGGGAGCAAAAAGCATTATATCCTACTTGACTGCGGATTTACCACCCCCCATCGATATTTTGCTGATTGTTCCGAGCCGAACCAGCTGGACGCGCTTTGGATTTCGCATTTCCATGGGGATCATTTTTTCGGGGTTCCCCTGCTGCTCCTGCGTTTCTGGGAGATGGGCCGCAGCAAGCCGCTGCTGCTCGCCGGGCCATGTGGTGTGCAGGAGAAGATTGAAAAGGCCCTTGCCCTGGCCTATCCTTCTTTCCTGGGCAAACTGAAGTATGCTTTGCAGTATCGCGAGCTTGAGGATGGCGGCGCTTGGTCGGCCGCCGGATTTCTCTGGCAGGTGGCCGCCATGGAGCACTCGCAGCCCTGCCTTGCTCTTAAGTTGAGTGTCGGCGGGAAATCGCTCTTCTACAGCGGAGATGGGCGGCCAACTGTGGCGTCAGCCAGTCTGGCAAAGGGCTGCACCCTTATGGTGCATGAGGCTTATCGGGTTGTCGGGCAGACCGCCAACCATGGCAGCCTTGCCGGGTGCCTCGACTTGGCGCGGCAGGCAGGCTGTGAAAAGCTGGCAATCGTGCATGTTGCGTATTATGAGCGGGGAGAAGCGGAGATCCAGCGGCTCTTGCGGGAAAGCGGCTTGCCGTTGGCCTTTCTGCCGGAGCCGGGAGAGAGGCTGAGTTTCTGATTGAGATATTCAACAATGGGGAGCCTTTGATGGAGCAGGATAAAGCCGTGGAGAAGTATGGGGTTCAGGAGATGGCAGCCTGGCTGGTGATTGTCGTGCTGGTCACGCTCATCGTCAAAACGCTTTCCTTCCTCTTTATTCCCCTCAGTGTGGCCTTGCTTATTTTTTTCGCTTTGGGGATGCCCCTTGATTTTTTGCGAAAGTTTGGGGTTCCTGGCTGGCTCCGCATCCTCCTGGTGGTTTTGCTTGTTATGGGCAGCATGTATCTGATCGGTTGGCTTGTGCAGATGAATGTTCTGGAGTGTGTCATCCAGATGCCGTTTATTGAGCAGCAGCTCTCGGGGCATGCTGCTCGTATCCTCCAGTATTTCGGCATATCGCTGGAGCAGGGCAAGGAGATGATGGGCGCCTTTTTCGGCAGCATGGATGGCAAAAAGCTGGAGCCGTTGGGCTCGTTTCTCCAGGCGGCAGGGGGGTCTTTTTTCCATTTTTTGGGCAGCACGGTCTGGGTTGTGCTGTTTTTGATCTTCATGCTGGCCGAGCGTGAGGGTCTGCCAGGCAGGTTGCACAACGCCTTTGGCCAACGGCGGGCGGAAAAAATTATCAAGATCGGCGGCCGGATAAGTCTGGCGGTCGAGGAGTATCTGGGACTCAAAACCCTGATCAGCCTGCTGGTTGGGGGGCTGACGGCCATCGCTCTCTGGCTGTTCGGCGTTCAGTTTGCCATGTTGTGGGGCTTGCTCACCTTTTTGCTCAATTTCATCCCCAACATCGGCGCCCTTATAGCCACGGTCCCGCCCGTGTTCGTGACCCTTTTTCAGTACGGCTCGCCCAGCATGGCGCTGTTTGTTGCCGGGGTTCTGGTCTCCATTCATCTGGTGGTGGGAAATTATTTGGAACCAAAGATCATGGGGCGCGGTCTTGATCTTAGTCCGCTGGTGGTTCTGTTCTCCCTTGTTTTTTGGGGCTGGATGTGGGGTGGGGTTGGCATGCTGCTGGCCGTGCCCATTACCGCCGCAGTCAAGATAGCCATGGAGGAATATAAGCCGACGCAGGCTGTGGCGAAGATGATCAGCGAGGAATAGTGGCGTTTTTTTTCGAAATTATTATTGTTTGAGGCCTCTGTCTCGTAACTTCAAAATTTTAGGGCAAGGAGAAATTATGTACAGCAGTGATAATGGCAGAACAATGGTTATCGACCAGTCCCGCTCCCAGGCGGCGACCCTTTTCCTGGCCAAGGTCTTCAACTGGATGGCCATGGGGCTTGGCCTCACCGGGCTCACAGCCTTGCTGGTCGCCAGCACTCCGGCTTTGCAGCAGTCCATCTTCGGCAACAAGATCGTGTTTTATGGCCTGATTTTCGGCGAGCTTGGCATGGTGATCTACCTCTCCGCCCGGATCGAGCAGATGTCCGCCAGCATGGCGACCAGTCTTTTTCTGGCATATTCCGTTTTGAACGGGGCGACGATCTCCGCCATTCTCCTGCTCTATACAGGCGCCTCGGTCGCCACTACCTTCTTTGTCGCGGGCGGCATGTTTGTTTCCATGGCGGTTTACGGCACGGTGACCAAGAAAGATCTCACCAGCATGGGCTCCTTTCTCTTCATGGGGCTGGTGGGCATGATTATCGCCTCGGTGGTGAATATTTTCCTGGGCAGCTCCATGGTTTCCTGGGTGGTTTCCGCCATCGGGGTGATTGTTTTTACCGGTCTTACCGCCTATGACGTGCAGAAGATCACCCGGATCGGCTCAGGCGGGATCATGGAAAACGGTCAGGCCGCGATCCAGAAGGGCGCGATCATGGGGGCGTTGGCCCTGTATCTCGATTTCGTTAATCTGTTCCTGATGCTGCTTCGATTTCTGGGAGACCGGCGTTAATTTTTTGGTGGAGCGGGAAAGGGCTTGGGCGATATGGTCACAGGGGCAGGGGAAGCGGCAGTGAAAAAACGGAAATGGTATGAGAACTATCTGCCATTTGTGGCGAGAAGCCCGGAAATGCAACTGTGCTGGCTTGAATCCTCCCTTCGGAAGGGCGCCCTGACCGTCCATGAAATCACGCCATACATCAAACTCTTCATGGCGCCGGACGGGGAAGTTGATCTGGCGAAGGTTCGCGGGTTGTTGCATTCGTTGAGCGGCAGCATCATTGAGAAAATGTTGGACGCTGCTGATATCTATGATGTTCCCGATCTTTTCAGGTGTGTTGCCGAACCCACGGTGTCGCAAGCGGTCATTGCCATTAGCAAGGCGCCGCCACCCTACGAGAAGATGCCTCAGTTGGTGGTCGATAAGGTTTTCCAGGCGGTATATGACTGTTCGGAAGAACTTTTGTGCCAGGCCGCTGCGAGGGTGGCGGGGAGTGCGGTAAAGCCCGCGCATTTTCAGGAGGCCTATGCGAGATTCAAGGAGATCAAGGCGGATGAGAGGCTGCTGAGCGCTCTGTATCCCAAGGCTATATTGTAACTTTATTGTGGTTGCGCAACAAAAAAGCCCATCCGGATTCGGATGGGCTTTTTTGTTGCGCAAGGTCAAAGAGAGGTTATTTTTTCTTGCCTTGGGTGGCGGCGCGTTTTGAGGCCTTCAAGGGGTTGACCTTGATTGTGGACACGCTGATCTCTGGCTTCACATGGGTTGCGAAATTGCAAAGACCCAGGCGCCATTTTGCTGCGGGCATGGTATAAGTGGAGCAATACTTCACTGCCTCGACTTCGATCATGCGTTCGCAACCTTCACATTTGTCGATGATCTGCTGAAACTGGCCGCTGGTGTATTTGCTGACCATATCCTTGGGAGCCGCTTTTGCCATTGTCATCCTCCGTATGAAACCCATGTCGGGAGTCGCGTTCATTCCCTGATGGGTGGTGTTTGTTGGGTAGTCAGGAAGCTGTCGCCATCCGACGCAATATCTTTAGTAAAGAATCAGCTTATTTAAATTATCTTGCCTGTCGTGTCAATAAAAAAGAAGAAGAGGACGCGGGCTGGCGAGTGCGCATGGTAAAAAATAGACGTCGGGGAATTTTCAGGCGGAAATAAACGCTATCTATCTATTGTTTTTGGAAAAAGCTTAAGATATAAGATAGAAATGTCGGTTTAATTTCAGCAAGAGAGGGAAAGGGCTATGCCGTTTTATATCTGGAAGGGGGTCAACTCCTATGGGGAAAAACGCAAGGGCAAGATAGAGATGCCCAGCGAAGCCATGGCGCAGGCGCATTTGAAAAAGATGCGGATCACGGTGTC
>Ga0334722_10004745_pt1 | contig 14013 bp, 15 predicted proteins | sample C3_bottom_MG_FD_207210 | JGI IMG/M metagenome (GOLD analysis project Ga0334722, IMG submission 207210) | Sediment microbial communities from Yellowstone Lake, YNP, Wyoming, USA - C3_bottom | ecosystem: Environmental > Aquatic > Freshwater > Lake > Sediment | place: USA: Wyoming | collected...
ATGGGCGACTTGACCACCGCCATGTCCGTCCCCACCGGCTCGGCGCTGCTGGCCGGGCGGGGCTCCGCCGGCCGTGCCGCGGGCGCCGCCGGCGCCTGGCTCACCGCCACCGCAGGCAGCGGCGCGTACGCCGGCGCCGCCGGGGCGTGCACGACCTGTGTCGTGCCCGTCTTCTTGACCTTGACCTTGATGCCGTCCACTTCGATCTCGAGTTCGGTCAGGTCGTGTTCGCGGACCAATTCGAGAACGCTCTTGATTTCGTCCAGATTCATTGGGCTATACCACCAGGAGCTTGCGGGACACATGCGTCAGCAGCAGCGACCCTCCCGCCACCACCGCCACGTCATCCTCGATTCGAACCCCTCCAACGCCTGCGAGATACGCGCCGGGCTCGACCGTGATGACCACGCCCGGCTCGAGCATCTCATCCCGGGCGACCGGGGCGACACCCGGAATACCGGCCCGGGCCGGCCCCACGCGAGGCTCTTCGTGAATTTCGAGACCTAACCCATGCCCGGTCGCGTGGCTGAAGTCGGCCCCGTAGCCGTGGCGTTCCAGCACCGCGCGCGCGGCCTCATCGACCTCGCTGACCCTCGTTCCGGGCCGGACCACGGCCAACGCCGCGGCCTGCGCCTCCAGCACCGCCTCGTAGAGACGCCGGGCATCCGCCGCTGGCTCCCCCACCGAGACCGTGCGTGTCAGGTCGACGCAGTATCCGTCGTACACGCCTCCAAAGTCCAGTACGACCAGGTCTCCGGGGGCGATCGCCCGGCGGCCGGGCCGGGCATGGGGCATGGCCGAATTGGGCCCAGAGGCGACGATCGTGTCGAAGGACGGCCCCTCGAAACCACCTGTTTTCAGGCGAAAATCGATGTCCGCGGCGATATCGCGCTCGACCTGGCCGGGCCGCAGCGCCGCCAGGACACCCGCCGCCACCTCGTCCAGCAACTCCCCGGCGCGCCGGAACGCCGCCAGTTCGGCTTCGTCCTTCCGCAACCGTTCGGTTTCCACACGGCGATCGGTTGGGACCAGGGCCATCACACTGCCCGTCCGGACGGCCGCCTCGGCCATTGCCGCCTCGATCCCGCGGAATCGCCCGACCGACATGTATGACGACTCGAAGCCGATCCGGCCCCACCGGTGCTCCTCGATCACCCTGGCCAGTGTGGCGTCATAGGTCGGCTCGACGGGCACCAGCCGGAACCCTGGGCACAGCGGCTCGACCTCCTCTCGAACGTAGGTCACGTAACGCCCGTCCGTGATGAAGAGGAGGGCCTCAGGCGTCAGCACCGCGAGGCCCGCACTGCCCGCAAACCCCGTGAGATAGCGGACGTTGGGCAGGTGCGTCACGACCAGGGCGTCGAGCCGGCCGTCCGCGAACGATGCGCGGACGCGGGTGTGGCGGGCGGCGAGCAGATCACGGGTTAGTCCGGACATGGTGTTGGCGCGAATTGTCTCACAAATCGAGAAACTAGGAGCGCGCCGCGCCGTAGAGGCGGCTGCGGCGGTCGGCCATGATGGCTTCGAGCCAGCGGTGCAGGTACGCCGACACCCGGCTCGCCCGGACCTGCTCGGCCGTCTCGGCCGGCACCGGTGCCGGCCTGGCGGCCGGGATTGCCGCCGCAGGCGCTGCGGTCACGGCCGCGGGCCGGAATGGCGGCAGGGTCGGCTTCTGCCCGACCTCCCGTTTGAGGTCCCGGACGATCTGGTCGATGGTGGGGTCGCTGCCGGCGAGTTCGAACGCCGACTTGTACTGCTCGAGCGCCTCGGGGAGCTCTCCCCGGCGCCGGTGCAGTTCCGCGAGGCCGCGGATCGCGGCGAGATTCTCCGGCGCGCGGCGGATGACTTCCGTCAGCTCCCGGTAGGCTTCGTCGAGTTCGCCGGTCTCGAGCAGGGCGCGCCCAAGCGTGACGCGGGCGGACTGGTAGGCCGGATGACGGGCCAGGCCGTTCCGGCAGGTTGCGATGGCCTCGGCAAACCGCCCGGCGCGGCGGAGCTCCTCGGCGAGCTGGGCAAAGGCGATCGAGCCGGGGTCCTTCTGGAGCCGCGCTCGGAGTTCGTCGATTCGGGACGAGGCCTGCCCTGCCATCCCGTTATTCTACCTGCAACTGTTGACGGTGACGTTCCTGGTCGCGGAGGAACGCTGGCTGGCCGAATCGGCGACGGTCAGCGTGACGTTGAAGGTGCGAGGTGTGCCGCCGCCCGGGCAGCCCGCGAAGGTATGGGTAATCGTCGAGCCGTAGCCCTTCGACGAGCCGTCGCCGAAGTCCCACATGTAGCCCGAGGGGTCGGCGATGGCGTTGAGGCTGGCGGTGCCCCGCGCGTCATAGAACACCGGCGCATTGCCGTCGAGCCAGTCCGGAGAGGCGATGAAACTCGCCAGCGGCCCGGGCGCCGTGATCTGGATGACCGCCGTCCTGGGGACGGTGGTCATCGCGTTGGAGCCTTCCGGAGTCACGGCCAGGGTCACGGCGGTCAGCACCGATGCCGATGACAGGGGCCGGATCGGCGCCGTGTAGAAGGTGTCGGCCCGGCCGTCGCCACGCGTCACGAGGTGGCGCGCCGCGAGTTGCCCCGCGTCGTTGCCCGAAGGCGTGGACGCCACGGCCAGGTTGAGGGGCAGGCCCGAAATCGGCTGATTGCGGGAGTCCAGCGCCTGGACCAGGACCTGGGCCTGCGTGGTGCCATCCTGGGAGATCGAGCTGGGCGTGATGCTGATGATAATCGACGTGGCGAGTTCCGACGGGCCGGCGAGCGCGGCCGGGGTCGGCGACTTCGCCTGGCATCCCCACGCCGCCGCAACCGCCGCGACCACCGCTGCACTGACTACAAGAGATCTACGCATCATCGTCGTGCCCCGCACTAGGTCGTCGAGTCGGCCCAGTCACCGAAGTTAACGGAAATCGTCCCGGTGACCGACACCGGGTTACCGTTCTGATCCTGTCCGTAGAAGGTGACGTACGCCACCGTGGAAATCACGACAGAGCCGCCGCCGCCGCGCAGGGCCAGCAGGGGCGCCTCGAGCTTGGCCTGGGCCCGCACCAGGACGAAGGTGAAGATCTTGTCGCCGGATTCGACGCTGGCGGTCACGCCTCCGTCGAAGGCGAAGGGCACGTCGACGCCTTGCGTGTTGCGCCCGTCCGATCGGCGGTACTCCACGTGATACCGCGTGACCGTGATCATGTTGGTCGTCGTGGGCAGCGTGGGGGTGCTTGGCAGCCCGACATCCTTGAGCGCCATCCTCATGGTCACCTGCCCGGTGTCCTCGTAGACCGTGGGCGTGGTCGAACCCTTGACGAAGGTCTGCACGTCCGACTGGAGCAAGGTCCCCGCGGCGCTCATGTTGAGGCCGGGCCAGGCCTCCAATGCGTTGACGATCAGGTACGACGGCGACTTGCTGTCCGTGTTCATCTTCCCGCACGACGCGGTGCCGGCCGCCGCCACGGCGCAGACGCCCGCGACCACGCTTCTCGCCGCCGTTCGTTTCCACCATCCTGCGCGCATGTCGATGCTCCCTCTTGACCGCACCCGCGGTCTACCGCCGGATCTTCGGCGTGATGAATATCAGCAGTTCGCGCCCCTGGTCCGACACCGTGTTCCGCTTGAACAGCCAGCCCAGCAGCGGGATCTTCGACAATCCCGGCACGCCTTCCTTCGAGCCCGTTTCGCTCGACGTCATGATGCCGCCGATGACGATCGTCTCGGAGTCCTTGACGAGCACCTGCGAGACAGCCCGCTGCGTGTCGATGGGCGGGATGCCGTTGACGCTTCGGCTGTAGTCGGGCGACGCGTTTTCGAGGAAGAGGTCCAGGATGATCGTGTCCGACGCGGTGATCTGCGGCTTGACCTTCATCGTCAACGCGGCGTCCTTGAAGCTCACCGTGACGGTGTTGTTGGACACCGTCTGGATGGGGATCTGGACGCCCTGGACCATCTGCGCCTCGAAATTGTTCTGCATCATCACGCGGGGCTGCGAAATCACCTTCGCGTTGCCCTTGTGCACGAGCGCCGACAGCGCGATGTCGAGATTGAATGCGCCGTTGAGCGTGCCGAGCGCGAGGCCGAGGGCGGAGGTGGGCGTCGCCGCCCCCAGGTTGACACCCGTCCCCACCGTCTGACTCGGTGAGCCCGACGAACTGCCCTGCGTTCCGCCGGTGCGCCCTTCCACACCCACGGTCGCCGGGAACGTCAGGCCCGTCGTGTTCCCGCGCGCGCCGTTCATCTGGCCGCTGAAGCCCCACTGCACGCCCAGCGCCCGGGCGCTGTCGCGCGACGTCTGCACGATGCGCGCTTCGATCTCGACCTGCGGCTCGGGACGGTCGAGCGACGTGATCAGGTCTGCCGCCACGGCCACCGCCGCCGGCAGGTCGGAGATGATCAGCGTGTTCGTGCGTTCGTCCACCTGGACGTCGCCCCGCTTCGTCAGGACACTGTTGACGGCGCTCCCCTTCAGCAGCACCGCCATGTCCTTGGCCTTCGCGTAGCTCAGCGTGCGCGTCAGCACCTTGAGCTGCCCGGTAATCGCCTGGGCGTCCTTCAGCTTCTGGTTCGCGGATTCCTCGGCGGCCAGCGTGTCGAGCGGGGCAATGCGCACCACGTTGTTCTCGACGATGTAGCCCAGGCGCTTCGACGTCAGGATGATCTCGAGCGCCTGATCCCACGGCACGTCCTTGAGGACCACGTCCACCGTGCCGGAGATCGACTCGTCCACGATGACGTTCAGCCCGCTGATCTCGGTGAAGCTCCGTAGCACGGCGCGCAGGTCGGCCTGCTGGAAGTCGAAACTCACGAGGTGGCCCGTGTACTTCTTGACGGGCTGATCACCCGACACGACCTGCGTCGTCTTCGGATCCGACGGGACTGGCGGCGCAGGCGCGGCGGCCACGGCTGGAGCCTGGACGGCCGGGGCCGGAGCCTGGGGAACCGGAGTCGCGCTGGGCGGTGCGGCGGCCGGGGCGGGCGGCGTCACGACGGGGGCGGGCTTCGGCACCGGCGGCACCACCACCGGCGCCGGAGTCTGGACAGGAGCCTGACCGGACGACGGCACGGGCTTGAGCAAGGCACGCCAGTCTCCGGACGCGGCGTCGGGCTTTGCGGCGGCCGGAGATGGCGCCGCGGCGGCCGGCTTCGGCGCCGCGACGACCACGGGCCGCGGCGAGGCCTGCACATCGGCGGAGGGTTCGAGCACCACCGTGAGGCCGGCATCGTCCTTCTGGATCCGGTGCGCCACCACGTACTTCAGGTCGATGACGGCGCGCGTCACGAGCGGCTGCCGGCTGTATAGCGCCACACGGATGCGATCGACCGGCCCCTTCCCCACCGGAGTCGCCGCCGCCACGCCGGGCGTCACGTCCGCAAAATCGATTACGAGGCGGGCGGGCAACCCGTTGGCCGCTGCGAGCGACAGCGTGGTAAAGGCGCCAACGCCACCGAAATGGACGCGCGTGCCATCGGGTCCGGACGACACGTCGATGGCGCTGAGCCTCCCGGAGACGCCGGGCTGGGAGACCGCAGCAGGCGCGGCCGCCGGCTTCTGGGCCGGCTTCGCCGGGGCCTGGCGCGCCGCCGGGGACGACACGGCCGGCTGCGCGGCACCGCTTGTCCGGCCGCCGAATTCCACCACCACCGTATTCCAGCGGCTGCGCACCACCGGCTTGCCTGGCCGGGTCAGCGACAGCCTGACGCGGGCGACGCTCACGCCGTCGTTGGCGCGGGCGGTCTCGACGCGCACGTCGGACACGACGCCCGTCCTCCCCGCGGCCGCGGCGACCCCGTCGGCCGACACATTGCGCAGGTCGACGAGGACGGTCATCGGATCGGGCTGCGCCGTGCTGTACCCGACGGGCTCGCTGGTCTCGATGACGACGGCCGTCGCGGCGCCGTCGGTACTGGCGGACACGCCGACGAGGCGCGCCAGGGGCGCGACGCCCGCTGCCGCCGCGATAAGGTGCGGCACGGCCACCGCCGCGCCCGCCACCAGGCAGGCGACGCGGGCGATCCGCAGCACCCGGACCTTCGCTGTTATTCCGCGGCCCGTCGACATCACAGCCATCCTCCCGGCATTACTTCTGCTCCACGGCGCCTCGCAGCGTCTTGCGCACTTCGCGCTGCTTGGTGACCGACAGCGGATCGTTGACGTCCTGCATCAGGATGAGCGCGTCGGGCGTGACGGCCCGCACGTACCCGTCCAGCAGGCGGTCGTTCACGCGCACCAGATACGTCTTGTTGTCGACGCCCTGCACGAGGGCGATGGCGTCGCCATGGCTGATGAGCACGCCCTTGAGGGCGATCTCGTTGATCATCAGGCTGCGGACGCCGTCGAGCACCTTGCCGTCGGGCCGGCGCACCGACTCGCGGCCGCGGCGCAGCAGGCTGACGAACGGATCGCGGCGCCCGTCGGCGTTGTACGTGTACGCCGGCCGCGGGGCGGTCGCCTGGACCGGCACCGCGCGCTCCGGGCGCACCTGGCCGCTGGCCGACACGGCCACCAGCGCGAAGGCGAGCAGCAGGCGCTTCATTTCGCGCCTCCGGCCGGCACGGCGGCGGCCGCCGTCTTGGTCTTGTCCAGCAGTACGAACGTCGTCGCCACGCAGGCGACGGCAATCGACGTGTTCGCGTCCGGCTTGTCCTTGGCGCGGATGTGCACGTCGCCGATGTTGATGATCCGCGAGAAGCGCGAAATGCGGTCGAAGAACATCCCGAGGTTGTGGTACGTCCCGTCGAGTTCGACGTTGATCGGCCACTCCGCGTGCAGTTCCCTCGTCAGCACGGGCGCCGGCTTGAAGAGCCGGATGGTCAGGTTCGACTGCATGGCGAGCGTCTGCAGGTTGCGCAGCAGGTCGCCGAAGTCCTTCTCCTCGGGCAGCACGGCCCGCAGCCCTTCGAGCCGGGTCTGCAACTCGGCCACCTGGGCCCGGAACTGCGGCAGCTTGGCCGCGACCGCGGACCCCTTCCGGATCTCCGCCTTCAGGGTGTCCAGCTGCGCCTGCTGCTCGTGCTGCTCGTCCAGGCGCGGAGACGCGTACAGGAAGTAGAACGCCGCAATCCCCGCCACCGACAGGGTGACAAACAGGGCGACCTGTGCGTACCACGGGAGTTTGTTCAGGTTCAGGTCCATGGCGTCAGCCGTCGTATCGGGGCCAGACCGGCCGGGCTTTACCGGAAATGCACACCATCACGCACCTGGCGGCGCAAATCGCGCCTTGATCGTGAAGCGAATCAGGGCCGTGTCCGCGCCCTGCACCTGGTCCACCTGGCTGTCGATGATCTCCACCGGCTTCTTGAACCAGCCGGACGCTTCCAGGTTGCCGACGAAGTCCGACAGCGATGTCAACGCGATGCAGCGGCCCTCGATGGTCAGGTCCGCCCCCTTCTCGTCGAGCTGCGTCAGCCAGAGGGCCTCGGGCAGGCTGCGGCTGATCTCGTCGAGCATGTGCACGGGACGGCTCTGGCCCTTCCGCAACTGCTCGATCAGCGACACCCGCAGCTGCAGCTGGATCCGCTGGGCTTCGAACTTCTCCACCTGCGCCACGAGCCCGCGCAGGCGTTCGCGCTCCACGCGCGCGACCGCGAGTTCGTCGGTCAGCCGCGCGGATTCCTGCTGCAGGGACACGTACCACCACGCCACGCCGACGGCCGCCAGCACCAGGATCAGCGTGCACGCCACGGTGATCTTCTGCCCCGACGCGTCGAACGACGAGACCGCCTTCTTGCGCCGCTGCGGGCGCTCGCGCTCCGTGCCCAGCAGGTTGATGCGAATCATCGGTCGCCCTCCCGCCTGAGCGCCAGCCCCACCGCCACCACCGCCGTAGGCGCGACCTCCGCCGCGGAGACGCCCAGCTTCGCGCTGTCGAAGGCAATCCGGCGGAACGGGTCGAGCGGCTCCACCGGCAACGAGAACCGCTCGGACAGCGCGGCCGCGAAGCCGTCGACGCGCGACCCGCCGCCGCACAGCATGATGCGGTCGAGCCGGTCGGATGTCGCGGTGGCGCGGAAGAAGTCGAAGGTCTTCTGGATTTCGAGCAGCACGTTCTCGGTGACCGCCCGCAGCACCGGTGTGAGTTCCTCCTGCCGCACGCCCGGGAAGCCGAGGCCGCACTTGGTCTGCTCGGCCTGCTCGAACGGCAGGTTGAATTCGCGCTGCACGGCCTCGGTGAACGCGTTGCCGCCAATCGAGATGTCGCGCGTAAAGAGCGACGATCCGCCGCTGACGATGTTGATGTTGACGGCGCTGGCGCCCACGTTCATCAGCACGTGCACCGCCGAGGCGTCGACGTCGTAGTTGGCCTCGAAGGCGTTCTGCATGGCGAAGGCGTCGATGTCCATCACGACGGGCACCAGGCCCGCCTGGGCGATCACGCCGGTGTAGTCGCCGATCTTGTCCTTCTTGGCGGCCACCAGCAGCACGTCCATCGACGCCTTGCCGTCGGCGCCGCCGGGGTCGAGGATCTGGTAGTCCAGGTTCACGTCCTGCACGTCGAACGGGATGTACTGCTCGGCCTCCCAGCGGATCGACTCGGCGAGTTCGCTGTCGGTCATCTGGGGCAGGTTGATCTTCTTCACGATCACGGCGTTGCCCGAGAGCGACGCGGCCACGTCCTTCGTGCGGGTCCGCAGGCGCTCGATCGCGCGGCGGATCGACTCGGCGACCCCCGTGCCGTCGATGATGGCGCCATCGACAATGCTGTCGGGCGACACCGGTTCGCTGGCGTAGGCCGACACGCGGAACCCGCGCCCGCTGGCCTTCAACTCCACCGCTTTCGCCGCACTCGATCCGATGTCGAGTCCGACGGCCGCCCGTGACTTGCCGATGCCGAACACGATGGCGTCCCCTATACCCTTTCCGAAGCTGCGCGGCCGCTTGTCCGCCGTAGGTCGCCGTAAGTGCTTGCCAGAACGGCCGTTGCCGGCTGCCTGGCGGAACACACGGGCGCGGGAGAGTCCTGCCGCACCATCTTCGCTTCTGCTTATCGGATGGTGCGCCGAAATCCTGCAGAAGAAAAGCGTGTACGGGCCGCGCAGGGGGATGGCAAGCTTCTTGACAATGGGCGGTCCGGCTGGTACGATTTTGGTTTGCCGTGGCTGAAATTGACTGACACATAGGGACTTGCAGATGCGAACGTTGACGGCGAAACCTGCGGAACTCGAACGGAAGTGGCACGAGATCGATGCCGATGGGAAGACGCTTGGCCGGCTGGCCACCGTCGCGGCGCGACTGCTGATGGGCAAGCACCGCCCCATCTACACGCCGTTCATCGATACCGGTGATCACGTAATCGTGGTGAATGCGAGCCGCGTCAAGCTGACGGGCCGCAAGGAAACCGACAAGATCTATCGCCGGCACAGCGGCTACGAGGGCGGCCTGCGCGAAGAGCGCGCCAAGGACGTCCGTGCCCGGACGCCGCGGCGCATCGTCGAGGAAGCCATCCGGGGGATGCTCCCGAAGACGAAGATGGGCGATGCGATGTATGCGAAGCTGAAGGTGTACGCGGGTGCGACGCATCCGCATGCCGCGCAGAAACCAACCAAGCTCGAGGTAGCGTAACTTGACTCTGATTCAGTACTACGGCACCGGGCGCCGTAAGACGTCGACAGCCCGCGTCTTCCTCCGGCCGGGATCCGGCACGATCTCCGTCAATCATCGCGAGTTCGCGAACTACTTCCCCACCGAGGTGCTGCGCACCGAGATCCGGCAGCCGCTCGTGCTGACGGAGATGTCGGACAAGTTCGACATCCTGGCCACGGTGGCTGGCGGCGGCATCGCGGGGCAGGCGGGCGCGGTGCGCCTGGGCATCTCGCGCGCGCTGTGCCGCTACAACGCGGAACTGCGCGGCGCCCTGAAGAAGGAAGGCCTGCTGACGCGCGATGCGCGCGCCAAGGAACGGAAGAAGTACGGGCTGGCCGGCGCACGCAAGCGCTTCCAGTTCAGCAAGCGGTAATCGACAGTCTCTTTTTGGTTCAGTAGGGAGGACGCTTGAGCGGGATCGCCATCAAGGAACTGCTGGAAGCCGGCGTGCACTTCGGGCACCAGACGAAGCGCTGGAACCCCAAGATGAAGCACTACATCTTCGGGGAACGCAACGGCATCTACATCATCGACCTGGGCAAGACCTCGAAGCTCTACCGCGCGGCGGAGGAGTTCGTGACCAACCTGGCGGCCGATGGCGGAACGGTGCTGTTCGTGGGCACGAAGCGGCAGGCGCAGGACGCCGTCGCCGACGAGTCGCAGCGATGCGGCATGCACTTCGTCAACCAGCGGTGGCTGGGCGGGCTGCTGACGAACTTCACGACGATCCAGCGGAGCCTGGCCCGTCTGCGCGAACTCGAGGCCATGAGCACCGACGGCCGGTACGAGACGCTGTCGAAGAAGGAAGTCGCCGGGATCGAGAAGGAGAAGAAGAAGATCTCCAAGAACCTCGACGGCATCCGCCAGATGGCCAAGCTGCCCGACGCCATCTTCGTGGTCGACACGAAGAAGGAGAAGATCGCGGTCGACGAGGCCCGCAAGCTCAAGATCCCGGTGATCGGCATCGTCGACACCAACTGCGATCCCGAGGAAGTGGACTTCGTCATCCCGGGCAACGACGACGCCCTCCGGTCAATCCGCCTCTTCACGTCGCGGATTGCCGATGCGGTGCTCGCCGGCCGCGGGATGCGCGAATCCGCCCGCGCGGAAGCGCAGGCGGAAGCCGACGCCACGGCCGCCACCGAGCGGGCCGCCCGCGCGGCGGCGCGCAAGCCCCGCCCGGACGCCGCCCCAGCCGCCTCGGCCCCGCCGGCTTCGGCCTGACGACCTGACGCGCCGGGCGGTGTCGACACCCCCGGCGCCGGAGTGGACTTCCGCGCCGGCCGGTGCGCAGTAGCTGGCCGGCGCGTTTTCTGTACATCGGAGACGGTAGCACCATGGCAATCACAGCAGAACAGGTCAAGACCCTTCGCGACATGACCGGCGCCGGCATGATGGAATGCAAGGCCGCCCTCACCGAAACCAACGGCAACATGGACGAGGCGGTCACCGTCCTGCGCAAGCGGGGCCTCGCGCGCGCGGCCAAACGGGCCGGGCGGGTGGCGTCCCAGGGGCTCGTGAGCAGCTACATCCACATGGGCGGCAAGATCGGCGTTCTGGTGGAAGTGAACTGCGAGTCCGACTTCGTGGCCCGGACCGAGGCGTTCCAGACGCTGGTCAAGGAAGTCGCGATGCACATCGCCGCCGCGGATCCGAAGTTCGCGCGCCGCGAGGACGTGCCCGCCGAGGCGATCGAGAAGGAAAAGGACATCTACCGGGCGCAGTTCGAGGGATCCGGCAAGCCGCCGCAGGTCGTCGAGAAGATTGTCGAGGGCAAGATTGGCAGCTACTACAGCCAGGTCGTCCTCCTCGACCAGCCCTCGGTCCGCGACCAGGCGGTGACCATCGGCCAGATGCTCGCCCAGGCCGTGGCGAAGACCGGCGAGAACATCGTCATTTCGCGTTTCTGCCGGTTCAAGCTGGGAGAGGGCGCCGCCGAGTAGTGCTGGACTATAATCGGTCCCTGGTATGACCGACGCGCCGCGACCTGCCGCTGCCTACCGCCGTGTGCTGCTCAAACTGTCGGGGGAAGCCCTGATGGGTGAGCAGCAGTACGGCATCGACCCCAAGATCGCCACCCAGATCGCCAAGGAAGTCGGCGAGATCCAGCGCCTCGGGGTCGAGACCGCGCTGGTGATTGGCGGCGGCAACATCTTCCGGGGCGTGGCCGCCAGCACCAAGGGCATGGATCGGGCCCAGGCGGACTACATGGGCATGCTGGGCACCGTCATCAATGCCCTCGCAGTGCAGGACGCCCTCGAACAGATCGGCGTCTCGACCCGGGTGCTCACGGCGATGGAGATGCGGTCGGTGGCCGAGCCGTTCATCAGGCGGCGCGCCCTCCGCCACCTGGAGAAGGGCCGCGTCGTGATCTTCGCCGGCGGCACCGGCAATCCCTACTTCACGACAGACACCGCCGCCGCCCTGCGGGCGATGGAAATGAAGGCGGAGGTCATCCTCAAGGCGACGAAGGTCGACGGGGTCTACTCCGCCGATCCGGTGACGAACCCGACCGCCACGAAGTTCGATTCGATTTCCTACCTCGAAGTGCTCGAGAAACAGCTCAAGGTGATGGACGCCACCGCCATCTCCCTGTGCATGGACAACCGGCTCCCGATTATCGTGTTCAACCTGCGCACACCCGGCAACATGAAACGCGCCGTCATGGGCGAGCCCATCGGCACGACCGTGAGGGCATAGGAACAACCATGGATGTGACCGACCTCAAGAGCCTGTACGCGGATCTCAAGAAGAAGACCGACGGCGTCATCGAACACCTGCGCCACGAACTGGCCGGCGTCCGGACCGGGCGGGCCAGCGTCAATATTCTCGACCCCGTTCACGTGGACGCCTACGGATCGCGCATGCCGCTGAACCAGGTGGCCACCCTCTCGGTCCCGGACCCGATGACGATTGTCGCGCAGCCGTTCGACCCGTCGCTCCTCGGCGTGGTCGAGAAGGCCATCCGCGCGTCGGACCTGGGCCTCAATCCCAACAATGACGGCAAGATCGTCCGCATCCCGATTCCGCCGCTCACCGAGGAACGCCGCAAGGAGATGTCGCGGCACGTCCACAAGATGGCCGAGGACGGCCGCAACAGCGTGCGGCAGGCCCGCCGGGAGACGAACGACAAGCTGAAGAAGCTCCTTAAGGACAAGCTCGTGTCCGAAGACGACGAGCGCAAGGGCCTCGACGAAGTGCAGAAGGTCACCGATCAGCACATCACGTTGATTGACGACCTGCAGAAGAAGAAGGACGCGGAACTGCTCGGCAAGTAGCCCGGCACCGCGCCGATCCATGGGCGGGATGCTCCCGCCCATCCCCTCTCCCCTGCTCCGCCCCCGGGGTATCGCCGTGTCATTCCTGACCCAGCTCGAGTGTTCCGTGCCCTGCGGCGCGCCTCCGCGCGACCCCCGGCAGAAGAATCACCTCTGTTCCTGCGGCATGCCGCTGGTGGCCCGCTACAACCTCGACGCCGCACGCACGTGGTCCCGCGACAGCCTGCGCGGCCGTGAGCCCAACATGTGGCGCTACCGCGAGCTGATGCCGCTCATCGACGGTGAAGAGCCGGTGACGCTGGGCGAGGGGTTCACGCCCTTGTTCCACGCCGAGCGGCTGGGCCGATCCCTGGGCCTGTCGTCGCTGTACATCAAGGACGAGTCGCTCAACCCGACGAACTCCTTCAAAGCCCGCGGCCTGTCGGCCGCCGTGACCAAGGCACGCACGATCGGCGCGAAGACGCTCTCGGTCCCGTCGGCGGGCAATGCCGCCAACGCCATGGCCGCCTACGCCGCGTGCGCCGGCCTCGAGGCGAAGGTGTTCATGCCGAAGGACGTCAAGGTGCCGTTCATACGCGAGTGCGAGCTGTACGGCGCGGACGTGACGCTGGTCGAGGGCCTCATCACCGACGCCGGCCGCGTGGCCGCCGAGCGCGGCGGCCCCCTGGGCTGGTACGACGTGTCCACGCTCAAGGAGCCGTACCGGATCGAGGGCAAGAAGACCATGGGGTACGAACTGGCCGAACAGCTCGACTGGCGCTGGCCGGACTGGATCATCTACCCCACCGGCGGCGGCACGGGCATCGTCGGCATGTGGAAGGCGTTCGAGGAAATCGAACGAATCGGCTGGGTCAAGGGCTGCAAGCGGCCGAAGATGGTGAGCGTGCAGGCCGAGCACTGCGCCCCGATCATCCGTGCGTTCGAGCAGGGCGCCGAGCGAGCCGAGATGTGGCAGAACGCGCGCACCTGCGCGGACGGACTGCGCGTGCCGAAAGCGATCGGCGATTTTCTGATCCTGCGGGCCATTCGCGAGAGCGGCGGCACGGCGCTCAGTGTCAGCGACGCGGAGATGGTCAGCGACATGAAGGCCATTGGCGCGCTCGAGGGTGTCAGTGCGGCCCCGGAAGGCGGCGCGACGCTGTCGGCACTGCGGAAGATGCTGGCGCAGGG
>Ga0334722_10004746_pt1 | contig 14012 bp, 9 predicted proteins | sample C3_bottom_MG_FD_207210 | JGI IMG/M metagenome (GOLD analysis project Ga0334722, IMG submission 207210) | Sediment microbial communities from Yellowstone Lake, YNP, Wyoming, USA - C3_bottom | ecosystem: Environmental > Aquatic > Freshwater > Lake > Sediment | place: USA: Wyoming | collected...
AGCAGGTGGGTTCCTAACGCGTGCAACCTGTTTGCCTCCTTCTCCGCCCGCGGACCTACCCGGGACTCTTCCCGGTTCTGCGAGCACCGCCTTTCGCTCCCGCGAAAGGGCTATTGATTGTCCGAAGCCAACCCGTCCAAGGTTCAGACGGCGCCAACATGCAAAAAACTAGTTCTCATTTATCAAAAATGCGAAGCTTTGTCAAGAATAAAAATGATTCGCGCTCATTTTTTTATTCAGCGGCTTTTCTCTCTCTCCGCGACGGCCGCGGAAGCGTTTGCGAACCGATCAGTGACTCATTTTTTGTTGCGCAATATACTCTTTTTTTCGACAAATGCAAGAAAAAATCGACCCGCGCGAAAAAAAACTTTACATCCGTTCTCAATAGTCTTAATATTGGTCCCGGCGCTCCCCGAAGGGGGCCGCCGGAGAGTCAAAATCGGTTTCGGAAACCTTCTCTCATCCGTTTTTCAGCCCCGGACATCCGCATTTTTTGGAGGTATCATCATGTCTCTTGAAAAAAACTTTGTCGAGGTCGCTTCAGTACTGGTAAATCCCGAAATCTTTACCCATCCCTACACCTGCGACGTGGTCGGCTATGACTGCAAATCGCAGTGCTGCTACCGCGCCTGCATTGTTCCGGAGCAGGAGGTCAAACGGATCGAGGCGGACTTCGACGCAATCCTTTCCTATCTCAGCCCTGAGAACCGGGACGTGCTCAAAAAGAACAGGACGATCCTCGCGGACTGCAAAAAACAGTGCCCCAAAGGCTGCGAAATCCATGAAGACGAGGCGCGGGCCATTAAGAGGGCTTTCGGGGGCAGGGAATTCCGCTGCGTCCTGATCCACAACAACATCTGTTCCCTGCTTTACACGAACAAGGAAGGGCTCAAATACTGTGCTGTGCACACCTATGCAATGGACAAGGGCCTCGTCTGGGAGGAGTACAAGTTTGCCGATTGCGTGCAGTACCCGCTTGCCTTCTACACGAACGGGGACGGGAAACAGGTGCTCTCTATTCAAGACACGCCCTACCTCGACCATATCCCATGCATGAAGAAGCCGAAAGGCGAGCCGATGTACAAAAGTCTAAAAAAGACCATTGAAACGTATCTGGGCCGGGATTTTTACAAGGAACTGGAAGCGTACGCCGGGAAGCGAAAGAAAACACAGCGAGAAGTTCATCCGTAAGAGTGAAAACGCTCAGGCTTCGTCTGGACAACTCGTCTCTATGGTATAATTCAAACCTATGGGCAATCTTTTTCTCAGTTTCAGCATAGCCATCGCCGGCGCCATCGGTCTTGTCACCTTCAGCAAGGTTTTTGACCTCGAGTTTTATACCAATAAGATCCTTCCGATCATTCCCATTTTCTATGCAATCATCTATGAGGTCCTGGAACACAAAAAAGCGAACAAGGCAAAAGCCCGCGCCAGGACCCTGCCGCCTGATCAGAAAAGGGCGGAGACTCTGGAAAGTCAGACCGCGGCTGTTCCGGGTCTTGTCTTTGACAGGGTGATTATCGATGTTGGGGTAAGTTTCTTCACTAAATTCTCGGTTGAGATGATCCTGGTCGCCCTTTTCCTCCATATCAGCGATCAGTCCTTCAGCCAGGCCTACGGCGCGCTCAACATTGACACGGTCGGCAGGCTCCTGCGGGGTGAGCATCCCTGGCTCTCCGGCAAGGAAGGGGTCTATCTTCTCTCGATTATCGCATTGATCACCTGCCTCGTCACCGGTCTGTGGATCGGTTACACTTCGAAGGGCAAGGCCATTCTTGAAGGCGTGCTCGCCGGAGCGGCGGTCACGGTCATCATGGCCATGACCAACATGCTCATTCTCTACCGGAAGATCGAGGAAGTGACTGTTCAGCTCGCCGATTCCATGGGCTATGTCATGCGCGCCGGGTTCCTGGTTGTGATCGCGCTCCAGGTGCTGCTCTACGGCCTCTGGAGCGGGCTGGTGCAGAGGGGGAAAGAAGGTCGCGCGGAAAAGTCAGCGGAAAAGAAATCCGCGAAGAAGGGGAAGAAGTAGATTTTTTCTCAGCGTCTTATTTCACTCACCTCGCTGCAATTTTAAAATTGCCGGATCTTATTAATCGTCTCAAAATAAAAACAACATAATCAAACTGTCATTCCCGAAGGTTTAATCGGGAAGCTGGTTTTAAAACCATATCCCCGATAGATACGCTCGGGGATGACGTAATGTTTTATGTCAATACTATTATGAGACCATTAATAACATCACGCTACGGAAGCCGCCGGGCGCCGAGGAAGTGTTTTTTCCAGTAGGGGTCCCGGATGCTGTCGGTCCGGACGCTGTTGCCGGTGCTCGGGGCATGGACAAACCGGCCCTCACCGACATAGATGCCGACGTGGGAATATTTTCTGCCCGCTTGATTGAAGAAAACCAGATCGCCCTTGCGCATCTCGCGGGAGGAGACCGGCCTTGTATGCTCCCGCAGCGCAGAGGTATTGTGCGGCACATCCATTCCCGCGGCGAGATAACTGTAGCGCACCAGACCGCTGCAGTCGAAGCCCGAAGGCGTTTCTCCACGGTATTTATAGGGTTTTTCCACCATGGACAGGGCGGTTTGAACGGCCTTGTCGCCGATGTAGGCGTTGTAGCCTGTTCCGTGTTTTAGCGGAGTGTGGGCGCAGCCGATGGACGTCAGGAAGAGCAGACAAAGGACTACCGCCCTCAATATCCGGTGATTTCCTGTTCCCTCGCAACTATTCAGCACGTCAAGATCCTGAAGGAGAAATGGAGAAATTGGAGAAAGGGGGAAAAGAACTTCCGCAGTATTAATATAATTATCCTCATTTCGCCCCTGTTTCTCCCTTTCTCCCGAAAGATTTGTTTCTAACGAATTCGCAGTGCCCTGTCAATGAAGCGGGCAATGGATATGCGGCCCGTGCCTCACGTCAGCGGGACCGGCGCATCCTTATAGTGTTCATAGATCTTTTCAAAGGACTTGTGTGTGTCCCTGAATACCTGGAGCACCTGAGGGTCGAAGTGGTGGGGTCCCATCCGTTCATTGCCCTCGACCATGATCCGGTACGCCATGATATAGTCATACGGCGGCTTGTACGGACGAAGGCTGCGGAGCGCGTCGTACTGGTCGGCGAAGGCCACGATCCTTCCCTCGATCGGGATTTCGTCGCCCCTGAGTCCCGCGGGATAGCCGGACCCGTCCCAGCGCTCATGGTGCATGATCGCGATCTGTTCGGCCATCTGGAGAAAATCGGACCGCGAACCGTGCAGGATCTTCCCTCCGATGGTCGTGTGGGTCTTGACCAGGGCAAGCTCCTCGCGGGTGAGCGCGGCGGGCTTCAGAAGGATGTCGGACGGAATGCCTATCTTGCCGATGTCATGCATGGGGGACGCGTATTTTATTATTTCCACTTTTTCATCGGACCAGCCGAGCTGTTTTGCTATATGGGAACAGCACAAACCCACCCTCTTGACATGCTGGACCGTGGCCTCGTCCTTGAACTCGGCCACAACGGTCAGGCGGAAAATGGTGTCCAGGTAACTTGCCTTCAAGTGCCGCTGGGACCGGACAACGTCCTGCAGGGCGGCATTGAGCTCCGCCGTCTTTTTTTCCGTCTCGTCCTCGAGTCTGGCGGCGTGGTCTTTCAGAAAATCCTCAAATTCCTTGAGCCGCAGAAGGTTACGCGTCCGGAGCATTACCTCGGTGCTGTCAACGGGCTTGGTCAGAAAATCATTCGCCCCCGCGTCGAGCGCCTTGAGCTTTGAGGCCTTGTCGTCAAGCGCCGTCATCATCAGGATGGGTATGTTACGGGTGTCGGGGTTGTCCTTCAGTATTTTGCAGGCCGCATAGCCGTCCATTTCCGGCATCATGATGTCGAGAAAGATGAGGTCCGGATTGAACGAAACGGTCTTGAGAATGGCCTCCCTGCCGTCGACCGCCGTCTCGAAGATCGGGGAAAGGCTTTTTAGTATCGCGGCAATGAGCCTGAAGTTCTTTCCTTCATCATCGACAATTAATATCCTCGGCTGCTTTGTGTCTTCCATGATTTACCCCTTGCGATAGTTTGCCCGGAAATAATGTCCTCACTCCAGATTTGGATGGTCCTGGCCATTACCCACCCCCGAGACAATGGGCACAGCGAAGCTGAACCGCGAGCCCTTGCCGACCGCGCTCTCAACCCGGATGCTTCCCCCGTGCAGTTCCACGATCTTCCTGCTGAGGTGTAGACCCAGTCCCGTTCCCTCGTATTTTCTGGTAAGGGTGTTGTCGAGTTGTACGAACGGCTGGAAGAGTCTCCCGCACTCCTCGGACGATATGCCGATACCCGTGTCAGCGACGCTGATTTCGATGAAATCGGCATCGAGTCCTGAGTCGGGGGTTTCGAGTTTGAGGAAACGCCTCCCGTCTTCCTGACTCCGAACCCTGAACTCCGAACCACGAACTCTCCGAGCACTCAGGCGTACGCTCCCGCCCTCGGGGGTGAATTTCAAGGCGTTGGCAAGAAGGTTCAAGGCCACCTGTTTTATTTTCGTTTTGTCCGCTATGACCAGGTCGATATCGTCACCGAACTCCGCGCCGAGCGTGATCCGCTGCCGCCGCGCTTTTTCGCGAAACAGCGAGAGGCTGCCTTCCAGAAGCTCCTTCAGATAAAACTCATCAAGCTCAAGCTGCATCATCCCCGCCTCTATCTTCGAAAGGTCCAGGACATTGTTGATGATCCGGAGCAGGTGTCTGCCGCTCTCCCAGATGTCGTTGAGGTACGTCCGCTGATCCTGCGTCAGCGGGCCTGTTGCGCCGTCCCGCATGAGCTCGGAGAAACCGATGATCGAGTTGAGCGGCGTCCTCAGCTCGTGGGATATGTTTGACAGGAATTCGGACTTTGCCTTGTTCGCGGCCTCGGCGGTCTTTCTCGCTTCCTCGAGCTCGAGCGTACGCTCTCGGATCTTTTCCTCCATTTTGTCATAGAGGAGGGCGTTTTCGATCGCCATGGCGGCCTGGATTGCCAGCGCGTCCAGAAGATCGATGTCGATCGGCGTGAACGGTTCCCAGTTGTTTTTCCGGCCAAGAGTCAGCACTCCCAGCAACTGGTCCTTATGGAGCAGGGGGATGACGGCGGCCGCCCCGGCGATCCTCAGGTATTGACTGATAACTACGGATTCCTCTTCACGGTTATCAGCTTCATGCTCTTCGCTGATCACGATTTTCCCTGTCCGTTTGAGCCATTGAATCACGTCGTCGGACAGGGACCAGGTCCGGGTTATTTTCTCATGAGCATCGAAACTCTGCCGCAGTATATACCTTCCGTCAGCGGCTTTCAAGAAGAGGCGGACGCTTTCAACTTCCAGGTTTTTCCTCATACTGACGACGATAAACTCCAGCAACTCGTCCAGGTCCAGCTTGGTGGCGATCGCCTGGATAGATTCCCGCAGCACATTCTGATAATCGTATTTATTCCGGATAATAACCTGCTTTATCCATGCATACACTTTGCGGTTAAACTGGGTCCCGAAGAACAGGAAGCCGATGATCGTAAGGGAGATAAGGATTGCGAGCGCATTTCCGAGCGCCGGCTGGAACAGCGTGAACAGCCCGATATGAATGGCGGAGAAGGCGGCGGACAGAAGCATGATCGTAATGGCGCGCGAAGCCACCAGCCGCAGGTCGAACAAACGGTGGCGCGTAATAGCATAGTAGGTCAGGACCACCCAGGGCAGGCCGAAATAGGAGCCGAGACCAGGCTCGACGGCCGACCCGCTGAACAGGGGGAGTATCCCGGCAATGAGCGTTCCTCCGACGGTGAAGATCAGCATGCCGTTGGTGAAGTAATTCAGCTGCGCCCTTTTCACGCCGCTCACCTGCCGCCTGAGCCGGAAAAGCTCATACATGACCCAAAAGAGCTGGACGATACCCAGTACACGGAGGGGTTTGCCGAGAGGACCGGACCGGTCGATGTATGGGATCAGGGTGTAATTGCCGGCCTCGATAAGATCGGTCGACATACTCACAAAGAGAACAATGAGCCAGAAGGGATAGAGAATCAGGCCCGCGATACGGGCGGCCCTGCTGTTTTCGTCCTTCATATAAAGGATGAACTGCAGCGCCGCGGGTATCATCAGCCAGCCGACCCAGTTGGCGCGGGCAAGGGGGGTAATGTCGCGGCCGGTGGCCGCAAGAACATACATGAGCGCGGTGACGAGGGCAAAGGCGGCGGTGAAAAAAGAAAAAGCGGCCACGGATTTGTTTACGGGGCTGCTTCGAGGATTGTTCCAGAGCAAAATGAAACCGAGGATGATTTCGAGCGCGGAAACGACAATGAGAGGATAGCCGATGATTTCAAAAAGGTTCATACATTCCAGCCTGAAGTAGTGTAATTGTACCATATTTTTCTTTCCGCGCAATAAAAAAAAGCGGCGCAAAACCTTTTGACACTTCAGCCTGCACAGACCGAGTTTTAATCACCTCGTGGATCCATGAAACCTCTTGACCCCTCCCCCTCTCCCTGCTATATTCAGCTCATGAATCATAAAATTACGTTCCTCCCGGATAACGTCATTGTCACGGTTGACGACAACACGAACCTCTTCAAGGCCGTGAAGGCCGCGGGCGTGTACGTATTATCGTCCTGCGGCGGTAAGGGCAACTGCGGCAAGTGCAAGGTCGTGATCAAAACGGGAACGATCGACCACGGCAAATCGCACTCGTATCTCACTGCAGAGGAAATCGGACGCGGCTACGCCCTCGCGTGTCATTCTCTGGTGAAATCCGATCTGCTCGTGGAGATTCCCCAAGAATCCCGCATGCAGGCGAAGCACAAGATCGCCACGGGCGGGAACCCTGATGACATTCTCAGGCTGATGGAGTCCGCCGGCGGATGCCTGGAGTCGCGTATCAGTCGCGTGTATCTTGAACTCAAGCCACCCACCATCGACGACAACATCGCCGACTATGAACGTCTCCGGCGGGCCCTCGATCAGAAGGGTTTTGACGCCTCGCACCTCCATATGAACTATCTCGTGCTGAGCAAACTGTCGCGCGTGCTTCGTGAGACGAACTGGAAAGTCACGGTCGCCCTGTTCACCGTCACCGCCGTGCTGGAAGTGCTTGACATCTTCCCGGGCGATGCCACGAAGTCCCGCTACGGCGCGGCGATCGACATCGGCACGACCACAGTCGTCGTTTACCTGGTGGACATGACGAACGGCAACATCGTCGGCACCGCCTCGACCTACAACAGTCAGGTGAAATGCGGCGACGATGTGATCACCCGAATCGTCTATGCCACGGAGCGGAACGGGCTGAAGGAGCTGCAGGGGCTCGTCGCAGGGAACATCAACGCCATGCTTGTGGACCTCGCTGAGAAGCACAAGGTTCCGCCGGGCATGATCGACTATGTCGTCGTGGCCGGCAACACCACCATGATGCATCTCTTCTACGGCATCGATCCCCAGCACATCCGTGAGGAGCCTTATATCCCCACAGCCACGTTCTTTCCGCTTGTTCGCGGCAAGCATGCGGGGTTCAAGGCCGATCCCCAGGCCATTCTCTACTCCATGCCGAACGTGGCAAGCTACGTGGGCGGCGACATCACCGCGGGCGTGCTTGTTTCGCAGATCCACAAGCAGGAGAAGGTGTCGCTCTTCATCGACATCGGCACCAACGGCGAGATCGTGCTCGGGAACAAGGACTGGCTCGTGACCGCTGCGTGCTCCGCGGGCCCGGCGTTCGAGGGTAGCGGCATAAAGTTCGGCATGCGCGCCATGGAAGGCGCCATCGAAGAGGTTGCGATCGATCCGAAGACCCGCGAAGTGAACTACCGGGTCATCGGTGACGTGAAACCCATCGGTATCTGCGGCTCCGGCATGATAGACGCCCTCGCGGAAATGTACCTGTCGGGCGTCATCGACCAGAAGGGAAAAATCCGGGAGGAGCTCGGTTCCAACCGCGTACGCAGGGGGGAAAGCGGGCTGGAGTTCGTGCTCGCCTGGCGCGTGGAAAGCGCCATCAACAAGGAGATCGTGATCACCGAAGTGGACCTCGACAACCTGATCCGCGCCAAAGGCGCGATCTACGCCGGTTTTGCGACGCTGCTCGCGCAGATGGGAATGGGCTTTCATGACATCGAAAAGCTCTACATTGCGGGCGGCTTCGGCAGATATATCGATGTCGAACGCGCCATCACCATCGGCATGCTCCCCGACCTGCCGGTCGAAAAATTCCAGTTCCTCGGCAACACGTCCATTATGGGCGCCTACTATGCCCTCCTCTGCGACCGCCTGCGGTACGAGGCGGAGGAGATCGCGAAGAAGATGACGTATATGGAGTTATCCGTATCGCGGAGCTTTATGGACGAGTATATGTCCGCCCTCTTTCTGCCGCATACGAACTTGAACGCGTTCCCCACGGTGAAGCGGGAGTTGGAGGAAAGGAAGAAAGCCTGACCCGGGCAATCCTGTAAATCCTGTCATCCTGTCAAAGGATTATAATCTTATATCCCTTTTTCTCATTGACCCGCTCTTACCTCTGGTATAAAATGCCTCACCTATGCCGCATCTCCGGCTTCACGTAAAATTTCTCGGGCTTATCCTGGGAAGCCTTGTCGTCCTGCTGGGCGGGTTTTCCTATATCGTTGTCGAGCGCGAGTCCCGCCTGCTTGCCAAAAAAGGCATCGAAAAACAGCACATCTTCGCCGATGCCATCCTCGTGTATTTAAAACAAAGCATGATCACGGGCAGGCCGAGAAATACGCTGGACCTCATGAAAAACCTTGAAGGGTCCACGGGGTTGATACGGCTCAAGGCGCTCCGCCGGAACGGGACCCCCGCCTTCGGGATCACGGGAAAACGCCTCGACATGCCGCAGCTCGAAAAGGTATTCCTGACCGGAGAAGAAAGCGATTATCCTGAGCAGGGCGGACAGCCGGTCCAGACCATTCTCATGCCGCTGAGGAACGAAGGGGAGTGCAGGGCCTGCCACAAGACGAACGAGAAGGTCCTGGGCGCCATCATGGTCTCGCTTTCCCTGAAGGACACCGAGCAGGAACTTGCCGGGAGCAGGCGGGATTTCACGGCCATGCTCTCGCTTCTCATATTGTGCATAGGCGGGATTCTCTACCTGCTCATCAAGAAAGTCATACTTTCGCCGCTGATAACCCTTCACCGAGGCGCGGAGCTCATCGGATCGGGAAATCTCTCACACCGGATCGACCTCACAACGAATGACGAACTCCAGGACCTCGCCGGCGCTTTTAATGCCATGACCGTCCAACTCGAAGCGTCCCACGCCGGGCTTGAACACAAAATCAGCGAGCGGACGGCCCAGCTTTCAAGCGCCATGGCCGAAGTCGAGGACAAGGCGAAACGGCTCTATTACCACAGCCGGGACATGGCGACCATCTCGCGGCTTTCCACAAAAATATTCAATGCGGAGCTGTCACTGGACGAACTGCTGGACCGGTTCATGCACGGCCTCAACAGGGGACTCGGGTATCGGCGGGCCATGGTGTGTCTAGTGGACCGCAAGCGGGCCTGGCTGGAAGTGAAGCGGGATACGGGCATCGGCGATATTTTCCCCTTTGCCAGTCAGTCCCTGGCGAGCAATGACCCTCTTGTCAGCCTGACCCGCGCCGGCAGGCCCGTGGTGCTGGATGACTTTCCCGCGGGCGGCGCGGCGAAACACGGCGGGGACGGTGAAACAGTAGCGCTCTCCATCGTGCCCATTCTGAGACACATCCCGAGGATGTGCTGGCAGACGCGCAGCTGCATCAAAGCCGATTGTCCCGCATACGAGGAGCCTGATATTGCATGCTGGCTGATACCGGATACGCTCTGCCAGAATGTACTCATGGAATCCTTTCACGACAAACTTGTCTACTGCATGACCTGCGAGGTATTCCCGGTCGTCGGTGTGCTTGTCGTGGCAGCTGACCCGCGGAAACGGCCCTCCCGGGGAAGGAACATGAGCGTTCTTCGCATTCTCACCGCTGATATGGGCGCGGCCCTTGAGAACCACCGCCTCCACGACGATAAGCAGCGGATGGTCAGGGAACTTCTGGAACTCCATAAGGTGACTGCCGCCGCGCTCTTCGATCTTTCGCTTGACAAAGCTCTCGAAGCGTTCGCTGATTCCGCCCAAAAATTCTCCGGCATGGATGCGTGCAATTTCTGGCTCGTATCCAAAGACGGAAGGGAACTGGTGCGAAAGGGCGGCGGCTGCAACGTATCCCAGGACAGGGACTTCTGTCCCGAACGAATTCCCGCGGACGCGGGGCTGCTGGGCAGGGCCTTTTCCAAAAATGCCGTTATCCTCGAATATGACGCGGCGACCAGTGATTCCACCGCGCTGGGACAGGCGCTGGCGGAACATGAGCTGCCCTCCCTTCTTGCCATCCCTCTCAGCACCGAGGGCCGGCCGGCCGGTGTGTTCTCGGTGCATAAACGGAGCGCTCTGCCGTTCCTCGAAAGCGAGGTCGCCACGTTTCTGCTTCTCGGCAATCAGGCCGCCCTCGCCATCAATGTCTGCACGCTGAACGAAGAGCTGAGTAACCATAATAGAGAGCTGGCCCGGCATACAAGCCTTATGAGCGGCATTCTGTCGAGCATGTCGAGCGGGATCATGCTTCTCGACCGGCGCGGGTCTGTGAAGCTGGTCAACCACGCGGGTGCGGCGCTCCTGCAGACCAGGCCGGAGGACCTGATGGACCGCCGGCTGGCGGACCTGTTTCCGGAGACAGAGGTGTTCATTCGGCCTGACATCGGGACCTACCTGGAGCTTGAACTCCGGATGCCCGACGGTTCGAGCGTCCCCATCGGATATTCGAGCGCTCATTACCAGGGCGCCGGCGGGGAGCGCGAGGGAATGATCGTCGTTTTCCGGGATCTGACCGAGATACGGGCGCTCCAGTCGGAACTTCTGAACAAGGAACGGTTTGCGGCGATGGGCAGGGTTGTCGCGGGCGTGGCGCATGAGATCAGGAACCCGCTCTTCGGGATAAGCTCCATCGGCCAGATTTTCGAACGGGAGCTTCGGGACCCGGCGCACATTCAGCTTGCGAAGGCGCTGCTGTCCGAGACCCGGAGACTGAACCAGCTGGTGGAGGAGCTCCTGATCTACGGAAGACCCATAAAGCTTAAAATCGAGCAGTGCGATCTGCGGCAGCTCTGGGAAGAGGTGCTTGAAATGCATGAGGAGGAGGCAGGGCGAAGAGGCCTCACCATAACAACGGACTTCGGCATACGGCACCCCCGCACGTATCTTGATGCCTATCAGATCCGGCAGGTGTTTCTGAACCTGCTCCGGAATTCCATCGAGGCCACTCCCGCGGCCGGACGGATCAACATCCGATTGTTGCTTGAGGACGCCTACCTCATATTCATCGTGACCGATAACGGGGCGGGTATTCCCTCCAAAAATCTCGAAAGGGTATTCGAGCTCTTCTTCACCACCAAGCCCAGGGGCACAGGCCTCGGTCTGGCTATTTGCAAGAAGATCGTGCAGGACCATGGAGGAGATATCTCCATCGATAGCGAGCAGGGCAAGGGGACAACGGTGACGGTGAAACTGCCGTACCGGGGGATAACGGAAGACGCAGAGGTCCAAAAAATTAAATAGCATGCCGAACATCCTTATTATTGACGACGAACGCACGGTAACGCTGGCGCTCCTGCATCACTTCTCCTCCAGCGGGTGGGAAGTGACGTCGGCGGAAAACGGCGAAAGCGGGATCGAGCTGGCCGGGAAGAGTGAACCCGACGTCATCCTTCTGGACATGAAGCTTCCGGACATGGACGGACTCGATATCCTGAAGAGGCTCAAGGGAGCGGGATGCGCGTCAGCCGTGGTGATCATGACGGGCTGGGCGACCATCGCAACCGCGGTTGAGGCGATCAAGCTCGGCGCCGAACAGTATCTCGCCAAGCCGGTGGGGCTCGTTGAGCTGGACCTGCTGATGGGCAGGATCATCGAGACGCGGAAGCTCAGGATCGAGAATCTGTTCTATCAGCAGAGAACGGATCACGCCGTCGTCGGAGTTTCCATGGAGATCCAGAAGCTCCACCGCATGATCGACCTTATGGCCGAGAACGCGGACACTACGGTGCTGCTGCTTGGAGAGAGCGGGACGGGCAAGGAGCTTGTGGCCCGGGAGATTCACCGCCGGAGCGGCCGGAGCGAGCGGCCGTTTCTCGACATCAACTGCGCGGTCCTCTCGGAAACACTGCTCGAAAGCGAGATGTTCGGGCATGAACGCGGGGCCTTCACGGACGCGCGGGAGCTAAAGCGCGGGCTGCTCGAAGTGGCGGACGGCGGAACGGTCTTTCTTGACGAGATCGGAGAAATGCCGCTGTCTGTACAGCCAAAGCTGCTCCGCGTCCTGGAGAGCCGCAGCTTCAAGCGGGTCGGCGGAACGCGCGAAATCCAGGTGAACGTGCGCCTGATCGCCGCCACCAACCGGGACCTGGGCAAGGCTGTCGCCGCCGGACGTTTCCGCGAGGACCTCTATTACCGGCTCAAGGTATTTCCGCTCACCATGCCGTCGCTCCGTGAGCGGGGCGAGGACATTCCGGTCCTGACGGATTATTTCGTCGGCCAGTTCAATATTACGCTCAAAAAAAACGTTACAGGATTTACTCCAAACGCCATGGAGCTTATGCGGAGCTACTCGTGGCCCGGGAACGTGCGCGAACTGAAGAATGTTGTTGAGCGGGCGCTGGTCCTGTCCAACAGCACGGCCATAGATGTCGATTTGCTTCCCCGGGAGATCCAGGGAAAGGAATATGGAGCGCCGGCGCCGAAGAATGAACTCAAAAACAGCGTTTTGCGGAAAAAGCCGCTTGAGCAGGTGGAGCAGGAGTATATCCTGGAAGTACTGAAGTCTGAGAATGGAAATCGCTCGACAACCGCAAAGGTCCTCGGGATTTCACGCTCGACGCTGCTGGAGAAGCTCAAGAAGTATGGAATAAAGTAAACGCGCGGCGCGCGGAGCAGGAATCCGCCGGTCTCGCCCTGCCCGAGACACATAGAGACATTTTCCTTGATTTTTTCTCCGGATCATACGATAATGGCCGCCTTGAACCATCAATAAAACTTTTTAATCCGAGGAGGCAGGTAACGATGAGGATCATTCTTTTGGGCGCGCCGGGGGCGGGCAAGGGCACGGTGGCAAAACTTTTAACGGCACTGGACGGTTCGGTGCAGATCTCGACGGGCGACATTCTGCGCGGGGCGGTGAAGGCCGGCACCGCGCTCGGCAAGGAAGCGCAGGGCTTCATGGACCGCGGCGACCTGGTGCCAGATTCGCTCATCATGGGCATCATGGAGCAGCGGCTTCAGGAGAAGGACTGCCAGAAGGGCTTTCTGCTTGACGGCTTTCCCCGGACCATTCCGCAGGCCGACGCGCTCGGCGTCCTGCTCCAGAAGATCAACATCAAGCTTGACCTCGTGGCGAGCATCGAAGTTCCGCGCGACGTGATCCTCGACCGCCTGACCACGCGCAGGACCTGCTCGAATTCCTCCTGCCAGGAGATTTACAACATAAAGAGCAACCCTCCGGCCGCCGGAGACAAGTGCAAGAAGTGCGGCAGCCCCACGATCCAGCGCGCGGATGAGACAGTGGAAGCGATCAGCAAGCGTCTCGATGTGTACAACGAGAAGACCGCGCCCCTCATCGGATATTATGAAAAGAAGGGAATGCTGCTCAAGATCAGCGAGGCCAGCAGCGACGGCGTTGTGAAGGCGATCCAGAACGGAATCGCAAGGAAGAAGTAGATTGTTTGCACGATAGAGAAAATATTAAGGCGGGATGCAATGCATCCCGCCTTAATTGTTATCGCAGCAATAATATAGAACCATATCCCCGATAGGATCCCCTCGATTAAATCATTCGAGGGCAAGACTCGGGGCCTGCCCCCGCGTGAATCAAGCGGGGGACGACGAATATTGGAGCGCTGAATAGTTACTATTCCTTCTCCGCTTTATCTTTTTCCTTCAGGACACCCTTGATCTTCCCGAGCAGGGCTTCGGCCT
>Ga0334722_10004747_pt1 | contig 14006 bp, 8 predicted proteins | sample C3_bottom_MG_FD_207210 | JGI IMG/M metagenome (GOLD analysis project Ga0334722, IMG submission 207210) | Sediment microbial communities from Yellowstone Lake, YNP, Wyoming, USA - C3_bottom | ecosystem: Environmental > Aquatic > Freshwater > Lake > Sediment | place: USA: Wyoming | collected...
AGGAGGCGCTTGAGGGCCTCGGCCTCGGGTGCGGCGGGTGGCGCCGACTGAGCGGCGAGGCGGTGGATCCCGGTGACGGACAGGGCGAGGGTCAGGATGGCGCCGGCGACGACCGGCACACGACGGATCGCGTGTGTCATCTTCGTACTCTCCAGAGGATGGGAATGTGGGGCGAGTCTAACACACGCACGCAGCGCTGGGGTCAGGTCCGAAAGCGCGCGTTTTCCGTCGGCATCGGTCGATGCTCGACCGAATCTCCGAGAAAACGCGCGCTTTCGGACCTGACCCCAGCGCCGAAAACGCGCACTTTTGGACCTGACCCCAGCGTTTATTCGACCTGGGGGGCCGGCTCGACGCCGGGCAGGGCCGCCTTGGCGGCCTTGCGGCCCTTCACCAGGTTGAACAGCGCCTTCAGCGTGTCGGAGGCCTTCACGTCGCGCAGATCGTCGAAGTACGAATAGACGACCGGCGTGATCAGCAGCGTCAGCAGCAGGCAGAGGATCTGCCCGCCGATGATGGTGACGGCCATCGACGCACGGGACCCGGAGCCGGCGCCGCGCCCGAACGCGATGGGCATCATGCCGGCGACGATGGACAGCGTCGTCATGAGAATCGGCCGCAACCGGACATGGTTGGCCGTAATCATCGCGTCGTGGCGGTTCATGCCCTCGTGCCGCAGCGTGTTCGTGTAGTCGACCTGCAGGATGGAGTTCTTCTTGACGATCCCGAACAGCATCATCAGCCCGATCGCGCTGTAGATGTTGATGGTCATGCCGAACATCATCAGCGCGAGCAGTCCTGCCGGCAGGCTGAGGGGCAGCGACGTCATGATGGTGAGCGGGTGGACGAAGCTGTTGAACTGCGACGCCAGCACCATGTAGATGAAGATCACCGACAGGATGATGACGAGGACGAAGTCGCCGCCGGCCTCGCTGAGGGTCTTGGCGCTGCCGCCGAAGGTCACCTGGTAGCCCGCCTTGAGGTTGAGTTCGCCGACCTTGACGCGGGCCTGGGTGATGGCGTCGCCGAGCGTGATCTTGAGTCGGTCGAGGTTGGCATTGACGGAGATCTGCCGCATCCGGTTGTAGCGGTCGATCGAGGCCGGCGCGTTCTCCATCGTGAGCGCCGCCACTTCGCTGACACGCACGACGCGGCCGCCGGACGCCGGCACGACGAGGTCGCCCATCGCCCGCGGATCGTTGCGGTACTGGTCGTCGAGGCGGAGGCGCACGCTGTACTGCTCGTCGCCGTCCTTGAACTTCGAGACTTCTTCGCCGCCGATCAGCGTGCGCATGGTGGACGACACCGTGTCGATCGGCACGCCCATGTCGGCGGCGCGCTTGCGATCGATGGTGATCCGGAGTTCCGGCTGTGTCGGCTCGAAGCTCGTGTCGGCGTCGGTGACGCCATTGATCTCCTTCAGCTTGGCCAGCAGGGAGCCCTGGCCGGGCGACAGGATGGATCCTTTCATCTCGTCGCCGGCGTACGCGAGTTTCTGCAGTTCCTCGACGTCCGGGCCCTGCAGGATCAGGCTGAGCCGGTTCATCCCGCCGCCGCCGCCGCCGCGGGCACCGCCGGCGCTCGACGCCCCGGAGATGTCGGTGCCGCCCGACACGCTGGTCCGGGCATTCCGGTACTTGCTGAGCACGGCGCGCGCCACCTGCATCAACTGCAGCTGCGACTGCTTCCGGGCATCGATTGCCGTCAGCTGGACCGAGTAGTTCGCGCTGCCGTTCTGGATGGACACCATCAGGGCCTCGAGGTTGTCACCCAGGGCCCGGCGCAACTCGCCCTCGATGGGCGTCACGTACTGCAGGGTCCGCTCGAAGCTCGTGCCACGCGGCAGGCGCAGGTTCGCGCTGAACTCGCTCTGGTCGTCGTCGGGAACCAGTTCCTTGCCCACGTAGGGGTAGAGCAGGGCCGCCGAGAGCACCACCGCGCCGGCAATCGACAGCATGAGGCCCCGGTGGGCGAGCGACCACTCGAGCATCCGCCCGTAGTAGCCGTCCATCCATGCGTAGAATCCGCGCTGCTTGGACTGGGTCTGGTGCCCCTGCTTCGCGTCGGCCGGGCGCAGCCAGTACGCGCACAGCGCCGGCGTCAGCGTGAACGACACGAACATCGAAATCAGGATTGCGGTGGCCGACGAGATCCCGAAGCTGTAGAAGTAGCGCCCGACCTGGCCCGTCATGAAGGCGACGGGCAGGAAGATGACGACGAGCGACAGGGTGGTCGCCATGACGGCGAGGCCGATTTCGCCGGTGGCCTTGACCGCGGCTTCCATCGGCGTCGCGCCCTTCTCCTCGATGTACCGGAAGATGTTCTCCAGCACGACGATCGCGTCGTCGATGACGATGCCGGTTGCCAGTGATAACGACAGCATCGTCATGTTGTTCAGCGTGAAGCCCAGGGCCTTCATCGCCGTGAACGTGCCGATAATCGACGTCGGAATCGCCAGCGCGGCGATCAGCGTCACCCGCCCGTTGCGGATGAAGAAGAACACCACGACCGCCGCGAACAGGCCGCCGAGCAGCAGGTGGTGCTGGATCTCCTCGAACGACTTCCGGATGAAGCGCGACTGGTCGCGCGTCGTCCGCACGCTGATATCCGACGGCAGGCCCGCCTTGATCTTCTCGAGCCGCTCGGTCACCCGGTCGACCACCTCGACGGTGTTGGTGCCCGACTGTTTCCGGATCGAAAGCGAGATGGCGTTCTCGCCCTGGGCATCCTTGCCCATCGACGATTCCCAGAGCCGCGTCTGGCTCCGGACTTCCTCGTTCGAGTCGGTGACGCGGGCGACGTCGCCCACCGTGACGACCGAGCCGTCCTTGTACGACAGCACGATCCGTTCGAAGTCGCTCACATCGCGCAGCCGGCCCATCGTGCGCATCGCGATGTCAGCCGGGCCGGCCGTGAAGCTGCCGCCCGGCGTCTCGATGTTCTGCCGCGCCACCGCGTTGGCCAGCTGAGCCGTCGTCAGCGCATAGGCGTTGAGGCGGTTCGGATTGATCAGGACGCGGATCTCGCGCCGGCGATCGCCCATCAGGCTGACTTCGCCGACGTCCTGGACCGTCTCGAGCACCTGCTTGATCTGCTTGTCCGCGATCTGCGTCAGCTCCTTCGGCGACCGCTTCGCGTACACGACAATCGTGAGGACCGGCGACGAGTCCGGATCGATCTTCGTCACGCTGGGCGGATCCGTGTCCCTGGGGAACCGGACCGTGGCCACCTTGTCGCGCACATCCTGCGTGGCGGCCTCGATCTCGCGTTCGAGCACGAAGGTCACCGAGCAGCGCGCGTTGCCCTGGTTCGAACTGCACCGCAACTCGTCGATCCCGTTGATCGTATTGACGGCCGCCTCGATTGGCTTGGTGACGGAGGTCTCGATCTCCTCTGCGCTGGCTCCAGGCAGCGAGGCACTGACCGTGACGGTGGGGTAATCCGTCTTCGGCATCAGGTCGAGGCCGAGTTGCCGGTACGAGAACCAGCCCATCACGATGAGCGCCGCGCTCATCATGACGGCGAAGACCGGGCGCCGGACGCTGACATCCGCGAGTTTCACGACTGGCCTCCCTGCGCGCCGCCACGGCTGCGTCCGCCGCCGCCCTGACCGCCGCGCCGTCCTCCGCCCTGCCGCCCGCCGCCCTGGCCGCCGCCCTGGCCGCCGCGCCGGCCGCCCTCTTCACCCGTTCCGATCCGGATGGTCATGCCGGTCGCCAGTTCGTTGAGGCGATTGTCCGCGAGCGTTTCGTCGCCCTTCAGCCCGTCCACGATCTCCCAGAGGGTCCCCTGGCGGACGCCCAGCGTCACCGTCTGCTGCGTGATCTTGTTGTTGCGGACCGCGTAGACCGACGACACGCCGGCCAGCGTGGAGATGGCCGTGTCGGGCACCGCCAGCACGCCTTCGCTCTTCTCGGTGAAGATGACGCCCTTGGCGAAGAACCCCGGCTTGAGCCGCTGGTCCTTGTTCTCGACGAGGGCCTCGACCACGAACGTCCGCATCACCTGGTCCACCGACGGACTCACCCAGGCCACCTTGCCCGTAAACAAGGTGTCGCCGTACGACTCAACCCGGAACTGGACTTCCTGGCCCGCCTTGATCCTGCCGGCGTGCTTTTCCTGCGCGCCGGTCCGAATCTTCAGGGGGCTTACCCGGACAATCGTCGCGACCACCGTCCGCTCGGCGATGAACTCGCCGACCTGGATCGGCCGGTCCGAGACGGCGCCGGCAAACGGCGCGCGCACGACCGTGTCGTTCAGCTTCTTCAGGGCCAGCGTGTAGGAGGCGCGGCGATCCTGCAGCAGCGCCTTCTGGCCGCGAGCCGTGTCGGCCGCGGACTGGAAGGCGGCCTCGGCCACCTTCAGCCGCGTGTCGGTCGTCTGCAGTTCGGACGGCGCCAGCAGGCCCCGGCCGGCGAGCACCTTCGCGCGATCGGCGCTCGCCCGTGCGTCGAGGAGCGTCGCGTAGGCATTCCGCACCGATGCGATGTCCTCGTCGGCGGGCAGCGTGTCGGCGTCCCCGAGGGGCCCGGTCATGCCCAGCTGCGCGCGCGTCTGCCGCAGGGCGCTCTCCGCGCGGTCGAGCGCGAGCTGGTACTCCCGCCGGTCCAGGATCGCGAGCGGGCCGCCCGCCGGCACGAGAGAGCCGATCTGGACCGGCACCTGCCGGACCACGCCGGCCGCCTCCGCGCTCACCTTCGCCTGATCGATCGCGAGCAGCGTGCCGGAGAGTTCAACCTGGCGCTGCACGGCCATCCGCCGCACCTTCGTGACCTTGATGGCGACGGCTTCGCGCTGGCCCCGGCCTCCGCCGGGCCCGCCCGCAGGAGTCGAGCTCTGGCCGCAGGCCGCGGTCAGGGCCGCAATGGCCGCGAGGCCGGACACAATGAGGGCTCTCTGGAGGCTCAGGGGATGTGACGAAGACAGGCGTGGCATATGGTAATGACTGCAAGTGATAGTCAGGCCAGACGTTTAGGGGAATCCCAGCGCCGGCTGACGCCGAAGGGCACCTCGGGATAGACGACACCCCTCCCAATAGAAGATATACGACGGTTTTGCACGGCCGTTTACAGTGGGGCACAATGACACCGCGATGGACACCGCGCCTCATCTGCCCGTATCCCCGGGAGACATCCCGGACCGCCCGATTCGGCCGGGAGGCAGTTCGGCCTTCGTTCGGAGGTACCTGACCGGCATCTTCCTGCTGGTGAGCCTGCTGGTCTTCTCGGTGTTCCTCGGGTTCAGCTATCGATCGAGCCTCCTGTTCAAGGAGCAGCTCCATCGCCAGGCGGTGTCGTTCTTTCAGGAAGTCGTGCTGACGCGGGAGTGGGCCGCCCACCACGGCGGCGTCTACGTGAAGATGCTGCCCGGCGTGGTCGTCAACCCCTATCTGCGCGCCATTCCCGGACTCAAGGTCGTGATCGCCGACGAGCAGGGCGTGCAGTACACGCTCCGGAATCCGGCCCTGATCACGCGGGAGATCTCGGAGATTGCCGCGAAGAAGGGGTTGTTCCAGTTCAGGATCACGTCGCTGAAGCCCTTGAATCCCCACAACGCACCGGACGCGTTCGAGGCCGAGACGCTCCGGGCCTTTGAGCGCGGGACCACCGAGCGCGCCGGGTACGAGCCTGGCGGGTCGGGAACGGTCTACCGGTACATGGCCCCTCTGCTGACGCAGCCGTCCTGCCTGCAGTGCCATGCGGCCCAGGGATACAGGGTCGGAGACGTTCGCGGCGGCATCAGCGTCTCGATTCCCGCGACCGACATGCTGCGCGAGGTCCGGCAGAACTGGATCTTCCTGCTGCTCTCGGCGGCCGGGATTGTCGTGGTCGTGTTCGGGCTGATTCGGTACATCTCCCATGTGTTCGTCAAGGACCTCAAGGCCGCCGAACGCCAGTTGATCGATTTCGCCTCGCGCGATTTCCTCACGGGGTTGCTCAATCGCCGTGAGGCGCTGGCCCGGATCGAGCAGGAACAGTCCAGGGCGGCCCGGAAGGGCAGCCCGTTGTCGGTGATCCTGCTCGACATCGACCACTTCAAACGGTTCAACGACACCTACGGCCATGCGGTCGGAGACGCCGTTCTGGAGAAGGTCGGCCGGGCGATCTATGAGACTCTCCGGAAGTACGACACCGTTTGCCGGTGGGGCGGCGAGGAGTTCCTGGCCGCAACCCCGGAAGCTTCGCTGGCGGACGCGACGCATCTCGCCGAGCGGGTGCGGCAGGCCGTGGCCGAGATCTCTCTGGCGGCGGAGACCGGCCGCGACGATGTGCGAGTCACGTTCAGCGCGGGCGTTGCCGAGGCCATCCGTGGCGAGGGGATCGAGCGCACCATCTCACGTGCCGACGAGGCGTTGCTGAGGGCCAAGGGCGCCGGCCGCGATCGGGTCATCCAGGCCGTCGCAGGCGCCGAGGCGGGGCAGGCCGCCCAGACGTAGCCCGCGCCGATGCCTGGCGCCGGGATGCGGGGCCGGCGGCGGGTGTGGTAACCTTCGTCGCCGCGCGAATCCGCGTTTGAGGAGGATCCTTGAGCATCTACCTGTACGTCATCCTCGCCTACCTGCTCGTGCTGACCGGGTACAACATCTACCGCTCCCGGCAGATCAAGTCGCAGGACGACTTCATGGTGGCTGGCCGCAGCCTCTCGATGACCAAGATGGTCTTTACGCTGGTGTGCACGTGGATTGGATCCGGCACGTTCATCGCCGGCGCCGAGTACGCGTCGTACGCGGGGTGGAGCGCGGTCTGGCAGCCAGCCGGCGCGTTCCTGGGCATCGCCATCATCTACTTCGTCGCGGCGAAGATCCGGACGTTCGGGCAGTACACGGTCGGCGACATCCTGGAAGTGCGCTACGGGAAGTTCGCGCGGCTGTTCGGCGCGATCGCGCTCATCATCGCGTTTACGACCATCGTCGCCTACCAGTTCCGCGCCGGCGGGTACATCCTGAACGTGCTCACCGACGGCCAGGTGTCGCTGGAAGTGGGCCAGGCGATTGCGGCGGCGTTTGTCATTCTGTTCGTCGCCATCGGCGGCATGGTCGCCGTGGCGCACACGGACCTGCCGAACGGCATCATCATCGTGTCGTCGTGCCTGCTGGCCGTACCCTTCGTCGTCGCAGCCGCGGGCGGCTGGTCGCACATCCATCTCGTGCTGCCGGCGGCCCGCTTCGAGGTGTTTGCCGCGGACTTCGGCAAGTATCCGCCGCTCAAGGCGCTGGCGTACTTCCTGTCGACCCTCCTGCTGCTGATGGGCGTCCAGTCGATGTACCAGAAGTTCTACGCGGCGAAGTCGCCGGCCGAGGCCAAGAAGGCCGTGGCGATCTGGATCGTCGGCACGATCGTCGTCGAGACCATCGTCATCGCCATTGCGGTGTACGCGTCGTCGTACAACCTGGAGCACGGGCTCAACTGGGACGGCCGGGCGCTCGTGCTGAATGCGGCCCGGTACATGGTGCCCGGGCCGGTCGGCGTGCTCCTGCTGGGCGCCGCGTGCGCCGTCGTCCTGTCGACGGGGATGAACTACCTGCTGTCGTCGAGTTCGAACCTGATCCGCGACATCTATCAGGGGATGATCAACCCGAAGGCCGACCCGAACAAGATGGTCGCGCTGCAGAAGGTGTTCATCGTCGTGATGGGTCTCGTGGCCTTCCTGATGATCTTCATCCCGACCTATCTTCAGTCGAAGGTGTCGGTCCTGCAGTACGCGTACTTCGCCTACACGATGTACGGCGTCGCCGTGACGCCGGCGTTGTTCGCGGCGCTGACCTGGAAGCGGGCCACGCGTCAGGGCGGCGTGGCGTCGATCGTCGGCGGCGCGGCCGCGACCGTCTTCTTCGAATTCGTGCTGCCGGCCCTCGCGCCGAATGTGATGGAGGCCGCGAACGGGTTGACGGGCGCTGCTGCCATGGCGTCGAACTTCGGGGCGGACCCCTGGGGCATCCCGAGCATCTATCCGTCGGCGATCATTTCAATCGGCCTGCTCGTCATCGTCAGCCTGATGACGCCGAAACCCGACCCGGAATCGCTGCGGAAGCTCTTCCCCGAGAAGGCCTAGCGGGACGAGGGCGGCCGGCGGACGGCCGCCCTGTCGAACAGGATGAAGGTGTCGGCGTGAATGCCGGCATCGAGACAGCGCGCGATCTCCAGGTCGTCCCACTGCCAGAGCCGCTCGTGGCGCTCGTCCACGTCGTCCGGCCAGGTGTTCCAGATGGACGACGAGTAGCAGAACGCCCCAATCGCGGACACGCCAATCGACCACACGAGCAGCAGCGCCGCGAGGACCAGCGTCGCGCGCCGGCGGCCGCACCAGTCCACCCCAATCGCGGCGAAGGGCACGACGAGCGGCAGGATATCCAGCACGTAGCGGGGTCCGTAGCCGTAACCGCCCCACCAGACGCTGAACGATCCGTACGTCAGGAACTGTATCGTCGCAGCTGCGCCGAACCAGCGGAGACGGGACGCGCGGGCACCCTTGCCGCCGAGCGCGGCAAGTCCCGCCAGCGCCACGAGGACCACCGGGCTGAAGACGAACACTCCCCGGTTGGGACTGAAAAGCAGGCCGAACATGCCCACCCAGGGTTCGTGGCTGATGGAGCCCGACACCAGATGAGAGGCCGGCATCGAGGCCAGCATCGCCATGCGCGGCCCCAGCGGATGACCGAACCAGGCCAGGCCGAGCGCGGCCGTGGCGATTGCGCACGCGGGAAGCGGCCACAGGCCGAGCGCGCGTTTCCAGGTGCCGGCCCGCAGAGCGGCCCATAGCGCGATGAGGGCGATGGCGGGGGTGAGTTGCGCGCGAGCCATGCCGGCGAGGCCGAGTGCGAGGCCCGCCATCCAGAGCCGGGGCTGTTCCTCCGTGTCGCGGTCGAGCAGCCAGACCGCCGTCATCAGGCCGAAAATGGCGGTTTCGTGCTGCCAGAGCGTCTGGCTGACGGTGGGCCAGAGGCCCGTGCCCAGGCCGAACCCGAGTGCGACGAGCAATGCGCGCCGTTCCGACGTGCGTCGCCTTGCCGTCAGGAACGCCAGCACGACAGCCAGCGCGGTCAACAGCGATGCCGTGAGTTTCGCGACGAGCGAGGCGGCGCGCGGCGCGTTAAGGTCTATCGCGCCGGCAACGTGGAGCAGCCCCCCGACCGCAGCGCCTGCTGCGGCGGGCAGGAAGGAGTACGCGGACCGCACGTGGCCGTCCCGGCCCGTGACGAACGACGGCCAGTTCCCGTACTCGGGATAGCCGGCGACGTCTCGGTCGAGCGCCGCGGTGCCGTGCAGGGCCAGTTCTCGAGCCGCGAGGCGCGTCGGGACGGAGTCGCCGACGTCGATTTCCCGCCCGTTGGCACTGTAGACCGCGAACACGGACAAGCCGAGGATAACGGGGACGAGCCACGCACGGCGGGGGACGTTGCTGGTTGCGAGAGTCATCGGCATCGGTCCCGGCGGCGCCTCCACCGCCGGCACGCCGAGCGTACCACGATCGGGTACGGTACACTCCCGCCGAGGTCTTCCATGAGCCAGTCGCCCACTTCGTCCGCGCGTGAGGCCGCCGAGCGATTCCTGGCCATGGCCGCCGATTTCAGTCTCGGAGACCTCGTGACCGAGGCTGCGCATCCGCGCAGCCGCGATCTGAGCGGAGTGGCCCGAACGGACACCGCCAAAGGCCTGGCCGTGCTCTTCGACGTCGATCGGGACGTGGTCGAGGCCTTTGATCGCTGGTCGCGCACCGGTCAGGCGGAACGGCTGGCGGCAGCCGCGCTGGAAGCACTGCTGGGCGGCGGGCGCGTGTTCTTCACCGGCTGCGGGGCGACGGGGCGGCTCAGCATCCAGCTCGACGCCGCGTGGCGCCGGTTCTGGCAGGACCGCCGCCGCCGCGGACTGGCGTCGCCCGACCCCGATGCGTGGGAAGACCGCACGCGCAGCGTGATGGCGGGCGGCGACTTCGCCCTCATCCGGTCCGTCGAGGGATTCGAGGACTTCGCGCCATTCGGCAGACGGCAGATCGCCGATCTCGGTCTCGCCGGCGGCGACGTCGTGTTCGCGATCACCGAGGGCGGCGAGACATCGTTCGTCATCGGCACGGCCTGGCAGGGCGTTGATGCCGGCGCCCGCGTCTTCTTCGTCTACAACAATCCCGATGACGTGCTGCGGGCGCGCGTCCGCCGGAGCCGCGAGATTCTCGACGACCCGCGCATCGAGAAGGTCAACCTGACGACCGGGCCGATGGCCATCACCGGATCGACGCGGATGCAGGCCACCAGCATCCAGCTTGTCGCCATGCTGAGCGTCCTCGAGATGACGCTGCGGTCCCTGCTCGACGCGCACGGCGCGCTCGACGCCGCCATGGCGCCCGCGCCGGACGTGCCGCAGCAGATGCGGCAGGCTCTCGCGGAGGTCCATGGGGAGCTCGCCGGCAATCGGATTCGATCCGCGCTGGCAGGGCTTGTCGAACGCGAGGAGGCGGTGTACCGGCGCGGCGGCCGGACGTCGTACGTCGCAAGCGCGCTCGCGGTCGACGTGCTGACCGACACGACCGAGCGCAGCCCGACCTTCTGCACGCCGGCATTCCGCAAGTGGGATGACGAGACGGCAGCCGAGTCGTGGGCGTTCCTCTTCGTGCCGGAACCGACGACGGAGACGGCGTGGGCGAGCGTCCTGCGGCGTCCCACGCAGACCATCGAGTGGACCGAGCAGGATCTCGACGTGCTGCTGGATGCCGAGGCGGCGAGCCGGCAGGGCCAGATCCTGGCAGGGATTCGGCGGTCGGAGCTGATGCGGTTCCGGATCGGCCTCGACGGGGTTGCACACCGTCCCGCACGCCCGGGCGACCTCGTGACCGTCGTGCTGACGGATGCGGACCTGCCGCTCGTCGCGGCCCCGGCCTCGCCCATGGCCGGCCTGCTGGCGTCTGCGCGACGGGCCGGCGCGCAGACGGTCGTGATCACCGTGGGGCAGGCCGGGCTTGCCGACAGGCTGGCCGGACCGGGCGCTGGCGGCATGGCGCCGGATGCGTTTGTGGAATTGCGGGTCCCGCCAACGTCGTTTCTCCTCGACGCGCCGGTCCGCATGGGCGCGAAGATGCTGCTCAACGCGCTCTCGACGTGCACCATGGTGCGGCTCGGGCGGGTGCTCGGCAACCGCATGATCTGGGTCGTGCCGAGCAACCTGAAGCTGATCGATCGCTCGACGCGCTATATCCGCGACCTCGCCGGCGTCTCGTACGAGGATGCGTGCCGGACGCTGTTCGAGGTGATCGAGTACATCGACCCGCGCCGGAAGGCCGGGCAGGCGTACCCCGCGCCGGTCGGCGTGGCCGTGATGCACCTGCGCCACGGCCTCGACTTCCCGGGCGCCGAAGCCCGGCTCGCGGAAGAACTGGTGTGAGACGCCGCGGTCGCCTGGCGCGGCGTGAGGCGTGGCGGCGGCGGTGCGCGGTCGGAGGGCGACCATGACGCTCGGGCCGCTCATGCAACTGTTGCCGAAAATCGAACTGCATCTCCACCTCGAGGGCGCGATTCCGCTCCCGGCCTTGTGGGAACTCCTCGGCAAGTACGGCAGGCCGGCCGGCATCGGCAGTCTGGCGGATCTCGAGCGGCGGTTCACCTACCGCGACTTCCCGCACTTCCTCGAGACCTGGGTGTGGAAGAACAACTACCTCCGCGAGTACGACGACTTCACGTTCATCGCCGCTGAAGTCGCCGCCGACCTCGCGCGGCAGCACATTGTCTATGCCGAGGCGTTCTATTCTCCAGGCGATTTCGCGCGGCACGGCCTGGAGCCGCAGAAACTGACCGAGGCCATCCGGAAGGGGCTCGCGCGGCATGACGGCGAAGCGCGGGTGAACCTGGTCGCCGACTTGGTCCGAAACTACGGCCCGGAGCAGGGCGGGCGGTGGCTTCGCGAAATCGCGGAGGTGAAGTCCCTGGGAGTTGTCGGCATCGGCATTGGCGGGTCCGAACACAAGTTCCCGCCCGAGCCGTACGCCGCCGTCTACGAGGAGGCACGCGGCTTCGGGTTCCGCACGAACGCCCACGCGGGCGAGGCCGCCGGCCCGGCGAGCATCTGGGGTGCGATCCGGGCGTTGAACGTCGATCGGATCGGCCACGGCACGCGAGCCGCGGAGGATCCGGCGCTCGTGTCGTACCTCGCGGCGCACCGGGTGCCGCTCGAGATGTGCCCGATCTCCAACGTGCGCACGGGCGTGGTGCCCAGCGTGGCCACCCATCCCATCCGTCAGTTCTTCGACGCCGGCGTGCTCGTGACGGTCAACACGGACGATCCCAAGATGTTCAACACGAGCCTCGAGGACGAGTACGTCGCGCTCGAGCGCGACCTGGCGTTCACGTGGGCCGAGATCCAGACGCTCAACGCGAACGCGATTGAGGCCGCCTGGTGCAGCGACGACGTGAAGCAGGCGCTGAGGGCGACGTTGGCGAAATGGCGCCGGACCCAGATGCAGTCCGTCTCTTGACACCCCCGGAGCGGACGCCGTAACGTTCGTGTCAATCGGAACATCACGCGCATTCCGCTCGGCCCGGTGAGGGATCCGTGCGAAGGAGAATGTCGATGAGAGCCCCCAGTCGATTCCATCCGATGGCCATTCGTTCGTTCGGCGCCGCCTCTGTGCTGGCCGTAGCGGTCTTCGGTGCCGCCGGCGCGTCTGCCCAGCCGGCCGCAGGCGCCGGCAGCATCCAGTTCACGAAGTGGGTCGAGCCGAAGGAGCACGCGTTCTCGGTCGAGGTGCCGGTGGGCTGGAAATTCGAGGGCGGCCTGAGCTACCTCGGCCCAATCGACCCCCAGGCGTACGTGTCCGTGACGAGTCCCGACGGAAAGGTGCGGGTGTTTCTCGGCGACCCGCAGCTGTACTCGCGGCAGGTTCCCAGCCAGTGGACGAGCATGCAGACCGGGGGAGCGCGCGAAGGCCAGCTGTTCAAGTCGCCGGCCGGGTCACCGGCGATGGTGCAGCGGTTCCTGACCGGGCCGCAGTATGCGAAGTACCACGTCACCTGGCGCCTCTGCCAGCACCCGGCCTGGGTGGCGCAGCAGGACTCACCGGATCTGTCGAAGGGGCTCACCGACGCGGTCACGCCGTACGCGCGCAGCCACAACGGGCGCGCGCAGGCCTACGCCGGGGAGATTTCCTTTACGTGCGGCACGACGCAGGGTGTTGTGTACGCCGCCACGATGCTCATGTCGAGCAACGCGGGCCCAATCCAGGTCTGGAGTGTCTACCGGCTGGCGGGATTCCAGAGTGCGGACCCGATGCGGTCGATGACGGCGCGCTACGTGATGGAGCACATGATGGCGACCGTGGCGCTGAACCCGCCATGGGAAGCGGCGCTGGAGGCGAAAGCGCAACGGCTGACCGGCGAGGTGATGCACATGCAGAACGCGGCGACGCAGGCGGCGCTGGCGGCGTCGCGGCAGCAGAACGAGACGCTGGCCCGGCTCAATCACCCGAACGCCGGCGTGCCGCGCCGCTACGAGCGCAGCTCGTCCGGAGCGGTCAATACGATCCTCGGCACGCAGCACATGTGCGACGCCATCGGGCGGTGCAGCACCGTGTCGATCAGTTCGGGCAACACGTTCATGGACCACAGCGGGAATGTCAGGAGCGGTCCCGCGAGCGGCGGCCCCCCCGACAACTCCGGCGTCTGGTCGCAGATGTACGTCAAGTAGCGGATCGCGCCTGTAGTACGATCCTCGGCGTGAGCACGGGTCCCGTCGTTGTCGCTGGGGCCGGCCCGGCCGGCCTCACCGCGGCCAGATACCTGGCGGAGCGGGGCACCGATGTCGTCGTCTGCGAACGTGATGCCCGCGTCGGTGGCATCTCGCGGACCGAGGTTCACCACGGCTACCGGTTCGATATCGGCGGGCACCGGTTCCTGACGCGGGTTCCCGAGATTCAACAGCTGTGGGAGACCACCCTCGGCTCTGAGTTCATCCGGGTGCCCAGGCAGTCGCGCATCTTCTATCGCGACCGCTATTTCGACTACCCGGTGAACCTCTGGAACGTCA
>Ga0334722_10004748_pt1 | contig 14005 bp, 15 predicted proteins | sample C3_bottom_MG_FD_207210 | JGI IMG/M metagenome (GOLD analysis project Ga0334722, IMG submission 207210) | Sediment microbial communities from Yellowstone Lake, YNP, Wyoming, USA - C3_bottom | ecosystem: Environmental > Aquatic > Freshwater > Lake > Sediment | place: USA: Wyoming | collected...
GAGCTGGAGCGCGACACCCCGAGCCGCGCCGGAGCCTCCTTGATTGCTTTGTCGAGCACCTTGTCCACCGTGATCGTGATCCTCTGTGCCACGCTACACCTCCGTGCACCGCATGTGGTGCACTAATTGCACCATAAGTGAGGCACCTTGTCCACAGGCCGTAGTGCCAGACGGCGTCGAGGTCGGCACCGTCGACAAGTTCCAGGGCCAGGAAGCCCGCGTCGTCCTCTACTCGATGGCCTCCTCGAGCGGCGAGGACATCCCGCGCGGGCTCGGCTTCCTCCTTTCCCGCAACCGCTTCAACGTCGCCATCTCGCGCGCCCAGTGCCTCGCCTACCTCGTCTGCTCACCCAGGCTGCTCGAGGTCGACTGCAAGACGATCCCGCACATGCGTCTCGCAAACGCCCTCTGCCGCTTCGTCGAGCTCGCAGCGATCGCGTAGCGCGCACGGGACAGGTCTCCATCCGACCCTGGCGTCTCGGCGTCCCGTGGGCTATCGTGCGCGGCCGTGGCAGGTTTGAGCAGAATTCTGTACAGTTCGGACATGTCGAGAGTTGTCCCGCTCACTGAGGCGCGCGCATCGTTGAGCGAACTCCTCGACGCGGTCGAGCGCGAGCACGAGCAGATCGTCATCACCCGCAACGGCAGGCCCGTGGGCCTGCTCGTCTCTCCCGACGAATGGGAGTCGATGGAGGAGACGATCGAGATCCTCGGCGATCCGGAGGTGATGGCGCGGCTCGCGGAGAGCGAGCGCGACGTTCAGGCCGGGCGGGTCTACGAGTGGGAGGACGTCAAGCGCGACCTCGGGCTTGCCTAGGTCGCGCCTCTCCGGACGCGCGCGACTTCAACTCGACCGGCTCCCGCCGGAGATCGGTGCGGCGGTCGCGAACGCACTCGCCCGACTCTTTGCCGACCCGTGGCAGGCGGGCAAGCCGCTGCGTGGCGAGCTCGCTGGCCTCTGGTCGATGAAAGTCGGCTCCTACCGGATCCTCTACACGATCGAGGGGCCCGAGGCGAGCGCCTCGGTCGTCGTTCGAGACGTGGAACATCGCCGCGTCGTCTACAGGCGCCCGCGCCCGTAACGGACCACGGCGAGCGTTTTGGTGGCGATTTCCTCGGGCTCAGTCGAGCGAGCCCCGGGGGGCGATCCAGCGGCTCTCGAAGGGGAGCACCTCGGCGAGCGTGTCGAAGTCTTCGTCGTAGTGGAGGACACCAACACCGGCATCCGCCGCCGCTGCGCCGATCAAGAGGTCGGGTAGGGGGACCGATCGGTGATGGAGCGGCGCGCGGTGCGCGAGGGTCCGGTAGGCGGACAGTGCAGCGTTCGTCACGGAGCGCGTGATCGGGATATCGCGCAGAGGCGTGAGGATCTCCGACATCACGTCGAAGGCCGATCCGTCTCGCACGGTGTAGAGCAGCTCCAGCGTGACGACCGGACACGTCGCGATCTGTCGGCCCGCGAGCGCCGCGTCCCATTCCCGCCTCGCGCGACCGCTCAGAGCTCGCGTCCACGCGGATGCGTCGGCGATGAAGACTCCCCCTCCGAACGGCCCCGCGGAGGCCAAGGCTACTCGCCCCAGGCGAGTCGCTTGACGTCCGTCAGCACCTCGAGGTCGACGAATGTGCGCGGGTCATGCGAGAAGGCGATCAGTCGCTCGATCGCGGCTTCGTGTTGCTCGCGTTCGCGAACCACCTCGGCGGCACCGCGGACCGCGAGGTCGTGGACGATCCGCGCCGCAGAGGTGTCGGGGAAGAGCGGCCGGACACGTGCGAGTGCCGTCTCCAACTCCTCGTCCTTCGTCACCGGAATTCGCTGATGCTTGGTCGGCATGATGCTCCCTCGGTGTTACACCTTGGAGTTACACCTCTCGACATATCGTGCCTCACGGTCGACTCCGCTGCAAGACGCAGATTTGGACGGGTCATACCCGATGGTCTGACTGGCAGGGGTCTGGCCTTCCGGCCAGACCCGGTGGTCGCGCGCCGAACCGGGGTCAGACCCGATGGTCTGACCCCTAGACTTCGTTGTGCGTCTAGCAAGATAGACGCACGAGTCTCCGTCCCAATGGGGTGTGGAAGCTGGAGCCGCCGCGTCAGGGAGACGGCTCTACGAGATCGTGTGTCAGCTTCGCGACGATGCGCCCTCAGTCCGGGCACGTCCGAGGCCGGTGACGAGCTCACGGCTCCAGAGAAAGCCGGGATCGTCGGCAATATTCCACCAATTTCTTAGTAGTTTGACGGTCTATTTGCCTAACGTGGGTTGTCACATCGCGCGAGGTCCATCACGGGCGCGGCGGGCGCTCGCGATGACCTCGACCGCGGCTGATGATCAGCGGGCCGCCTGAAAGGCGGCCCCTACACCAATCGTGTAGGGGCCGGGTTCCACCCGGCCCGCGGAGTTACGGTTCCTGCGTGGTGTCAGCGCCGACTCAGACGGTCGTGATCGTCGACGACCACCCGTCGTTTCGGGCGATCGCCCGGCTGGTGCTCGATGCGGAGGGCTTCGCCGTCGTGGGGGACGCGACGAGCGGGGAGGAGGGGGTGGCGGCGATCGTCCGCCTGAAGCCGGATGTCGTTCTGCTCGACATCGGGCTACCGGACATCGACGGCTTCGAGGTCGCAGCCCGCCTGCGCGCGGCCGGCGTCGGGAGCGCGATCATCTTCACCTCGGCCCGTGACGCCTCCGACTTCGGGTCGAAGCTCGCCGGCTCCGGCGCGCGCGGCTTCATCGTCAAGGCGGAGCTCTCCGGCGAGCTGCTGCGAGCGCTCATCCCTTGATCGTGGCGGCTATCCTCGCTCTCCCGTGATCGATCTCGTCGTCGCCACCCCGGTCTTCCTCGACCTGACGTTCGTCGGTCTCGAGTCGCTGCCCGCGCTCGGGGAGGAGCGCTTCGCCGCGGAGCTCCTGCGCTCGCCGGGAGGCGGCGCGATCACGGCGGTGGGTGCGTCCAGGCTGGGGCTGTCCGTCGTGGTCGCGGCGCCGCTCGGAGACGACGTCGCCGGCGACCTCGTGCGGGCCCTGCTCGCGGGGGAAGGAATCGAGCCCGTCGCGACGCGACCGGCGCCGCGCACCCCGACGACGGTGGTGCTGCCGTTCCGCGGCGACCGCGCGATGGTCACGGTCGATCCGGGCGCGCGCGCGTCAGCCGCCGACGTCGCGGCGCAGGAGCCGAAGGCGATTGCCGCGAGCCTGGATCAGCTCTATCTCGCCCCCGCTGGGGTCTCGCTCTACGTCACCTGCGGTGACGACGACTCACGCGCCTATGCCGGCCGCCCGCCGGCCGCACTCGCCGGTACCCGGGTCTTCTTTACGAGTCAGAGCGAGGCGCTCGCGCTGTCCGGGGAGTCGACGGTCGAAGAGGCCGCTCGCAAGCTCGCCGAGCTCGCGGAGACAGTGGTCGTGACGCTCGCAGCCGAGGGCGCGATCGCGTGCAGCGGCGGCGAGATCGTCACCGTCCCGGCCGAGCGCGTCGAGCACCCCGCCGACACGACCGGTGCCGGCGACCTGCTCGTGGCGGCGTTCATCTGGGCCGATCTGCGCGGCGCCGACCTCGTCGACCGGCTGCGCTGGGCGGTGCTCTACGCGAGCCTCGCCGTCACGACCCCGACCGGGATCGGCGGCGCGGTCGACGAGGCACAGCTGCTCGAGGCGGGAGCCGCCCGCGGGCTCACCGCACCACCGCAGGCCGGCAGCCGCTAGTCGGCCTTCCCAAACGTTTGACCGGAAGCCCGGCGTCCGGGGGAAGGCTGAACCGTTGGAAACACCTACGAGCGACTGGTCTGACCTCTACCCGGGGTCTGGCCTTCTGGCCAGACCCCGGTTGTCGCACTCCGAAAAACCGGGGTCAGACCCGAAGGTCTCACCCCCGGGATGGCGGGCGCCGCACCGGTGTTTCGGTGAAACGTTGCGAGACACCGCACTAGAACCGTCAGCCGGCGGCGTGTTGCTCGCCGATCGTCGCCCCGGTCTCCGGATCGAAGAAGTGGAGATGCCGGTGGTCGACGGCGAGCTCGACATCGTCGCCGATGGCGACCGTGTGGCGACCCTGGATCGAGGCGCAGAAGCGGGCGCGCTGGTCGTCCGCGAGCAGCGTGCCCTCGTCGTCCGAGCCCGCCTCGACGGCTGCACGGGTTGCATCCGTCACCACGCGCCTGGCGTCGATCGGGAAGAGGAGGTTCGCCACGCCGCCGAGGTCCTCGATCACGTCCGTGCGAACCGCCAGCCGCGGGAACTCCGCAGCCGCCTCCCCCGTGTGCATGAAGTCGGTCGGGCGGATGCCGAGGATCACGCTCCTCCGCGCGTCCGCGAGCGGCGAGCCCGGCGGCAGCGGGAGCGTGAACCCGGCGAAGCCGACGCGCCCGTCCGCCACCTCCGCGTCGACGAGGTTCATCGACGGCGAGCCGATGAACGCCGCCACGAAGAGGTTCACCGGGTGGTGGAAGAGATTCTGGGGCGAGTCGCACTGTTGGAGCACGCCGTCGCGCAACACCGCGACGCGCTGGCCGAGCGTCATCGCCTCGACCTGGTCGTGCGTGACGTACACGGTGGTGACGCCGAGCCGCTCGTGCAGCCGGGCCAGCTCGGAGCGCATCGTCACGCGCAGCTTCGCGTCGAGGTTCGAGAGCGGCTCGTCCATCAGGAACGCCTTCGGCTCCCGCACCATCGCGCGTCCCATCGCGACCCGCTGGCGCTGACCGCCCGAGAGCGCGCCGGGCTTGCGGTCGAGCAGCGCCTCGAGGCCGAGCGTCTTCGACACGTCGTGGACGCGCCGGCGGCGCTCCTCCTTGGCGACGCGGCGGAGCTTCAACCCGAAGCCAAGGTTCTCCTCGACGTCCATCTGGGGGTAGAGCGCGTAGTTCTGGAACACCATCGCGATGTCGCGGGCGCGCGGCTGCACCGCCGTCACGTCCTGCTCCCCGATGAAGATCCTGCCGCCGGTGACGTGTTCGAGGCCGGCGATCATCCGCAGCAGCGTCGACTTCCCGCAGCCCGAGGGGCCGACGAGCACCATGAACTCGCCGTCGCGGATGTCGAGGCTGACGCTGTCGACCGCCCTGACGCCGTTCGGATAGACCTTCGTTGTCGAGTCGAGGCGTATGCCGCCCATGCGCACTGTCCGCGTCGTTTCGGAGGCAGAGCTTATCCGGGCGCCGAGGCGAAGATCTCGGGGCCTGGAATCGTCTCGGCGAGGCGATCCTCGTCGGGGACGACGCCGATCGCGTCGAACGCGATCAACAGCGCACCCACGGCCGGCTCGAAACGTGTCTCCACGGGCACCCCGTCAGGCAGGCGGGACGTGATCTCTCGGATCAGGAGCTCGGATCCACTGCCGCGCAGAACGCCGCCGAGCAAGACGAGCGGGTACGGGCTGCCCGACAGTCCGACGATTCTCGCGCCGGCGGCGGCGACGCCGCCCAGCACTGCACCTGCTTCGAGGACGACCCGCCGGGCGACTGCGTCGCCGCCCGCCGCGTGGCGAAGGACAGCCGGTGCGAACAGCGACGCCTCGAACGGAGGCCGTCCTCCGCGACGCGTGAACGAGTGCAGCACCTCCTCCACACTCGCGGCGTCGAACACCTCGAGCGCACCCGCGCTCAGCGACGTCTCCGGGGCAATCCCGAGCTCTGCGGCATAGACCGCGTCCAGCGCCTCGGTGCCGATCGCCCAGCCACCCGTGTGCAAGCCCCACCAGCTCGAATGCCACACCTCCCCGCCGGGGGAGCGGGCACCGACGCAGCCACCCGTTCCACAGACGACCGCAAGCCCGACCCCGTCGCTCGTCCCGGCACGCAGGGCGCCCAACGCGTCGTTTACGACCTCGAGCTGCCCGACCCCGGCCAGCCGTCGGGACAGCTCGCTCCGGAGAAAGTCGAAGTCCTCGCGCCAGTCTGCGCCTGCGAGGCTGAACATGGCAGCGTCGATGTCGGTCGCCGACGCGTCCGCAGCGGCAAGCGCGGTCGCGGTGGCGGCCTCGATCTCGACCAGAGCGTTTTCCGGCGTCGTGTTGTAGATGTCGGCGCTGCCCGCCCGACCCGCCCCGACGACGGTTCCGTCGCGGCGTGCGAGCAGCGCGACGCACTTCGTGTTTCCGCCGTCCACGCCGAGGACCAGCTCGCCCATCCGTGGCGCGCCCCCCTCAGGCGGCGAGCAGGCGCTCCGGCAGGTAGGCCTGGTGCGCGGCCGCGAGCGCGTCGTAGAGCCGCTCCGCGAGGTCGACGTTCAGCACGAGCGGGTTCGCGCACAGCGCCCGCACCGCCTCCCGGCGGCTCCCGCTCCAGGCGGCCTCCGCCGCGAGCGCCTGGTACTCACCCAGCATCTCGATTAGGCCGCGGACGTGCTGCGGCAGCGGGGCGCTCGGCAGGAGCTCGATACCCGTCGCCCGGCAGCGGCCCCTCACCTCGACGACGAGATCCTCCGGAAAGCCGGGCAGGGCGCCGCCCGCGTTCGGCAGGTTGACCGGGTGGATCTCGTCCTTGTCGTTGAAGATCGCGTCCATCACGTCGATCGCGAGCTCGAGCTCGTTGATGCCGCCGCGGGACCTGTCGGGGTCGAGCGACGGCTCGTCGAGCTGGGCCTGCTCCTCGTAGTGGCGCCAGTAGCCGGGAGCCCAGCTCATGATGTCCTCGGCCCGGGTCGTCGGCTTGGCCAAGAGCTCGGCCAGCACCTCGTCGCGGAAGTAGTAGTACTGGAAGTAGTCCGCGGGAATCGACCCCATCGAGGCAGCCAGCTGCAGCTGGCGCCGGCGTTGCGGCTCGAGCGACCAGTCGTCCTTCAGACGCTCCCAGGCCTCCTCGAGGAGCGGCATCGGGTCGGCGCCGTCGTAGCTCGCCTCGACGCTCCAGCAGCCGTGGTTGAGCCCGACCATCGTCGAGGTGAGCCGAGCCGGGTCGAGGCCGGCGGTCTCCGCGATCTCGCTCGTGAAGTAGAGCGGCCCCTCGCAGAGGGACACGACCTTGATCGGCGAGTGGTGGGTGATCGCCTCGGCGACGATGTTCACCGGGTTCGTGTAGTTGAAGATCCACGCGTCCGGGCAGACTCGCTCCATCTCCGCGCACACGTCCCTGAGCACCGCGATCGCCCGCAGCGCCATGAAGAACCCGCCGGCGCCCTGGGTCTCCTGGCCGATCGAGCCGTGCTCGAGCGGGATGCGCTCGTCGTGCACACGGGCCGCGAAGCCACCGGGCCGAAACGACGAGAGCACGGCGTCGCACCCGTCGAGAGCCGCCAGCCGGTCGGTGGTCGCCGAGACCGAGATGTCGAGGCCGCGGGCCTTCGCGAGCTTCTGCGCCAGCGTCCGGATCAGCTCCAGCCGGTCGCCGTCGAGGTCGACGAGGACGACCTCGGAGCCGTCGAAGTCGGCGCCGTTGTGCATGAACGACGCCATCGTCCCGGCCGCTCTCGTCGAGCCGCCGCCGAGATAGACGAGCTTGATCCGCGCCATCGCTACTCCCTACTCATTCCTTGATCGCTCCGGCCAGCATTCCACGCACGAAGTGGCGCTGCAGGAACAGGTAGACGACAAGAATGGATGCGGCGACAAGCACCGCGGCCGCTGCGACCTTCGTCGGGTCGCCGGCGCGCGTGGCCCCCGCGAAGAAGCTGAGACCGAGTGGAGCCGTCTGGTGCGACTGCGTGCCTGACACGAGCACGAGCGCCAGCAGGAACTCGTTCCACGTGTACGTGAAGACGAGCACCGACATCGTCATCACGGCCGGACGGGCCTGGGGCACCAGCACCCGCCAGAGGACGGACCAGCTGGTGGCGCCGTCGATCCGTGCCGCCTCGATCAGGGAGCGCGGTGTCGAGCGGAAGAAGGCGCGCATCCAGAACGTCCCGAACGCGACGGACTGCCCGATCTGCGGCAGGATCAGCGCCCAGTAGCTGTTGAGCAGGTTCAGGTGGAGCAGCGGGACGTTCTGAAAGTCGTAGTAGAGCGGGATCACCGTCGCCTCGTACGGGAAGATGATCCCGAGCAGGATGATCGGGAACACGATCCGGTCACCGACGAAGCGCATCGTCCCGAACGCGTAGCCGGTGCCGATCGAGAGCACGGCGGAGACGACGGTGACCGTCGCGGCGACGATGAAGCTCGACATGAAGCCGGTCGCGAAACGTCCCTCGGTCCACGCCGCCTTGAAGCTCGAGAGGTCGGGATGCGTCGGGAAGGCGAGCCCCGTCACCAGGTCCGTCTTCTTGTGCAGGGCGAGGAAGAGGATCGAGAGCACGGGGTAGATGGCGACGACCGAGAAGAGGACGAGGAACCCGTACGTCGCCGTGCGTTCGAAGCGGCTCGCACTCATGCGCGCCCCTCGCCGGCTGCGGCTCCCGCCCGGCTGTAGGGGCGAGGCTCTGCCTCGCCCTCGAGGTGCAGCAACTGCGGAGGGCGACCCGGAGGGTCGCCCCTACGTGCCCTCCGGCCGGCCGCCGCGAGCAGGTTGGACGCGTGGGCTGACACCGGGCGTCTCATGCGCGCTCGCCCCGGTCGCCGGTCCGCAGCACGATTGCCGCGAGGAGGAAGATGGTCGCCGCGAGGATGGTGGCGACGGCGGCCGCGTAGCCGACTTTGTTGTACAGAAACGCGTTCTGGTACATGTACATCGAGGGCACGAGCGTCTGTCCGCCCGGCCCGCCGGACGTCGTGTTGTAGACGATGTCGAAGCTCCGCAGCGCGTTGATCGTCGTCAGCACGAAGGCGACGAGGATCTCGCCGCGCAGACCGGGGAGCGTTACCGCGAGGAACTCACGCAGAGGCCCGGCGCCGTCCACCCTCACCGCGTCGTAGAGCGTCGACGGGATCTTCTGGACGCCCGCGACGAAGAGCACCATGCAGAGCCCGTAGGTGACCCAGGTGCCGATGCCGCCGATCGACGGCAGCGCCCAGGTGAAGTCGCCGAGCCACGGGCGCACGACGGAGCCGAGCCCGACGAGCCGCAGCATCCTGTTGAGCGGGCCGCCGTCGTCGTAGATCCACGCCCAGGCCTGCGCGATCACGACCCCCGCGATCAGCTGCGGCAGGAAGAGAGCGGTGCGGAAGAAGCGAAAGCCCCGCACGGGATGCCGGGTCAGTGCCGCCGTCAGGGCAAGCCCGAGGATCACCGGGATCACCGCATAGAAGAGGATCAGGACGCCGGAGTGGACGAACGACCAGAGCAGCTGGTGGTCGACGATCGCGTCGCGGTAGTTCGAAAGACCCGTGTACACCTTCCCCGTGAGACCGTCCCACGAGAACAACGAGTAGTAGACGGTGTGGACGAGCGGCGCGAGCGTGAAGAGGACGTAGAACGCCAGCCCGGGGAGCACGTACAGCCAGCCGATGTTGCGTGCGTCGCCCGGCGCCCGGTCTGGTCTCCGCCGGCCGAAGTGGCGCCGGGGGGGGGGGGGGGGGGGCGGCGGGGGGGGGGGGCGCGCGGGGCGGCGGCCCCCCGCGCGCCTGGTGTGCGCCGCGCCGGCGCGTCCAGCCTCGGACGCCAACGTCAGCGCAGCGTCTTGTCGAACTTCGCCCAGTCAGTCTGAACTGCCTTCGCCATCCCCGCGGGCGTCGTGCGGTTGGCGAGGAGCAACGCGTACTGGTTCTGCAGGGTCGTGTACATGGAGGGTGAGGCCCAGTCGGTGTAGAGCAAGAGCCCGTCGTCGTCCGCGACCTTCTTGAACGAGTTGTAGACCGCCGTCAGGTACGGGTCGTTTGCAGGCGCCTTGGCGCTCGAGTCCGCCGGAAGCTGCTGCTGGGCGAACATCAGCTTCTTCGCGGTCGCCGAGGTGATCACGTAGTTGAGCCACTCGGCGCCGAGATCTGGGTACTTCGTCTTCGACGAGATGTGCCACGGCCCGGAGAGGCCGCCGACCGACGTCCACTGGCCGCTCGCGCCGGGCGGCACGGGCATGGCGCCGGCATCCTTGCCGAGACCGGTCTTGATGATCGTCGAGTCCCAGTCACCGCCGATCCAGAAGACGCCCTTGCCCTTCGCGAACAGGCTCGCCGTCACGTCGTAGCCGACCGCGTTGTAGTCGGCGTTGAAGTACCCGGCCTTCGCCCACTGCTGGAGCTTCCCGAGCGCCTTAATCGTGCCGGGCGTGTCGTAGCGCGAGCCGGGCACGTGGTAGATCCAGTTGCGGACGCTGGCGGGCTTCTCGTACGCGCCCCAGATGCCGCCGAAGAGGTGGATGAACCCGTACCCCTCCTTGTTGCCCTCTTCGATCACGGGCTCGCCCTTCGGCAGCTTCGCGCGGAGCTGCGCGAGCAGCTTGTCGAACCCCGCGAACGTCGTCGGCAGCTTGTCCGGGTTGACGCCGAGCGAGCGGAGCTTCGCCTTGTTGTAGAACGCGACGATGTTCTGCCCGGTCTGCGCGAGCCCCCAGATCGGGCCCTTGCCGAACGACTTCCCGTCTGGTGTCCAGCGGAACATCCCCCAGGTCGACGGCGAATAGAGCTTGTCCCAGTGGTACTTCTTGACGTACTTGTCGAGCGGGAGGATCAGCTTCGCCTTCACGAGCTGCGCGTCGGTCTGGTAGCCCTGGTTCCCCTCGGTGACGTCCGGGCCGCTCCCCGAGGCGAGCGCGCGCGGCACGGTGCCGACCAGGCTGTTGAAGTCCTTGAAGACCAGGTTGATCTTCACTCCCGGGTGTGACTGCTCGAACTGCTTGCTCAGCTGCTTGAGCACGGGCTCGAGACCCGGGTCCTGGTTGTCGTACGACCACATCGTCAGCGTCGTCGTAGCAGACCTCGCTGCGTACGACGCGGCCACGCCTACCGCGACGAGCACCACGGCCGCGGCCGTGAGCCCGATTGACAAGCGCCTCTTCACATTGCCCTCCCTCGGACAGTGGAGTCGCCCGACCGGCGACGAGAATAGGAGACTATAGGGCCATTGGAGAGGGGATTTGAAGCCGCCGCGCTGCACGACACCGGTCTGTGGCAGGACCTCCAGGAGCTGCCGGAGGCGCTTGCCGCGACGCTCGACGCGCGCGAGGGGGTGACCGAGGCCGCAGGGCTCCTGGGCGGCGGGCGCGTACGCCGGGTCGTCGCGAGCGGCAACGGGGCCGCGTACTACGTCGCCATGGCCCTGTGGCTCGCGTCGCTCGAGGGAGCGAGCGGGCCGGAGGTGGTCGCCGTGCCCAGCGGTCTGCTCGCGCGAGGAGCGTTCCGCTGGCGCTCGGGCGATGCGCTGCTCGCCGTCTCGTCGTCGGGCGAGTTCCGCGATCTCGTCGAGGCGATCGACGCGGGCGCTCCCACGCCGTACGTCGCGGTGACGGCGAACGCGGGTTCCACGGTCGGGAGCCGTGCCGGTGAACGTGCCCTCATCCGGGTGCTGAACCAGCGTGCGGCCACCCACACGCAGGCGTTCTGCGGCGCCGTCGCGGCTGCGCTCGCGATCTGGGCCGAGCTCACCTCTGACGCCACCCTGACCGATGCGCTTCGCACGGCGCCCGACGAGGTCGCCGCCTCGCTCGTCGCGACGTGGGAGTGGCTGGACACGCTCGGCGAGCTCGATCCACCGGTGGCGGTCGCGTTCGGCAGCGGCCCCGGCTGGGCGAGCGCGCTCGAGGCTGCGCTGCTGCTGAAGGAGGTCGCGGGCCTACCCGCGGAGGGTGTCGAGACGCGGGAGGGCGCGACGTCAGCGATGATGGCCCTGCAGCCTGGGCACCTGGCGCTCAGCCTGCCGAGCAGTGCCGATCCGACCGTGACGGATCCGTTGCTCGACGAGGCCGAGGAGATCTGCGCGAGCCGCGGCGCGACGGTTCTCCGCGCGCCTTCGTCCGGCCGGGCCGACCGCAGGCTCGCCGCGATCACGAGCTTTCCGTCCGCCGCCGCCTTGAGCGCCAGGATCGGCCACGCCCGAGGGCTCGACGTCGACCGGCCGGCCTGGATCGACGACTACTACAAGGTCGCGAGACAGACGGTATGAGCCTCGGGCTGTGAGTATCGGGTTGGGCGTGATCGGGTGCGGCAGCGTCTTCTCCGGGCCGTACAGGGGCATGATCGAGCGCCTGCGCGCGGCCGGCCGCGTCCACGTGAGCGCTGCGTTCGACATCGACGAGGGGAAGCGGCGGGGAGCCGCGGCCCACTACGGCCTCGACCCCGATTTGCCGGAGCCGGCCGCGGTGATCGAGCGCGACGACGTTGACGTCGTCCTCGTCCTGACCAGCATGAACGAGCACGGCCCGCTCGCTGGTCGCGCGCTGGAGGCGGGGAAGCACGTGCTGGTCGAGAAGCCCATGGCGACCTCGCTCGAGCAGGCGGCAGAGCTGGTCGAGCTCGCCCGGCGCGGGCCTGGGCTGCTCGTCTGCGCTCCGCACACCCTCCTGAGTCCGACCTTTCGTGCAATCCACGGGGCCGTTCGCGCCGGCAGGGTGGGGCGGCTTCTGACCGCGCGGGCGCGCTACGGCTGGGCAGGCCCCTGGTGGGCCGAGTGGTTCTACCAGCCGGGCGGCGGCTCCCTCTTCGACCTCGGCATCTACAACGTCACGAGCCTGTGCGCGCTGTTCGGGCCTGCGCGGCGGGTGACGGCGCTTGTCGGCGTCGCCGTCCCCGAGCGCAGCGTCAACGGACGGACGATCCATGTCGAGGCGGACGACAACGCGCACGTCCTGCTCGACTTCGGCGAGGCACGTTTCGCGGCGGTCACGACGGGCTTCACGATGCAGAAGTACCGCTCGCCGGCGGTCGAGCTGTACGGCAGCGAGGGGACGATCCAGCTGCTCGGCGACGACTGGGCGCCCGAGGGCTGGGAGCTCTGGCGGAACGACGAGGCGTCCTGGCGTCTCTTCCCCGAGAGCGACTCGCACTGGCACTGGACGGATGGGCTCCGGCATCTCGTCGACTGCGTCGAGACGGGGCGTGCCCCCATCACGCGGCCGGAGCACGCATACCACGCACTCGAGGTGATGCTCGCGGCGCAGGCCGCCGGACGCGACGGGGTAGCCAGGCCGATCGAGAGCGACTTCCCCGACCCGATCTACGACGAGGCGTGGGTCGACGCAGAGGCGGAACGTCACGCACACGACCGCCGGAGTCACGATGGGCTATAGGCCCTCACCCCGGCCGTCGTTCGACGCGCCGACGGCTATCCGCGCCGCCGACGCGGTGCGCCACACCTGGGGAGACGAGGAGGCGGGCTTCGTCGAGGACTGGATCTACGTCTCCTCCGAGCGGATCCACGTGATCGTCTTCGCGCTGCCGCCCGGCGGTGCCTTCCGCCACTCGGACAGCTTCAGGACGGTCTTTGCCGCCGACGAGCTCCTGCACGTCCTGCAGGGGACGCTCGTGCTGGCGAACCCCGAGAGCGGGGAGGTCGTGCGCGCCGAGCCGGGCGAGAGCGTCTTCTTCCGCCGCGACACCTGGCACCACGGCTTCTCCTACGGCGAGGACGAGCTGCGCGTGCTCGAGTTCTTCGCGCCTCCACCTGCGACCGGCACCTCCGGCGCCTACGCGCAGACGCGGCCGTACCTGGCCGAGAGCACGTATGCGGACGACAACCTCGTTGGCCGTTTCGTCGAACGGCCCGAGCCACGTTCGTTTCGCCTGTTGCGACCCGGTGACGCCGTCTGGCAGCTCGACCGCGACGTGCTGGTCGGCCTGCTCGTGAGCACGGAGCACCTGACCGTAGGCACGCTAAACGTCCTTCCCGGGCAGCAGAGCGTCGAGGAGTCGCACGGCGGCGACGAGCTGCTCTACGTGACCCGTGGCGAGTTGCATGTGAGCGCCGGCGGCGTCGAGGCGACGCTGACCCCGGGCGACGGCTTCTCCATCCCCGCCGGCACCCGTCATCGCTACTCGGCAGCCGGCGGCCGAAGCGCCGAGGCGATCTTCGGCGTCGCGCCCGACTACGGAGCCGGGTAAAGGGTCTGGCCGTCCGGCCAGACCCGCTGTTCACCGACGATCGGGTCAGACGCGACGGTCTGACCCTGTCGGTCTGGCCCTCCGACCCGCCGTCCGCGGGCGCGGGTAGAGTGACCGTCGAACAGGTCACTGGATGACGACCCGTCTGATCGGAGGCCCCGATGAAG
>Ga0334722_10004749_pt1 | contig 14005 bp, 15 predicted proteins | sample C3_bottom_MG_FD_207210 | JGI IMG/M metagenome (GOLD analysis project Ga0334722, IMG submission 207210) | Sediment microbial communities from Yellowstone Lake, YNP, Wyoming, USA - C3_bottom | ecosystem: Environmental > Aquatic > Freshwater > Lake > Sediment | place: USA: Wyoming | collected...
CTACGATCAAGACGTGCTGCGCGATCTGTTCGACAGCAATGGGTTCGTTCAGGTGACGATCGACCGCGTCACGCTTGAGGCCCACAGCACCTCAGCCGAGTCGCTCGCGACCGGGTTTATCCACGGCAATCCCGTCAGCACGGAGATTGAGGAACGCGGTGGGTCTCACGCGCAGATCCTTGCGGGCCTTGTTGAGGCGTTCTCTCGTCTTGGCGGCGAACGCCCGTTCCGATCGACGATGCAGGCGCTGGTCGCCACCGCCCGGGCGGGCGGCTCCTAGAAATCGATCTCGTCGAACCACCGACCGGCCAAGAGGTGATGCTCGATGGCCCGGCGGACGAACGGAATCGTATCGTAGGGCAGCGCGTCGATCGCGCACCAGCGCACGTCGTCGCATTCACTCCGAGGATAGGCCTCACCGCTCCACCGCGTCGTCCTGACGAAGAAATCGACTCCCTGACCCGTCTGTGACGCGAACCTCGCGACCCCGATAACCTCCAGATCCGCGGCATCGATCTCAACGCCGACTTCCTCTCGACACTCCCGCACCGCCGCCCCGACAACCGACTCGGCGTCTTCAAGCCGTCCCCCGGCGAGACCGTAGTTGCCATCTTCGAACCCGGTGCCCGCTCGTCTGGTGAGCAGGATCTCGTTGGATCGAATCAACATCGCGTGCACCGCCACGACCTGCGTGCGACGGGTCATCGCGCCGCCGCCAGCCACGCCGGGACACGCGGATCCTGGAGCCGCGCGACATACCGGTCAAAGTGCTTCCGACCATATCCAACAAAGTCGTAGGCGAGATGTGAGACCGTCACCTGCACCATCGCCCACATGGCCTCGCGCAAATCCGAGATGATCTTCATGAGCTTGAGCCGCGCGGACGCCGACGGCGTCACGTCGCCGAAGTAGGCCCGAATCAGCGCCGTCTCCTCGTCGTCAGTCAGCTGGTGATGCACCGCGAAGTTGGCCAGATCGAACGACGGGTCGCCCATCGCCGCATACTCCCAATCGATGATCCACAGACGATCGCCGGCGGCGATGAAGTTCGCCCGCAACAGGTCATTGTGGCATGGCCGCAGCAGCGCGGGGGCGCCCAGGGCCTCTTCCATCCGCCCGGCCTGCGACAGCATCCAGTCGAATCGATCGGGCAGCGGGGCGCCGCGCGGGGCAGACCAGGCCAGGTAGTCGCGAACCGTTTGAAAGGCCGAAAAGGTGCCTGGAAACCTCGGACCCGCGTGATACCGCCGGATCGTCTCGGCGACCCGCCGCAACGTCGCCGGCTGGCGCATGTCGTGCTCCGAGAGTTCGTGGCCGGCGATGTAACGCGTCACCAGGATGCCGGTGTCCTCAAAGAACGCGACGGCCTCGGGCGCGACGCCACATCCATGGGCGGCGACGGTGCACGCGTATTCGCGACGGCGGTCGATCCCGAGCCGACCGCTGTCGCGCCCCGGAATGCGCACGACAAAGTCGTGCCCGCCGACGTGCACCCGGTAGTTGAGGTTGGTGATCCCGCCGCCCAGCGATTCCACGGTCAGATCGGCGCTTGGGCGCCACCCCATGCGGGCGAGACTCTCACGGACGATCGTGACCGACACGTCCGACGCATTACGGGGAGGCCATGCGTTTTCCTGTGTGGAATGCGTGTCGTCATGACCATCGACGAGGCGATTGCCCGCATCCCTTCCTGGACACGGGCGGCCTCGGTGCGCATCGCCCCGCTGACGGGCGGCATCACCAACCTCAACTACCGCGTCGACGTCGACGGCCAGCCCTTCGTGGTGCGGATCTGGGCGGCGCAGGCCGAGATGCTCGGGATCGATCGAATGCGCGAACACCGGTGCGCAGTGACGGCGAGCCGGTGCGGCGTCGCGCCCGAGGTGGTGCTCTTCTTGCCCGACGCGGGTGTGACAGTGACGCGATTCATCCCCGGGCGCTCCCTCCAGCAGGGGGTCTCCCTGCCGCCCGACACGCTGGCGCGGGTCGTACACGCGATGCGTCAATATCACAACGGGCCGTCCTTCGATGGCCACTCGTCCCCCTTCGAGACGCTCGAGGGCTATCTGCGGACGGCGCGCCGCCATCTCGCGCCGCTGCCCCCCGATATCGACGAGGTGTACGCCCTCGTGCGTGAATTCGCCGCGGCCGTCCAGACCGGGCGGGCAGTTCCTCAGCCCTGTCACAACGACCTGTGGGGCCCCAACGTCATCGATGACGGCACGGCCGTCCGCATCGTCGACTGGGAGTACGCGGGCATGGGCGACGTGTGTTTCGATCTTGCCAATCTCGCCATGAATCACTCGACCGGGGATGCCGATGACCACGCGCTGCTTGCCGCCTACTTTGGCGAGGTGCCGCCGGATCGTCTGGCCAGGTTGAAGCTGCTCAAGATCGTCGCCGAGCTGCGAGACGCGATGTGGTACTTCGTGGCGCTGAACGTGTCGACCGACACGACGGGGTTCATCGAGCGGGCGGGTGTTCACCTCGAGCGGTGCCGCGCGGCGATCGCCGATCCGCGTGTGGCGGGCTGGCTGGACAGCGCCGCCCGCGCATAGCCGCGCGGTCTACGGCGCGACCTGCCGCCCCAGCCAGTTCGTCAGCTCTCGGCTCCTGACCGCGTCATCCAGCACATCATCATCGATACCCAGGATCCACCGCAGGTCCTTTCGACCGGGGGCGAGTGCGAGAGCTTCGAGCTGGGCAATGGATGCGCGCGCCGCGGCCCCATCGGCGAAGAATCCCTCACGAACCAACGCATCGATGCGTGAGGCCATCACCCGCGCGACATGATAGAGATCGAACTCGGCGTGGTATTGCGTCCCCCAAAAGAGGCCCCGTTTGTGCCGGATTTCCAGCGCTTGAACCTCCGAGTGCTCGTTTCCGGCGAGCACCGTCGCGCCGTCGGGGAGCCGCGTCATCTCGTCGAGGTGCGAGGCGAACACGTCAAAGACGTCCGGTTTGCCTGCGTACATCGGGTGACGCCGTCCCGCCGCCGTGAGGCGCACCTTCCGGCCGACGCCGATCTCGCGCCCCCGCGGGCTCTTGCGCACCTCACCGCCCGCCGCCATGACCGCGATCTGCGCCCCCCAGCAGCTGCCAAAGGTCGGGCGACCCGCCTCGAAGAGACCTCGGGCAAACGCGATCTGTCGCGTGACACGCGGGTCGTCTTCGTACGCGGTCAAGTTTGACCCGGTCCAGATGAACCCGTCAAACCCGTCGATCCACTGATGGTCGGGCATGGATCTATCGACATCGGCGAGATAGAGCGTCTCGAACGTGATGGCGGGTGTCGCCCGCCCGAACAGCCTGACAAACAGCTCGTCGGCGCCGCACGCTCCTGCCTGCGCGAGCAGCGCGCGGCTCTCCCGCGGATATCCATTGATGATGCACAGACGCATGACCAAAGGGAGTTCAGTAGGAGGCGGGGAAATCCTGTGCACCAGCCATTGGTGGAGGACGCATCGCGTATGCATGCTCGAATGACCATCGGCGGTGAAGAGGTTCCTGCCGCGAGCGGGCAGACGTTTGACATCACGAATCCCGCGACCGGCCAAGTGGTCGCCGACGTGGCGAAGGGCGGACCCGAAGATGTCGATCGGGCGGCGCGCGCGGCGCAGGCGGCGTTCAAGGACGGACGCTGGGCGGCGATGAGCGCCACCGACCGCGGCCGGGTGCTGCTGCGTCTGGCGGGTCTGATCCGCCAGCATGCCGATGAGCTCGCGACGTTGGAAACGGTGCAGGGAGGCAAGACGATCGCCGACTCGCGTGGCGAAGTCGACGGCGCGGCGGGATGCTTCGAGTACTACGCGGGTGCCGCGAACAAAGTGTTTGGCGAGACGATCCCCGTCGCCGACCGCGGGCTCGACTTTACGCTCCGCGAACCCATCGGCGTCGTTGGGCTGATCGTCCCGTGGAACTTCCCGTTCATGATCGCGTCCTGGAAGGTCGCCCCCGCCCTGGCGACCGGCAACTCCGTCATCCTCAAACCGGCGTCGTACACGCCGCTGACTGCGGTGCGGCTCGGCGCGCTGGCCCTCGAAGCCGGGGTACCGCCGGGAGTCATGAACGTCATCACCGGTCCCGGCGCCACGGTCGGCGCGGCCCTGGTCGGCCACCCCGCGGTGGGCAAGATCGCGCTCACGGGCGAGACCACCACCGGCATCCAGATCATGAAGATGGCCGCCGACACGATGACACGCGTTTCGCTCGAACTGGGCGGCAAATCACCGAACATCATCTTTGCCGACGCCGATCTCGAGCGGGCCGCGCAGGCGGGCACTGCCGCGGTCTACGGCAACGCGGGTCAGGACTGTTGCGCGCGCACCCGGGTCTTCATCCAGCGGTCGGTCTACGACCGCGTCGCCGCGCTCTTCGCCGACGCGGCGAGGAAGATGCGTGTCGGCGATCCGCTCGATCCTTCGACGGAGATGGGGCCGGTGATCTCGACGGGGCAGCGCGACCACGTCATGCGCTACATCGGCATCGGCCGCGAGGAGGGGGCGCGTGTAGCATTTGGCGGCGGGCCGCCGGCCGATGCGGCGCTGGCCCGCGGCGCCTACCTGCTGCCCACGGTGTTCACCGACGCCACCAATCAGATGCGGGTCTCGCAGGAGGAGATCTTTGGCCCGGTCGCGTGTCTCATCCCATTTGAGGATGAAGCCGATGCGATCGAGATGGCCAACGACTCACCCTACGGGCTCTCGGCCTCAGTCTGGACGCGCGACGTCGGGCGGGCGCTGCGGATGGCGCGGGCGATTCGCACCGGCGTGCTGAGCATCAACACCAACCACAGCGTGCATCAGGAAGCGCCGTTTGGCGGGCACAAGATGAGCGGGTTCGGGCGCGAGCTCGGCATGAACGCGCTCGATCTCTACACGGAGGTCAAGAACGTCTTCATCGCCACCTAGCATGACTCGCCGCGCGTTCGGTCTCGGCGACGTCATGGCGCTGGCCACCGTATTGTTGTGGGGCGTCTCATTCACCGTCATCAAGTCCGCCTACGACGAGTTCACCCCGCTTGCCTTCGCGGGCATCCGGTTTGTCATCGCCTCGCTCGGACTCTTGGTGATCTTGGCGCTGCTGCGCCAGCCGCTCTCGGTCCAGCGGCGCGATCTCGCGCGTGTCGCCGCGGTGGGGCTCTTTCACGTCGCCTTCTACCAGATCTTCTTTGGCATCGGGCTCAAATACACGACGGCGACCAACTCGGTGCTGATCATCAACACGGCGCCCGTCATCACCGCGCTGCTCGTCTGGGTGACGCGGTCCGAGCCGATCACGTGGCGGCAGGCGGCGGGTATCACCCTCGCTTCGGCCGGCGTCGTGCTGTTGGTCGAAGCCGGCGGGGGCCTCTCGACCGGCCATCTCAAAGGTGATGCCATCACGATGCTGGCGGCGCTCTCGTACGCGGTGACGCCGGTGATCGTGTTACCGCTCTACCAGCGATACAGCTCGCTCACCATCATGGCGTTTGGCATGATCGCCGGGACCATCGTCCTGCTCATCGTCGGTCTGCCCGAGATCGCGCGGCAGTCGTGGGCGCTCTCGCGGATTGCCTGGGCGCAGCTCGCATACGCGGCGCTGGGCGCGGGCACGCTCGGATACCTGTTCTGGTATGAGGGCATCCGCCGTATCGGCCCGACGCGGGCGGCCGCCTACTTCTACTTGATCCCGCCGGTTGGCGTGATTGCGGCGGTGACCGTCCTCCGCGAGCCGTTTGGGGTGCTGCATCTGCTCGGCGCCGTCGTGATCATCGCGGGCGTCGCCCTGACCCGGTGGCCCGCGCAGCGCCCGCCGGCGCCGGACCGGCGCTAATCGGTCTCTTGCCGCACAAACCAGGGTACGGCCGCGAGACTGATCAGCCGCTCTGAGCCGTCAAACAGATCGGACAGCTCGGGGATGGTCACGCTCAGGGCATAGTCGTCGACACGGTCGATGCCCGCGGGAATGCTGCGCACGACGTCGAGCAACGCGTCAGAGTGATAGTGCCGCCGCATCGAGGGATCGACCGCAGATCGCATCGACGTCGGCCAGGCCCGGCGGACGGGAACTCCTCGCTCATATCGCAGACGCAGATCGAGATGCCCGCCGCCATCGGGACGAATGACAAACCGCTCGGTGCACACGCTTCGCACCCCCGTCCCCGCCTCGTGCCGCTCGCGCCATGCCGCCGCGACCACCGCGTTGCCAAACCGCCCAGGTACGGACGCCGGGTGTACCGCGTACATCCGAAGCATGAAGACCGCGGTCTCACCGGTCTCGGGGTGGACGGCAGGGGCCAGCACGGCGGCGTGACGGTTGACGGCGTCGGGCGCCGGCGACCCGTCCGGCTGCTGCCGCAGCCATACCTCGGTCAGGATCAGCAGAAGGTTCGTGCCGCGGTGTACAGCGTCGGCCGCGGGCGCCACCTGCCAGGGCGCCGGCACCCGGCGCTGCACGGCCGTCCGGCTCGCTTCGAGACGGACGTGGATCTTTGTGTCGATCGTGATATTACGGAGTGTGCTCACGACTCACGATGGCCTCCGCCTCGATCTCAACGAGCATCTCAGGCGAGATCAGCCGCCTGATCTCCACCATGCTGGTCGCGGGGCGGATGCGGCCGAACGCTTCGCCGTGCGCCCGTCCAATTTGCTTCCAATCGCCCATGTTGATCACGTAGATGCGGGTGCGGACGACGTCTTCCAGCGACGCGCCGGCCGCCCGCAGCGCCCGATCGATGTTCTTGATTGTTTGGACGGTTTGCGCGTAGGGGTCGCCGGCGCCGACAACGGCGCCCCCCTCGCCGGTGGCGGTTGTGCCCGAGACATGCACGGTCGACCCGACCCGCACGGCGCGTGAGTACCCCACGATCGGCTCCCACGGCGTCCCGCTCGAGATGTTCTGTCTCCTCTTCATCGCCACACCCCCGATGCCACCAGCGCCAGCACGCCGAACCCCGCGATAATCACACCCGACAGCCTGTTCACCGCCCGCAATCGCTGCACGCTGAATCGATGGCGCATCGTCCCGACCACGCCGCTCAACGTGAGCCACCACAGCGCCGAGCCGGTAAAGACACCCGCCACGAGCAACACCGCCGACATGTAACCGGCGGCCGGCCCGGCCAGCCCCAAACCGGCGAACACCGCACCAAAGGACAGGATGGTCATCGGGTTGGTCAAGGTGAGGAGGAAGGTCGACGCGTAGGCGCCGGCCATGCCCATCCCTCTCGCCGGCGTCCCGAGATCCGCCGGTTGTGCCACGAACGTGGTCGCGCCGAGATAGCAGAGAAATAGCCCCCCGACGACGCGCAGCCAGGGCTGCACGCCGATCAGCGCCGCCGACACCGCGGTGAGGCCGAACCCGGCGACCGTGCCGTAGACCGCGTCGGCCGTGGCCGCTCCCAGTCCCGAGACGAGACCCGTGACCCGGCCATCGGCGAGCGTGCGTCTGATACACAGCACGCCGATCGGCCCAACGGGCGCGGCGATCGAAAATCCGATGACGATCCCTCTCACGAGAAACGCCGCATCCATCGGATGCCATTTCGTCACGACGCCGGACGCCCCTGTCGCGTGGCCTGACAGGGCAGGAGTTTGAGCCCTCCTCCCGAATTGCGGACCAAAATCATCGGGCCAACAGCGTACACGAGTCGACACATCCACGCAAACCCCACCTGAGGAGGGGGAGCACGATGAGCAGACGGATGACACGACGTCGATTCTTGGGCGCCGCCGGCGCCGGATTGGGAGCCGCTGCGCTCTCGCCGTTCCTGAGGACGTTGCCACGCCCGGAGATCGCGCTCGCGCAGAGCGCGGACACGCTCAACTACGGTATGGCCTCGCCGTTCGACACCCTCGACGTCACCGTGACCACCGCGACGGTCGTCGGCCGGATGGGTCTCCACGTGGTTGACCCCCTCGTGTGGCCCGCACGCTCCGGCGAGTATGCACCCGGCCTGGCGACGTCGTGGACCGTCTCGCCCGACGCCACCGCCTACACGTTCAAACTCAGGGACGACGTCAAGTTCCACGACGGCACCCCGTTCAACGCCGAAGCCGTCAAGATCACATTCGACCGCGTCGTCGATCCTGCGACAAAGTCACAGAGCGCCATCAGCCTTATCGGCCCCTATGACCGGACCGAGGTGCTCGGTCCGCACGAGGTCCGGGTGCGGTTCAAGCGGCCCTTCGCCTCGTTCCTGGACGGGCTAGGCACCGCCTATCTGGGGATCATCTCTCCGACGGCGCTGCGGCGCTACGGCGCGGACTTCGGCCCGGTCGTCTTCGTCTCGACGGGTCCGTACTCCATCCAATCGTATCAGTCGGGCGCCGAGATTACGCTGGTGCGCAACATCAACTACAACTGGGCCTCGCGCATCTTCAAACACAACGGGGCCCCGTATCTGCAAAGGATCGTCTACAAGATCATCACCGAACCCAGCACCCGGCTGGCCGCCCTGGAGACCGGCGAAGTCCAATTCATCGAAGACGTGCCGCCAACCGATCTCGATCGCGTGAAGCAAAACCGCAACTACAAGGTCATCGAGATCACGCAGGCGGGATCGGGCTGGTCGTTGATGTTCAACCAAAACCGCCCACCGACAAACGAACTGGCGATCCGCCGGGCGATACAGCTCGCCGTCGACAAAGACGGTCTGGCCAAATCCGTGTGGGGTGGCGTCTTCAAGCCGGCATGCAGCCCTTTCACCACGAACCTCTACGGGTACGATCCCGAGACGTGCAAGAAGTACGCGCGCAACGTCGACCAGGCGCGTCGGGTGCTCGACGAGGCCGGCTGGCAGATGGGACCGGACGGCACCCGTGTGAAGGGTGGGCAGCGGCTCAGTATCAACTTCTACTTCCGGACGGAGAACCCCAAGCTGCGAGAGATGACCGCCTTCATCCAGGCCAACCTGAGACCGCTTGGGTTTGAGATCCAATTGATCGGACAGGCGGGGCCGGCGTACTTCCAGTCGGTGCGCACCGGTCTGCATCACATCCAATACTGGTGGGAAACGGGCACGGACGCGGGGCAGATCCTGCGCGTGTTGTTCCACTCGAGCAACGCGGGCGGCGGCACCAACCGCAACAACTATCGCAACGCCGAGATGGACGCCCTCATCGAGCAGATCGGCGGAGAGGCGAACCCGCGGAAACTCAAAGAACTCCTGGTGAAGGCCCAGGCGAAGGTGCTGGACGAGGCGGTTATGGTCTTCCTGGTCGACCCGCCGTCGCTCTATGCGCACCAGCAGCGGCTCACGGACGTGTGGATGGACTGGGGCGGGAACTATCCGTACTTCTACGACTCACGGCTCGCGAGGTAAGCATCGTCCGGAAGGATCACGGCGCGGAGTCCGGTTTCCGATAGGACCGGGCTCCGCGCCGTCTTGATGCCTCGGCGGCGTCTGGAGCAACCCGACTCGCATGCTGCAGTACATCGCGAAGCGCCTCCTGCTCACCATCCCAACAATTGTCGCGATCACCCTGATGGTATTTACGATGCTTCACGCCGTCCCGGGCGATCCGGCGACCATCTTCGCCGGGGACAAGAATGTGACCCCGGAACAGCTCGCCGTGGTCCGACGCTCGATGGGGCTTGACCGCCCGCTGACGGTCCAATACCTAGACTATCTCACGCGGGTGTTGACCGGAAACTTCGGGCGATCGCTCTATTCGCAGAGACCTGTCAGCATCGAGATCAGCCAGCGGTGGCCGTCATCCGCGGAGCTGGCCGCAAGCGCCTTCGTGCTCGCTTCAACACTCGGGTTGGTCCTCGGCATCATCTCGGCCCTGTGGCGGTCAACATGGATCGACGCGAGCGCGATGCTGTTTGCCATGCTCGGCGTTTCGATGCCGATCTTCTGGCTGGCCTCCATGCTGATCTTCGTCTTTGGCATCACGCTCGGGTGGTTCCCGGTGATCGGGTCGGGTGGGTGGAACCGGCTCGTGCTGCCGGCGCTGGCCCTGGGGTTGATCTCATCGGCCACGCTGGCGCGGCTCGTGCGATCGAGTGTGCTCGAAGTCCTGTCCCAGCCCTTCGTCACCACGGCCCGGTCCAAGGGTCTGGCCGAGTTCAAGATCCTCGCCCGGCACGTGCTCAAGAATGCGTTCATCCCCGTCATTACCGTCATGGGGTTGCAGTTCGGCACCCTGTTATCCGGCGCCGTGATCACCGAGACCGTCTTTGCGAGGCGGGGGATTGGGAAGCTGCTGATCGATTCGATCCTGATCAAGGACTTCCCGATCATCCAGGCGGTCATCATGATCATCTCGTTAGCCTACGTGCTGATCAATCTGCTCGTGGACGTATCCTATGCCCTCCTCGACCCCCGCATCCGCTTCGATTGACGCCGTCGAGGCGCCGCAGGCCCGAGGCCGCTCGATCTGGCGTGATGCGCTGGTCCGCCTGCGGCGGTCGCGCGGCGCGATCCTGGGCGCCGTGATCCTCGCCGTGATTATCGCGGCCGTGTTGGGCGCCGGGGTGTTGTCACCATACGATCCGCTCGCCGTGGACGCCTCGACGGGGTTCATCCCGCCCGGCGGCGCGCACCCCGTCGGTACCGATATCCTGGGGCGCGATCTCGGGACCAGAATCCTCTATGGCGGCCGCTTGTCGCTGATGACGGGCATCATCTCGGTCAGCTTCGCCCTCGTCATTGGCGTGCCCCTGGGGCTCGCATCGGGCTACTATGGTGGCAACGTGGATCGCCTGCTCATGCGCGTGGTCGACCTGATGCTGACGTTTCCGGGCATCCTGCTGGCGCTCGTCATCATCGCCGTGCTCGGCCCAAGCCTCCTGAATGCGATGATCGCCGTCGGGATCTCGGCGTCGCCGACGTATGCGCGCGTCGTGCGTTCGACTGCGCTGGCTGCGAAAACCGAAGCCTACATCGAGGCCGCGCGCGCGCTGGGGTGCAGCAGCCTCCGCATCATCGCGCGGCATATTCTCCCCAACACAATCGCGCCCATCATCGTGCTCGGAACGCTGGGTGTGGCCGGCGCCATCATCGCCGCCGCGGCGCTCAGTTTTCTCGGGTTGGGGGCGCAGCCGCCGCAGCCCGAGTGGGGCGCGCTGCTCAGTGAAGGCCGAAGCTACCTCCGCCGGGCCTGGTGGATGACGGCGTTTCCCGGGCTTGCCATCATGGTGACCGTGCTGGCGATCAACCTTTTGGGCGACGGCCTCCGCGACGCCCTCGACCCGCGGCTGCGGACGTGAGCGCCGTGGACCCGATCCGCTGGGGCGTGCTCGGCGTCTCCAACATCGCCGTGAATCGCGTCATCCCGGCCATCCAGCGATCCTCAAACGGACGGCTGGTGGCCATCGCCAGCCGTTCGGCCGAACGGGCGCGCGACGCCGCGGGGCGGTTGAACATCTCCGCGGCATACGGCGCGTATCAAGCCCTGCTCGACGATCCGAGCATCCAGGCCGTCTACATCCCGCTGCCAAACACGCTCCACCGCGAGTGGACAATCCGCGCGGCGCAGGCCGGGAAGCACGTCCTCTGCGAGAAGCCGCTGGGCATCAGCGTCGCCGAGTGCCAGGAGATGATCGCGGCGTGCCGGCAGCTCAACGTGTTGTTGATGGAAGCCTTTATGTACCGCTTTCACCCCCGCACAATGCGAGTCGCCGCTCTGGCGCGCGAGGGCGCCCTGGGCGACGTGCGGCTGGTCCGCTCGGCATTCACGTTTCGAGTCCGCGATCAGGTCAACAACATCCGGCTCAAACGCGAGCTCGGCGGCGGCAGTCTCTATGACGTCGGTTGTTACTGCGTGAACGTGAGCCGGATGATCCTCGGCGAACCCCGCGATGCGTTTGCGTTTGCGCACGTTGGGGCGAGCGGGGTCGACGAGGCGCTCGGCGGCGTCCTGCGGTTCGACGGCGGCCGTCTCGCGGTAATCGACTGCGGTCTCAGCGCGTCTCGCCGCGAAGAGTACGAGGTCGTCGGCACCGAAGGCCGGCTGACCGTGCCCACGGCCTTTTTGCCGGGGACGGCCGACGCGGAGATCCACCTGACGAAGGGCTCGGAGACGACGGTGCTCACCATTCCCGCCATCGATCAGTACCAGTGCATGGTCGAACACTTCGCCGACGCGGTGCTGCGGGGTCAGGTCGTAGGGTACCCTCCGGATGACGCGTCGGCCAACTTGCGGACCATTGAGACGCTGTTGCGATCGGCGCGGACCGGACGGTCCGAGCCGCTGCGCGCGTGAGACCCGCACCCCGCACCGTCTTTCTCTTCCTAGTTCTCATCGCCCTGGCGCTCGTCCGGCCCGCGATCGGGCAGACGACGCCGGTCACGGTGATCGCCGAGCCGCGCGTCCCGCCCGACGCCTCCGCGGATTTCACCCGTGCGGTCGACCTGACGCTCCAGTTCTTTCGCGAGACGTACACACTCGACCTGACCCGATCGATCCGCGTGCTCCTGGTGCCGGATGCGGCTGCATACGCCGGAGTCATGATCCGCGAGTGGAACATCACCCAGACCGAGGCAGACCGCCGCGTCCGCACGACGTCCGGCTGGACCACCGGTACGACCATCATTATCAACGTCGCGAATACCACAACGCGGCGCGCCCGACTCTTCCTCGCCTCGCACGAGCTGACCCACCAATATCAGATCCAGATCAGCGCCCCGGCCGGGGCGTGGACCCTCTATTGGCTCACCGAGGGCGTGGCCGACGTCATCGGCGCCCGGATGGTCGATCGCGGCGGGGCCGGCGCGATGGCGGATACGCGGCAGACATGGATCGATGCCCTCCGCCGGGCGCCGACGCGTCCCGACCTGAACGAGATCGTCACCGAGCCTTCATGGTTTGCCGCGCTGACCGTCCACGGGTCGGGGGTCACGTATCGCTACGCCGGAATGGCGGCGCTCTACCTGGCCGAGACCAGAGGCTACCCGCCGTTGATGGGATTCTTCGCGGCGCTGCGTGACAATCGGGAGCGGGCGCCGGCGTTCCAGCGGGCGGCCGGCATCACGCTGGAGGATTTCACGACGGACTACAAGGCGCACCTCGATCGTCTGCTTCAATGATTGGCGAGGGTACCAACGATCGCCCGGCCTGGTGGAAGGGACGCCGCGGCGAGTGGTGGGTCATCGGGCAGCTCGCGCTCATGGCCGCCGTGCTGTTTGCCCCGGCGGCGTGGCGATGGACCGTGACCCGCGGGGTGTGGATTCTTCTCGGTGCGCTGCTGGTCGCCGCGGGTCTCGGGCTCGCAGCCAAGGGGCTGCGTGACCTCGGATCCAGTTTGAGCCCCTTCCCACAACCGCGTCGGAGCGGCACGCTCGTCCACACCGGGACCTATGCGGCCGTGCGCCACCCGATCTACGGCGGGATCATCATCGCATCGTTGGGCTGGGCGTTGTGGCGCACGAGCGGCCTGCACCTGCTGCTGACCACGGCGCTGGCCGCCTATCTGCACGCCAAGAGCCAGCACGAGGAAACGCTGCTCCTCGATCGGTTCCCCGAGTACGCGGCCTACCGGATGCGGACGAAGCGACTCATCCCCTGGATTCTCTAATAACAGGTCGTGAGGACGAGCGGCCAGCGCAGGTCCATGAGCGAGTGGTCGTCCTGGTAACCCTTCGAGACCGACCGGTACGGACAGGGCAGTTCTTCGTCTGAGATCCCCACCCGACACACACGGCAGCGTAGGTATCCGGTCTTCCAGCACTCGGTATCGACGCTGGGAACGGGCCAGCCCGCGCGCTCGGCGAGCATCCGGCCGGCCACCATCGTGCACGCCCGATACTCGCGTTCCATCCGGCTGTCGCGTTCGAGCAGGCGCTCCGCGCGCAGCCGGTCGGCCAGCGCATCGCTGATCTGAAAGATCCCGGTCCGGATGAAGAACAGCGGGATGTAATAGTCGGCCGCGATCTCGAAGCACTCCACGTCGCGGATCACGGAGAGCGCTCGATACTCATCGGTCGTCGGGATCCCGTCCACCGCGCGCGTCGTGAGAAACTTGGCGAAGAGGATCGCCAGCTTGCAGAAGGGCCAATCGAAATACGCCGTTGAAAAGT
>Ga0334722_10004750_pt1 | contig 13999 bp, 14 predicted proteins | sample C3_bottom_MG_FD_207210 | JGI IMG/M metagenome (GOLD analysis project Ga0334722, IMG submission 207210) | Sediment microbial communities from Yellowstone Lake, YNP, Wyoming, USA - C3_bottom | ecosystem: Environmental > Aquatic > Freshwater > Lake > Sediment | place: USA: Wyoming | collected...
ACGCTCCACGCGCCTCGCTCCACAGGCACGGCGGCCGCGCATCTTTCGAAAAGCCTTCGCGGTGACTGGCCTCGCGCCATCCCTGCAGGAAACAGTCGCGGCCGTGCACGTAGCGCCACATGCGGTCGCGAAGCTCGACGGTCGCAAGTCCCATGTCCGTGGCGACGCAGGTCATGCAGCGAGGCGAGTTCTTGTAGCCGCACACCAGGCTCACCATCGCTTCGTGTCCGCACAGCGTGCGGCCGCACGATGCGCAGGCGGCGCCGGTTGCGCGGTCGAGTTCGGCAAGCACCGCGCGGGCGCGGGCGTCTTCGCCAAGTTCCTCGAGTTCGTGTTCGAACGTGCTCACAAGCGATGGCGCGAGCGCAGCGCCTCTGCGGCGCGAACGATGACGGCGAGTTTCTGTTCGGCCAGCTCAGAAGTCACGATCGGGTTGTCGGCGAAGGTGGCGAAACCGCAGTCGGGATTGAGCAGCACCCGCTCGGGACCGAACAACGCAACGGCGCGTGCCGCTCGGGCAAGCACCTCGTCGAGCGACTCGACGCGCTGTTCTTTCTGGTTGATGACGCCGACGCCGATCCTCAGGTCATCGGGCAGTGCGGACAGCACTTCGAGTTCGCCAGCGCGAGGCGTGCACAGCTCGAGAAACAGCGTTCCCACCGCCACGCCACCGAGCACCGGCAGCAGCGGGCGATAATCTCCGGCCAGCGCCACGCTCTCGTCCGTCGTCCAGTTGCCGCGACACACGTGCAACGCCAGACGCTCGCGCGGCAGCCCCGCGACGACTGCGTTCAGCAGGTCGCGGGCGAACATGAGCTCTTCATCGACCGGGCGCTTGGCACCCAGCGCGCCGCACATGAACGTGCGTCCGCCGGTGCCTGAATTGCCATACACGACTTCGCTGAGCACCGGTTCGTCGAGCTGCACGATCGAGGCGCCGGCTGCCAGCAGGAAGTGCAGTTCCTCGCGCAGCACCCGCACGATGTCGACGGCCAGGTCTTCGCGCCGCGCGTAGGCGCGATCGGAGATGCACTCCATCCACATCGTGCGCGCGAGCAGATAAGGACCCGGAAGTGCAACCTTGACCGCGGCGGCCGGCGCCACCGTGCGAACGAACTCCAGTTCGTGCACGGCCAGCGATCGGCTGCGTCCGAGAGCGCCGAAGACTGCCGGATGCCGCACCTCCGCGGCCGGAACGTCGAGCGCCCGCAACTCGCGCGCGAATTCTTCCGGATCCTCGACGTAGGGAAGCAGGTCGGTGATCGGGATGAGCTGGCAGTTGTCGAGCCGTGCGCCGACGAAGCTGGCGTAGTTGTCGCGGCGCTGCTCGCCGTCGGTGACGAGATCGGCACCGGCACGCTGCTGCGCCGCCACTGCCAGCCGCACGGCGTCGTCCGCGGTGCGTTCGAATTCTTCGTCGGACAACCGTCCTTCGAGCCGTTCGTGCAGCGCGCGCAGCAACCAGCGCGGCCGCGGCCAGCTTCCAACTGCGGTCACTGAAAGTGCGGCGACGGCCGCTACCGGCGAAGGCGACGGCAGCGAGACAGGAATGACGACGGGCGTGATCGACTGCGTAATCGGCGCCTGCTCCCTGGGACGCGCGGCGCCGGACGGGCTGTCGGACGAGGTCTTCGATCCACGTGTCGCGGCGTCGGCGATCGTTGCCGAAGCGTGAGCTTTGTCGAACTTTCCCTTGCTCACCAGGAAACGCCGTCGATGTCCGTTGCGCTCCAGTGCCACCAGTTCGTTGCCGGTCAGGCGGCACCACGAAGGAAGATCATCCTCGACCGATGCCTCGGTGGAGAAGATCTCGAGCAACTGTCCAGCCGCGAGAGGGTCGATGTGCCGGCGGATGAGCAGCAGCAACCCATTGCCGCAGTCGAGATCGCCTCCGTCGAAGGAGACCGACGGCGCCGGTAAAGAAGCGGATGTGTCGCTCATGATGTCGGCCATGTGGTCTTGTCGCGACTGTGCGCGTCACTGTTGCCCGATGCGAGGCAGCCGTCGATGTAGTCGGACAACATGCAATCGTGTCGCTGCAGCGCGCCTCAGTGTTGCCGGTGCGACCTCAGTACGAGATGCAGGGCGAGCCGGAGGCGAGGAACTCGACCAGTTTGGCGCCGCCGACGATCTTCGCGCCTGCGACGAGCTTGGTCTCATCGAGACCGCGCTTCTTGAAGCATGGCGAACAGACGTAGATGGTCCCGCCTGCCGCGGCGAACGACGTCATCAGTTCGGTGAGTGGAGCGAAGCCTTCTTCGCGAACCGAATCGGCAGCACCTGCGACGGCGAGTCGCACGCCTTCGGTGCTGAGGAACACTACCGTCTCCTGGTCGGAGCCGACTGCTGCATTGGCGACAACGAAGGCGACGGTTGCCCTGTCGCCATCGGAGGCCTGGGTGAGCGAGACACAGAATTTTCCGGGCATCGAGAGCGCTCCTTGATGAAAGACGTTGATGGAAATTGATGCGTGACCGCGCCGCGGCCGGCGGCGAATCCTGCGACGTGCAGGCTGCTCGCGCAACGTTTCCGTGACGCTTGCCTTGTTGCAAGGTCTTGCCATTGTGACGCGCCATCAGGCAGGAACAACCGGCTGGACCAACCCGCTGCCGATTCAATTTCAGGAGGATCTCTCATGCGCGAAGCCGTCATCGTCGATGCAATCCGTACCCCCCTCGGACGCGGCAAGAAGAATGGAGCCTTGGCGGGCTGGCACGCCGTCGATCTGGCCGCCGAGCCGATCCGCGCGCTGGTGGCGCGCACCGGAATCGATCCGTCGCTGATCGAAGACGTCATCATGGGATGCGTCAGCCAGGTCGGCGAACAGGCGCTCAACATCGGGCGCAACGCGGCACTTGCCGCAGGTCTTCCCGAAACCGTGTGCGGCACGACGGTTGATCGCCAGTGCGGATCGAGCCAGCAGGCGTTGCACTTCGCCGCCCAAGGCGTGATGGCCGGCGCGTATGACTGCGTGCTGGCGGCCGGCATCGAGTCGATGAGCCGGCTGCCGATGGGGAGTTCCGTGGCCGTGGGCGGCGCGCCGTTCGGGCCGAAGATGACCGAGCGATACGCTGCCGCCAACCTCTACGGCCGCGGCGGTTTGGTCGGGCAAGGCCTGTCGGCCGAAGAGGTGTGCACGAAGTTCAAGCTCAACCGCGAAGAGATCGACCTGTTTTCGGTGAACTCGCACAAGCGGGCGGCGGCGGCCACCGAGAACGGTTGGTTCAGTAAGGAGATCCTGCCGATCGAGCGTCGCAACGACGATGGCAGCATCGACCTGATCACCGCCGATGAAGGAATCCGCGCCGAAACCACGATCGAAAAACTCGCGTCGCTCAAGCCGGTTTTCGAAGAGACCGGCATGATCACGGCGGGCAATTCGAGCCAGATCACCGACGGAGCGGCGGCCGTGCTCGTGATGGAGCGCAAACGCGCTGAAGAACTCGGGCTCAAGCCGCGTGCGCGCTTCCACGCGTTCGCGCTCGGAGCGTGTGATCCGGTCATCATGCTCAGCGCTCCGATTCCGGCCACCATCAACGTTCTGAGGCGCGCCGGCATGAAGATGTCCGACATCGACGTGACCGAAATCAACGAAGCGTTCGCACCGGTGGTGGTGGCGTGGGCGAAGGAACTCGGAGTCGATCTGGCCAAGGTCAACCCGAACGGCGGCGCAATTGCTCTCGGTCATCCGCTCGGATGCAGCGGTGCGCGACTGATGACGACACTTCTCTACCAGCTCGAACGCAGCGGTGGACGCTGGGGACTGCAGACGATGTGCGAAGGCGGCGGCATGGCCAACGCCACGATCATCGAGCGGCTCGCCTAGCACAGGGGGAGCGCGCGGGTCGCGCGCCGTTGCGCCGCAGTCCGCCGCTGGATGCGGCGCTGGGCGCCGCGGTCCGCCGCAGTCCGCGGCTGGGCGCGAATCATTGCGAGCGGCTCGGCGATGTTCTCGCCGGGCCGCTCCAGCCTCTCAGAACTTCACTTCCGGGACGCCCCTGGCGGATTCGGGAGCTTCGAAGTACGGACGCGCAGCAAAGCCGAACCAGCCCGCCATCATGTTGAGCGGGAAGCTCTTGGCCGTCGCATTGAAACTCTGGACCGATTCGTTGTAGCGCATGCGTGCGACCGCCAGCCGGTTTTCGGTGCCGGCCAGCTCATCCTGGAGTCTCAGGAAATTCTGGTCCGATTTGAGCTCGGGGTAACGTTCGACGACGACCATCAGGCGTGACAGTGCGCTGCTGAGTTCGTTGGATGCGGCCATCGTCTCCGATGGCGTTGCCGCGCCGGCTACGTGGCTGCGCGCTTCGGTCACCTTGATCAGCACGTCCTTCTCCTGCTGCGCAAAACCCTTGACCGTGTTGACGAGGTTGGGAACCAGGTCGTTGCGTCGCTGGAGCTGGTTCTGGATCTCGCCCCACGCCGCGTCGACGGCTTCGTTCTTCTGAACCAGGGTGTTGTATCCGCATCCCGGCGTGGTGAGCAGTACCGCGCACAGCACGGCGGCGAATGCTGCGGATGAGAGCGGAACCCGTGTGCGCAGCGATTGGCGCTGCGGTACGCGAAGGGTGGGGAAGTTCATAAGCCTTTGCCTCCAGTCCTGTCGTTGCGTTTACCAGCCGCGGCCTGCGCCGCCGCCGCCGAAGCCTCCACCGCCGCCTCCGAAACCGCCGCCTCCGAATCCTCCGCCAAAACCGCCGCCCATCGGGCCGCCAAAGCCGCCTCCCCAGAACGTCGGAGGATAACGGCGGCGTGCGCCCATCATCGCCACCGCCAGCACGCCCCACACCAGCACGATCAGCAGCAGCGCTGCCACGGAAAGACCGCCGCCGGGGCCACCGCGTTGCTTCGGAGGCGCGCGACCATCGCCAATTTCGGTGACGACGATGCGCGCGACTTCGTTCATGCCGGCCTCGATCCCGCCTGCGATGTCACCCTGGCGTATGCGCGGAATGACGTAACGATCCAGGATCGCACCGAGTCGTCCGTCGGGCAGGATGCCTTCGAGTCCGTAGCCGGTAAAGAACCGCGCGCGGTGATCCTCCACCGCGACGAGGAACAGCAGGCCGTAATCTTCCTTGGCGCTGCCCAGGCTCCAGGTCTTCAGAACCTGCATTCCGTACGTGAACTCGTCGAGCGGTTTGGTGGTCGCGACGGTAAGAACCGCCAGCTCGGCGCTGGTGCGCTGCTTGACCTCGAGCGAGAGACTGGTGAGGCGCTGCCGCGTTTGTGCATCGATCACCTTGGCCTGATCGACCACGGGAGCCGGTGGCGGCAGCGCTGCGATGTCGGTCGCACTTGCTGCGCCTGCCGTGTCGCCGCCAAAGATCGCCACGAAGGCCAGGGCGAACGCGAATGCGGATGCGCGTCTCACGGGTGATCTCGTGTCTTGAAGAAGCGGTCGGCCGCTTGCGCGAGCGCAGCGACCTCCTCGAGCGTGCGTTCGAAAATCGTGGGCACGTCGCTGAGCGGGAGTGTGCCGCGGACGCGGCCTTCGCGAATCTGTGCAAGAGCGGGCAGGTCGACCCCGCATGCCTGCGCTGCCGCACGCACCAGCTCGGCAGCGTCCGTCGGCCGCGGGTGTCCGGCCAGGCAAAGCAATCCGCGCAGGACGATTTCGAAACCGATCACGGCATCCAGCAGCATGGCCCGCAAGACGCGCTTGCGTCCTCGCGCTTCGAGATACGCCTGGCGCAGGTGCAGCAGCTTGCCCTTCAGGTGCTCTTCGACTTCCAGCCGCAGGCACTCGAGGTTGTCCTGCGCGATGGGCGAGGCCGCGAACGGATCGCTGTCGCCCCAGACAGCCAGGTGCTGGTCATGGATGGCCAGCAACTCGAGCGGGAAGACATCGCGTGACGTGCGCAGGTGCGCCTCGTCGAATACCAGCGGCACCGGCAACCCCTGCCGCCGCGAGCGCGCCGTTACGGGAAGCAGACGGCGCAGCAGGTCGCTCTGCACGACATCGACGAGCAGCACCGTCGTCAGTGGGGTTTGATCGGGGCGATAGGCCGGGCTGGCTGCTTCCCCGTAGAGCACCAGGGCGCGCAGGTTCTGCCCAAGCGCTGCGCGCGCGTCAGTGGCAAGTCGATTGAGGCGGGCCGTGTCACGGTCATCGAGCATGGCGTCCCCCGCGCGTGATCGTTGTCAGCAGTGCGTCATCCGAAGCGTCCTTCGATGTAGTCTGCAGTGCGTTTGTCCGCCGGCGCGATGAACATGTCTTCGGTGCGGCGGTGCTCGATGATGTCGCCCAGCAGCATGAAGACGCATTCGTCGCTGATGCGGCGGGCCTGCGCCATGTTGTGGGTGACGACGACGATCGTGTAGGGACCTGCGAGCGTGCGCATCAGTTCCTCGACGGCCTCGGTCGCATTCGGGTCGAGCGCCGAACACGGCTCGTCCATGAGGATGACCGACGGCTTGAGCGGCAGCAAGCGTGCGATGCAGAGCTTCTGCTGCTGCTCGAGTTGCAAACGGGTGGCACGCAGTTGCAGGCGATCCTTGAGATCGTCCCACAGTTGCACGGCCCGCAGCGCGGCCTCCAGCTCGGCGTCTTCGGCGGCGCGGCTGCGCAGGCGCGATGCGGTGTGCATGCGATAGCCGTACAGCACGTTGTCGCGCACGGAGATCGGAAGCGGGTTTGGCCGCTGGAAGACCATGCCGACGCTCTTGCGCAGCTCGACCAGATCGACCCCGTCTTCGTAGATGTTGCGGCCGTGGATGCGCACTTCGCCGGAGGTCGTGACGTTGTCGTAGCGTTCGTTGATGCGGTTGAAGCAGCGCAACAGCGTGGACTTGCCGCACCCCGACGGCCCGATCAGGCCGGTGATCAGGCCGCGCCTCACCGTGATGTCGATGCCGTGCAGCGCTTCGTGCGCGCCGTACGACAGCCGCAGGGCGTGCGTGACGATGACCGTTTCCGCGTCGCTGCCTGTTGCCAGCATCAGCCGAACAATCCCTGGACGTACTGGAATGTGCGTACGTCCGCAGTCTGGCGCGAGAAGATCGTCTCGGTCGGACCGACCTCCACAAGATGTCCCCCGAGGAACAGCGCCGTACGATCGCCGAGACGCCGCGCCTGCAGCACGAGGTTGGTGACGAGGATGATCGTCATCTGCTGCTTGAGTTCCTTGATGACCTCCTCGATCTTCATCGTCGTGACCGGATCGACGGCGATAGAGAATTCATCGAGGCACAGGATCTCCGGCTCCAGCGACAGTGCGCGCGCAATGGTCAGGCGCTGCTGCTGACCGCCCGACAGGCGCGTGCCGAGGTCGTCGAGGCGATCCTTGACCTCGTCGAACAGCGCCGCCTGGCGAAGGCAGCGTTCGACCAGATCGGCGAGCTTCTTCCTGTCGCGCATGCCGCCCATGCGCGGTGCGAACGCGACGTTGTCGAAGATCGACATCGGCAGTCCGACCGGCAACGGAAAGACGACGCCGATGCGGCGCCGCAGTTCGCTGGGGTCGCGAAAGTCGCGCACCTCGCGGCCGTCGATGCGGATCGAGCCGTCAACCTTCATTCCCGGAATCATGTCCGACATGCGGTTGATGCAATTGAGCAGTGTGGTCTTGCCTGCGCCGGCCGGACCGATGATCGCCAGGATCTCGCCTTCGTGGATGTCGAGCGAAACGTCCTTGAGAACGACGTGGTTGCCGTAGGACACGTGCAGGCCGCGGATCTCGATCTTGACCCGGTCGCTCACCATTTTCTCCGCGAGCGCAGGTAGCTTCGCACCACGATCGACGTCACGTTGACGCTCATCACGAGCCCGAGCAGCACCAGTGCGGTCGCATAGGGGAGCGGTTCGGGGACGCCGGGCACCTGCGTGGACAGTGTGAACAGGTGCATCGACAGCGCCATGCACTGGTCGTTGACCGACTGCGGAAGGAACGGCAGGTAGAACGCGGCGCCGGTGAACATCACCGGCGCGGTCTCGCCGGCTGCGCGAGAGACCTGCAGGATCACTCCGGTCAGGATGCCCTGGACGGAATTGGGCAGCACCACGTGGCGGATCGTCTGCCATCGCGATGCGCCCAGCGCCCAGCAAGCCTGACGAAACGACATCGGAACGGCGGCGAGCGCTTCCTTGGTACTGGCGATGATCACCGGCAGCGTCATGATCGCCAGTGTGAGCGACGCCGACAGGATGCTGGTACCGAGCCGCAGGAACAGCACGAACGCTCCGACGCCGAACAGCGCGTGGACGATGCTCGGCACCCCTGCCAGGTTGACGATGGCAAGGTTGACGATGCGGGTTCCCCAGTTGTCGCCCGCGTACTCGTTCAGATAGATCGCCGCGAGTACGCCGATCGGCGCGGCCACTGCCAGGGAAACGCCAACCAGCCACAGCGTGCCGACGATTGCCGGGAAGATGCCGCCTGCGGTCATTCCGGCGGCAGGCGAGGTGAGCAGGAAATCCAGCGTCAGCGCCGACGCCCCGTGCTTGACGAGCAGGGCGAGGATCGAAATCAGCGGGATGATGAGCAGCGCGGTGACGATGCCGAGAAGCCCGCGAACGACGCCTTCGCGGCGCCGGCTCGATCTGGTGACAGCGGTCGTGCAGAACGGCAGCGCCGGGGTCATCGTTGTTCGCCCCGGAATCCGCGCACCATCAGGTCGGCGCTCAGGTTGACGATGAACGTCAGCGCAAAGAGCAGGATGCCGATCGTGAACAGCGCCTGGTAATGGTCGCTTCCGCGCGAGGTCTCGCCGAGCTCGGAGGCGATGGTCGCGGTGAGCGTACGTACCGAGTCGAGCGGACTGTGCGGGATCTGCACGGCATGGCCGGTCGCCATGAGCACCGCGATCGTTTCTCCGATGGCCCGTCCTACACCGAGCAGCACTGCTGCCAGCAGTCCGCTGCGCGCTGCAGGCAGCAGCACGTGAACCACGGTTTGCCAGCGGTTGGCGCCCATCGCCAGCGAGGCTTCCCGATACGAGTCGGGAACCGCCTTGATCGCGTCTTCGCCGATCGAGACGATGATCGGCACGCTCATCAGCCCGAGCAGGATTCCTCCGTTCAGGACGTTGAGTCCGATCGGAGCGTCGAAGAGCTCGATGATCAGCGGATTCATGATCACGAGGCCGATGAATCCCCAGACGACCGACGGAATCGCCGCGAGCAATTCGATGGTGATCTTGAGCGCCTCCTTGGTCTTTCCTCCAGTGAACTCGGAGACGAAGATCGCTGCCCCCAGCCCGAACGGCACCGCAATCAGCATTGCCAGGCCCGTCACACTGAACGTGCCGACGGTGAGTGCCAGCGTCCCGTAGCGTTTGTTCGAGAGGGACGTTGGCACCCACTCGGTACTGAACAGGAACTCGCGAACGTTCAGGCGGTGAACGATGAAGTCGCTGCCCGACAGCAGCACGAACAGGAAGATCGAGAAGACGAAAAAGATCGCGCTGAATCCGCAGATGCGGATCACCACCTCGATCAGGCGCTCGGCGGCGAGGGCGGCGCGGCTTCGGCCGAGACCGTGTGCGCCGTCCGCGTGTTCGCGGTCTTTTTCCATCCGGAATCGAGGCTCAGTTCACCGGAACGTAGCCGTTTTGCGCGACGATCTGCTGTCCGGCCGGTGAAAGGATCCAGTCAAGGTACTCTTTGACGTGGCCTTGCGGCTCGCCGATCGTGAACATGTAGAGCCAGCGCGACAGCGGGTATTCTCCGGATTTTGCTGCAGCCGGCGTCGGTGCGACGCACGGCGAAGAAGCGTCCTTGGCCAGGCACAGCACCTTGACGTCGGCGGTGATGTATCCCATGCCGCTGTAGCCGATCGCGCAAGGTGTCTTGGTTACGAGGTCCACGACATCTTTGCTGCCCTGCATGTCGCGGGAACCGAGCTTGAAATCCTTGTTGTTGCCGAGCACGGCATCGCGGAAGAACTCGTACGTGCCGGAGTTGGACTGACGGCTGACGCGGATGATTTTCTGGTCCGCGCAACCCGGCACTTCCGCGCCGACAGACGACCATGTTTCGCACTTGCCGTCTTCGGCGTAGATGCACGCCAGATTGGCGATCGTGATCTTTTCCAGCGGATTGGCCTTGTTGACGTAGATGACGATCGCATCGCGTGCCACGCGATGCTCGAGTGCGTCCTTGCCGTTGTGCGCGCGGACCTGTTCCTTCTCTTGCGGATGCATGTCGCGGCTGGCGTTGGCGATGTCCACCGTTCCGTTGATCAGCGCGGCGATGCCGGTTCCGCTTCCGCCTCCGCTGACGGCGACGCCGACGGACGGGTTTACGGTCCGGTAATTCTCGGCCCAGGCCTGGGCGAGATTGACGAGCGTGTCGGACCCCTTGTTCTGGATCAGCACACGGCTGGAGCCGCCGCCGCCGCATGACCAGGCCAGCGCCGCCGCGCCGAGCATTGCCGCACAAATGAAGCCGCTGGTTCCCCGGTTCATGATCCCTCCTTTTTGTGCAGTGCGCCGAGCGCCGAAACCGTTCCGTGCAGGCTTTGAATCAGCACGGTCGTGCGCTCGAGAAGTTCGTCGAAAAGCGCGCCGTAAGCCTTCGCTTTCGTTTCCTCGACACCAAGCCCCCGGCTCGGGTCCTCGAGGTCCCATTCGAGCACGACCGTGCGAAAGCCGAAGGTGCGCGAAGACATCGCGCGCGCTGCTTCGCGGTCGACCGCAACCACCACGCGGTAGTGTTCGAGATTGCCGATCGAATCGAGCGTCATCGGGATCTGTCCGGCGACATTGACGCCGCGCCTGGCCATGAACTCGACGACGTCGGGATCCGCAGAGCCCGGACCGGTGGTCGCCGATGCGAACGAGAACTGGCTGCCGCCGAGTGTGGACCCGACCGCTTCGGCAAGCTGCGCCAGGCATGAGGAGCCGGAGGAGACGAACAGGATGCGCGCATCGCCCTTCGACCGGTGCTTCACGATCTCGCCGGTAAGCATGTAAAAGACTTCTTCGCAGATATTGACCGCCTGGTCCGCCACCCGCTCGTAGCGATTGGCCACGGAGAGCAGCGAGAACAGACGGGAGAGGTCATCGGAGCCGACCGGAATCTCGGCCTCGAGCTTCTTGTAGATCTGCTGGTGGATGCGGTTGGCCTGCGCGTCCAGCTCGATGGTGCGCCGGGCCAGCGACAGGTCGCCGTCGAGGAAGGAGCGGACAGCCTGGCGCGTCATCTCCACCGCAACTGCAGCCAGTTGCTCGTACTCTGCGAAATCGAATCCTTTTTGCACGTGGCTCAGCAGGATCGCCTGCCGGTTGATGCTTTCGGCGTAGTCGCCGACACGTTCGAGGACACTGACGATCTTGGCCACGGAATGGACAAAGCGCAGATGGGTAGCGACCGGAATGTGTCGCACGATGAACTCGACGCACATCGAGTCGACCATGCTCTCGAGATCGTCGACCCGGGAGTCACGCAGAATTGCAGTGTAGGCGAGCTTGGTATCGCCAGTGGTCAGGGCTTTGACGGAATCTTCGAGGCCACGGAGCGCAAGGTCGGCCATCTCGCGCACCTTGTCGCGGATACGGTCGATGTCTTGCTGGAGTTTTTCTTCCAGGTGCGAGGCCACGCCGTTGATCCTTGGCCCGGCGGGGACAGCGCTGGGACAGGGCCGCCGGGACCAGTTCGTGTAACCACCGACCTTCAGCAAAGCAAGCTGTCTATGGGCGCAGCCGTGCGCCCGTTGGCGGCGCCCCGGAATGCACCGGAGGGAGATGCCGACCCTTACTCCTCGACGATCGACAGCGCCTGGCGCGGGCAGCGGCGCACTGCTTCGCTCACCCTGTCGCGGGCCGATTCGGGCAGATGCTCCTGCAGGATGTGCAGGTTGTCCTCCTCGTCGACTTTGAAAATGTCAGGGGCGACCCTCATGCAGACCGCATTGGCTTCGCAACGATCGTAATCGACCACGACTTTCATAGCGGCCGACCGTATCCCCGCCGGCCTGCCCAGTTAAGCGCGCCGCGTCCGCTTGGTGTCGGCGCCGCTTTCGACCTATACATTCACTACCGATACGGGTCAGGCAATCGATGACAACTGCTGATTCCTCCAGTCCTTCGACCGCAGCTTCTTCGGAAGCCAAGAGCACTCGCGAACGTATTCTCGACGCTGCCGAGCACCTGTTCGCCGAGCGCGGGCTGGCCGGAACCGCCGTGCGCGACATTGCTGCGGGTGTGAACCTGAACGCCGCCAGCCTCTACAACCACTTCGATGGCAAAGAGGGGCTTTACGAAGCGGTGCTCGAGCGCGGGCTCAAGCCGGTCCTGGAACTGCTCTCGGAACTGATGAGCGAAGAGGCGACGTCGGATACCGACGAAAAGGCCCTGGACCGCATCGTGATGCATCTGGCGGAGCACCCGAACCTGGCAAAGCTCATCCATTACGAGGCGCTTGCCGGAGGCGAACGCCTCGTACGCATCGGCGGGCGCTGGCTCGGACCGATCTACGCGCAGGGCCTGCAGGCGCTTGGCAAGAGCAAGGCGGATGAGCGCTGGACCCCCGACGAACTGCCCTTGCTGCTGATCGCGTTCCAGAACCTCGTGCTCGGTTACTTCGCGATGGCACCTCTCATGAAGCAGGCGTTCGGCCTCGATCCTACCTGCGAGGAAGGCCTGCAACGCCAGATGGCATTCCTGCACAAGGTGATGCGCCTGCTGATTCCGCCGCGCGAGCAGGTCTGAGTCCGGCCCCGTCCGGCGCCGCGCCTCGAGTCGCTTCCCGCAAACAACAAGACCGTTACATCTCTGTCGATCGTTCAGCCTCGTCCGCGGTGCGTGCCGCGCCCGCGTGAAGCGGTGGGAGCAGCATCCGGCCCAGAATGATCCCAAGGATGCCCGCGACGCCGCTTGCGGCCAGCACGCCCATTTTCGCTGCCGCCAACATGTGTGCATCGCTGAACGCGAGTTGCGCAAGAAACAACGCCATCGTGAATCCGATGCCCGCGATCAGGCCGAGCACGACGAGGTGACGCCAGCCGATGCCGGCCGGTAGCGCACCAATGCGCAAGCGCAGCGTCAGCCAGATCGCGAGCAGGATCCCGATCGGCTTTCCGGCGACGAGGCCGGCGGCGACAGCGATCATGACGCTGGACGATGCGCCGTCCAGCCCAGTGTCCGGCAACGGAACGCCGGCATTGGCCAGCGCGAAGACAGGCATGATACCGAACGCGACCCACGGGTGCAGTTTCTCGATCAGGCTGTCGGCGGGTGACAGGGCTTCGCGCCGGGCGACATTGACGTTGCGCAAGGTGCCGGAAAACTCGTGCATCGACAGCGCAGCGCGATCGCTCCGTTCGAGGTGCATGAGTTCTGCCCGGACACCCGCAAGGAATCCCTCCGCCCCGAGCCAGGTCCGCACGGGTGTGACCAGCCCGGCGATGACGCCAGCGATCGTCGGATGGATGCCGGCACTGTAGATTCCGGCCCACACCACGGCCGATGGTGCGATGTACGCGAACTTTGCGCGTACGCCGAGCCGCTGCATCACGAAGATGCCACCCAAACCGCCCGCTGCGATGAGCAGGCCCGTGACGGTCACTCCTGACGAGTAGAAGAGTGCGATGACGACGATGGCGCCGAGGTCGTCGATCACGGCAAGAGCGAGCAGCAGCACTCGCAGCGCTGCCGGAACGCGCTGTCCGAGAAGCGCAAGGACACCCACTGCAAAAGCGATATCGGTCGCCATCGGCACAGCCCAGCCCGACCGCGTCTGCGGCGCGCCTGCCCATGCGATGTACAGGAGTGCCGGGACGAGCATGCCGCCGAACGCGGCGGCGACGGGAAGCGCGGCTCGCCGCCACTCGGAAAGCTCCCCGTGGTGCACCTCGCGGCGGATCTCCAGACCGACCACGAAGAAGAAGATCACCATCAGGACGTCGTTGACGAACCATTCGAGCGGCCGTTCCAGCACGAACGTGCCGACGCGGATTCCAAGCGGCGTGTGCCAGAGATCGGCGTAGCTTTGTGCCCACGGCGAATTCGCCCACGCCAGTGCCACGGCCGCCGCGATGAGCAGCACGATTCCGCTGGC
>Ga0334722_10004751_pt1 | contig 13996 bp, 23 predicted proteins | sample C3_bottom_MG_FD_207210 | JGI IMG/M metagenome (GOLD analysis project Ga0334722, IMG submission 207210) | Sediment microbial communities from Yellowstone Lake, YNP, Wyoming, USA - C3_bottom | ecosystem: Environmental > Aquatic > Freshwater > Lake > Sediment | place: USA: Wyoming | collected...
GTTCTATATTCGAACACCCGCCTTCTGTAGGGCCTGCTAAACAGATGAATTTAAAAAGCCTACCTGAAGAACACACCGCCTCATCGCAACAATTACTCATCTTACGTTGACAAACAAAATTGCTACAAACGTAAGCCATTAAATTACAAGAATCAGAACAAATATTTTTAATATTCCCACAAGCACCACCACGTTTTTCGCAATATCCCGTCACACAAGTTCCACACTCGCCACAATCCCTTTCACAACAGCGTTTAGCCATTCCGGGCGAAGAAAAACAGACTCCTGATATGCACTGATCTGCCGTGTCGCACGCGGCTCCGATGGCGCGTGTGCCGCCGGACATGTCCGGCGTAAGAACATCTACGGGCAAGCTATCGCGAACAACCGGCGCATCAATTACCGGAACACTCGGAGAATCTACCTGGACAACGCTGCTATCTGGCATGGGCACAACCGCATCTACCGAAATCGCATCGACAGATCCGTCGACCCCTCGAACGTCGAGCACTCCCGCATCTACTCGCGACGGTCCCGAGACATCGACACCAGAATCCACCAGAGCGCCATCAAGAACACCACGATTAGCATCGGTTCCCGTGACCTCCGATCCAACGCGCCTAGGCATTCCCCCGTCGTTCGAAGGAATCGCAGTCGAGCCTCCGCACGAAACAAGAATCAGAAAAGCTAAGTATTTCCGCATAGGTCTTTCTCCTGTTCGACGGGTTCAAATTGATACTTATTTGGAAATCCAAGATCTAAGAAAATCAATCGGCGCGTCCATTTAATATGCTCGCCACACGAGAATCTTTCGTAAACGCTCTTGAAAAAACGCCACTTCGCGGGTTTCTGACAAAACTCACAAGTCACTTTTTTCGCCTTGTGCGCAATCGCCCATAAGCCTTGACGGCATCGTCGGCCATTGCTTCGACAGTATCCAAAATAGCGAGAAGACTCTTTCCCGATGGGCAGTAATCCTCATGGAAACAATCGCTATGCAAAACGCCTTGCGCGACACTAAATGTGCGTAAAAGAGATCCGCGTTTAAGCCGCGCCGCATCTTCTAAATTGCTCAAAACCGAACGTCGCGCGGTTTGTCCTTTAGGTTGGACCTCACCCAGCTTCATGGCGGCGACATCGGCGACGGAAGCGGCGGCAAGATATCCCTTGTTAGCGGCTTGCCGCAGTCCAAGACGATCGTTGTCCCGGATCGCCTTCTCCGCTTCCTTCCGTGCGCGGGCGACAATCTCCAACGGGTCATCCGTCGCCGCACCTAGAGACGATAGTTTTCGTGGCATTGGTTTTCAATCCTCCTTGCTTACCACCATAACCTAGCGTAACTTTTGTTTGTGTCGAGCAAAAATCACGGAGAACGCACATGAAAACAAAAAACAAACCTCTAGGTGCGACAGTAATTCGCGTCCAAGGCGTTACACACCGGACGTTGCAAACACTCGCCGCACGCATCGCCCGAGACGGATGGAAAAGTCTAGGCATCGATAGAGAAGATCCGCCGACATTGACCGCCGTTTTAGACGCGGCCGTTACTTATTTTTCGGGAAACACTCGTCCGAAAGAAGAATCACATGCCCGCTAGTCGCAAAGACATTGCGTTTCCGGAATGGGTCGAAAACATCGACGATGCGTGTCTTTCCGAAGCGGTAAAAGAAGCTCTAATTGCGCGAAGCTCTGCGATTCGATCGGGAGCGCTAAAAAGTCACAAAGTCTGCAAAGCCAAATTCGAGAGCGCTGAAACAACGATAGAGCAGATAGAATTTGGCCGGGTTACGGGCGCAATCGCTTGCAAAAAAGCGGCTACCGCCATGCGAAAATACGCGGTCGCCGACGAATGCGCAGAGCCTTCACGAAAATAGTTCACACAATCACGCCCTTCTCGACGAGCCCCTGAACGATCGCAATTTTCTGAACGTACGACATCGCCTTGAACTTCTCGGCGTGGGCACCCGACAGGCGCTTCGCCACAACATCGATCCTCGCGTCGTAAAATGTCTCCGACGCCCAGCCAATTCGCTTGCGAACGGCCTTTTCCGAGAGCGGCTTTTTCGACGTGGCTTTGACGCGATCGTCCCCGCCGCACTCACGACACATGCCAATCCCCGTGTCGTGCGGGTAGGGCTGCTCGCCGAAAGAGACGTTCTCTGCGGCGTTGTCCCGAACTCCCTTACCGCAACAAGTGCAGGACAGATACTCGACTTCAACGTTTGCGTTTTGCATTACAGGCTCCATTTCGTAATTTGAATGTTTTCGACCCACGAAAGACTTTCGATGGGTGTCTGCTCAAGCATTCCGTGCCGCCAGCACCAAAAAGTCCCGGTGTTATCTCGCCTGCGGTCAACGACTACGGCAGGCAAATAACACTTTGGATCAGTACAAAAAGGCCAATGCGAATCTTCGTACTCGACCCAGAACCAGTCATGCTCCGAAACCTTTTCCATTGAGCGTTTCTCCTATTTGATCTTGACGAGTAACTGCAATTCCAAGTCTGCCGAAAGAAATTGCACGTATTGTTTGATTTCTTGTTTAGTCGGAAAAAAGCAGCCGTCGCCGAGCACCCAGCCGCTCTCAAGCAACCCGACCCAGGCGAAGCGCTTGTTCTGTTTCGGCCACCATTTCGGCGGCTTTTTAGGTTTGACGTATGCGAGGTACTTTTGCTTTTTCACTGTTTCAGCTCCGTGTTACGATTTCGATATGTCCACGCGCGCAAAGCAGTATGGTTATTACCTGCGATATTCTTTCGCGGACCATTTGCGAAAGTTGGAGAATTTCCCAGCCGCAAGCGACGCTATGCAGTGCGGACGTATGATATCCAGCGGTCGGAAAGACAAAAACTTTGCCGACTTCCTCAAAACTTTCCGGGTTGTCGGGCTCAAGAAACGTGGGCTGCGCTCGGAGGCAGCTCACTTTCTGCGCTGCGCGCGGGCGGTCACACCAAAAAGCAAATAGAGAGGACATGCCTAATTCAAAAACGGAAAGCCGACTTCAAACGTGATGTATTCAAATTTCTCCGTCCGGCCTTTCATGTGAAAAATGCGAACGTCTGTGCGTTCGGTAATCGAGACGACTTCGACTTCCGAAAGGCGGTAGTAAGGCGCGACCCTCGACAAGATCCAGTCTTTCTGATCTTCGGCGCGCATTAGAGTGCCACCGGCATGATGACCGCGAGTCCGGCGTCGTTAGAGATTCGAATGGGGCTCAAGCCGTCCCGCATGTAGAGCTTGACGTCCCCCTTCGTGATCTTGAGGGCTTTCAAGCCGTCAATAAGGTATTGCGCGTTAATACCGAAATCGTGAGAAATCTGAAAACGTTCAAATTCGCGATTCAAAAGGACCTCCCATTTGTCGACGATTGCGTCGCGCTCTTTGATCGTAAGCTTCGAGCGCCGATCTTTCTCAGCATCGGTAATCGTCCGGTGAAGCTCGATCGTGATTGTCCCCTTGTCGCCCGAAAAAGTCAGAAGCTTCGTGAACAGAACGCCGCGAGGGATCTTCGAAAGCTCTCGGGCATATTCAATCGCGTCGAAGATGCGCTTGACGTCGAGTTCGACCGCGCGCGGCGTCAAGCCATCGGGAATAATGCTATCGAGCGGCGGGACATCGCGCTTCTTGAGCTTGACCTACTTGTTTTCAAAATAGTGCCCCTCGGGCACTTCGGGCATTTTTTCCCGATGGAAAAGCACCGTAGCGCGATGTCCGTCAGTCGCCCACGCGCGCAGAGATTCGACGTGGACATAACGATACATCTCTCGTGACGCATCCGTGAACCACAGCAGTTTTTCGATCAGGTCTGACATCTAAGACTCGCTTTCCCGGCAGATCGGCTGCCGACCGTTGTTTTTCAAACCTTCGGGAAAATACCCGGCCGAATGCTAGTAGCCGCTTCGGCGTAGAAATCACCACCACTACGACGTTTCGAGTAGGCTTTCATATGCGACTTCGCCCAGGTCCAGAAGTGCCGTGTGCAGGGTCCGCAGTACGCGATGTCATCGCCCCAGACGTGCCCCGTCGCCGGATGGTAAGGACCAGAACAGGCAAAACATTTTTGAGTGCTCATGGGGGTTCTCGGGCTCCACCGCTCCCCGAGGCCCCGCAAGCGGGGCTCCGGGCAACGCTAGGAAACTAGGCCGCATTCCTTTCCGCTTCGGCCTGCGCGATCATGACCGCCGCCGCGATCGACGCCTGCATCGCTTCGATGTTTGCTCGCAGACCGTCGAGACGCGATCCAACCAGATTTTCGTAGCGCTCGACCTTCGCGAGAACGTTCTCGCAATCCTTGCCGCGAGCGCGCAGGCCCCTCGCGCCGACCTCACCCGAGTTGATAACCTCTTGGAATTTCACGATTTCCTGCGACGCCTCTTGCGTAATCGCGTCGAGAATCGCGGCAACCGCATCCTGATCGCGGAGGGCCGCGATCCGAAAAACCTTATGCGTGTCCCCGGTCGCGACCGTGAGCGCCGCGATCATCTTGCGCCAGGTCGCGACCCCCGGTTGCGGGACGAAGTAGATCCCGCCCGTGTCGCGAAGGCCGGTCGCGTCGAGCGCGGAGGCCCTTTCGACGAGCCACGCCGAGACGTCGTGCTGATCGAGTTGCCCGAGCGCCGACTGGTACTCCGCGATCACGGCGTCGTGGACTTGGGTATAGACGCCGAACGGCGCATCAGCCGACTCGATTGAAAACGGCTGCCCCGGAGCGTCGGTCCACCGAATCACGCAGACGTCCGTGTGCCGCGCGGTCTGTCGACCGTTCGACTCGACAATATCCTCGTCCTGAATGACCCACGCCCCCCTGCGGGAGAGAGGCCGCACGAGACGCCGACGACCGGCTTGCGCGTTGACCGCGCGCCGCAGGGCAATCTCCGGCTCGGGAGCCGCAGGCAAGAGTTCTTCGTCGAGCCCTTCGTTAAGCCAAGCTCGACGGAGAACATCGAGAGCGACAGGTCCAGAAAGCCGCCAGTAAGTGATAGCACCGGCAGACTCGTGATCTTTGACGGCAATAAGAGAACCAGACTCAGAGCGTAATGACATGGGAAGGGACCTTTCCCCGGCTTGGGCGCCGGAACCGTTTGGGACGAATGCTACTCTAACACAATTTGCGTGAACGTGTGAACTTTTTTTGGTCGATCGGCGCCCCGCCGGGGGGCAAAAACCGAGAGTATTCAAGGCCGCGCGGGCCGACTACGCGATACCCTTGGTTTCTCGGTGCGTTGCGTAAGCCGCCCAAAACTCGCTCTCTTTGCCCATGCGCCGTGCGAAGATGCGCGCATTACGCATCGTGTGAATAAGTCTTTGTGCCATGACTTAGCCCCTAACGTAATAGGCTAGTCGAACAAACGCTTCGCCGGACGACTTGACCGCGCCAAGCGCGTCTCCGCCTTCCAAGTCTACAATCGCGCGTTGTAGGACTTCGATCGTCGCCCCGACGTTGAGTGTCGGCCGCTCAGGGTTGTCCAAACCGTGAGCGGCCAGTGTGTCACGGTCGATCGAAATCTCAACGTGCCCATAGTCGTACGAGCCTCGAACCGCGTAATAAAATTTCATGATGTTTTCTCTTTTCCGGGGCGCGCTTAGGCAGTGCCTTCGCTATTGGCTACGAGTTCCCCGACAGGTGATTTAGTGCAGTCATACAGCCGCACGCGCAGATAACTACCCGACGCCACGTCGCGGTAATAAGCTTGTCGAGCCGCCTCTAGCGTCCGGTAAGCTACCGGAGCCAAACCGGCCGCGAAACCCGTTCCTACTGTCTCGACGTAGTACATTTTTTTCCTCTTCCCGGCGGGTTCGGCCGCCGTCCGTCGTTCGTTTTGTCGAACATTCACACTATAACACGAATCGCGTTTTTCGCACAAACTTTTTGAAAATATTTTCAGGCGACTTTTTTCGCGGCGCCGAGGTCATCGATCTCAATCATCCGACCCCAATCGCAGGGTTTTTGCCGATAGCGGCCGACCAGCACCCAGATCACTTGCGCCCAAGCGGGCGCCGTCTCGGGCACGCCGTAACCGACCTGACCATCGGTAATCACAATCACGATCTCCGGCCGCTCACGGAGTTTCGACAAAGCCTCAAACGCCGGTCGCAGGTCGGTACCGCCCCCACCGTGCAGTGCTTTGATTGCCTCTTTCGGCGTCGTGATTTTTACAATCCCCTGAACGGCCGCGTCACACGTCACAAAGCTGACGCGAGTGTTCAGTGTCTTCAAAATCCCCGTCAATTCGTTGACACCGGCCGAAAGTTCTTCCTGTCCCATTGATCCAGACGTGTCGAGAATCACCGAAACATTCGGGACCGGCGCGTGCAGGGCGGGCGCAACCGGCCGACCCATCCCGAAACCGATGCCCGCTTGACGTCGTGACGGACGTCGCCAGGTCAAATCCGTCGCACCCGCGACGTGTGATACCGCCCGGCGCACTTCGCGTGCGAGCTGAGTTCGCCAATCGACCTTGGCAGGTTTCAGAATTTCTTCGGCCCAGACTGCGAGCGCGGAAGGCACCGATCCACGGCCTTTTTGCGCGATCTGTTTCGCAATCGCTTCGGCCACCGCGCGCTGCCGTCGATCTCCCTCGGCGGGCGACACGCCGTTGTCCGGCTCGCCGTCGACCGGGTTCCCCGCGCACGAGCCACAGTGTCCGCGACCCACGTCGCCCCGGCCGTGCCCGTGACCTTGGCCATGTCCACCTTCGCCCGAAGCTTCGCCCTGCCCTTCGCCTTCACCGGAACCTTCGCCGTTTCCCTCGCCCTCGCCACCTTCCCCCGAACCTTCGCCGTTTCCTTCACCTTCGCCGCCCTCGCCGTCGCCCTCGCCGTCGCCCTCGGAAGACTCTTCGCCGTCGTCGCCCTCGGACCCTTCGGACGAATCCTCGCCCTCGGAAGACTCGTCACCCTTGTTCTCGTCGGAATCTTCGTTTTTCTCGCCTTTTTCGGCCTTTTCCGCCTGCTCGGCCTGCTCGGCCTTTTTCGCTTGCGCCTTGTTTTCGAGCAGCCAAAAACGCTCCTCGAAGGACAGGCCCGGAGCCTGGCCCAGAGTCTCGGGATAGATCCAATCGGCGGGGGTCTGGTAGGTCTGGCGGAGAATTTCGTTGACCACCGCGTCGTGCGCCTTGTTAGAATTGAGCAGTTTTTCGGCGATTTCGGGCGAATACCGAGTCGACCCGTCGATTTTGATCCCGAGCAGCGCTTCCGTGCGCGCGTGGACCTTGAGCGCGATATGCAACAGCTCGTGATAGAGCCCCAGAGCCAAGACCTCGACCGTGACCGAATCGACGTAGGCACGGGACCAAAGCAGCACGCGCCCTGCCGTAACCGCCAAAGTCTTGATTTCGCGGGATTCTTGACGAATCAGGCCGTGCAACTCGACCGACAGGTACGGCGCCCAGCCGCGCTGGAAATCAGTCAGCTTCACGATCGCGGCGGAAATCTTGGTTTCGGCATTGAGCGACATTTTTTTCTTCTTCCCGGCGGGTTCGGCCCACCGTCCGTTTGTCGAACATTCACACTATAACACGAATAGTGTGAATATGTGAAAAATTATTTCGTTCGACGCTTACTTAAATTCGTTAAATTTGTTAGCTGAACACGAATCACATCGAATCCTACAGGGTTCACAGCCGACATTTTCCGGGAGTCTATCAGCGCGTCCTGTCTATCCTTGTAGTATCTCCCCGGAATGACATCGGCCTTTTCGCAAGTAGGACCCGCGTACGGCTCCGGAAACTGCGAATGTCTCACACTTTTTCGAATGAAATAGGCCATTTTTAAACCCCCGCCGCTTTGAAGAGGCCCTGGAATCGGACCAGAACTTTCGTGCTCGCGGGCGTGAAAAGCAGTGCCGCGCAGAGCGCCCGTGCGGCGGGTGCCGCCAAGTCAATCGCCGTGTCGGCGACCTGCGCAACGATCTGCCAGGCGACGTCCGCTCGCGCCTGCCGATTTTGGGCCGTTTTCGGTGCGACGAGCGCCGCGCAGGATGCGAGCACCGCGATAGTACGATCGGGGCGTGCCGCCGAGTGCTCAAATTTCACGCGGCCGTCGAGGACATCGGCCGGATCGGGAAGGTCAGCGTCGACCCGCCAGCGGTGGAACTCGCCGACCCACGCCTGCCCGACAAATCCGCCGAGGAAATCGTAGGTTTCCGTCTCGGTCAGATTGTGGATTTTTGACGACGCGAGCACCGCGCCCGCGTAGTCGACCGACCGGCGCGACGGCCACGCCCGAGAATCGGGAGCACCCTCGGCAGGGCGTTTGTGGAGCAGATCTGGGCGCCTGGAGATGAATCCTGCGATCTGCCCTTTGGCGACCGCTTCAGCCGACGCCCAAGCTGCAAGTACCCGATTTTCCTCGGCAGTGGCGTCCTGCACGTCGTCTTCCGCCGCACCCCAGCCGCCGAGATATCCCGTGATCCAATCGTGCGCTTCCAGGCCCTCGACCTTCAAGTGCCCGAAACGGTTGTTAATCGCGGGCGCCAAATCCCAGGCCCCCGCCCCGTCCGATGTCTCGTTCGCGGCGCCGATCGTCCGGACATGCGCGCCGAACGTGTGCGACCCAATCGTCCGGAGCTGAATCAGGCCGAGCAGCGACGCCTGAAGTGCAGGGCTTGATGTATTCAATTCGTCTACAAAGATTACTCCTCCCTCCGAGAACTTACCAGCCCACGCGGGCGCAGGGTAGTGCAAAAACCCATCGGCACCGGGCACCGGAACCACGCCGAATTGTCCCTCGCCGCGCTCGCCGGGCGACAGGCGCTCGACCGCCAGGCCCCACCGACGGCAAATGGCCTTGATCAAGTGAGTCTTGCCGGTCCCCGGCTCCCCCCAGAGCAGTAGCGGCAAACCCCAGAAACCTTCGGGCGACAGGGTAAAAAACGCTGCTTTGACGATGTTCTCAAGGCTGGACATGGTATTTTCTCCGTTTTCCCGGCGGGGAGCGGCCCGCCGACCGTGTTTCATCGAACATTCACACTATAACACGTTTTGCGTAAACGTGTAAACTTTTTATTGCAAGACGTCCATTCCGCAGTGACGGCACCTATAGTGCTCTGTGTGACCAAGCTTGCCGAGAATCATTAAAGGTCCGTCGCAGTAAGCACAGGCATCGGCCGCCTCCGTCTCCGCATCGTCGCTGACCGCGCCGACGACATTCAATGCCTTGTTCGCCTCATCGATCCAAAGGTAGAGCTGCGACCGCAACTCTGATAGGTACTCCTCCGAAGGCTCGACCAGCGATCCGAGCCTTGCCTGAGAGACGCGTTCGTAAGCGTCCTGCCGTGTTCTATTAGACATTTTGTGTTACCTTTTTCCCGGCGGGTTCGGCCGCCGACCGTCAAAACCTTCGAACGTTCAAACTATAGCACGATTTTCGTTCTTCGCGAACATTTTTAGTAATTTTTTTGATGCGAAAAAGAAAGGGTGCAGATGCTTGACATTTCAAAAGATGACATTCTAGCACAAGTTGCGCTTGCCAGGCGTTATGCGCAGCTAGCGAACATCGAAGTAATTTTGCCGTTCTGTACGGTCTATCCGGACGGGCGGACAGAGCCCGAAGATCCGGTCAAAGACAGTTTGCCTCTTACGGATCTCCCGGAAGTCAAAACCTCGCCCTCCTGGCCGCCGCGAGAATTGCTGGCGATCAAACAAGCCTTGGAACAGTACGTCGAAAACGAAATCGAAAATGGCGCGCTAGAAGACCCCGGACACCTAATCCACGACGCCAAGGCCGCTCTTGAAACGCTCGCCAAATTTACCGGCGTGTCGGTTGTTACGGGCGGAGACCAGCCAAGAAAGCGCCGGGGGCGAAAGCCTAAGAACATAACAGAGACGGCTCCGGAGACACCGGCAGCGCCGGAGACACCTGAAGAATAGAAACATAGCGACTATGTTTCTAGCTGCTCTGCCATCTGTATCTCGACCCTCAACCGTCTAGCTGCCGCCTCATAGCAAGCTAACTGCGCCTTCGCTATGTTTATAGAAATAGGCTCGCTCCGCCAATGCAAACTGCCCCTACCGCCGTAAACCGCGATCACAAATTCTGTAGGGTGTACTGGCGGCTGAAAAAACTCCCCGTTCTCCCCAACACCGAAAGCTTTCGGCCAACACAGATAGCCGCAAGCACCGCACCGAAGGCGCAGTCGCTCCGTGGGCATTAGCTATAGCTACCCCTTTACCCCTTTAGAGCAGTCTTCAAACCCTCGACAACCTGCTGCCGAAGGGTAACTAGACTTCCGGGTAACAGCCTATCGACGAGTATTTCTACGTGTCCGTTGTCCAATAACTCCAAACACGGAGGGAATTGTCCAGCGTAAGCCAAAAACTTACGTGCTTCCATAACGGCGTTCACAATCTCAGGGGGTGCCATACCCTTCACGACGCTTTCGCGCAACTGTTCGATATGTGGCAATAGCATCTCCTCGAAGATTTCCTCGTCGGTCATTCCTTCGACGAGTTTGCGAACTTCCGAAGCCGGAACTTGATTGATAGGCGGCACGTTTGCTGAAGCTTCAGGGGTTTCTACGGAAGGTTCTTCAGATTCTTCGGCTATTGGAACAGCAACGGCAACAACCGCCGGTTTGGGTGTCGGCGCCGGAGTACCATACACTTGTTTCGCCATTTGCGCGCGTGCTTCGGCGGACGTCAAAGGCCGCGCTTGTTGTTGTTGTGGCGCTTCTTCACTCTGCGGCAAAGCGGGAGCGACCGGAACCGTCACGACTTTGCGTTGTCGCCGCGCCCGCTCGCGTTCGAGGTTTTGCTGATGGGCTTGCATGGTCTTTGCTTCTAGTTCGGCTTTCGCGTGTTCTTTTGAAGCTGCGATTGCTTGAGCAACTGTACCCACCTTATCGGCGAGTGTTTGGACAATTGGCATCCACGCGGGGCCTTGTCCTTGTCCGTACATTTCAGCTTGGTCTTTCACAAGACCTTTCGCCATGCCGAACAAGGACTGAAACATATCGATCATGCCCTTGTTCACTTCGTTGTTTGCCGAAGAATCCTTGGCAAACCTAAGCATATCGATAATTTGCATGGGGGTCATTACTGACCCGCCGAGCTGCTGAGAAACCGTTGTGGCGGCGCGCTCGGCGGAAGTTGCCTGCGCGACCGACGAGTCTCTAATTGCTTTGATCGTCTCTGCGTTGGTGGATTGTGAAGCCGCCATAACGTTTGACAGCATCGTGACCATTGGATCGGTTTTGCTACCCGAAAGCTCTTTCAACAAAGCATCGGTTCGATCTTGCGCAGCCTTCATCTCGGCCCGGAGCTGATCTTCCCGGCGCCTGTCTTCAGCTTCTCGCCGGGCGTCCTGCGATGCCCGCTCGGCGGCGTCGAGCCTAGATTGCAATGCCTGCATCTCGGCCGATGGACCTTTGTTCTCTAACTTAGAAACAATCGTCTTGAGAGATTCGCTAAATCCCTCGCGCATTTCGGACATCTGTTTTGAGAACTCTTGCTCGCGTCGTTGCTCGGTGAGCATCTTCAATTGATCGCGAAGCAATTCGACTTCGCGATTGTCCTTGCTCTCGGGCAAAACAGGATATGAACCCCAACCCGGAAGTCCAGGCATCGATGAATGCCCAATCGATGTCGATCCACCGGACGTCCCCATTAACTCAACGGGCAACGGCTCCCCACGGCTCCACCTAAAAATCCCCTTCGGCGTAGTTAGGATTCCAAGCGACTCAGTGTACCAATACCCATGACCAATATTCACACTTTCAGATGACGTCGGCGGTGAAGAGAAAGGTGTGGCGGCAGTTCCTTCAGGCATCGTCATTCCCTCATTTTCGTTCCCGAGCCGTACGGTCCATACATCCTTCTCGGGACCACCTTCGTCGAAGACTTCGAACTTGTATGTGCCCGGTCCCCACGTCTTAGGCAGAAGTCTGTGGAGATCCATAATTTCATCCGTTGACTTACCTTTCACCGCAGAAAGCACCATCTGCCCTGCGCCGTTCTTGCTCGTGTACTTCGTAACCTGCACGACCCGACTGGTCATGCCAATCAGCTTCGAGAAATCGGGAGAAGCCTTTGGTAGTTCGTTGGCAATCACGGAAGATCTCATTTGGGCCGCTCGTACGGTAAGCACCGAAATACCTGTTGTCAACTCCTCAATTATGTTTCTAATAGATTATGGACGATACAGGCTGGCGGCCGATTAAGAACATAGTCGGAGACGACAACGCAGCGACCGGCCAGGTCGAAATGGCGACGGGCCTGGAACAGCGCCCTTGCATCGTCTGCCGAAGCTGGGAAAAAGACACCAAACGCTTAATCGAACACTTTTTAGCCAACGGCCTGAAACCCAGGCCCGACGGGACTTTCGTAACGCCAATCGCCCAAGACATCCCAGGGCGAAAGTCGATGGTTATTAACCCTCCCGATTGGGGCTATTGCAAGCGAGAGCTAAGACCTACAGACGGCCTGGCAACTTGTGACGCCTGGACGCCAGTTAGAACCGCGTCGGAACTTCAAAGTCGCATAAAATAGGGGCATGACGACGTTCGAGCGGTTGATATTGCTGGGTATTTTAAGTAGTTCTTTGCATTGGCTAATCGCCCGTGCCGGGATTACGAAGTTCTGGTGGTCGAGAATTAAAGGCTTCGGGGCCAAGTTACTCGAATGCCCGGCCTGTTCGGGCTTTTGGATAGGCTTAGGTTTTGGGATGCTTGGAATCGGCTTGCCATTATTTGAACGGTTTTGGCTAAACGTTCTTGGAAATGGCTTTGTGTGCTTGTTTTTGACGCCTGTGTTCGAAGGCTTTTTGCTTTGGGGGCTGTCACTATCGGCGATTACTCCCGCCGAGCAGCCTGTCAGCGACCAGGCCCAGGTCCCGGAGACGGACTAGCACGTCTCGCAGGGCTAGGACGTCTTCGTCGTCACGACAAGATAGTTCCATCTTCGTGTCAGCGACTTTTTGAGGTGCTTTAGGGGGCCTACCGCGACGTGCGCCAGCAACACGTTCTTCGTCAAGACGGTTAAGTACGTAATTGATAATTTCCGCGCGTCCGGAGACGTTGGCGTTTACGAATTTGAAAATGCTTGCGCGCAACAAGACGTTCATGAAGCCCCGACAACCAATTCCCCGAAACTCTGAGACAACAGATTTGTGAACGGTCAGCAGATTGACGTACTCTGATAAATCATCTTCGTCAAACTGCACTAACGTCGATTTATCGCAAATGCCCGTCGACAGCGCCGTGTCGCGTATCTCTAGTGCATCGCAATCAGACGAATGCCTAATAAGCGCCCTGAGCACCGCGCTCGTCGAAACGTTTAGAGAAGACTGCGACCGCACAACATTTAGAATGTCACCTAAAAGTCCAGACATATAATTAATGCGCACTATCCGTTTAGCTGTTTTCATTTGTTCAGATCTTTCTCTCCCAGCACAGTACGGGGCAGCCCTAGCGGGTTGGTATGCGGTGTGTCACAAGCTAGCGGGTTGGTATGCGGTGTGTCACAGAAAAACGGTGCTTTTTAATTACGCTGGACAGGACGATTTATCAATCTATTTCCTTTTAGCTTAAAAGTCGCCTTAAAAAGCCCAGCGGGTTGGTATGCGGCGTGTCATAGAAAGTGGCGACAACCCGTGGAGCCTAGCAGGTCTAGCGGGTTGATCAGGGGGGTAAAGTGTGTAAGGGCGTCTCTAAATGATATACTGTGTTACAGTAATAATTATTTACTGTGCAGCATCATTTACAGCAAGGTCTAGTGTCTGGTACCCCCCTGATCAACCCGCTAGACCCGCTAGGTCCGGCTGGGTTTTCGTTGCCGATCTGGACTGTTTTTGAGTAAATCGAACGCCGTCTCGGGCACCCCAAAGGGCAAATAAAATTTGCGAGGCGCTTGACAACGCTCCCACATGGGCGGTATTTACGCTGTCAAGAAATTAGAGCCCTCCAGCTCCGAAAGGCCGTGACGTGCGTTCATGCAGGCAAAGCGTCACGGCCTTTTGTTTTTTCTTGCCACGTTTGGCGGATTCCTCTACGGCGACCACCG
>Ga0334722_10004752_pt1 | contig 13993 bp, 12 predicted proteins | sample C3_bottom_MG_FD_207210 | JGI IMG/M metagenome (GOLD analysis project Ga0334722, IMG submission 207210) | Sediment microbial communities from Yellowstone Lake, YNP, Wyoming, USA - C3_bottom | ecosystem: Environmental > Aquatic > Freshwater > Lake > Sediment | place: USA: Wyoming | collected...
GGCACATAAACCAAATCAATTTTTGAGGTGTTTTTAGCACTCATAGTGTACTCAAGACTATCCTCGCTTTGAACCGGCTCAGAAAGATATACTGAAATATCAATTTTTTGCTGCAAGGTTTTTGCTGCAGATCCTAAAATTAAGTTTAGACCCACAAAAGTTGAGCTAACAACTAAAGTTAGCGCCATTACAAACACTGCGGCCAAAGAAAGCCAGCCGTTTCGTGAAAAGTTTTGCGCTGAAAGCTTTAAGATGCGCCAAAATGTAATTAGGCCTCTTTCAAAGTTCATATTTGCCCACCTTTTGATCTGAAACTACCTTGCCTTTTCTCAACGTTATAACGCGTTTTTTTAGACGGTTTACAATTTCTTTGTTGTGAGTTGTTAAAACCACTGTTGTGCCAAATGAGTTAATTTTTTCCAAAAGCTGAATAATTTCCCAGCCGGTTTTAGGGTCTAAGTTTCCGGTTGGCTCATCTGCTAATAAGAGGCGCGGGCGGTGCGCCATGGCGCGCGCAATTGCAATGCGCTGCTGCTCGCCACCAGAAAGGTGATCTGGATATTCGCGCATTTTTTCCTCCAGACCCACTAATTTTAAAGATTGGGGCACAATTTTTCTTATCACCCGGGTTGGCTGACCTGAAACCTCCAAGGCAAATGCCACATTTTCATAGGCGGTTTTTTTAGGTAACAACTTATAATCTTGAAAAACAACTCCTACTTGGCGGCGCAAATGAGGAATTTCTTTTTTGCGAAGCGTACTTGTATCTTGACCTCCCACTAAAACACGGCCTTCGTTTGGAAAATCTTCTGCAACAGCAAGGCGAATTATGGTTGACTTTCCCGCGCCAGAGGCGCCAATAACTATGGCAAAATCTTTTGGTAAAATTTCAAAATTAACGCCTTCTAAGGCGTGCGTGCCAGTTTCATAAATTTTGTAAACATTCTCAAACTTCAACATAAATAAACTTTGGGGTTCCTGGTAAACCAGTTAATTTTGTGCTAATTGAAAAATTTCAAGGTTCCTCCGATGACCATCGGAGGGTTCTTCTAAATTTTGTAAACGTTTTCAAATTTGAGCATAAACAAGTTTGAATCACTTCGTGATATAGATAAGTTTGAAGTTTCTCCACAAAACGAATATTCTCATGCCTCTCCAAAAAATTTCAAGGTTCTCGCCGTAGGCGAGGTTCTTCTAAATTTTGTAAACATTTTCAAATTTGAGCATGATTTCGTTTTTTCAATTACATTAGATTATTGTAGTCAAATTTAATAATCTTTTCAACCCTACCAACCTTTCCAACTGATTCCCCATTGCAATATCCTTAGCAACTTAAAAACTTCCAAACTTACTAACTATTACCTACTCCCTTATCTTATGCCTTGAAATGTTAAGCAAAACGCCAACGGCCGCTAAAAGCGCAACTAAAGACGAACCGCCGTAGGAAACAAAAGGCAACGGAATGCCTGTTAGGGGGAAAACAGCCACCATGGCGCCAATGTTAATTGCCGCTTGGAATGTAATCCAGGCAGTAATGCCGGTTGCAACTAAACGGGTAAAAACATCTGGGGCGTATTTAGCAATTCTAAAACCGCGATATGCCAGGAAAACATAAAGCGCCATAACTAAAACCATCCTCAAAAATCCAAGCTCTTCTGCGGCAACTGCAAAAATGGAGTCGCCCGTTACTTCTGGCAAGTAATTATATTTTTGAACAGATTGGCCAAAGCCAAGCCCCAGCAGACCGCCTGTGCCAATGGCCAAAATTGCCTGATTAATGTGATAGCCAACGCCCTGCAAATCGCGATCGGGATCTAAAAATGCAATAACGCGCGACATTCTGTATGGCGTGGCCTTAATTAAAATAACCAAAAGCGCAATTCCTGCCCCGCCCGCCGCTAAAAGATGGGTTAAATTTGCTCCTGCCACAAAAAATATTACAAAAGCGGTAATGCCAATAGTAATCATGGTGCCCATGTCTGGCTGTTTTATAATTAAAAACATAATAATGCCGGTCATAATCAAAAATGGCAAAAATCCATATGAAAATGAACGCAACCCCTCGCCTTTTTTAGAAAGCCAAGAGGCAAGATACAAAATGAATGTTACTTTTAAAATTTCAGTTGGTTGAACAAAAATTGGTCCAACGTGAATCCAGCGGGAAGCGCCGCCATAGGAAAACCCAATGCCTGGAATAAAAACTAAAATTAGAGCCAAAAAGGTTGCAAAAAACAAATAGGGCGCAAGTTTTTCTAATGTTGTGTATTTAATTCTCAAGCCAACAACCAAAAATGCCAAACCCACCACTAAAGAATAAACTTGATGACGAAGATAGAAATAATCATCGCCAAAATTTTGGTGGGAAACCACAATGCCGGCTGAATAAACCATTACCAAACCCACAATTACCAATGCCAAAACCGCCACTAAAAGCGGGTAGTCAATTTTTAATTTTGCGGCTCTGGTTCTTTCCATGATTTTTCCAAGGGGTTACTATATCTTTTAATATTCGTTAACCATCTCCTTAAATTTCTTGCCGCGCTCCTTGTAGTCAGTGAACTGGTCAAAAGAGGCGCAGGCGGGAGAAAATAAAACAATATCACCTTTTTGGACTATTTTTTTAACCTCAACCATTGCGCTTTTTAAATCTTTAACAACCTCTGTGGTGTTAGGATACATATTGGTTTGAATGCGGCGCAAGCGGTCTAAGCCGCCATATCTTTCTTGTTGAACCCCTAATACTGCCTCTTGAATTTTAGAGGCGGTTTGGCCAAACAAAACCAAATGTTTTACTTTTGATGAAAATATCCCTTTTGCTAAATCTGAAAATGAAACACCCTTGTCGTATCCGCCGGCAATTAGAATGACAGATTGGGGGAAAGCGCGAAGCGCCATTACGGTGGAAGCCGGCGTGGTGGATTTTGAATCATTATAATATGTAACGCCCTTTGCTTTTCCTGCAAATTCTATGCGGTGCTCTAATCCTTTAAATTTTTTGATACAATCTGCAATTTTTTCAGGCGCTACTCCGCAAAGCAGGGCTACGGCGGAAACGGCTAAAACATTTTCTAAGTTTCCGGGCCCTAAAAGGTTGATACCAGAAACCTTACAAATTACGCCTTGCTTCCCAATGCCTTTGGCTGGACTTTTGGTAAACTTGTAAGAAATTTCTCCATTTTTTGCAAAAACACCGTTTTCCAATTCTCTTGTTCTTGAAAATCCAATTAAATTGAAAGTAACGTGTTTTGATAGTTTGTAGGTCGCCGGATCATCAAAATTTAAAACCGCAAAATCGCCCGCATTTTGATACTTAATGATGTTTGCTTTTGCCCTTTGGTACTCATCCATGTCCGGATGCCGGTCCAAGTGGTCTGGCGTAATGTTTAAAATTACGCTAATATTAGGAGATTTTTTTAGATTTTCCAGTTGAAATGATGAAAGCTCCAGCAAAACTAAATCATTTTTTTTAATTTGATCTAATTGGTTAATTAAAGGTTGGCCAATGTTGCCGCCAGTAAAAACATTTGACAACTGACTACCAACAACTGACTTTAAAATCGTTTCCAGCAATTTTACAGTTGTTGTTTTGCCGTTAGTGCCGGTGACACCAATGATTTTAGCCGGACATAAATTAAAAAATAATTCGGTCTCTGAGGTAATTTCCACCCCCGCATCGCGAGCATATTTAATTTCCGGTAAATCCGCCGAAATACCCGGAGAAACAAAAACTATATTAAATTCGGCAAGATTTTTTAGATAATTCTTGCCGAATTGACACCTGACACCTGCCAGCTGCCTGCCCGCCGAAACCTTTGCGAAGGTGGGACAGCTGACTTTTTTAGCATCAAGACCCACTAATTCTGCGGGGTTTTGTTTTACCAAAAATTTAAGCAACTCCTGCCCTGTCTTCCCCAACCCCACCACGGCTATTTTTTTGTTTTTGAATTTCTTTAAAACTTTTTCCATTTAGGCATAAACTCGTTTACTATTTCCATTATTTCATCTTCAAACCCTGAAACAAAAGTCATTTTTACTTTCTTAAGGTTTTTTCTATCTATCTCTTCTATACTACTTGCTCCTTCGTAAAAATCTTTTGGCAGGTTTTCTTTTTTTGAAGCAAACACTATTTCTGAAACATTAACCCAATTGGCTGCACCAAAACACATAAGACAAGGTTCCATGGATGTATAAAGCGTTGCTCCCGTTAAGTCCCCTGTACTTAATTTCTTGCAGGTATTTCTAATTGCGTTTATCTCCCCGTGACCCGTTGGATCGTTTTCTAAGTAACCCAAACTGAGTCCTTTTCCAACTACCGCCCCATTTAAAACCAAAACTGCTCCGGCTGGGAAACCGCCCTGCTTCATGGATTCTCTTGCATTCTCTACAGCTTGTTTTAAAAATAATTTATGCTCTTCCATTATAGGAATAGTCCTCAAAAATTTTAAATTTTAAACTGTTATTTTGCACTTTTCGCTTTACACTTTTAACTTTTATCCTCTGCCAATTATCCCAATAATCATTCCAATTGCCGCAAAAACCCCAGAAATTACCCAAAAACGCATTACAATTTTTGGCTCAGGCCAGCCCTTTGCTTCAAAGTGATGATGTAGGGGCGCAATTAAAAACACTTTTTTCTTAAAGAATTTTTTAGAAGCCATTTGAATTAGCGATGATCCCGTCTCTGCCACCAAAACAAGACCAATTATTGGCAAAACTAAAACTGAATTTGTTAAAAGCGCCACCACACCAAGCGTTGCGCCAAGCGAAAGCGCGCCAGTATCGCCCATAAAAAATCGAGCTGGGAAAATGTTAAACCACAAAAATGCCAAAAGTGCGCCCATAATTGCGGCGCAAAACATTCCAAGCTCCACTTTTCCTTGCACAAAAGCAATGCCGGCAAAAGCGGCAAAGCAGGTTAGTAATATGCCGGCAGCCAAGCCGTCTAGGCCATCTGCAATGTTAACCGCGTTTGTGGTTGCCACAATTACAAAAATGAAAAGCGGGATGAAAAAGAGACCAATGTCAAAACTGCCAACTGCTGGGATGTGAATGGTTGAAATGCCAAGTTTGTAAAAAAACCACCACGCGCCAACTACTCCAATTAATATCTGCCAAACAAATTTCCATTTAAGTTTAATGCCTTTTTGACCGCCAATACCTAAAATGTTCCACAAATCATCAAATGCCCCTAAAATGCCGGCAGAAACTAAAACAAAAAGCGGTAAGTAAGTTTGAGCGCGGGAAAGAAAATTCAAATCATCAAAAAATTTGATGCTTGTTAGTTGAGACGCCACCCAAAATACGCCAGCCAAAAACACAATTGTGCCCCAAACCAAAAGCCCGCCCATTGTTGGCGTGTGCGCTTTTTGCTGGTGCAAGCGCTTAAAAATTTTACTCTCTTTTCCGGAAACATCGTTCTCCCGAATTTGCTGGTGCGCTTTGTATTTGTATAAAAAATAAGTTAAAAGCGGAGTGGCTGCCATTGCCAAAACAAACGCAATGAAGAAAACTTCAAACATTCTAGACAAGCCAATAACTAATTGTGGATCTTGAAAAGCCATTTGCAATAGTTTATAAGTTTAAAAGTTTGTAAGTTAGTAAGTTGATTGGTGTTTTGATTTATAATAAATTTATTCAAAGATTTTCTTTAGTTTATTTCACCATTTTTTTATATTTTTGGCTCTTTAAAAAACGCATGTAACCATTTGTAGCTTTAAGCAATTCAGTGTATCTGTCAGCTATGCTTTCAGCAATTTCATCTTTTAAAAATCCTTTCTTAGCAGATTTTAAAATATTCCTTTTAGTTTCTTCTGCTTCCCCTTTTGCCACTTCCAAGTATCTTAGTTTTTCTTGAATAGAATGCCTATTATATCCCTCGGCAATATTGTTGGTTGAAGAACTAGAAGATCTTCTTAATTGATCAACACTTCTATATTTTTCATCGGATGGAAAACTCTTTGTTATTTCATGAACCTTTAACTCTAGCTCTTCGGCCATTTTGTAAATCTTTAGATTATCCAAACCCGTTGCCATTATAATATCCTTACCAACTTAAAAACTTCACAACTTACCAACTAATTTTCCCATTCCTCTCCCTGCCGGCACAACAATTCACTTGCTTTTTGGGGATCTGCCATTACTTCTTTTACTGCCTTTTCTAGCCTCACATTATTTTGGGAGCCCTTAAATAAAATAATATCGCCGGGCGAAATAATTGATTTAAGCTTTTTTCCAGCTAAGTCCGCGTCAGCAAATTCAAACATATTAGTTTTTTTCATTCCACCTAAAACGGCGGCTTTTGCTAAATACTCATTTGCGTCCGGCCCAACAGTTAATAGAAGATCGGCCTTTTTAGCTGCCAACTTGCCAAGCGCCTCGTGTTCTTTTTTGCTCGCTTTCCCGAGCTCGTTCATTTGCCCTAAAACCGCAATTTTACGCTTGCCCTTGCCTAAAGATTCTAACACGCCTAACGCTTCTGCAGCAGCTTTTGGGCTTGAATTATAAGAATCATCAAGAATCTCTGCGCCCTTAATACCGGCTATTGGGTTCATTCGGCCGGGAAGCGGCTTAGCGCTTTTTAGCGCAGTTTCCATTTCATCTAAGCCAATGCCGTAAGCAAGCCCAACTGAAATGGCGGCTAAAAAGGCGTATGTGTTATAGGGGGCAATGAAATTTTTGTTTGAAAATGTTTGGGAAGTTTCTCCCTCCCTAACCTCAAAATGTAAACCTGCGCGGGAAGCATGTAAATTTCTTAAGTGTACGCTCGCCTTTGCGCTTTTTCCAAAGGTGATAATTCGAGCAATAATTGAATCGGCCATTTTAGCAACGTTTTTGTCATCTGCGTTTAAAATTGCCACCCCTTCTTTTGGTAATGTTGATACTAATTTTAACTTTTCTTCGGTTACCCCTTTTTCTGTTTTAAATTCAGACAAATGCGTTTTGGAAACTGCGGTTACAACCGCAATTTTTGGTTTGATTCGTTTTGTAATAAATTCAATATCTCCTGGTTTATCCGCGCCTGCTTCTAAAACAACATATTTTGGAAAACTTGAGGTGAATGATTTTTTGAGGGCAGCCAAAACCACGCCAAGCCATCCAGTAATAGAATGTGTATTGCCCGGCACATGGATTCCTAAAACCACAAGCGGAATGCCAATTTCCGTGTTGTAGCTAGCCTCTGACACCAAAACATTTTCCTTGCCAAATTTGGCAACCAAAACCTCGCCAATAAGCGCTTTGGCAGTACTTTTGCCTAACGATCCGGTAATAGCCACCACTTCCGGTTTGTGCCTTTTTACCACTCGCTTGGCACAAAACCACAAGATGGGAACTATTAAATTATTTTTGAAAAACTTATTCATTGCTAATTGTTAATTGCTACCTGCTAATTATTTTATTCGTTTGGCGCTATACCCCAATATGATAACAATTCTTGGGCTAATTTTCCAGCAACCGGCGCTGCTGTGGATTCTGCAAACTGTACTCCTTTAGGATTATCAATTTTAACAAGGATAATAAATTTAGGGTTTGGCACTGGCGCAAAAAGTACAAATGAACCAATGGTTTTTGAGGTTTCATAGCCTTTGCCGTCAACTCTGGGCACTTGGGCAGTACCAGTTTTGCCGGCAATTCTATATCCTTTCACTTTTGCTTGTTTGCCATGGCCTCGTTCCACCACAGAAACCATCATGGCCGCGGTTTTGTCTGCCGCCTCTTTTGAAACAACTTGACGCACCACTTGGGGTTGAAACTTTTGGACTCGGCCATCTGGATAGGAAATTTCTGAAACTAAATATGGCTTTACTAATTTGCCGCCATTTGCAGCTACGGCTAAACCAGTTATGGCTTGAATTGGCGTTACTGCAATGGCCTGGCCAAAAGACATTCTGGCAATATCGCCATCACCAAGGCCCTTCAGTTGCGCTAATTTACCACTTGCTTCCCCTGCCACTTCAATGCCTGTTTTTGAGCCAAAACCAAACTTATCCAAATATTCCCAAAACGCGGCCTTACCAAGTTGCTGCTGCACCCAAACAGCACCAACGTTTAGGGATTGCTCTAAAACATATGTCATTGTTACCTTCCCGTGCGCTTTTAGGTCGGAGTTTTTAATTGGGAAGCCACCAACTGTCACTGATCCCGGGTCTGTAAAAGTTGTTTCAGGTGTTATTTTGCCGGAATCATTACCAGATAGCATGGTAATAACCTTAAAAATAGATCCCGGCTCCCAAATTGAAGAAACTGCCTCATTTTTAAAACTTGAAACAGAAACATTTGAAAAATCATTGGGGTTAAAACTTGGCCAAGAAGTCATGGCTAAAATTTTGCCGGTTTCAGGATCCATAACAATAGCCGAGCCGCCCGCTGCCTTGTGTTTTTCAACGCCTTCTTTTAGCAATCTCTCTGCTTTTGATTGCACCACGCGGTCTATAGTGATGGTAATATCAGCGCCATCTTCGGCACCACCTAAAATGCTAGAAGCGCCTAAAATTGGAATTTTTCTAGAAGCATCAGTTTTGGCAAAAAGCTTGCCGGAAATTCCCTTTAATTCATTGTTAAAATATTCCTCTAAGCCATACTGCCCATTGCCTTCCTGGTTCACAAAGCCAAGCACCGAGGCAGAAAGTTCATCTTCTGGGTATGTGCGCCAATCTTCCCACTCCAGGTTAATGCCATCAATTCCAAGCTCTTGGATTTTTTTTGCTTCAGTATCAGTTAACTTATGTTTTAGCGGAACATAAAAATCGCTTTTGTCGGCTAATTTTGCTTGTAATTCTTCTTTTGGAATCCCTAAAATTCCCGCTAATCCCTCTGCGGCTCCGGCGGCATTTTTTACCTGCTTTGGCACGGCATAAACCATGGCTTTTGATTCATTTAAAGCCAGGGGGTATTTTTCGCCATTTGGTTCTTTAGTAAAAATTTTGCCCCTCTTAGCCGGCACCTGCTTTGAAATCCACTGCTGTTTTTTGGCCAGCGCCAAATATTTTGGGTGATAAACCACTTGAATTAAAAAAAGCCGTACCGTTAATACAGAAAAGAGCACCACAATGGCAATCATCAAAAACGAAAGACGGCTTTTTTGGGTTGTATGTTCTCTGTAGCTTTTATTTCGCATAAATATTTAGGATGTTTGTTTTGTGCCTCGCTTTACATTAATTATATATGATCTGGCAATAAACAACAACCGAGCGTTAAGTCACCTGTTGGGTGTCAGTTGTTAGTTGTAACCAAAAAGAACTCTATATGAGTTCTTTTTGGTTAAGGCGCCCCCTTCCTGCGCCCTAAGTTTAACTTTGTTAAACTTTCCTACGGATTTACGGATCTAGCGGATGTACGGATAGTATATCCTTACCAACTTAGTAACTTCCAAACTTACCAACTAAACCCCTACTTCACATATGTAATATCAGTTTGTGGCACCATTTGGCTAGCGGCTTGGGATTCAGAAATTTTTTTAATTGAGTTTAGCCGCGCTGCTTCAAGCTCTAATTTTTCAGTACTAGTTATTAGTTCGGTTTTCCGCTCTTCTAAGGCCTTAACATTATATGACTTAACGGCTTTTTGGTTGGATTGAGCCAAATAAAATAATGCCAAAAGTGAAATTAAAATAATTGTGATAATGGTTAATGAAACTGAGCCAATTTTAATTTGAGGTCTTGGAATTCTGTTTACCCCAATGTTTGCATTGTTTTGCTGCGCAACCGCTAATAGGCGCCCCATATCTTTCTCCTTTTTTTATTTATTTTAGTTTGACAACTGTCAGTTGTCAGTTGTCAGTTGTCAGTTGTCAGATGTCAGTTGTTATCCTCTCCGCCACACGAAGCTTTGCGGACCTGGATCGTGGATTTTTACTAACTTCCTCCACGCTTGGCGAAACCGGTTTTTTTGTTAAAATTTTTAAATTCCCTTGAGCTGCCTCGTCCCTAAAGAAATTTTTTACAATCCTGTCTTCTAAAGAATGGAAGGAAATAACAGCTATTCTCCCGCCGTTTTTTAGAAGTTTGATTGCTATTGGCAGTGCTTGTTCTAAGCTTTCTAACTCATTATTAACCGCTATCCTAAGCGCTTGAAAGGTGCGTGTTGCCGGATGAATTTTTGACTTGAAACGTAATTTTGGAGGGTAAGTGCTAACCACCAATTGCGCTAACTTGGCGGTTGTTCTAATGGGGTCTTTTTTCCTCGTGATTACGATTACTCGTGCAATTTTCCTGCTCAATCTTTCCTCGCCAAACCCATAAATCAAATTTGCCAATTCTTTTTCTTTGTAGGTGTTTATGATCCACGCCGCCGTGCCTTTAATATTTTCTATTGGTATGCCCTTAGCGCTCTTGCTATCAGCCATTCTCATGTCAAGTGGTTCGTCCCTCTTAAAGCTAAATCCTCTCTGGGATTGTTCTAATTGCCAACTGGAAAGTCCTAAATCTGCTAATATGCCGTCAATTTTGTCTTCGTGCTCAGGCGTAAAATTGCCCAAAACATCGGCAAAGTTTCCTAAATATGCCTTAAATTTACTCCCAAAGCGCCCTAAATTCGCCTCTGCAAGCTTTTTTGAAGCTTGGTCTGCATCAATGGCGATAACCCTTGCTCCCTGCTCTAAAAGCGCCCCAGCGTGGCCTCCCAAGCCAAGCGTGCAATCAATGTAAAGTTTATCTTTCTCTGGCTTGAAAAATTCAAGTATTTCTTTTAAAAGGACGGGTGTGTGTTTACCCCGCTTAAACGACTTCGTGACGCAAAGCTGTAAGCTTTGGGAACGACGAGTTTTGTGCGGGGCTTTACCTACCATAAATTTTCAAAAAAATTACGGCAAATAATCCCGAATGCGCAAGTCCAAATGATTTGACAAATTGTAGTTTTGTTTTGAGCTTCATGTTTTTGTTTTTAAGTTCGCCCAAACAAATTTTGGGCGATGGCAATTGACAGTCAGCAAGGTTGTGTTTTTATTTTGGATGCCCGCAAATTTTAGATCTTTGCAGACAAGAGATCTTTTAGAGGGTGAGGTGAACAAATGGCTAACTGTGTCTTTTAGACACATATTTTGTTGTTTTTTGTTTTGTTTACCCAGCCCTTTCTAACTCCATAATTTCTATCCAATTAATTAAATTTCTTCAATCACTATTTCATAGAATTATTCTCACAGAATCAGAAAGGGCTGGGTGGAGGCTGACTGCCAAGTGCCAATGGCAAAATTCCAAATCCCAAATTTCAAATTCCAAATATTCTATTTTCAATGTACTGCTTATCAGATGTCAGCTGTCAGTTGTCAGCTGTTAAACACCTAGTTCCCCCATCTGCTCTGCCAATTTATCAGTTTCTTGCTCTGTTTTCTTTTTATAAGCGGTCCATTTGGACTCGTCCCAAATTTCAACTCTGGAATACAAACCGGCTACAACTACATTGCTACCCAACCCTGCAAATTCGCGAAGGTAAGATGGCAAAATAATTCTGCCTTGCTTGTCTATTGGCGCGTCCATGGCGCCTGCTAACATTAATCTGGCAAATGCCCTGGCATCCTTTTGGCCAATTGGTAGGTTTGATAATTTGGAGGCCAATTTCTCCCACTCTTCCTTTGGGTATAAAAACAAACAGCTGTCTAAGCCGCGGGTTACAACCGCCCCCCGGCCTAAGCGAGCCCTAAATTTTGAAGGAACAGCTAATCTTCCTTTTTGATCAATTGTATGGTTGTATTCACCAATGAACATTACCCACCTCCAGCTTTGAGATTTACCACTACTACCCACTTTCCTCCACTTCGCACCATCTTGAACTCATTATAAACCACAAAATGGGCTTGTCAACATTTTTTAGTATTGCTTGTCAAGTTTTTTTACTTTTAATAAAAAACACGGCTTTCACAAGCCGTGTTTTGTTAAAAACATAATGATTCATTACCTATTTTTTGGGTCACTTAAGTTGAGTTTTCCACAGGTTTCGTATGAAAAATTCGGTAAAGGTATATCAAATACTCTGTGGAAAACTCATGAGTAAAGCTTGAAAATCTTATGTTTTTCCCTCTTTCCTTTTTACTCTTTACTTTTTACTTCTTAAATACGCCTCAATAAACCCCTCTAATTCCCCACCTAAAACCGCTTTTGTGTTTGAAGTTTCAAAATTAGTCCGGTGATCTTTTACCATTTGGTAAGGGTGTAAAACATATGAACGGATTTGATTCCCCCACCCTGCCAATACTGCTTCACCGCGAATTTGGGCAATCTTTTCCTCTTCTTCCTTTATTTTTAGTACTGCTAAGCGGGACTTTAAAACTTTTAGAGCTTGTTCTTTGTTTTGGTGCTGAGAACGCTCGCTTTGGCAGGAAACCGAAATTTTAGTTGCTAAATGCGTAATTCTAACGGCTGAAGATGTTTTTTGAACATACTGGCCGCCTGCTCCAGAAGCCCTAAATGTTTCAACCTTAATGTCTTTTGGCTCTAATTCAACTTCCGCGTCCTGCTCTATTTCTGGAATCACCTCAACTAAGGCAAAAGAGGTGTGGCGGGATTTAGAAGCATCAAATGGTGAAATTCTAACCAAGCGGTGCACACCCGCCTCTCCTTTTAAATAGCCATATGCAAACTTTCCTGAAATTTCAATTGTGACATTTTTAATACCGGCTTCTTCTGCTGCTAATCTGTCTACAATTTTTGCTCTAAAACCCATGGATTCGGCAAAACGCAAATACATTCGCTCCAACATTTCGGCCCAATCACAAGATTCTGTTCCGCCCGCGCCAGAATGAATTGCTAGAATGGCATTGCTTTTGTCATATTTTCCCGAAAACAACATCACAAATTCTTCCTTCTCAAATCGCTTCTCAAATTCTCCTGTTTTGTCTCTAATTTCTTGATACAAATCCTCGTTATCGTCCTTTTCTGCCAAACCCGCTAACTCCAAAAGCTCTTCTGCCTCTTTTTCCAACCCATTCCACTTTGTTAACATTTCCTTAAGCGCTGATAATTCTTCTGATTTTTCCTTTGCTTTCCTTTGGTCTGACCAAAAATCCGGCTTTTCCATTTCAATTTCTAAAAGCCGTATTTTTTCTTCCACCTCCGGCAACTCCAAAAACTCCCGGGCTTTCCCAATGCGGGATTTAATGTCTTTTAGCTTAACTATTGTCTCTTTCATAAAAATTCCTTCAGAATTTTTCCCTACTGATTTACGAATTCATCGGATGTACGGATATTATTTCCCTTACCAACTTCCCAACTTACTACCTTTTATATTACCAAAAATCCCGCCTAACTTACAGACGGGATTTTTGTTTGCTCTTATATAGCATGGAATATGTGAAGTCCTGCTTGTCCCGCGCCTATGATTAAGTGCGGGGCACGACAAACGCCCTATTTTCAGAGTGGAGATTTGAGACACGAGAGTTGGGATTCCTTCTCTGCTCTCTACTCCTTACTCCCAATTCTTACCTAAGAAACGCCATTTCAAAGCGGATTCTTTCTCTTGCCCAAAGATATCCAGTTGCAAACAATAGGAACAATCCAAAAGCAAAAGCAATGTTAGAAGCCGCTCCAACGCGTGGCAACACTTCAACCGGCGGCTGTTCTACTGGCGGCTGTGGTGGAGGTGGAGTTTCTTGGACATTACCAAACCTTACTGTAGAAGTGCTATTGGCTGCAACACTCACGTCTTGAGGGTTTGGGGTAGTTACTCTCCAGCCAGCTGGAATATCAACTTCTCTAACAGTATAGTTGCCTGGTTCTAAATTTTGGAACAAAACCCTTCCTTGGGAATCAGTAGTTGCTGTTGCGCCAGTTGGCTCTAACCTAAAGGTAAATCCAGCTAATACTCCCTCACCTTGATCTTCTGTGCCATTAGCATTTAAATCATTAAACTTAATTACCTCAATTTCAGCTGGTTGTTGAGTAATTACAATTCTTTGGTTGCCAACAAACGCTCTAACCATTGTGCCCGAAATCACCGTTACTTGCTGTGGGTTAGGTGTAGTTATTCTCCAACCTGAAGGAATATTAATTTCTCTAATGTGATA
>Ga0334722_10004753_pt1 | contig 13991 bp, 20 predicted proteins | sample C3_bottom_MG_FD_207210 | JGI IMG/M metagenome (GOLD analysis project Ga0334722, IMG submission 207210) | Sediment microbial communities from Yellowstone Lake, YNP, Wyoming, USA - C3_bottom | ecosystem: Environmental > Aquatic > Freshwater > Lake > Sediment | place: USA: Wyoming | collected...
GACGCTTGAGCGTAATCATCTTCACCGTTGTGATGGTGGGAGTGATGCATCAACGAAAGTTGATGACGTTGCCCATGTGGAATAAAAAGCCATAAAAAATCAACGGTGAGATCTCCACCATCTTGATCAGTACCACCAGAATCTCCACCAGTCACAGTAGTATTTCCACCCAACCCACTGGTAGCGGAGCCACCTTGAACAGTCGTATTACCACCGTTACCAGAAACAGAAGAGCCGCCACTTAGAGTAGCAACGCCACCATTGCCACTGACCGATGCTCCTCCTGCTGATACCAGCACATTACCACCATTAGCTCCAGCAACGCCACCATTGCCTCCATTAACACGTCCTGTGCCTCCAGCAAACCCGCTATTTAAAGAGTTACCGCCGCGTAATGTTCCGTCACCACCACCACCAGATGATGTGCCACTGTCTCCACCTAGAATTTCGCAAAATCCACCAGTCCCGGTAAGACCACCATCACCAGCCCGTGCGCTAATATAACCACCTAGACTAGAACCAGTCCCGCTACCACCAGTAATTAAAACAGCCCCACCAGCAGCACTAGCCGCAGTACTACCACTTGCCCTCAAATCAAGCGGATTACCTGCGGCAGTGGTTGGGAAATCTGCAGCAATTATAAAACCAGATCCTTTTGGGCCGGTAATATTACCGCTTTTTAAAGTATCACTATCAACAGCTTGTTTTTGTTGACCAGTTGTTTGGTCAATACTAATTGCTCTAACTGTCATGATAAAATTGTACAAAATAAATTAGATTAAATATTAAATAAAAATTGAAAAGATAGCTCGACAAATAAACTAATGCATCGGCTAGCTTTAGGATTAAGCTTTACGCTTTTTTAAGATGATAATAACGACTGCGAGCGCAGCTGCTACAATTAATAGAATCAAAATTCCCGAAGATCCACTACTTGGTGTAGCAATTAGTGCTCCAGGAATGGTTTCCATCGGTGGTGCTATCATTCCTGGTGCAGCCAAAATAGCTATATTAGGGTCAAAGGCAGGTTGTGGGAGTGGTGGTGGTGGGGCTAGATTTTTTTGATTGACGGTAATTGGGCCCGCAGGTCCACCAATATAAAGTATATTATTTTGCTGATATGGATATCCGGCGCCTTTAAAACTTGGGGCCACATTTGTGGGGTCCAGGACTTTTAAAGGCCCATAAGGACCCGTTACCATCAATTGTCCCGATGAATCGTTATAAAAGCTGCCGTAGCCAGCTTTCAATGCTGAATTTCCGTCAGGGAAAAGTGTAAAATATTGCGAGCCAATCACGACACTAGATTGAAGAGATTGAAGTTGCCCAAATTCGTTATAGCTCATAAATTCATGATAGCAAATATGGGGATTTCATTTGCTAATTTACGAATTTTTATAGCAATCGCAAAATAAAATGAGCCCGCAAGGCGGGCTCATTTTATGCAGAAAATTTAAACTCTTCTATTTTCGTCGGAATCTTTTTAAGGCTTCCTTCAGAGCTGTAGTAACTACTAACGTAATTATCTTAGTAGGCCCACTTATCAAATTACCAATCTCAGTTTCTTTCTCATCAACATAAAAACATTGATCATCACCATTAGCAAATCGAGCTAAACAAACACTATCTCCGTTTATACTGCGATAGCAATATAAATCACATCGAACTATGGAGCTTGGAATGCTTTGGCTTCCTCCTACTGCTTGATCGAAACGCCCCAAACACCGATGTTGAGTTCCAAGTAAAAAATTGTGTTGAAAACGGGGGCTATTATTATTTTGCCATTCTTGCGCCCACTTAGCATCATAGTTTTTACAATTAGGTGTGACGCAACTTACCAAATTTAAGAGTACGACTCCGGAACCACCACACTTAGGACAAAAAGATTGTGACATATATCCTCCTTATTTAATTTCGACGGAAGGGAATTTGAGCCGATCTCCCTGAGGTGCTATTTTCATCCGAAGACTATCAAAATGCAACTCTTCGAACCAGTCTCCGTCTTCTATTTTTCCCTCTTGATTGGGAATTCCCAACATTGCTTGAACGATCCACAATACACCAAGAGCTGCGCTGGCATTAGCAGTAATCAATTGAGGGGTCGAGGGGGCTTCAGCTTGGCATCCAGGAGTTCCCGGAATATGATCATCAGGATACTTGAGATCATCATATTTATCAAAGGGATGAACAGTTCCCTTTTCTCCTAGAATTTTAACATAAGTCATTATTTGACCATTAGCATAACCATTTCCAGAACTAATAAAAACAAAATTAGGATATTCACCAGCATCCAAAGCTTCAATAATTGCTTTTCGAGTCGCGTGATTATCAACGGCGGTAACGACCATAAAAGGATCTCGGCGATTAGCTAAAGTGCTACTCACAATCTGTTCAAATTTCTCTTTATCAATATATTCTGGAATATAACGAATCGGAAACAAAGCATCTTCAATCTTTTTGGCTAGAACTTCCGCTTTATTTTTACCAACATACTGGGCATCAAAAAGTTGGCGAATTCGATTCTTTTCTTCATAGGAATCACCGTCGATTAAGACGATATTTCGGGTTCCATTGGGATGATAGGCCAAGAGACGCCCTAGAGACTCCATTAAGTGTGAACCGATACCACCAGCGCCAACAACAAAGACATGTTTAAATTGCATAATTAAACTCCAAAATATTCTTCGGGTTGTTCAGGTTGATTTAGACTGCATCCACTAGGAGGTCCCTTAGGCAAATGCTTTCTTCCAATTGAACGATCAGAACTATAAGGCTTATAACTACTAAGAAAACGTGCTTTCCATCGAGACCACCAAGATTCCTTATCAACGGTAATTGTTTCAATTTCTTCAGTAATATCAGTCTCTGATGATTGTGTTATTTCCGATCCCTTGAGAATTAATGAATGGGAGGGTCGCTCTTCTTCGGATTTGTCCTCCACAATTGGGGAAAAGGGAAATCGATCTGAGGGATTACGATGCAATCCCTCATTACGACGTAACCCCTCATAAGGAGTGTCATCATGACTGCGTCCATAGGCGGAGTCAGATGAACTAGAACTACTAGAGCTACTACCAGAGTAGCTATTGTTGCTAATACACTCTAGAACATTACTGTGGAATGTGACATCTTCAATATGCTCATCTTCAACCACAGTTTTAATATCAACTCGTTTCCGACATTGCCGTAAGACAATGCTAGCTAAAACATCATAGGTTCCTTCATCCCGTTTAATGCTACCAACCACAATATGAAGACCAGGGACTGTTAATTCACTATGATCGTCAGTTCCACTGAAGAAGGCCCCCATGGTATTGTGAGAATGGCTAGAACCTGCATGAAGCCATCCCGGAGGGGGAAAGACATCGTGGGCTTCGCCGGTTTCAATATCAACGCATTTCTTAGTTAAGTCAGCATTAACTGATGCATGAGATACCTGTTGTTTTGGAACCAAAATTTTCCATTGAGTCGGATCATCTAATTTGCGGCATAAAAGAACTGAGACTTCTAATTGTTTAGTATAATTAGTATAAGTAGCCGTATGCTCTTGGGTATATTTGGCATTAGGCCCAGTGACTTCCAGAGGATTAGTGATTAAGGTTTTTTGGCTATTATGATAAGTATAAAATTCGAAATCACGAGTTTCGGAGCACCACTGCCGATAGGCCACAGGCTTGGATTGAGGGCCAACTTCATAGCATTGATAGCAATAAAGTTTAATAACCCGAGACCAAAGTCGCGCCGGAATTTTTGGGAAATTTTCGATCAATTTGATAGTTTCGACGTCTTCAATAGTAATAGTCATCGCCTTCGGATCTTCGACTGGAATTAAAACTGATCCCCAAGCCTCCGAGTGATGAACCTCGAAGAAACCACGAGAAGTAGAGATGACATTATCAGAATTAACGGAGGTTTGTTTCTTCTCATTACTAGAACTAAAGGAAGAAGAATAACTGCTCCAGGAGGAGGAATAACGACCACTATCATGTTTAACAAAACGCCCACTGCCAGCAATTGGTACCCGCCCGCTATCATCATCTTTTCTCACAGCACCTCCTGCAAAACCAAAGACACCATCGTCATCTAGGTCAGGAGCAAATCGAGGGCGCGTTTCTTTAATCGAATGCTTGTTTTTGTTCTTATTTTTATTTCGGCGTCGTCCCATTTCGCCCTCATCATCCTTATCGTCGTCCTTAAAATTACAACCGGAAAAGAAGAAGTATTTTTTGCCCATTATTCCAAAACCATCACTTGTCGAGGATTAAGAGTAAAATTTAAACCGATCAAATCGATTTCCCATTGTCCTTCCACCAAATTAGCCAAACCAAGTAAGAAAGTAGTCTGATGTTTGGCAGATTTTTTATGAAAAGTCTCTGGAATCGATTTCAAAAGTTCTTGGTCGGTGGAAACGAAAATTGCCTCTGTCGGTTTCGAATGCGAAATAAATTGATCCCCACAAACTACACGTGTATAATTTTCATAGATTGCATTAGGAATATAGTTGGCAATCCAATCTGCAAAGATATCTTGAGGGGGGCAACAACACCCGCACTGACATTTTTTGTTACAACAGGCACAAAGACAACCAGGAACCACTCCCAAACTTAAATCATTTTCCGAATTATAATGGCGCGGAGGAAAACTATGCTCCTTATTTAGGCATTGATGAGCATAATAACCAAGCCCATGAAAAGGCTGAAATTCGTCACTAAAATAGTCCATCCAAAATCGCGCATGAGCTTGTTTTAAATTTCGCGGCTCCGACCAAATATCGTTAGTTTTCTTAAAACAGCATTTGGCATCAGGATAAACATTATTAATCCGATATGGTTGTGCTAAGATAGCATTTTCAGTAGAAGTATTAACAGCCCAGAGATAAAAAGAATTAACGGTTCGTAAAGACCGATAATCAACACGAGCGCAATAATCGCAATAACACCAGGGAAAATGTTTAATAGTTTGATAGATTTCTTCAGTCACTTTTGGGTAAATCAGACCCGGATCGCATAGACTTCGTAAGTAAGTTAAATGACTCAAAAGCAAAAAGGGTGTTTGATGATCACGGAGCAAACGACGAGATCGATAATCTATTTGAAGTTTTCGCTTTGCAGGAGGAATTAAAACTGAGATTCGAAAATCAGGATCATATTGAATAATGGTAGCTGCGGTCTCAGTTGGTAAATAATAAATAGCCCCACGTGGAGTTTGTTTTCCAAAAATCCTCTCCCATCCTAATTGATATTGAAGTTTCGCCTCTTGAGTTATCATGCGATTTGGACTTCTTTTCCGCCAAGAAGTAGAATCTGCCCATCCTCAAAAGTGATCTCCCACTCATCGTCAGGAATAAGACGTCCGAAACCGATAGCGCAATTTTTTCCACTAATCGTTCGATGATGAGCTGACTCAATTTTTTCCAAAATAGTTTCCCGATCTGAGAAAAAAATAGCATCGATTCTATTTTTAATGGCAACATAATTATGACCCATTAAATCAGTTCCGCTATAATAACTAGACTCAGCGGCCTGTCGGCATGTTTGATGTAAATATTTCGCATAATCATCGTTAAAATCGCAAGTGCAAGAACAGCTACAAACATTCAGACAACAAGGACAATTACAAATGCATTGACAAGAACCTGAACAACAGGGACAAGTACAAGGACAACCACAACCAGCTGTTATCATTAGGCAATCAAAAAGATGGAGTGGTGATTTAGCATAAAGTCGGCACTGACAATTGTTGCAAACATGCTTTACTTGTCGGCGACAGGGAGTGTTGTAATGATTTCTTTCGGAAAAGTGCAGCCGCCAAGTATGTTTCCGCTTCTGGCAATTAGAACCGGAACCATGTGAGAGCTCCACACGATGAAAATCATTATTAAAAGTCGATCCCCAAAAGTTATTATTAGCATGTCGCAAATTAGTTGGGATAGCTTGAGCGCCGAAACAGATTTTACCATCAGGATAGACATTAGCAAAATTAAATAAGTTATAGTTAAAGCCAGCATTGGTAATATCACAGGCATAAATTTGAAATAAATTACGTACATAATTGCGACGCTGACCTATTAATTGTTGACAAATTTCGCATTTACAATAAAAAGGATGAGGTTGGGTGTAACATTGGCTACAGATACAGGGATGCACATCACGACATTGATAATGAAGAGTGGAGATAATCTGAGTTAATAAAAGTCGAGGAGTTTCAATTGAATAAGTGGAAATAGGATCTCTATAATAACTAACATGCAATTGTCGCGTCGTTGGGGGCAAGACACAATTAAATCGAATAGTAGGAGAAAGTTGAATTAAAGTGGCTTCTGCCTCCGAAGGAACTAAAAAAAGAGTCCCTTGATATTGGCCAAAGATATCAGACCAACCACGACGAAAAGCTGTGGCCGATTCATCCGACGCACTGTAGGAATAAATCGCAGTCACAGCTTCCCCTAAATACCGACCTCAGGTATTGCACCTGACTCACTTTGTAGGTGATGTTCCTTAAACGGTCGGAACCAACAAGATTGCCTGATTATTTAAACTAGCAGGTCTATTCTCAGACATCCTACCCACCATAGGACTTCAATCTTGTTTGTTAAAGACCTTTAGTTTCGAGGCTGACACTGGCAACATAACTACGATTAACTTGCCCAACCATTGTCGCTGAGACGACGCCTTCGCCGTCGCGCCAAGTCACACTACGACTTTGATCATAACCAAGACGAGAAGCATTCTCAGTCAGGGCCCGTTGCAAGGTCATATCCGGCGCACAACGAACCTTAACCTTCTCGGTCGAGTAGTGAATGGTGAAAAACTCACCATCCGACTTCGGAGTCTCGTTTTGACTTGAAACTTTGATAGTATCCCAAACGCTCATTATGTTCTCCTATATTTTAGACCAGGGGATTTAACTGAATTAAGTATATTTAAAACTTATTGAGTTGCAACCTTCAAGAAAAGCTTTAATTTTTATTCAAAAGGTAAACTTCGAAATATAGCTTGCAAGCGACTCCTGCCAAATTGGAGGGGTTTTTTGAGTCAGTGATTGATACCGATTAAGGTCGAGTTCCGAATGAATTGGTCTTGATGCTTGACCTTGAAAAAAATTCGCTCTTTGAGCTTTTATTATTGGTATAAACGTAGCACTCAATAAATCAAGATCTATCCTTTTTCTTGTGGTAATTCATCCTCAAAACTTCTCTCAATTTGATCCGGAGCGATCCATTTCTTTTTCTCTTTGAAAGATTGTTGCAGACGATCTAGCCATTTTTGGGTTTTAATCTTACACATCCAGACCTTATTATTTAGAAATCCTTTGCAGACGACGCCCTCATTAACTGGATATTTACCATTTTTAACATCGCCGGTAAATTTTCCAGTAATTTTACCTTGATAGATAACTTTGGGAGTAGGGAGGCCAGTAAAAAGTTTGGTGAAGATAAATGGAGATATGAGGTCTAGGAGGGGAGAGTTCGAAGAATTCAGAAAACAAAGATCTAAGAAAACTATCTGCATCTGATCTTTAGGATCATGAAAACCACCGAAACTATTGGGCCCAAAATATTCGGCATAAACTACCAAATCATCATATTCATTCAAGTAGGAATTCTGATAAATTTTTTGCAATGGTGCTTGATAATTAGAAAAGAGTTGACAAGCATTTCCAAAATCTGCATCACTATTATCAAAACTACGTCGCCGCGTATAAAAATCTTGAAAACCATTTTGGCGATTATAATGCCAAGCCAAGTTAGTCCCATCATACTTTTCAAATGCAATGCATGGTTTATCAGGAACTAGTTTGTCATACCATGGAATTTTAGGATAAGTAGGGATTTCCATCATTTATTGTCAACTTTTTTGGTAGGTTTAAATTTACGAGTAGCGACAATGTAAGGACGGCGATCTTCAGAATTTTTATCCGTTTCAATGTCTTTCCATTCAATCTTTTTATTGACTAAACGATAATTTCCTTCGACAGCCCCGCGCGTAATATTACCCTTTTCATCTTCATAATCATCATCACCGCTACCTCCAGAAGCTAATTGTAAAGCTATATCTGCTGCATAGTCTGCAGGATCTATTCCATCCAATTGTTCTGAATTGCTCGGAACTTCAATTATAATTTTTGTTTCCTGCTTGAGATATGTTTCTCGTTGAATTGTAACCACATAATCCATATTTATCCCTTTTTCTTGGTTTGAAGTTCCTTGGTGAAGGCACCACACTGGCAACCACGCGTAATAAGTAATTCGGTTTTACAACTACATGCATGCTGTGACGGATTGGGGACTACTATTTGTTTGCTTAAACAATAAAACGGATATTCATAAGTATTACCATCAGGGTGTTCAACCATCACAATAGCAATATCTTGTGGAGTTGGATGGTTAGGATCATTGTCCATCGTAATATCAAGCACTTTTCCTGACGTACCCAAGTAGCCATCAAAACTTGGATCCCATAAATCACTGAAAGGTTCGGTCATCTTTGGTTTTCTAGCGATAACAACAATATCTCCAATTTTGGGGGCTGATGTTGCAGTCAATATCATTCTTATAACTTCCTCTCTGTCAAGATCAATGATGTCACCTAATAAAACTTCAAAATATTTTGAGCTCATATTTTGAAATTACCATTTTTAATAATCGACGCAATTGTCAGTACAAGAAGGAACGCGGATCGAATTGCCCAGTGGACTTTCTTTCCGCGTTCACTTTTTTTTATTTGAATTGTTTAATCAATTAACTTAGGATTAGCAACCATACCTAGAGCATTAAGCTCATTAGTGGCCTCTTCTGGAGTCCCTTGATATTCAAAACTACAAGTATCTAATTCTTCAAATTTATCGGATAAATTAAGATAATCAGCCACAAATTGATTACAAAAACCTTTCTCAACATCAAAATGTGCCTTCGGAATAATGTGAGCATAAGTGGCACTAATTCCCGGCTCATTATCTTCAGGCTCAAGTTCTTCAGTAAAAGCGTGAAAATAATACGCTTTGGGGTCATTAGGGAGTTCTGCAACTTCCATTTCAGATTCATCATCACTTTCAAAATCCTCATCAACCGTGGCATTACCCACAGCAAGACCAGTACAAATGAAAGTTATATTATCAAGATTGCGTAAGGCCGGCGCTTTCTCAGATATATCATCCGTGGTAGCTAGAGGCTCAAACTGTGATAAGAATCCATCAAGCCAAACGTAATCTTCATCTTCTACATCATAGAAACCATTATGCATACCTTTGAGACGAACTAATTCTTCATTAGTTACATTCAAAAGATAGGTGGTTGTTGCCCCCTCAATGTCATCAAACACTAGGAGCACATTATTAGTAGCGAATATAGCTCGTTGAGCTTGCTTTTGTTGTTCATGCACAGCTTTTTTAGCAAGTTCTTGTTTTTTATGGGCCACCTCGTAGTGAGCCAATAAGTTCGCAGCTTTAACTCCGCAATGGCAGCAAATTCCGTTTGACATTTGGAAACCCTTTCTTTCAGAAAATAACATATCATAATTTTAAGGCCATTCAATGCTGAGTGACAACTAAATTAACTTGAAAGCTTTTTTCAAGATTATATATCTACTATTAGATTTTAAGTTAAGCATGGCATAAAAATCAGAAACGCCATTTAATGTTAAACTCAAAACTAGTACATTTATTCATTATTCGACGTCGTAGATTTTGGACTTGTATCATCTATATTAAATAGCAATTCACAAGTTCCAGTATAGGGTAATAATATTGTATCCATTAAACATGTTGGTATGAAATCCATACACACTAAGATACGTAAAAGAATATTAGACTGGGGCCCTTTCAATATTATAATTTCAGCCTGGACTCCCTCATAAATTTTAGGATTACCGTCGAAAGCAGTTGCAGCAATACTCCCACAACCAGTCACAAGCATTAAATAAATCACTAGAAAATATTGAAAAAGTTTGACCATATTCCATTGTATATTAAACATTTGCCAAACTATGATAGAATTTCTCGAATATGTTCGGGCCCCTAATCTAAGAAATTATTACATATCGTCAAGATGTATGATTATCATGTTAAGAACATGATATAATAATTTTTATGCTAAGTCGCCCAGGACTTCTTTTAGAAGCTGCAGTAGTTGGAGGCACATTCAGTGTCATTGCTTGGCTTGTCTCATCTAATTTTAAATCTCCATTGGTAGAACATTTTGTGGCTGGTGCTATTATGCACATCTCATTAGAAGCGATGGGGATTCATCATAAATTTGCTCGAACTCTAATTGCTTGGGAAGACTCCCAAGCACCTACTTTTAAGACTACCAATTCAAATAATTCACCGTTACAATAACGATATGAGTGAGAATTTCGAATCATCCCATAATCCATCTGATAGCCCTGAATCTTCGGCAGTTGAAGCCGCGTCATCAAAAAATGAATATTATGACAAATATTTGCGAGCACTAGCCGACTTGGATAATTATCAAAAGCGAACCCGCTTTGATTCAGAAAGGGCACGAGAGGAAGCAACTCGAAAATTCTTCTTAGAACTTCTACCAATTTGGGATAACTTTATCTTAGTCTGTGCTCAACAAAGTGATTCTCTATTTAATTCCATTACGCAGCAATTCTTTCGCTTTTTCGAAAATCAAGGCATTTCATTAATTATAACTAAGCCCGGGGATCCATTTGATCCTAGTTTGCATGAAGTTATTCTCTGTGAGGATAATCAAGAAGTAAATACGATTATTGTAAGTAATATCATTAGAACTGGCTTTTTACTTAATGGTAAGCCGATTAGACCAACACAAGTTAAAATTCACACGCCCAAAAAGACTAATTTGCCTTAATTTATTTTGTTAATAGCAAAAATTTTATATAATGGAGAAATAGGAGAAACACATGAATAGATTAGGACGTTGGTTAGGACAAGATGCAACGGCATCAGCCGCAACCGATGCAACAGCAGCACCAACACCAGCAACTCCCGCAACTGCAGCTGCAGTTGCCGCAGCAACGCCACCACCAGCTCCAACTGGATTAATAGCCGCTCTTGGTATACCTGGATTACTTATTATTGCAATTATTGTTTATCTCACATTCATTAAGAAGCCAGAAGTAGTCGCGATTCCGACTTCACCAGCACAACGTCGTCGTAATCGTCGCCATCGTTAAAATTAGTTAACCTACGTTTTTCAAAAGTTAGCAATCTTTTCTTCAAAAAAGACGTTGCTACTCTAAATTATTAGATATTTCAATCTAAAGCCAGAACTCAAAAGATGGCCTCCTCCCCCCATTTTGCGTGCTATAACTCCGACATCTATTGACTTTGAGCGCAACGAATAAACATAATTTCCACTACTGTCATAGTACCAAGTAAGGCTGAGTGGATGATCTTCTGCCAGTCTAGCGCCAATTTCAGATTGTAAAACCGTAGTATTAACAATAGGAACTCGGTGCCCTTCAAAGGTAATGATTTTCATTTGTTTAATAATTGTATTGATTAGCTGATTCCGGTAATCCACAATTGGTGCACCTACTATCACCAATTCATGGATTTGGTCCGGTAATTCTGCATCAGCTTCCCAATTCCAATTAACTGCAGCCATCAAATCAAAAGTACCAAAATTTTTTGGATAGCACGAAAGACCAGCATTAATTGCTTCTGAATATGGCAATTTAAATCGCCATAGATCACGATCTTCAATATAAGAAATAATCCAAGGTCGCTCACCACCTATCAAACAATCCCAAGCTAAACCAACCCCAGATCGACCCAAGTCAAAAAAACAACCAGGTAGACCTGTTAGCTCTTTTTGAGCAGTATCATGATGATCAATAAGACTAAATGATTTTGCTGATTGTTGTAGCTTTTCGATAATGGGTCTTTTGTATGAAAAATCAAGAATCAAAACATCATGACCAGCAACATCAGGTGGTTCTTCATCATGAATTCCAGGATGAAAAATAGCGTCGGGAAGAGCTTGCTTCGCAACCCAGGCGGCACCCACACCATCCCAGCAATCAGCATGATAAATAACTAAATCAACCATTTTTTTCCTGTTTAAAAGCTCCACAATTACAACCATTAAGCATTAACCGTCGAAGATCGCATTGGCACTCAACTCCGTCACCAATGCAATAAGGCGGAAAATAAAATTCACTATCACAAACTTTAATTCGCAGCACGGTCATTTTTTCTCCAACTATTTCAGTGAATATCTTAGATATGTCAGTAATTATTCCTCGTTGGCCGATAAGATTTCCCATACAAGCTTCATTCCAAATGTAAGAGCCAGGTTCCAAAGGAAATGGCCTTCGTAAAATCGTAACTTGCCAACCCTGCTTCCATTGTGCTGTCATACAAACCTCTTCTTCAGCTTGCCTCCAGCTTTAATAGAGTCTAGAGTCACAGTTTAGCAACTATTTTTAGCTTGACAGGAGTACAATCTAAAAAATTTTGAAATTATCTTTGGAGGGAGCGTGTATTTCCAAAATTAACGGAATTATATCTGAATCACGACCTTCGATAAAGATTTAGAAGCCATTGGATCACGCAATCTTTTCCACTAAGAAATTAATGAGCTCTCGCTTATCAGTAAAAATCATACTAACTGGTTCTTGTAGTAAAAAGGCAGGCGCCAGTTGCAACCACGAATTAGAAACTTTAGGATGAGTTTCTGCGATTTTTTCTGCTAATTCCTCAATTTTTTTGAATGAATCATCATCGTCTTCTGTTTGCCAAGTTTCCTTGGCTTTAAGCATTTCTTCTGCCGCAATTTTCATGGAAGCTGCTTGCTCCTTTAGATTCCTTGCTAAGCGACTCTTCTCAACCTCCACTTGTTGTTCTTGAATTTCTTTCTGCTTTTGTTGATACTCTTTACTATTAGGATTGTCGGGTTCAGGATAAAAGGTAACTAACCAACCATTCGTAACTGCTTCAATCTCAATCAATCGGTGTCGCCCATTATGCTGGTTTGTATAATCATTAAACATTTTGCCTCACAAGATAAGATATCTAAATAATTTACAGTGTCAATAAATTTAATCGTCATCTTCTTGTTGATAGGCTAAGTTTTCATAATATCCCTCAGCCCATTGTTTAAAGTCATATCGAACATAAAATAAAAGCATCTGTTTAATGGCTTCTTGCGTTGTAGGTATTGCTGTCATTAGTGTTTTATAATCAATATCACCAGGATGAGAATATGATGCTGGTATAGATATTTCTAATTGAATTTCATATAATGCTCGTCCATGTTCGACATAAGGCACAAGATAAATTGAACCGTCAATCGACAGGATTGTTGTCATATAAAGATCATTACAAACTGCAATCTGAGTATTACACTTTGGGAAAAGATGATGAAATGCTTGATTTAACTTATCTTGAAGCTCCGTTAAACTTATATTAAAATAATAAACAAAAACCAAATCTGATGCATTAGTTTCAAGGTCTGGCTTTTTTCGTAATAATTGTCTAAAGTGATCAAGGGTGTCTTCAAAGTCAAGGCCTTGCGCCTCTAAGATGATAATTAATTTCCAAACAGCCGAAAGGTCTCCCAAAAATAATCGTTCTTCGAGACTTTCTCTTTCTAAATCCATGTCTCTAATTTCTCCCCAGCTAATAATGATAATAAAGTTTCTACAATAATAGAGGGAGATCTTGCCTCCATAATAAGATTAGAATTACGATATAAGAGCCAGCTAGGAACAGGTAAATCACCTAGAATTGAAGTAATACGAAGTGTCCCTTCTTCAACTCTAAAATTATCAAATATCAACACCTCTTTATGTAAGTCATAGACAATTTGTAAAACTTTTGGCTGAATATTAATTCCACTACTCTGTAAATAACCAACAATTAAATCATAGACTTGTGAAAGAGGCATAAACTATTAGGCTATAAATTTTCATTAAACTATTCAAAACTATTAAAGAGTCTTAATAGTTTTTAGGCCCGAAGGCAAAATAGTTACACTTACTAGTTTATCTGGCTTAAAAGAA
>Ga0334722_10004754_pt1 | contig 13989 bp, 12 predicted proteins | sample C3_bottom_MG_FD_207210 | JGI IMG/M metagenome (GOLD analysis project Ga0334722, IMG submission 207210) | Sediment microbial communities from Yellowstone Lake, YNP, Wyoming, USA - C3_bottom | ecosystem: Environmental > Aquatic > Freshwater > Lake > Sediment | place: USA: Wyoming | collected...
GAGCCGGCGAGATCATCGCCGAGGCCCAGCGGAAGGCGGCCGAAATGAGGGATGGGGCCGAGGCCTATGCCGGCGATATCCTGACCAGGTTCGAAAGCGAGCTTCTGAAGACCCTCGAAGTCGTCCGCCTCGGGAAGGAACGGCTGAACGCCAGGCCTCGCCAGAATGCTCAGCCCAAGGGGCGGGTTTCCTGAAGGACGGATCCGATGAACAGGCGCCGTTCCCCGACCCTGACGTCCCACCTGGCCTGGATCGTCGTTCTGGTGGCGGTGGGGCTCGTCGCCGGTGTGGCCCCGACGGGCCTCTATGTCTTGAAGCCCGGGCCGGCCAGAGACCTTTCCCAGGCGATCACGGTGCCCGGCGGCGATCCGTCCAGCGGAGGCCGTTACCTCATGGTCACGGTGCGGGCGGACCGCGCCACCGTATTGGCCGCGGTGGCCGCGACCTTCAACCCGTCGTGGGAGATTGTTCCCAGGGCGGCCCTGATTCCCGGCGGAGAAAGCATCGATGACTACCTGTCCCGGGCGGCCCGCCAGATGACCGAAAGCCAGCAGGTGGCCATCCGGGTGGCCTCCGAGTACCTGGGTCACGACGTTGGCGCGGTCCGCTTCGATGTCGATGGGATCAGCGGCCCATCGGCCGGGGGCATGTTCGCCCTTGAGATCATCAGACAGGTGAGGGGCGGACCGCCGGGTGCGGGTTTAATCGTCGCCGGGACGGGAATCCTTTCGCCCGATGGACGGTTGAATAAGGTCGGTGGTGTCCGGCAAAAGGTGGCCGCGGCGGAAATGGCCGGAGCGACCTACTTCATCGTCCCCCGGGAGGAGGCCGCCGCGGCCGAAGCCGCGGCCCGCGAAATCAAGATCATTCCGGTTGATAGCGTGGCCGAGGCCGTGCAGGCTCTGACCGGCATCGGTCCCCGCGCGTCCGGCGAAAGCCCAGGCCCCCGGTGAAAGCGATCCCGGCGGGAGCCCGCGTTGACAGGCTTCCCGGGGCTGGATATAATGTACGTTGGTTCCATGCGAGGTGGCGCCCTTTGAAGGTCGGGGTCGTGGAAGCCAAGCATAGGATGGGCGCTGTCGAGCCCTTTGCCTTGACGGAGCCGCTTCCGCCGCTGGAAGGTGAGGACGGCCCGATTGCCCTGAATGGGCCGGTGACCGTCCGGGGCGACATCTACAACACCGGTTCGAGCCTGGTTGTCCGTGGGACGGCCAGAGCCAGCGTCCTATTGACCTGCAGCCGCTGCGCGAAGCCGTTCGAGCAATCGGTTCAGGCGCCCATCGAGGTCGAGTTCGTCCAGGGCCGACCGGGGGTCGCTCATGAGGAGAACGAAGAGGGCCTTGAACGGGTCCCCTACGAGGGAGACGAAGTTGACCTGTCCGATGAGGTCAGGCAACGGCTCGTCCTGGCTCTACCGATGAAGCCGCTGTGCTCGGACGGCTGCCTGGGCTTGTGTCCAACCTGCGGGAAAGACTTGAACGAAGGGCCTTGTGATTGTCGGCCCGGGAGCGACGAGCGTTTGGCTGGTTTGGCCGAATTCCTCAAACGGCCCGCGGCGGACAACCCGAGTGACGGAGGGGGTGGAAACAATGGCTCAGCCAAAAAGAAAGACCTCCCACGCTAGGCAGGGTTCGCGCCGGGCGAACTGGAAGCTCTCGGTGCCGGGGCTGGTCGAGTGCCCCCAGTGCCACAAGCCGAAGTTGCCCCACCGGGTCTGCCCCCATTGTGGGTATTACCGCGAGCGGGCGGTGATTGAGGTCGATTAGGGCCGCGAGAGCGGCCCTAATTCATTGCGCGTGGTCTTGTGACCGTTTTCCTCCATAACCGTTTTCCTCCTTGCCCGGGGGCGTCCCGGGCTATATAATAGCAGTAGGTCATAGGATGAGGTAGCACCAAGAATGATCGGGGAGCGAGGCGGAGGGGGGAAGGATCACGCGACGCGGACTTGGCAAGCAGGAACGATATGTCCAACTGGCGGAGAGGATTCGGGAAAACCCCTTCCTGACCGATAACGAACTGGCTGCCCATTTCGGGGTCAGCGTCCAGACCATCCGTCTCGACCGTCTTGCCCTCGGTATTCCGGAGCTGCGGGAGCGGATGAAGGTGGTGGCTGCCAGGACCTACGGACAGGTCAAGTCGCTGGGGAGCCGGGAGATCGTCGGTGAGCTGATCGACATCACCCTCGGGGAACGCGGCATTTCCATCCTCGAGACGACCGAGGAAATGGTCTTCGAAAAAACCAGGATCGTCCGCGGACACTACATCTTCGCCCAGGCCGATTCATTGGCCATCGCCCTCATTGATGCCGATGTCGTCCTGACCGGGTTGGCTAATGTCAAGTTCAAACGGCCGGTGCAGGTCGGCGAGAAGCTCGTGGCCAAGGCCGAAGTGTTGCGGAAGAAGGGGAAGAAGTTCGTCGTCCTCGTCCAAACCAGGGTCGGTCAGGAACCGGTTTTTCGCGGCAAGTTCGTCGTCTTCGCCGTGGAGCCGAAGTTGACCGGCCTGGATCGGCCGGACCGGCGAGGGGGTGCGTCCAGGTGATCAGGGTGGCGGTGGATGCGATGGGCGGTGACAACGCGCCGCAGGAGATCGTTCGGGGAGCGGTGGCCGCCGCTGCCGCCGGGGATGAGCTCGAGGTGATCCTGGTCGGTAGGCCGGACGAAATCCAGCGCGAGCTCTCGACGATCAGCCCGACGACGGCCGCCGGACGCCTGAAGACGGAACCCGCGGGCGAGGTCATCGGCCCCGATGAACCACCGGTCCAGGCCGTTCGAAGGAAGAAGGACGCCTCCATCAACGTCGGCACGCAGCTGATCAAGGAGGGGCTGGCCGATGCCTTTGTCTCTGCCGGCAGCACTGGTGCCTTCATGGCCTCCGCCCTTCTCACCGTGGGACGGATCAAGGGGGTCGAGCGACCGGCCCTGGGTACGGTCGTGAACACCATCGATGGACAGGGGACCGTCCTCTTGGATATGGGGGCCAATGTCGACTGCACGCCCCAGAATCTCCTGACCTACGCCATCATGGGGAGCATTTACGCCGAGCGCGTCCTCCGGCGCGAGCGTCCCAGGGTGGGTCTGATCAACGTTGGAGTCGAGGAGACCAAGGGGTCGAGCCTGACCAAGGAGGCCTTCGCCCGCCTGAAGACGGCACCGGTTAACTTTGTCGGTAACGTCGAGGCCCGAGAGGTCCTCGATGGGCGGGTTGACGTCCTTGTCTGTGATGGGTTTGTGGGCAATGTCATCATCAAGACCGCCGAAGGCGTGGCCCAGGGGCTGATGGGGATGATCAAGGAAGAAATTACCCGGAGTCGTCTGACGACGCTCGCCGCGGCCTTGCTCAAACCGGCCTTCAGCCGGGTCAAAAAACGATTGGACTACGCCGAGTACGGGGGCGCTCCTTTCCTGGGGGTCAAGGGTGTGTTCATCAAGTGCCATGGGAGTTCGGGCGCGCGGGCCATCGAGAACGGTGTCCGCGTGGCCGCCGAGTTCGTCCGCACGGGGGCTTTGGCGGAGATGGAACGGGCCATGGCGGCCTGGGGTCAGGCCGGCGATGCCTGAGGTTCTGCGTTCGGTGGGGATCGTCGGTCTGGGGGCGGCGGCCGGTGAGGACCTGCTTACGAACAGCGATCTGGAGAAGATTGTCGACACCTCGGATGAGTGGATCAGGACCCGGACTGGGATCAGCACCCGCCACATCTCCCGGCCCGAGACGGCCACCTCGGACCTGGCCTATCGGGCGGCCGTTGAGGCTCTAAGCGATGCCGGACTGACCGGCGCTGACCTCGATTTGATCATCGTCGGCACGGTGACCCCGGATATGCTCTTTCCGTCCACCGCCTGCCTCCTCCAGACGCGGCTGGGGGCGGCTCATGCCGGGGCCTTCGACCTGAACGCAGCGTGTTCCGGGTTCATCTACAGCCTGGCTACCGGGGCTCAGTTCGTGGCCACCGGCATGTACGACACGGTGCTGGTCGTGGGGGCCGAGACCCTGTCCAAGATCACCGACTACACCGATCGGGCGACCTGCGTCCTCTTCGGCGATGGGGCTGGGGCGGCCATCCTGCGTCCGGTCGCCAAGGGCGAGGGGATCCTCTCAACCATCCTCGGGGCCGACGGGTCGGGTGGTGACCTCTTGATGCAGCCGGCCGGGGGCTCCCGGCGCCCGGCGAGCCACGAGACGGTGGATCAGAGGCTTCACTATATTCACATGAATGGCAGCGATGTCTTCAAATTCGCGGTTAAGGTCATGGGTGAAGCCGCCGACGCAGCTCTGGAGAAGGCCGGCCTGAGGCGTTCGGACGTCAGTTTTCTGGTGCCCCACCAGGCCAATCGGAGGATCATTGACGCCGCGGCCAAGCGCCTGGGGCTGTCCGAGGACAGGGTCGTCGTCAACATCGGTGAGTACGGCAACATGTCGTCGGCGTCGGTGCCGGTGGCGCTTCACGAGGCGGTCAGAAGCGGCCGCATCAGGCGCGGCGACGTGGTCCTCCTGGTTGCCTTCGGGGCCGGCTTGACCTGGGCCTCCGTGGCCATGCGCTGGTGTCAATGAGGCGGCCCGGCCTCGGCCGGCGGGCCTCATTCGAGTCTCGCACCCGGATCGAGTCCAGCAGGGAGGGGATAATCGTGGCCCGGATCAAGATCGTCACCGACAGCACGGCGGACATACCCCAGGCGATGGCCCGCGACCTCGGGCTGACGGTCGTGCCGCTGACCGTCTTTTTCGGTCCAGAGAGTTTCCTGGACGGCGTGGAACTGAAACCGTCTGAATTCTACGCCAAGCTGGTTTCTTCGCCGCACCATCCGAAGACCTCGCAACCTTCGCCGGCCGACTTCGCTGCCGTTTACAACGGCCTGAAGTCCGAGACGGACACCATCATCTCAATTCACCTATCGTCTCACCTTTCGGGGACCTACCAGTCTGCCGTCCTGGCCAAGGGGATGGTCGACGGGGTGGACGTCGAGGTCGTGGACTCCAAGGGGGCGTCGATGAGCTTCGGGGTCACGGTCATCGAAGCGGCCCGGGCAGTCCGGGCCGGTTGGTCGAAGGACCAGGTGCTGACCCTGGTGGACCGGATGGTGAGGAACGTCGGCGTCTATTTTTGCGTCGACACGCTCGAATACCTCAGGCGGAACGGCCGCATCGGCAAGGCCTCGGCCCTCCTGGGTTCACTCCTCAACATTAAGCCGGTCCTGACCCTGGAGGATGGGATCGTCGCGCCCTTTGAAAAGCTGCGAGGGCAGAACCGGGTCATCCCCCGCCTGGTCGAGCTGATGCAGCAGAAGATGGGGCCGGAGAAGCGGATCCGGGTGGCCGTGGTTCACGCCGATGCCCGCGACCAGGCGGAGAAACTCCTCGAGGCCGTTCGCGGGGGCTTTGAGGTCGATGAGGCCACTATCTCGGATATCGGACCGGTGATCGGCACCCATACCGGACCCGGTACATTGGCGGTTATCTTCTACGGCGTCGGCGGACTGGCCCCGCGGCCCTGATCGGCGCGCCCACATCAGTCCCTTTCGGAGGTTTCCACTTTCCATGGGTAAGGTCGGGTTCATTTTTCCGGGCCAGGGAGCCCAGTACGTCGGAATGGGGAAGGAATTGGCAGAGCGCTATCCGGAGGCGCGCCGGGTTTACGAGGAGGCCAGCGACAGCCTCGGGTTCGACCTTGGCCGGATGTGTTTCGAAGGGCCGGATGAGGCCCTGCAGGAGACGGTCAACACGCAACCGGCCGTCCTGGCCACCTCGGTGGCCTGCCTGACCGTTCTTCGAGAGCAGGGGATCGAGGCCAACGTTGTGGCCGGCCTGTCTCTTGGAGAGTACGCGGCGCTGGTGGCCGCCGGCGCGCTTTCGTTCAGCGAAGCGGTCAGGCTCGTCCGCCGCCGCGGGCAGTACATGCAGGAGGCCGTGCCGGCCGGAAAGGGGACGATGGCGGCGGTTATCGGGCTCGATCGGTCCGACGTCGAACGGGCCTGCCACCTGGCGTCCGACGTCGGGGTGGTCGAGCCGGCCAACTTCAACTGCCCGGGGCAGATTGTCATCGCGGGGGAAACCCAGGCCGTGGAAAGGGCGGTCGCCTTGGCCCGGCAGATGGGCGCGGCTAAAGCGGTCAGGCTGGCCGTCAGCGGGCCGTTTCACTGTCGCCTGCTGCGGGTGGCCGGCGATCGGTTGGCCGCCGACCTGGCCCGCGTCGACCTGCGCGAGGCCCGGGTGCCGGTGGTGGCCAACGTTACGGCCGATTATGTCTCGGCTCCTGAGGATATCCGTCGGTCCCTGATCGACCAGGTCTCCCGCCCGGTCCTCTGGGAGGATTCGATTCGCCGAATGAAGGCCGATGGGGTGGACACTTTCGTCGAGGTCGGCCCGGGGAAGACGTTGTCTGGATTCCTCAAACGGATTGCGCCTGAAGCCCCTGCCCTCAATGTCGAGGATGGAAGCAGTCTGGAAAAATTCCTTGATTATTGGGGGGAGGTTTGCTAAGATGGGTCTTGAGGATCGGGTGGCCCTTGTCACTGGTGCTTCCCGGGGCATTGGGCGAGCCACCGCGGTGGCCCTGGCCAGAGCAGGAGCCAAGGTCGTGGTCAATTACTCGACCAACGGAGAAGCCGCGGCGAGGGTGGTCCGGGAGATCGAGGCGGGCGGGGGTGAGGCTGTCGCCATCCAGGCCGACGTCAGTCGCCAAGAGGAAGCCGGCCGGATGGTCGGTGAAGCATTGGGACGTTTCGGACACCTGGATATTCTGGTGAATAATGCCGGGATTACGCGGGACAATCTACTCCTGCGCCTCGGCGAGGATAGTTGGGACGCCGTCCTTGACACCAACCTCAAGGGCGTTTATAACTGCCTTAGGGCGGCCGTGCGGCCGATGCTCAAGCAGAGGTTCGGCCGCGTGGTCAACGTGGCCTCGGTAAGCGGTCTGGTGGCCAGTCCGGGCCAGGCCAACTACAGCGCGGCCAAGGCCGGCGTCATCGCCCTGACCCGGACGGTTGCGCGCGAGCTGGGCTCAAGGAACATAACCGTGAATGCGGTGGCTCCCGGGTTTATCGAGACGGATATGACCCGGGACCTGCCCGGCGAAGCCCGCGAAACCTACCTGAAACGGATCGCTCTCGAGCGCTTCGGGCGACCCGAGGAAGTGGCGGAGGTGATTGTCTTTCTCGTATCGCCCGCCGCTGCTTACATAACCGGGCAGACCGTCGTGGTGGACGGCGGCCTGTCAATCTAGCCCGGGGCTTTCCCAGCCGGAGAGACCACGTGAGGAGGTACGCAAATTGGCCAGTAAAGACGCCATCTTTGAGAAAGTCAAGGCAATCATCGTCGATCAACTTGGGGTCGGCGAGGATGAGGTCACCCTTGAGGCCTCCTTCATCGATGACCTCGGGGCCGATTCGTTGGACCTCGTCGAACTGGTGATGGCCCTCGAAGAGGAGTTCGACCTCGAGGTGCCCGACGAGGATGCCGAGAAGCTTGTGACCGTTGGAGACGCGGTCGATTACATTAAGGAGAACGCAGCTTCATAGGCTTGGGCCCGGCTCGCTGAGGGGCCGGGAAAGGGCAATGGAAAGAGAGACGAAGTCCCGGGTCAGCCCCGGGACTTCTTAAACTACGGGCTGGTACCGTCATCGGCCCTTGAACAATGGTGGGAGAATGGAGAACAGGAGAGTCGTGGTGACCGGCCTCGGCGCCGTCACTCCGCTCGGCACGGGGGTCGGCGCTTTCTGGGATGGACTCGTCAACGGCCGTTCTGGAATTGCCAGGATAACCCGTTTCGACGCGTCGGACATGGACAGCCGGATTGCCGGGGAGGTTCGCGATTTTGAAGCTGAGGCGTTCATCGACCGCAAGGAAGCCCGCCGGATGGACCGCTTCGTCCATTTCGCCGTGGCCGCGGCGAGGATGGCGGTCGATGATGCCGGGCTTGACCCGACCAAAGAGGACCCGGAGCGCTTCGGCGTTTTCATTGGTAGCGGCATAGGCGGCATGGAGACCCTGACTGATCAGTTCGAGACGCTGAGGACGAAGGGACCGCGTCGAGTCAGCCCCTTCTTTGTCCCGATGATGATCGGAAATATGGCTGCAGGCCACGTTTCCATTCTCTTTGGGGCCAAGGGACCGAACCTGACCATCGTCACTGCCTGTGCCTCAGGGTCCAACGCCATCGGCGAAGCCGCTCGGGCGGTGCGGCATGGCCAGGTCGACCTGGCCGTCGCGGGGGGTACCGAGGCGGCCATCGTCCGGCTCGCCATCGGTGGTTTCTGTGTGATGAAAGCCCTATCGACCCGGAACGATGAGCCGGAACGGGCCTCGCGTCCTTTTGACAAAGATCGGGATGGTTTTGTGATGGGCGAGGGAGCCGGAATGGTCATCCTCGAATCGCTTGAGCACGCGCTGGCCCGCGGGGCCCGGATCCGGGCTGAGTTCGCCGGGTACGGCCTGACCAGCGACGCCTACCACATGGTCGAACCGGCCCCAGAAGGGGACGGCGGCCGCCGCTCCATGCTCGCCGCCCTCCGCGACGCCGGCCTCCGCCCGGAGGACGTGGACTACATCAACGCCCATGGGACCTCGACTCCGAAGGGGGACATCGGTGAGACGCAGGCGATCAAGGCCGTTTTCGGTCCTCATGCCCGGAGGGTGGCCGTGAGCTCGACCAAGTCGATGACCGGACACCTTCTCGGCGCGGCCGGCGCGGTTGAGTTCGTCGCCTGCGTCAAGGCTCTCGAAGAGGGCGTCATTCCGCCGACCATCAACCTCGAGCGGCCCGACCCGGAATGCGACTTGGATTACGTACCGAACCAAGCTCGACGGGTCCCGATCCAGGTGGCCATGTCCAACTCATTCGGGTTCGGGGGGCAGAACGCCACCCTGGTGGTCAAGAAATATCCCCCCGACGGACAGATTGGTTCGGAAAGCAGCGAGGGGTGAGGTCTTTGCCGCCCACGCCAGCGGCTATCGAAGGATCAGATTTCTCCTCTCCCGAGGAGAACCTCCGGCGCCTCCAGGAGAAGCTCGGGATCAGGATGAAGCGTCCGCAACACCTCCTTAACGCCCTGACTCACTCCTCGTTTGCAAATGAGCGCCGGGAGGGTCGGGTCGACGACAACGAGCGTCTGGAGTTCCTCGGCGACGCGGTCCTTCAGGTGTCCGTCAGCGAGTATTTGTACAAGCGTTTCCGCGACCTGCCGGAGGGGGACCTCACCCGGATTCGGGCCGTCGTCGTCTGCGAGGCGTCGCTCGCTGAGAAGGCCCGTGAGCTTGGGCTCGGCGAACACATGTATCTCGGACGGGGCGAGGAGGCCTCGGGCGGCCGGACGAGGCGATCGCTTCTGGCCGACGCCTTCGAGGCCGTCGTCGGTGCTGTTTATCTGGACCGCGGGTTGACGGCGGCTAAGGACCTGGTCCTCCGACTGCTGGGGCCGGCCCTCGAGGCGGCAGGCACCGGCGGGCAGCCGTCCGATTACAAGACGGCCCTTCAAGAGAAGTTGCAGAAAGACGCCGGCGGGCTGAGCTATCAGGTCATCGATGAACGTGGCCCGGATCACGCCAAGGTTTTCACCGTCGGGGTCGTCCTCCGGGGACGGGTCGTCGCCCGGGGCAAGGGAACCAGCAAGAAGGAGGCTGAGCAGGTCGCGGCCAGGAAAGCCCTGGAGAGGGTCCTCCGCAAGACGGATCAGAGCAAGCCAGATCCGGGTTCGGCCGATCGAGGGACGGCCGTTGGACCATCGGCAGGACATCCCGGTCGCGGCGGGGAGCGAGTGGGTGCCGGTCAGGGTCCAGCGACCGGTGCGACCCGGGGCGAGGAACCATCATCCGGAGACACCGCGGGCGGGGTCCCGGCTGGGGCCGTGGTGGCCGCGGCAACCCTCCCCCGGGCCTGGACCTGACCAGTTGGTTATGAACTGGTAAGGCTAGCGATAGCTTTGAAAAACCGTAGCTTCTACGGCGGGTTGGGTCACCAATAGGCTTTATTTTCAGACAGGGCAGGAGTTTTGCCGGTCGGGTCGAATACACTAGGCACAATCGCGGAACGGGCAACAGGCTCCACACCGAGTAAGGGAGGCAACCAAGGCACATGGAAGTTCTCAAAGTATCTGCCCAATCCAAGCCCAAGTCCGTGGCCGGTGCGTTGGCGGCGGTGCTGCGTGAGAAAGGCTCTGCGGAGGTTCAGGCCGTCGGGGCCGGCGCCGTCAACCAGGCCGTCAAGGCCATCGCCATCACCCGTGGGTTCGTCGCTCCCAACGGCATCGATCTGGTCACCATCCCAGCCTTCGCCGAGATCCAGATCGACGGGGAAGAACGGACGGCGATCAAGTTCATCGTTGAACCCCGCTGAACCCGATTGAACCCTTTTGACCGGAACGCTGCCCGATCCATAGATAACCCTGAAGGACCGAGGCCGGCCGCATCGCGCGGCGGGCCTTTTTGCCCTTCTCGGTTCGGCTCCCCTGTTCGTGGTGGGGAAGCCTATGGTAGAATGGTTCACGGAAAGCGGTCGGGGGTTGGCAGCCGTGCCTCATGGGCTGCCATTCTCCTGGTATCGGGGGTGCCCCGGTGTTCCTTAAACGTCTTGAAGTGTTCGGTTTCAAATCCTTCGCCGACAAGGTGGAGCTCGACCTGGAGCCGGGGGTGACGGCCATCGTCGGGCCGAACGGCAGCGGCAAGAGCAACATCGCCGATGCCATTCGCTGGGCTCTCGGCGAACAGAGCGCGCGCCAGCTCCGTGGGACCAGAATGGAGGAAGTCATCTTCGCCGGAAGCTCAGAACGGCGACCGCTATCGATGGCGGAGGTCGGGTTGACCATCGACAACAACGACGGCGGCCTGGGCCTCGATTACAGCGAGGTGACCGTCACCCGGCGGGTCTTTCGTTCGGGTGAAGGACAGTATCTGATAAATAAGAACGAGTGCCGGCTCAAGGATCTGCAGGACCTCTTCGCGGACACCGGGGTGGGCAAAGAGGGTTACTCGATCATCGGTCAGGGCCAGGTGGAGAACATCCTCTCGGGCCGCTGGGAGGACCGTCGTGGCATCTTCGAAGAGGCGGCCGGCATCGTGCGATACAAGAACCGCAAGCGAGAGGCTCAGAAAAAACTCGAGGAAACCAAGCAGAACTTAATCCGTGTGGCCGACATCATCGCGGCGACCGAGACCCAGATGGAGCCGCTGGGGAAGCAGTATCAGGTGGCCCAGCTCTATCAGGACTACCGTTCCCGGCTGCAGGTCCTGGAGACCCAGCTCTACCTGGATGATGTCACCGCCGGCCGGAAACGCCTGAGCGAGCTGTCGGATAGAGCCCGGGACCACAGGGAAGAGGTTGGACGGGCGAATGAGCGGCTCGCCGCCTTGGAGGGCGAGGTCGACTCGGGCCGGGAGCGGCTGGCCCAAGCCGAGGCTGAAGTCGCCCGGCGGCAGCGGACGCTGAGCGAGATCAATGAGGCGCTGGTGCGCCTGGAAGGACGCCGAGCGGTAGCCGCTGAACGCTTGTCGGCCATCGAGCGCGAACGGGAGGCCAAGCTTAAAGAGGCCGAGGGGGTGCGGGCCAAGCTTGCCGAGGTGGTCGAATCGCTGGCCGTGGAGGACCAACGCCAGGGTGAATTGACGGCCGCCGTCGAGCAGGCGGAGGCGGAATTGGCCGCAGCGATGCGAGACCTCGAAGAGGCTGATCGGCGTCTCGTTCAGATCCGCCACGACGTCGAGGAACTCAAGGGCGAATTGATCGAAGTCTTAAACGAGGCGGCCGAGGAGCGTAACCGGGTCCGCGAGGCGGAGCAGTTGAGGCAGGCCGCGGCGGCCCGCCGCGAGCGGCTTGAGGTGGAAGCGGCTGAAGCCGAGGAAGCTCAGCGGGCGGCCGATGAGAACACCGTCATGGTCCGCGAAGAACTTGAAGCGGTACGCCGCGAGCTTGCCTCCGGCCAGGCGATGATGACCCGATGGCGGGAGGAAGGAGCTGCCGCGGCTGCCGGGCTGGAAGCTGCCCGCAAGGAACTGGCCCGCCTCGACGAGTCGTGCCGCAGCTTGCGGGCCAGACTGAACCTTTTACGCGAGATGGAAGCCGGATACCAGGGATATGGGGAGGCCTCACGCCGGGTCCTCCTGGCTAAGAAAGAGAAACGTCCGGCCGGGGCCGGCATCGTCGGCGGTTTGGCCGAATTGATCGAAGTTCTCCCGGGCCGGGAGCGGCAGCTCGAGACGGCCTTGGGGGAGCTTGTCCAGGCCGTCGTGGTCGAATCGACCGCCGACGCGGCTCGGCTGGCCGCCGAGAACGCCGGGCAAGAGGGGCGCCTTCTGGTCATTCCGCTGGATGCGGTCAAGCGGCTCAACGCGGTCTCGGCCCGGCGCGAAGCGGCCAGCGCGGCCTCGGGCGGGGGAATGGCGGGCGACCTCGGGGACTGGATCAGGGCCAGGCCCGGCGGCGAGGATCTGGTGGTCTGGCTGAGTGACCGCTATGTGGTCGCGCCCGATCTCTCATCGGCCTGGGAAATCGTCGGGGTCGATGGGGGACGCGCGGCGGTCACTCAGGCTGGCGAGGTCGTTGCCCCAGACGGCGTGGTCGCGACCGGGGTGGGCCGCCACTCGACCACGGGCAGCCTCTTCGAAAGGCAACGCGAATTGGCCGAACTCAGCCAACGCCTGTCGGTCGAAGAGCGGGCCAGGGATGCCGCTCAGGCCGAGCTGGCCAGGCTAACGGCCCGGCGGGAGGCGGCCGAGACGGAGCTGGCCAAGGCCCAGGAGGCCTGTCATCGTCTCGAGATTCGCCTGGCCACCGGCGACCGCGATTTGGCCCGGGCCGAAGATGAGGCCAGGAAGGCCGCGTACAACCGGCAATTGCTCGGGCTTGAGAAGGAGAAGTTGGAGCGGCAGGCGGCCGAAGCCGCCAGGACGGCGGAGAAGGCCCGTCGCCGGCTGGACGACCTGCGGGCGGAAGAGGCCGGCGTTCGGGAACGCATCGCGGCCCAGGAAAGGTCCCTGGGCGAGGTCGCGGCCGCCGGTGACCGGCTGAGGGCACGGGTGGGGGACGGGCGGGTGGCTGTCGCCACCCGGAGACAGGAGCTGATCGGTTTGGCCGCCGCCACGGCCGAGCGCCAGCGGCGGCGCGAGGAACTCGAAGCCGAACTGAGCACCCTCGAACGCGGACGGGAGGCTCTGATTGCTCAGGTCGCCGAGGTGACGGGGGCCATTGAGGTCGACTCGGCTGAAGGCTCCCGCCTGGCCGCCTGCAAGAAAGCTGAAGAAGAGGAACTGGCCAAGGCCGAGGCGGAGCGCAAGGCTCTCGAGGAGGGACTGGTCGCGGCCGAAAAGGAAAGCCGTGCCCTGCGCCGTCAGTTGGACAATGCCACCGGGCGGCTCCACGGGATTGAGGTCGAACAGGCCCGGCTGGAGGCCGAACTACAGCGCCTCCGCGATCGGCTGTCCAGCCAGTACGGGCTGGATCCGGTGCAGCTGGAGGCCGAGGCCGGTGAGGGCAGGAGGTTGTCCGACCGAGCGGCGGTCGAGGCCGAGGCCGAAGAACTGAAAGCCCGCATCGATGCCCTCGGACTGGTCAACCTGGCGGCCCTCGATGATTTCCGGCGGGCCAGGGAACACCTGGATTTCCTCAAGGGTCAGTTTGCCGACCTCCAGCAGGCCGGGGACCAATTGGTCAAGCTGATCGATGAGATCGACGAGGTCATGAAGAAGCGCTTCCTGGAAAGCTTTATCCAGATCAGGGAGCAGTTCTCCCGGGTTTTCCAGCGCCTCTTCGGTGGTGGCCGGGCCGAATTGGTCCTTCTCGACGAGGGCAATCTCCTGGAGACGGGCATTGATATCCTGGCCCAGCCACCGGGGAAGACCCTGCAGAACCTGTCCCTCCTGTCGGGCGGGGAGAGGGCCCTTACGGCCATCGCCCTGTTGTTCGCCGTCCTGGAGGTCAAGCCGAGTCCGTTTTGTCTGCTCGATGAGATTGACGCGGCTCTCGATGAGAGCAATGTCGAGCGATTCGCCCGTTTTCTGCGG
>Ga0334722_10004755_pt1 | contig 13987 bp, 17 predicted proteins | sample C3_bottom_MG_FD_207210 | JGI IMG/M metagenome (GOLD analysis project Ga0334722, IMG submission 207210) | Sediment microbial communities from Yellowstone Lake, YNP, Wyoming, USA - C3_bottom | ecosystem: Environmental > Aquatic > Freshwater > Lake > Sediment | place: USA: Wyoming | collected...
GCCAGCAGTCCGTATGGCGAATCTTTGCCAAGGGTGACCATCTTGAGGTTGAGGGAGACTGGTCTGGGGAAATCCGGCTCCACCATGAAGAGCCAGAAAACGAATGAACTTGCCTACATGCAACTACCTATGACATAAGGATTTATGGTTTTTGGTCAATTTTCCTTGAATTTTTTCGGCCCTGATTTTTGTGAAGGCCCTGACTTCCTCTACAATATCAATAGGAGGCCAGTTTTACGATTCAAGCCGTTGAGATGCTGATGGCCGCTGATGAGACCCTGGAGAGGGTGGACACGCTGGAACGTGTTGAGGAAGAACGCAGCCAGCAGGTCGTTGCCCAGAAGTCCAAGGACCTGGCCACGGCGCAGAAGCAGCTTGATGAGGAGATGAGAAAACTGGCGGAGGTCTTGTAGCCATGTCCATGCGTGACATGTTTGACAACGTCACGCTGCATCTCTACGAGGTTCTGGAGAAGAACAGAGGCAGGATTCAGAAGACCTACCTCCAGTACACGTCGGAGCCGTTTGGCATCTATCGTGGCAGGCAGCCGGTCATTCCGAAGTTTCCGTGCGTGGAGATCGTAAGAGGATCGGTGGCGACGGCTTGGGGGTCGATCCGGGTATTGGACGAGACGTACAACTACTTCCTGGATTGCTCGATCAAGCATGGCAGCCGCGAGGTCTCGGAGGAGTTCGCCACGACGTTCGGCAGGGCCGTCCAGTTGATCTTGAACGAGTACGGCAATCTGCGCTTCGCCGTTCCTGGGGTCATAAGCGTTACGGCGTTCGACAGCCTGGCACCGAGTTCGGACCCCAGCTTCAGGCGTGCAGGCGCGGAGAGAACATCGAGGGTGACCTGGTCTTGCAAGGTGGCCAATCTGGTGTTCGTGCCTGGATCAGGCCACTTCATTGGCGCAACGAAGTGCGTGTGACATGGGCACCATCGACATGTTCGAGAAGAAGGCGGCGGACGAGGATCAGCCGGAACTGTCCATGATGGGGGAAGACCCGGAGGATGTCAGGCAGGAGGAAGAAGACGCAAGGGATGAGCAGCTTGCCCAGGAGTTGGAAGGGACCATGAAGGACTACTGGGTGCTCCAGCCCGTTCGCATTCGTCTTCCCGCTGGTTTTGAGACCGAGGCCACGTATCTCATCAAGGAGATGATGCACAGGGCGGCGGAGACCGAGGGTGGCCCGAATTTCTTTGATATGCTGCGTGAGATGGTGGATTCATTCAGCAACGGGGACGCCAGGAAGCACAAGATCGTCGACTTGCTCGAATATGCGACGAATCTTAACAGGCAGACCGGATATAGTCTTCAGCCGCCGAGGCTGGAAGAATAAGGAGCTTCTCAATGAGCATCATCGCCAACAGCCTGTTCACCGGAGTCGCTGACCGCGTGGCGAAGCAGGCGGAAATCCAGTCAACCGCGTTCACGCAGTCGCAGGCGCAGGGCACGGGCAAGTTCTACCCGCGCATCCACGACGGTGTGGGCGTGGGTGGAAACTACGACGTGGAAAACGCCATGATCCGCTCCGCCAACAGCCTCGACAATGACACCTTCAGCGGTGTCCCCACGGCCAACTTCTGGGCATCCGCCTACTCCGATTTCATGAGCGCCCTCGAAACCCACACACAGAGCGAGGGCGCGACCGACCTGGACGACTTCCTGAACACCTCCGGCATCAACGTGGACCCGTACTTCGAGCGGGTGTACTTCGTGTGCAAGGGATCGCACCTGGACGCCCGCAACGTCTTCATGGACACCCCGGTCGAACTAGGCGTGGTGGACGTGATCTCGTCCGGCGTGGGCACTTTCACGGAAGAGGCCGTCATCGGCACAGGCACCGGCAAGGTGGATGACACCAACCACGCGGCGGCGCAGTTGCACGCGATTCCACAGGCCACCATTTCCTCCGATCTCGTGCTGGACATGTCCGTCTTTGCGGAGGACGTGGCGGATGGCAGAGTGCTCACCTCCAGGAACGTTACGATTCCGGGCGGCACGGCTGGCGGCACGCTCGTCAGCATCGGCACCAGCGGCGTGGACAAGTTCCTCGAAGTCGACTCCGTCCTGATCGCAGGCGGCACAACGTCGGACCAGGTCAAGATCGTCAGTCAGGTCGAGCGCATCCGCGCTTTGTAAGGGGAAAACCCATGGCGTTCAACGCTGACATGCCTCCGATCCCGCAGCACCAACGGCAAGCGGGGGAGTTCTACCCGGACGAGAACCAGGCGATGCTGGCCAACGCCGTGGAACTGGTGAAGCGCGGCAGCAACGACGACAAGGTCCTGCGCAACATCATGGACACCTGGATGGTCGGGTCCAACACGGCCTTCAAGGTGCTCCAGCAGGCCAAGAAGCACGCAACGGACCAGGAATCCGAGATCAGGACGGCGCAGGAGGCTCCGGCCAAGAACAGGACCAAAGCGGGTCCTGCGGCTCCGGCCAAGCCGTCTACGCCCACGATTACGCCGACCAAGGAGCCGAAGACGGTGCCGGGCAAGCCGGGGCATCCGGCGAAGCCGAGAACTGAACCCATACCGAAGGCGTGGTACTAATGTCATACGAGTCCTTTACCAACCGAAACAACCAGAATTTCTGGCGCAATCTGCCCAGGAACCAGCAGCACCTGTTGAACAAGAACAACGTGCTGCGCAACCATGGCGAGGAACTGGCCAAGCAGGGCTATGACTATCTTGAGAATCGCGGCCAGGAAATAGCCCCGGATGAACGACTGCTGTTCAGCCTCTTTGGTCAAATCCAGGCCAAGGAAGCTCGGCACCGCGAGGTGTTGGAACGGTTGGCCAAGAATCTCGTGGCGCAATCCTTTGGCCTGGAGCCTGAGCTTCTGGAGGGCGAGATCGTTGATGACGTGTCGTTCACGGCGAACGTCAACACGGAAGAGCCTCAAGAGGAAGCCGCTGAGGGTGCGCCCGAAGCAGCCCCCGCTGAGGCTCCTGCGCCCGCCCCCGAACAGGCTCCCGCAGCCGCGCATCTGTCCAAGGAGCAGTTGGATAAGGAGATCAGTAAGCGGTTGTCCATGAACGCGCTGACGCATGGCTCGTCGTTCCATATCATGCAGTCGATGCACCACGCCGTCGCCGACGCCATCAATCAGATCGACCCTGAATTGTTGGGCCTGTACTCCCAGTTTGCCAACGTGGCCACCAGACTTTACTGGTCGACGGACCACCAGATGGTCGCCCAGTTCCTGGAGATGCAGGCTGGGGAACCACCGGAGGAAGGCGAGGAGGCACCTGAAGCAGAGCCTCAACCCCGTGGGAAGAAGCCCAAGAAAGTGCAGTTGCCCATGCCTGCGGGCGGCGCGGTGCAGATCAACCCAGAGACCATGCACGCGGAGGCCAAGGCCAATACGTTCCCCGTGCTGCTGCATGAACTGACCAAGGGGGCCATGGACCTCCTGGCCGAGGAACAGATGGCCACCTTGCCCTCGGCTGAGGACGAGGCTACGGTGCGCCACACGGCGGATGACACTCGCTGGGAGATTCCGCTCACGCAGGCCGGACAGGAGCTTTGGCGCAAGTTTCTGGCGATTGCCCCCGAAGGCACTCCCCTGGCCAACGCCGTCTACGCCCTGGCAAAGGCGAAGCCGGAGATGGTCGATAGGGTGCTCAGGATGGCCATACAGAACCCTGAGCAGGCCAAGCGGCTGCTGGCACAACTCATGCCCAAGAAGGCAGAAGAGGAAGGCTTCCTGCCCCGCAAGGACTGGACGCCCGAACAAGAAGGCGGACTTGAGGAGAGCGCCATGCGCAAAGCCCAGTTCGAGCAGGCCAAGGCCGTCCCGGACCACGAGTTTCCAGGTGAGTGGCTCGTAATGACCGCGTATCCGTCCGGTGGCCGCGAACCCGAAGTGGCCTACTGGGCGGGGCAGCAGACGGGTTGGATCAAGGAAAAGGGACAGGCTATGCGCTTCAAGTCGAGCAAGGAAGCGCAGGAGGAGATCGAGATGATTCTCTTTGGCGAAGAAGGTGCCAAGGCCACGGCCACCAAGCGTACCGCCGCCGAGCCTGAACCCGTTCCCGTTCCAGGCAGCAGCGCCGAGAGTCCGATCAACGTCGAGAAACCTTTGGAGTTGAAGCCCATGAAGAAGAGGCCCAACCCGCCCATTACCGAGGAAGACGTTGAGATCGTCCCCGACGTTCCGGCGAAGATTGAAGCCCTAGCGGCCAGCATCGTGGACAAGACTGAACGGATCAACGCCATCGCGGATCAGACCGAAGCCGCGTTTGCTGAGTATAAAAAGAACGTGGCCGGTATCGAAGAACAGGCCGGTCTGCCGGACTTGTCCAAGAAGCGTATGCAGGACGCCGAGGTTATCGCGTCCATCATGGGCGAGGGTGCGGGCAAGGTCGCCAAGATCACGGCCCGCTATCAGAGCTACCTGATGGCCCTGCATCGCCAGGTCGTCAAGACCAGCAAAGGCATGAGCGAGGGTCAGAAGCTGGTGGAACTGGACAACATCCTCAAGACCGTGCTGAGCGTCGACGACTATGGCACCATCATGTCCTTGTTTGCCGATGCCCAGCAGCACTCCACCAAGTTCTTCGCCACGGCTTCGGAAACCCTGTACCTGTGGAAGGGCAAGCAGGAGAAACGTCGCCGCGAAGGGCAGCGGTCGGACACCGGTGAGGAAGACAGCCTCGTTGAAATGGGCGGACATGCCGCCAGCGCCTACATGGACATCACCCGTGCGTTGTCCATCATGGACAACATGGAGGCGAGACTGGATGAGGCGGCTGGCATGATCGACTCATTGACGGTCACCGCCAAGGGCGTTCGCTCCATCAAAGTCGGTGACACCGTCAAGGTGCTTGTGGCCAAGCTGAACGAGTACGCCATCCCCGCGATCCAGGTTCAGAAGCCCGTCATCCGGGGAAAGGTCGCGTCTCGCTTGGAGAACGGAATGTACGTCGAACTGGCAGACGCAGGAAGGACCTTCGTCAGGTTCGACTCAGTGGAGTGATTCAACCATGGCAGACCTTTACAGGGCCAAGTGTGACTTCCAGTTGATGCGTCGCGTGACGGACAACAGTCCGCTCGTGACCATCTTCAAGGCCGTTCAGGGGCAGTTGGTCACGGTCATCAAACACTCCGCCAAGTGGAGCTACCTGGTGGATGGGGCCAAGACCTTGCTGGTGCCGAACTTCGAGTTCGGGCCGTATTTGGAACCGTTTGAGGAGAAACCCACATGCGTTTCAACAAGCTGACGCTCACGGGCAGTGCAAAGTCCTTGTCGGTACGCGGCATTCTGTTCAGGAATGGAACTCCCACGTATCTGACGGATGCCGAACTTCCGATGGGCCTTGCGGCGTTGAGCAAGCTGCACGTTGCTTCCGAGGTGACCGAGGCCGACAAGCGCCCCGACGCAGCGGCTGCCGTCGCTGGCGCGGTTTCCGGGGTCATGTGGACCGGTAACAGCCTGGTCAAGCTGACCGATTGGGGAACGTTCCATAAGAATGTGGCGCGTCGAGACTTACCCGCCGACGCGGTCGACAGGCTTTTGCAAAAGGGCGGATTCGTAAGGGTGTAGCTGTGCGATTGATTGATCTTAACTGTGCGGTGTGTGGGGATACCTTCCAGGTCGAACCGTATCGTAAAGATACGGCGAAGACCTGCTCACGTATCTGCATGAGCAAATATCAATCTGAGATTCGCCGGGGAAGGAAACATACCAAGGAAGCAATCAAAAGAATGTCTTTGGCCAAGATGGGTCACGGATTTTCTTCTGAAGCGCGTAAGAAGATAAGTGACGGTGTTAGATTATCCATAAGAAAGAACGGTGGGTTATTTGGAAATTCTACACCTTATGGTGGTGGACCTAGATTTATAAAAGGGCATCATGTATCAGAAAAAGTAAAAGATAAAATTCGTAACGCTAGAGCCATACAGATTATTCCTGTAAAAGACACGTCCATAGAACGGATGGTGCAGATTGCTTTGAAAACAATCAATGTTGAATTTGAAAAACATGTGCATATTGAAACAAACGACAAAGAAACAAATAGACATCAGTTTGATATTGTGGTTAGGAAATACAATTTAGTAATTGAAATAGACGGCTGTTATTTTCATGGGTGCTCTGCCTGTATCAATGAACCGGAGATGTGGCAGGTAACCAGGAGAGAAAAAGATGCGCGTCAGACGCGATTTGCCTTGCAGGCTGGTTGGCGTGTTGTTCGATTGGCTGAGCATGATCTGAGAAAAATGTCCCAAGAAAATCTTGTGACACTTTTACAAGATTTTCTATTTACAGAAGTACGAAAAAATATCGTAACTTCTGTTGGAGGTTAGACTTATGCCCGGTTCACTCGGCTGGCGTGGCTATGCTCGTATAGGATCAAGCGGCCCGTGCCTGCCTTACCTCAGCGCGGACTTGCAGGAAGCCATCGCGCTCTTGCAGTCGCCGTCCATTCACGGCGGTGGTGTCGGGTCCATCAATGGCATCTATGCCTCCGAACACAACATCGCCATCGGGCAGGCGACCTACAGTGGCACCGTCCGTGGCGAAATCTTCGGCGGCACGGGGCAGTATGCCACCGCGTTCAAGGAGATCGTCAAGCGGGCCATGGGCGCGACCACCGCTGACAACTCCATGCGTGACGCAGGGTTCGACAAGACCACCCAGCTTGTCCTCAGCCCTGGCGGCGGTGGTGAGTTCCGCTTCCCCGACAGCACCCTGTCGGTGGGCAAGGCCGTCGTCCAGACGTTCACGCTGAACGGCAACATGGGCGGCGTGTCGTCGTTCGACGCGGCCATCATGTCCTCCGGCGCGGACTTCGCGGAATCTGGAGCGCCCAACGCGCCCACCATCGCCAACTTCTCGTTCGAGACGGGCGGGCTGGCCGACGATAGCAACCCGCTGCCCTACTGGGCCACCCAGTTCAACGTGACGGGCACGGGCGAGGACGATCTGGCGGATCGCATTACGGCCTGGTCGCTCAACATCAACAACAACTCGGTCCCGATCTTCACGTTCAACGGAACCAACTTCGCCGTGGACGTGCTCCAGGGCCGCATGGAAGTCACCGGTTCGTTCAGCTACTACATGCCCACGGGCAAGTTCAAGCGGAACCTGGTGCACGGCGGCAGGCTCACGATCAGCCTGGGCACGTACCAGATCACCAGCCCGTTCGTGGCGTTCGGCCCGTACCCGGTGCCCGCGCCTGGTCCGAACGAGCCGACCGTGCGTAACGTCACGTTCCGGTGCCTGGCGAGCGCATCCGAGGCGAGCATCCATATCGGGTAAGCGGGAGTCGCCATGCGGAAGGGACAGCAACAAGTGCCGGTGCCTGGTTTGGGTCAAGAATCAGCGCAGGAGTTCGCGTATCAGATCGGCACCGAGGTCACCATTGATGCAGACGTGCACCCGATGACCGGAATCATAACGGACGTTCGACAGGATGATGCGGGACAGAAGATCATTTTCGTTTTGCCGTGGGGTGGAAAAGCAATGCCATACCTGGCCAAGGACCTGACGCCGGTCGCCGGAAGAACAGCCGGGACCATCGACAAGTTCTTGCGAGAAAAACGAGGAGTATAACCGTGAGCAGAGGTTGGTCCACAAAAGGTATGTTCCTCATCGACCAGAAGCGGGCGGTGAAGGTTGCCACCAAGAAGAAGGCCCAGGTCCAGATTGGACCGGAGGTCTTCCCACCCCCGTCCGAGGACGAGGTGCAGGACCTGGTGGATAAGCTCGAAGGTGCCACCAACGATATTGACATTGTGGCTGGCTATGACGCGACGCTCAATGCAAGGTTCGGCAAAGAGTTCGTCGAGTACCTCAACAAGCTGTCGGATGGGATGCACTACCTGCTGCTCCAGGGTCGTCGTCCTGGTCCCCCGCCTGGCTTCGAGGCTGGCCAGCCCCCCGTGGAGTTCGGCGGTGAGCTACCCCCTGGCATCGAGGAACCCCCGGAGATTGGCGGACCTGGCGGCTTGGGTGAAGAAGAAGTCCCTGCTCTGCCTGGCGGTGAAGCCCCACTGCCTGAGCTTGGCGGGGGCGGCGTAGGCGAGATGGGAGAAGGACTCCCGCCCATGCGCCCAGCCGCACAGCGGCGTTCTGCGGCGTTAATCACGGCCAACCTGGATGAGGCCGTCACGGACTTCGAGCGGCTGGTGGGCGATGGCTACGACGCGCTGATGCGCCACATGGAGCGTGTGGGAGCCAGCCCTGATGTGGTGGCGAGGCTGACCGAGGCGGCGGACAAGGCCCGCGAAGCGGTCGCGTCCGTCAAGCGCACCTTCAAGGAGTTCAAGGGGGAATAACCCCGGTGTTTCCATCTTCAGGCCCATCTTTAGGAGGAACCAATCATGGGCAGTCCGTATGTCGTCCGCGACACCCTAGTACCTGTTTCCATCTTCATCGACATGGCCGACCCAGAGGCTCCCCGCGTTCTCGCCAAAGCAGAGGAAGCCAAGCTGGAACAGGCCAACCTTCCGGCCAACATCAAGAAAGAAACCAGCCACTGGCGCAGGCCAAACTGGTGCCTGGCTACGCTCATCAACTCGAACTCCTACGTTGAGACCCCCAAGGGTGGACAACGGTTCGACATGACGAAGTTCACCTCGGCGCGTATCCGCTGCCTCATGGTGGACTGGTCCCTGAAGGAAGCCGACCCGACCTTGGCGCTGGAGAAGGTATCACCTGGAGAGGTGCCCTCCATTCAGCTTCTCAGCGACAAGACCATGGCCATGATCGGCTCAATCCAGGACGAGATCATGAACGGCTTCTACCGCAAGGCCATGGCGGCGCTCTACCCATCGGCTGAGGACGAGGAGGAAGAAGGAGAGAAGGCCAAGGAGGCGGCACCAAAAAACTGACCTTTGACCTGGGGTGCTGGGCGGTGCCCAAACGGGTGCCGCTCAGACTCTCCTTGATGGAGAAAGCGGAAATTTGGTTCAAGACCAAGAACCAGAACGTTCCGCCCCATCCCAGGATTTCTGAATTTCAGAAGCTGTGCTTCTTCTGGGAGGACCTGGGCTTGAACATATTCGATCTGAACCAGATCGAGGTGCTCATGCCCGGATGGACCATGGACATGATCGAGATAGGACTGGCCAAAAGACGCACGATGAATGAGGCGGCATCCCAGGAAGCGACCGCGCCAATGGCAAACCAGATGATGGGTGGGCACCAGGTTATCAGGCGCACGTTGCTGAAGGACGGATAGTATGCCGGAAAATGCGACCAACGCCATAAACGCCTTCTCGTCCAGCGCAACATCGGCTACGGCAGCCGTTACCGCACTGACAGGCGCAACCAGCGGACTCTCGTCCGTGATGGACAAGTTCATAAATCTGCCAGGCTCCGCCAATATAATGAAGTTCGGCGATGCGTCTGCTGAACTTGCCAGGACCATGGGCCTGGCGACGGCTGCTGTCCGCGATCTGAACCGCGAAGCCGAGCGCATGGCCGAGCAGACCAAGCGTTATTCCACCAGAGAACTCCAGGACATGATCTTCGGGATGCAGCGGGCGCGGTCGGAGATTGCGTCTTCAACCGCTGAATCCATCAAGCTGGCTGATGCACTTAGCCAGCGTCTGGGCAAGGGCGCAGGTGAGGCCGCAGCTACCATCACCAGAATGCGCGATGCCATGCCGGAACTGGACGTTGCCATTGAAAATGGCGTCATTGGCATGAGGGAATATCACGAGGCTTACGTCAAATTTGGCCGCGAAGGCGCGGCGGCTTTGATGCACGCACGCGAGGGTATGCGTGGATTGAGTGAAGATTCAACGGACTCGCTGCGCAAGTATTCCATAAACGCCCAGGAGACAAACAAGAAGGTTGAAGACTCGTTCTTGAAACTAGGAAAAGCCACGAAGACCGTATTTCCAGGCTTTTCACCGGAGGCTGGCAGCACTTTGAAAATGATCGCAGAGATGGCCGCGCAATATGGAGTGCTGTACTTTGCAATTTCAAAAGTCGGCGGCGCGTTTAAGACGACAGCCGTTGGCTCAGCCCTTGGCAAAGCAGGCGCGTCTATCCGTGGCTTCTTTGGCGGAAAGAAGCCAGCATCTGTTGCCAACAAAATTCCGGGAGTGGGTGGCCTGGGAGGATTGGGTTTACCAGGTGCGGGCGTTCCAGTGGATGTTCGGATTGTAGCGGACATGACGGGTGGCCGTGGTATGGGCGGTATGGGTGGGGGCGGGGATGGCGCTGGTGCCGGTGGCCGGGGGCTACGCAGAACGGCGGAACAGGCACGCGCAGATTCCATGACGGCAGCCATTGAGCGGGCGAATGCTGGATCACGCAACCGCATTATCAGCGGGCGTTCCATGCAAAATGCGCTTGCGCGTTTGGAAGATCAGCGTTTGGGCTGGACTGGTCGTTTGGGGCGGGGCATACGTAGAGCGCCCGGTGCGATTTGGGGCGGCATACGTGGAGCGCCCGGTGCCTTGCGCCGTGGCGCGAACAGATTCCGTCCAGGTGCTGGCACCGGAATGGCGATGATGGCCGGTGGCATGATCCTGGAGAATATGCAGTTTGAGGACCCAAACAGCGGAATGGCAAAAACAGCCAAGGCCGCATCGCCGATTCTGGAATATGGTGGTGCGGGTGCAATGACAGGCAACCCATACTTGGCTCTTGCCGGTGTTATTGCTGGTTCTGGAAAAAGTATATATGAGTCCATTATAAACAGAGGTGGAGGCCCCGCTGACTTGGCAAAAGCCGCAGAGAATGCGAGAGTGACGCCCAAACAGGCGATGCTGTCGGCGGAAGGCCAACTCAGGATGGATTTGCGCACCATGGCCGGGGAAAAACTTGGTCAGCCTACCTTGGATGCGCGAGATGCGGCTGGGAGACCGCTGCCTGGTGCGATGGGCAGCAGAAAGACCGATGAATACCTTGAAAAGTTGATGAAGAGCACCGAAGCGGCCATGAAGCGGGCCGAGGACCCATCCTTGGCTGGCACTGACAAGATTCGTGCCGAACATTACGCTAACATGATGGCCATGGAATTGGAAAAGACACGCGGTGCCCGTGAACGAAGAATAGAAGCGGCTTACCTTCCTGCGGAGGCAAAGGCAGGGTTTGCTGAACAGCGTCTGCAAGTAACCATGGGCCGTGGCGGTCTTCCAACGGAGAAGGAAGTTAAAGCGACCGCCGCAGCCTACAATGAACAACTGGCATCCGCCGAAAAATTGGCAGAAGAGAGAAAGAAGACCTATGACATGGAATTGAAGACGGCGGAAGGCCCATCGGCTACGACTATCAGTCGGTACAAGGAATCGCTCGCTTTGGTTGAGAGCATCAAGATGAAGACAATCGCCCTGCATGACGTGGAGATCAAGCGGGCCATGCAGTCTGCCAGCATCATCGAAAGCCAGAACAAGCTGTATATGCAGCAGTTCGGCTATCTCACGGGAAATATCGGCGTCGAAGGACAGATTGCGCAAAAGCGAAAGGACGCCGAGAACATCGAGGCCAGGCTCGCCGTGCGTGACAAAGAGAAAGCGAAGATGATGGATGAGATAGCAACCTTGTCGGATGAACAGAAGCAGACGAGGATCAATGAATTTGACGCGGCAACAAAAGTCATGCAGGGCGACAAAGAGAAGCTCAAGACGCAGGCCGAGTTCAATGAGAGATATGACAAGACGCTCGTCTTGCAGGAGCACAGACTAGCCTTGTCGAAAGAAGACGCTGAGCTTGCGCACCTGATGAAGCAGCCCATGGTGGAGGCTGCGGTGAAGCAGAAGGAGATTGGGATATATCTGGAGAAGGCCAGAGTCGAGCGTGAACGCATGGCGGAGATCGCCAAGGTGAGCGGCATAGACTCGGAAGAATTCCGTGATGCACAGCGCCGTGCCAAGCGGGCAGTTACTGAAGCCGCCAAGGCCGCTGACTACGTGCGCCGCACCTTCGCCGAGGAGTTCACGTCGATGGCCATGGGGATGCCCAGTGGCTCCTACCTCATGGGTGCAGGCCCGTCCGGCTATGCCCAGTTTGGCCCCGCTGCTTTGACCAGCGCAGAGGGTGGAGTAAAGTACAGCAAGGCGGCTGGCTTCCAGACGCGGGAGCAGCAGATCGAGGGAATGTTCGGTGAGATGGGCGGTGGCCGCGCTGGGTTCGAGAGGTTCATAGGCAATCTCAACAACGCCGTGGACGGGCAGTTGGAAGCGAGCGATGCGCTGAAAGGCGCTGCCAAATCGCTGTCCGACGCGGCTGCGAGGAATGGTGCTGAGTTGGCTCGGTAGATTTTGTAAGTTCTTTTGAGAGGAGGGTTTGCAATGAGGAACGTTCCTCTGTTCGTGGCGGCTGTGTTTGTAAGTGCTTGGGCATCAATCAGTTACGCTGGCGAGGCCGCAAAGGGTGATCCTGCGGTGGCTCCGAAGGCTCCCGCCGTGGCACCTGCGGAGGCTCCCAAGGCCCCCGAAGTGGCTCCTGTGGCGGCTGTGAAGGCCCCTGAAGTAGCCCCAGCGTCGGGATCGGCTGCTCCTGCCAAGGACGCTGTGAAAGCTGTGGTAGCAGTCCCTGCGGCGGCACCGGCTGTGTCCTGGCGCACGGTCATCAGTCAGTTCCTGGTTGAACTGGTTCTACCCATCCTGGGCACCCTGGCTACGGCAGTGCTGATCCCGTATCTGCTCAAACGGATCAAGCTGGCCCACAGCGCCGAAGTTGAGGCTTTGCTGACTACTTTGGTCAAGAAGGCCATCAACCATGCGGAGAGTCTGGAAACGGCAAGTGGGGCCGCACTCGAAAAAGGCGAAAAGTCTGTGGTCGTGGACAAGAAAGCCGCTGCCGTGTCATTCGTGCTGGATAGGGCCAAGGAACTTGGTGTGACCAAGTTGGCCGAGGACTACGTCGGCAAGTTGATCGAAGGCCAGTTGGCCCGTGACGCGGCCAACGCTGCATAAAGGGGGCTGGGGTGGCCGGAAGGACCGCCCGCCCAACACCCTATGAGCAAAGTCTGTGACACGCACGATCTGTTGAAGCCGGAGGTCCGGGCGCTGGCCGACGAGTACATGCGGCTGGCGGCAGACGAGACGAGGGACTGGCGGGCCAACAACCACGTCTTCAGGGCGTGGGAGTACACCTACGTGTACCAGGCGCTCCGCCTCAAAGGGCAGGAGCGCATCTGTGATGTCGGCTCGGAGAATTCCATCTTCCCGATCTGGTTGAAGAAGCGGCACCCTGACCTTCAGATCATGTGCATCGACCCGTGTCTGGACGGGCGGCTGGAACACAGAGCACAGGTGCATCAGGTAGCCCTGGACATCCGCAAGGACTTCTTTGGGCCGCATCTGGGGACGTTCGACAGGATCACCTGTATCAGCGTCCTGGAGCACGTGCCGAGCGATTTGGACCTGGCCCTGGTCAAGCTGATGGCCCAGCAGTTGAACCCAGGCGGGGTCCTGGCAATCACGGTCGACTACGGGGACAAGGACATCTACTGGCCCCAGGCCCCGCACGGCTGGCGCAGGTATGGGCTGGAGCAGGTATGGGGGCGCATCATCGCTCAGTCTGGGTTGAAGCTAAGGGATGGAGGAGAGGGCACGGGCTTCGCCTACAGGCCGATCTGGAATGAGGTGCCGGGGATTGATCCGCTGTTCGCGGACTATACAACCATAGCACTGGTGCTGGACAAATGACGCAGATTTTGTTCGACGATAAGACCATTATGACGTTCATAACGCCGGATAAAATTCTGCACAGATTTTATCCTAGTATCATTAAGACCATCGTACCGAAGTACAGGGTCTATCACAAGAAGCCCGCTTCTGCCGAGTTCTTGGTTGGAGAAACATCCCCCATTCTGCCATATTCGCATGTGCTGTGTTATGAGCCATGCTATACGAAGGAACATGAAATCACCGTTATGGGGGGCGTTACCAGGTTCATGTACTCGCTGACCGATAAGGCTCTGAGTTATGTCAAGTATACGAAGTTCATCAACATGGCCGTGGACGAGGACACATGGGATGTACTCCTGCATTACTGGGTTGACATGGAGG
>Ga0334722_10004756_pt1 | contig 13987 bp, 13 predicted proteins | sample C3_bottom_MG_FD_207210 | JGI IMG/M metagenome (GOLD analysis project Ga0334722, IMG submission 207210) | Sediment microbial communities from Yellowstone Lake, YNP, Wyoming, USA - C3_bottom | ecosystem: Environmental > Aquatic > Freshwater > Lake > Sediment | place: USA: Wyoming | collected...
CTCGCTGATCATCCTGCACAAGGCCGAAATCATCCGCCAGGAGCTGGTCATCAATGTCCAGACAGTACAGGCCAATCTCTACACCACCGGCACCATCTTCGGCAAAGAACTGGACACCATCGTCGATAACGTGCTCTCTCTCCAGACCACCGTGACCAGTTGCCGCGGCTGCCATCACGAACCGAACATCGAGCAGGATCTCCGGGAACTGCAAGAGCTGACCGAAGATTACCAGGAGGCGTTGAGTTATTTTATCACCTCCAGCGCCGACCGTGAGCGAATCGCCCGACTCCAGACCACCGCCGCCGATATCGGCGATGAAATCATCACCAAATCGCAGGCCATGGCCAGGATCGCCAATGAATCCCTGCGCCGGAAAACCGCCTTGGCCAACGCCAAGGTCGACAAATCCAAAAACATTCTGGTTGTGACCATCCTTCTGGCCTTGTTCGCCGCCGTGGGCATCGCCATCTATCTAACCCGCAGCATCACCAAACCGGTCGCAGAACTGCTGAACGCCACCCGGAGAATCCGCGGCGGCAACCTGGGATATCAGTCTCCCTACCGCGGTCGCGACGAGTTCAAGGAACTCATCGAATCCTTCAATGATATGAGCGCCTCGCTGAAGGAGACCAACGAGAACATCCTCCGCCACATGGCCCGCAATCACACCATCCTGCAAAGCTCCATCGACGGTTTTCTGATCTTTGCCGAAGATGGCCGGATCATCGACGCCAACCCGGCCCTCTGCGCCATGACCGGTTTCAGCCGGGAAGAATTGCTGACGATGAAATTCACTGACATCGAGGTGCTCAGTCCCCGGAATACCAGCGGCGACCTGCTCAGGCAGATCCGGGCCAGCAGTTCCCTGATTTTTCCGGTGGAGCAGAAAACCAAAACCGGAACCATGCTGACGGTGGAGATCAGCGCTACCTTTACCGAGATTGAGGGGCACGGCAATTTCTTCTGCTTTGTCCGCGACATTACTGCTCGCCGAAAAACCGAAGAAGAGCTGCAAAAGATCCAGAAGCTGGAATCCCTGGGAATCCTAGCCGGGGGCATCGCCCATGACTTTAACAACCTGCTGACCGGCATCCTGGGCAACATCGATCTGGCCCTGCGACGCCTGGGATCCGACGAGAAGGTACAAGGCTGGCTGAATAACGCCATCAAGGCCTCTCGCCGCGCCCAGGAGCTGACCCAGCAACTGCTGACCTTCGCCAAGGGCGGCGCCCCGGTAAAAGCGCCGGTCCAGGTCGCGGATCTGGTGGAGGAATCGATCCGCTTCATCCTCAGCGGCTCCACGGTCAAATACGAAGCCGATATTCCCGACGACATCTGGCTGGTGGAAGCCGACAAGGGCCAGATCAGCCAGGTGGTCCAGAATATCACCCTCAACGCCTGTCAGGCCATGTCAGAAGGCGGCACCATTAAAATCCGCTTGGCAAACATAACCATCGCCGAGGGCGAAATTGTGCCCCTGCCCAGCGGCAGATACGTCAAACTCTCCTTCACCGACGAGGGTCCGGGCATCGAAGTCAAACATCTCTCCCGGATCTTCGACCCCTATTTCACCACCAAGCCCAGCGGCACCGGCCTTGGGCTGACCATCTGCTATTCGATTATCACCAAGCACCACGGCCTCTTGAAGACCGAATCGACCTTGGGGATCGGCACCACCTTCACCATCTACCTGCCCGCCATCCAGTCCAGCGAGCAGGTGATCTGCGACATCGGCCTCGATGCCGCCCCCAGGGGCAGCGGCCGGGTTCTGGTCATGGATGACGAGGAGCATATCCGGGAAATCGCAGTCGAGATTTTACGACACCTGGGCTATGAGGCTGATCAGGCCCGGGAAGGCAGGGAGGCCCTGGAAAAATACCGCCTGGCCGCTGCGGCCGACCGCCCCTACGCTGCGGTAATCATGGACCTGACCATCCCCGGCGGCATGGGAGGCAAAGAGACCGTGGCCCAACTCCTGGCCCTGGACCCCAAGGCCAAGGCCATTGTCTCCAGCGGTTATTCATACGACCAGATCATGGCCAATCCCGGCGCATACGGCTTCGCCGGGGTGGTGAGCAAACCCTACGACATGTCGCAGATGGGCAAAACCTTGCACCGGGTGATCAATTCCTAATGGGATCATGCGGGGGGGATGAAGGGATGAAAGGGTCGGACCAAGACATCAGTAATGATAACGGGCCTGGAGAAAGTCGATCCGCTCGTCGCGAACCAGATAGACAAGGCGGTGTTCCTGGGTCAACCGGCGGGACCAGGTTCCGGGTGATAGATACTTGAGCGGCTCCGGCTTGCCGATTCCTTTGAATGGGTCGCGCATAATGGCCTCGACCAGCTCGAAGGCCCGTAAGGCGACTTTGCGATCCGTCTTGACCCAATAGCTGAGGTCTTCCCGGAACTCTGGCTGGAAAACCGCCTCCCGCCGTTTACCCGGCAAGATCCACCTCATCGCGAAGCGATTCGATAGACGCCGATTCCCCCTCGCCCTTCAGGGCGCGTTCGAGGGCGGCAAGCAACCGCTCGGCATTCCTAGGGGAACGAAGCAGATGGACGCTTTCCACCAGGCTTTCCAACTCGTCGGCGGCGATCAGCGCGACATTGCCGCCTTTCCGCCGCTGTATGAGCACGATTTCACGGTTTTTCGAAACTTCGTCGCACAGCCCGGCCAAATTGGCTCTGGCCTGAGTATAGGTTGTCTGCAACATCTGGCACCTCCTGAAATATGTACAGACATACCGTACATGTTCTGGGTTGGTTTGTCAATCCATGAGTCTGTTCTGATCTCAAGATAAAGAGCCCAGGAGCATCGGAATGACTGTTTGTAGGCCGTTCGGCTGAGAAAGGCAGTTGGCAATCAGCGAATCCCGTCGCTGTCGAGATAGGCGTAGGCGCTGTGTTTGTGGATCGACTCAAAGCTCTCCACCCCGGCTGAAAACCAGGCAATATCTGGATGGGCCAGGGCCTGTTCGGCCACCCGCCGCACCACATCTTCCACGAACATCGGGTTTTCGTAGGCCTTTTCGGTGACGTATTTTTCGTCCGGCCGTTTCAGTAGGGCGAAGACCTCGCTGGAGGCGGTCTGTTCCACCAGGGTGATCAGATCCTCAACCCAGATGAAGCGGTGGTAGCGGACGTTTAGGTTGACTTCGGCGCGCTGGTTGTGGGCGCCGAAGGCGCTGATCTCTTTGGAGCAGGGACAGAGCGTGGTGACCGGCACCCAGACCGAGAGGATCAGGTCGTTGTCGGCACCAATCCCACCGGTGAAGCGGCAGCGGTATTCCATGAGGCTCTTGGTGTCGGTGACCGGCGCCCTTTTCTCGATAAAGTAGGGGAAGGTCATCTCCAGATGGGCCGAGGCGGCCTGCAATTCTTCCTTGACCTCGCGGATGAGGTCGGGGAAGATGGTGACGCTCAAGTCTTCCTGGTATTTGTTGAGGATCTTGATGAAGGCCGAGACGCAGGTTTCCCGCTGGGCGCTGGGCATATTCACCCTAAGAGCGAGGGTGGCCACGGTGTTCTGGCGACCGCCGATTTTCTGGCGGATCTTGACCGGGTAGCGAATATCCTCGATGCCGACGCTTTTGAGTTTCATGGCGGCAATTTAACTGGTTTGCCTGCCACTGTCCAGAGGGCAGCGTGTTGAATAGTCCTAGTATGGGGCCGTTGGTTGTTTGCCCAAGGTGGAATTGCGCCGGTAAATATGTTACGCTGTGGGTCTTTGCCCGGGAGCTGGCATGCAGAACGACCCTTCCGGGGATGACCGGGTTCGCATCGACAAGTGGCTGTGGGCCGCCAGGTTTTTCAAGACCAGACCGCTGGCCGCCCAGGCTGTGAACGGCGGGCGGGTGCATGTCAATGGCGAGCGGGTCAAAGCATCCCGAGCGCTTAATGTCGGCGATAAGCTGGAGATCACTAGAGAAGAGGAACGCTTTGCGGTGGAGGTCCTGGTCTTGGCCGAGCGGCGTGGCCCGGCCAGCGTGGCCCGGGAGCTGTATCGGGAAGGCGCGGAGAGTGTCCTGGCCCGTGAGAAGCAGCGCGAGGAGCAGCGGTTGCGAGCTCATGAGCCCGGGGCGCTGCCCGCTAAACGCCCCGGAAAGCGTGATCGGCGCTTGATCAAGCGCTTTATCCGGGGTGATGATGATGGGTAAGGGGTGCGTTTGTTTCAGCAGGTCGGGTTAGCGCAGCGTAACCCGACGTTTCTGGCCCCTGCGTTTGGCAAATGTCGGGTTACGCGATAAAGCTGCTAACCCGACCAGGTTTTTCAAAATATTATCCATGTAACTACTTTTAATAAACATAAGGAGCAAACGATGCGCAAAATTGAACGGGCGTTGATCAGTCTCACCGATAAATCCGGGATCGAGGATTTTGCCCGGCAGTTGGAAAAACTGGGGGTGGAGATCCTTTCCACCGGCGGCACCGCCAAGAAGATGCGGGAGAGCGGGATCAAGGTGATGGATGTCTCGGAGTTCACCGGTTTTCCCGAGATGCTGGACGGCCGGGTCAAGACCCTGCATCCCAAGGTCCACGGCGGCATCCTGGCCCAGAAGACCAACCCCGACCACCTGGCCCAGATGGCCGCCCATGGCTTACAGCCCATCGACCTGATTGCTGTCAACCTCTACGCCTTCGACAAGACCATCGCCAAGGCGGGCTGCACCCTGGCCGATGCCATCGAGAACATTGATATCGGCGGCCCCACCATGCTGCGGGCGGCGGCCAAGAATTACCGGGATGTCACGGTGCTGGTCGATCCCGCCGATTACCCCCAGGTCATCAAAGAAATGCAGGCCACCGGCAACACCACTTTGCAGACCCGCTTTCGCTTGGCCCGCAAGGTTTTTGCCCTGACCAGCGCTTACGATACCGCCATCTCCGCCTGGCTGGAGCAGATCGACGCCGACAGCCACCCCGAACTGAGCTAGGTGACCAGCATGAAGATGGCGGTGCTCCTCTCCGGCAGTGGCCGGACCTTGGATAACTTTCACGAGCGGATCAGCGCTGGCACCATGGGCGGGGAAATCGCTGTGGTGGTGGCCAATGTCGCCGGGGTCAAGGGATTGGCCAAGGCGGAAAACTATGGTTATCCTGCCTTCCATGCCCCGGATAGCGCGTCCACCAACCGCATTCTCGCCAATTACGAGATCGATCTGGTCTTGCTGGCCGGTTACCTCAAACTCTATCAGGCGCCACCCCAACTGGCCCGGCGGGTGCTCAATATCCATCCCTCGCTGATCCCCGCCTTCTGCGGCCCCGGATTCTACGGGATGAAGGTGCACCGGGCCGTCAAGGCGCGGAGGGTGCGGGTCAGCGGCTGTACGGTCCATTTCGCCAACGCGGTGTATGACGAGGGGCCCATTGTCGTGCAGCGGTGTGTGCCGGTGGAGCTTGAGGATACCCCGGAGGACATTGCCGCCCGGGTCTTTGCCGCCGAGTGCGAGGCCTATCCCGAGGCGATCAACCTGGTAATTGAACGGGGCGTGGATTATTTTTGGAAATGAATCTCAGCCCATGGGGTTGAGGGCGTAGCGAATACTTACTGTCTCACTTTGGAGGGTTAAAACCCCACCTTTAGGTGGCAGCTTTTGCAGAGAACGGTTGAGTTTACTTTTCCCCCTCATTCCGGGCGTTATTTTAAAGTGTGTGATAAATGCAGGGCATAACCAAAATAGCTGGAGGTCGCAACGTGGGCGGTAAAAAAAGAATGATCATGACCCCGGAGGACATCGACCGGACCATCTCCCGGATGGCCATCCAGATTGTCGAAGAGAATCGCAACCTCGACAACCTGGTGATCGTCGGCATCCATACCGGCGGGGTATTTCTGGCCAAACGGATTCGCGAACTGATTCAGGATCGGGAGAAGGTCAAGCTGCCCATGGGGGGGCTGGACATCACCCTCTATCGAGACGACTGGAGCCTGGCGACCCAGAGCCCGGTGGTCAAGAAGACCGACCTTAACTTCCCGGTGGAATGCTGCACCATGATCCTGGTAGACGATGTGCTTTTCACCGGTCGGACCATCCGGGCCGCCCTGGATGCGATCATGGATTTCGGTCGGCCCCGTTCCATCCAGCTAGCGGTGCTGATTGATCGCGGTGGCCGGGAACTGCCCATCCAGCCGGATTTTGTCGGGATGAACGTCAAGGTGGGCAGCAATGAACGCATCGATGTCCTCCTGAAGGAGAAGGAGGGGGTTGATGAGGTGGTCATGGGTCCTGCTTGAAGGAGAAAGAAGCAGTTATTTTTTTCGAGGATTTTACCATGACGGAAGGTGAGGACATCTGTCCAGATCTGCGGTTTATCTGCCGACGGGTCCGGCAAAAAAATGATGACTATCTCTCCTATCAGTTCACCCGGGAACAGAATGACATCCTGAAGACCTTTTTCGACCTGGCCCAGGAGTACGATAGCCTTCCGGATTTTTACCGCATCTGTGTCACGGTGCCTTGGGGCTTTCTGGGCTTGGCGGCCAGCCTTTACCTGCAAAACGGTGTGGGTGGCGGCCTGGAACTGGTTTGCGACACCGAGAACGGGGTATATGGCGAGCCCTTGCCGGCCGCCGCCACCCTGGTGCTTTCTACTGTGCCGTACGAGCATGAGGGGTGGTTTGTGGTGCCGATCTGCCGGAATCAGTATGGCGCCCAGAATGCCCCGGCCATGGCCCTTAAAGGCCGCTGCATGGGGTTGCTTGCCATCTCCCCGGCTGACGACTTGACCGACCAGAGCCGCTTCTTTCTCGGCAAATACACCAACCGGATTGCCTACAGCCTCCACAATCGCCGCCTGATTCAGCAGAATATCCGGCACCTGGAGTTCATCAATAACCTGGTGATGGACATCGAGCATAATGTCATCATCCCTAACATGTATTTCCGGCATCTCTTCAATCAGTTACGCAAGTCGCTGGGCAGACTGAACGAGTTACGCCAGGACCTGGAGGCCCCGGAGACGTTGGCCAATCCAACACACCTTCGCGACCGGCTGCTGACCATTCAAAGTGAGTTGGATAGTAACCATCGCCAGCTACTCGATCACCACGCTACCACCTCGCTCTTTCTGGAAAGCCTCTTCCGGCGCGACCATTTCCGGGAAGGCCATCTGGTGTTACGGGCCAAGCCCTGCAAGGTGGAAAACCAGATTATCAAGCCCCAGCTAGATACCTATCTGAACCGGCTCGACCTATATGGCATCAAGGTCGAGTATCCACCGGACATGGGCGACGAGATTCCCCTGCTGGTCGATATCGGCCTGTTGGCCCAGGTGTACTCCAACCTCTTTTCCAACGCGGTCAAGTACACCGAAGAGGTGCAGGGGGAAAACGGGGTTACCCGCAAGGCCGTGGCCTATGGCCGGGAAGTACTCAAGGATTATTTCGGCGCCGGTAAGGATGGAATTAAGTTTAACGTCTTCAGTACCGGTCGCCATCTGGGGGCGGAAGAGTTGGACAGGATCTTCGAAGATGGCTACCGGGGCGTCAACTCCGGTCGTTCACCCGGCACCGGCCACGGGCTTTCCTTTATCAAGCAGGTGGTGGAAATTCACGGGGGCCGGGTGGGGTGCGAACTGGTGCCGGGCGGGAATAATTTTTATTTTGTGTTGCCCTCATACGTGGGCGCGGAATCCCGCTAGGATTGCGCCGGTTGTTTCACCAACTTTAATAGCCGTCAGAGAACCTGAGGTTGGAAGAAGGGCAGCAACAGAAGAGGAGTAATCGACTTTGCGCAGTTGTGATGATCTTATGAGGGTGAGGATGAGGGTTCTGATTTCAGCGGCATTTCTCGGTGTTTTATTGGCAGTTTTAGTACCAGTAGCAAATGCTGGGGCAGCAAAAGGCAGCGCGATCAATACGGTTGGCACAGAGGCGAATGAGAAGGCGGAAATCTTTGCGCAGGTCGGGCATACCAACTCTGTCTTCCGCGTTGCTTTTTCCCCAGATGGTCGCACCATCATCTCGAGCGGTATGGATAAAACCATAAAATTCTGGGATGCAGCCAGCGGTTTGGAGCTGCGCACCATCTTGAGTGGGCACAGTAACAGTGTCAGGGGCTTAGCATTTTCCCCAGACGGCCAAACAATCGTCTCGGTCAGTTCTGATAAAACCATAAAGCTCTGGGATGCAACCAGCGGCCAAGAATTGCGCACCCTGGTTGGACATACCAATGGTGTTTTTGCCGTTGCCTTTTCGCCAGACAGTCGCACCATCATCACCGGCAGTGCTGACAATACCCTCAAACTCTGGGATGTCGCCAGTGGCAGGGAACTGCAAACCCTGCGTGGGCACAGCAATATAATCAAATCAGTAGCTTTTTCTGGCGATGGTCGCACCATTGTCTCGGGCAGTTGGGATAATACCTTAAAACTCTGGGATGTCGCCAGCGGCCGGGAATTGCGCACCCTGAAAGGGCATGAAGGAAAGGTTATGGCTGTGGCCTTTTCCCCAGACAGCCGCACCATCGCCTCGGTCAGTACTGATAAAACCATCAAACTTTGGGATGCGGCCAGTGGCCAGGAACTGCGTACCCTGAAAGGGCATGAGCAAGATGTCATTACGGTAGCCTTTTCCCCCGATGGCCGCACCCTCGCTTCGGGTAGCTCGGACAAAACCCTCAAACTCTGGGCTATTACAAACGACCGGGAACCACGCACCCTGAGAGGACATGTCGGAGAGGTTATGGGCGTAGCCTTTTCGCCAAATGGCAACACACTCGTCTCCTGCGGTGCGGGTAGAGATCTGAAACTCTGGGATGTCGTTAGCGGCCGAGAACTGCGCACCATGCGTGGGAACACCGGATCTGTCAATGCCGTAGCCTTCTCTCCCGACGGTGGCACCATCGTCACAGGGGGGAGCAACATATACACTGGCGGTACCATCGTCTCAGGGGGAGCCGACAGCTACACTGAGGATAACAGCCTAAAACTCTGGGATGCCGCCAGCGGCAGAAAACTACGCACACTGAAAGGGCATGAAGGAGAGGTTCTGGCCGTAGCCTTTTCACCAGACGGCCGCACCATCGTCTCCGGTGACAGAGCCAAGACCCTCAAAATCTGGGATGTCGCCAGTGGCCAGGAGCTGCGCACCCTCAAAGGGCACGACAAAGAGGTCTATGCGGTGACCTTTTCACCCGACAGCCGCACCATCGTGTCTGCTAGTTGGGATAGCAGCCTCAAACTCTGGGATGCTGCCAGCGGTCGGGAGCGGCGCACCCTGCGGGGGCATAATGGCATGGTTCTCTCGGTAGCTTTTTCCCCGGACGGTCGTACTATCGCCTCAGGTGATGGTTATAGTTGCTTAAAGCTCTGGGATGCCGCCAGTGGCCAGGTACTTCTCACCCTTAGTGGCAGCACTGCCGTGGCCTTTTCTCCGGACAGCAAAACCATCGTTACCCCCATTAGTAACGCTACCAATACTGGCACTACCCTGAAACTCTGGGATGCTCGCAGTGGAGGAGAGTTGCGCACCCTGAAAGGGCATACCCAAGGGGTCTATGCTGTTGCCTTTTCACCCGATGGCCGCACCATTGTCTCGGGCAGTTGGGATAAAACCATCAAACTCTGGGATGCAGCCAGTGGTCGCGAACTACACACCCTTAAAGGGCATGCTGATAAAGTAAGTTCTGTAGCTTATTCCCCAGACGGAAAAAAAGTTATTTCTGGAAGTCTAGATGGCACACTTCGTCAGTGGGATACGAGTACCGGAAGGGAAGAGGCCCAATTTGTCAGTTTTAATGATGGAGAATGGGTTACCATTACCTCCGAAGGCTACTACGATTCATCCGAGAACGGTGATAAATACCTGAATGTTCGCATCGGCAATAACGTCTCCAGCATAGACCAGTACCGTGAATCATTCTATCGCCCCGACCTGGTCAAAATCGCCCTGGCGGGTGGTTCGATTAAAGAATACCGAAACATTGCCACCGTCAAACAGTCGCCACAGGTGCTGATTGTTGACACGCAGGAAAGTGCAGAGACCAACGAGGCCAAGGTGACGCTCAAGCTCACCGACATGGGCGGCGGCATCGGGGATGTGCGGCTCTACCTGAACGGCAGTGCAGTGGTGCTGGACAATACGCGAGCATTGAAGGTGGTGGCAATTAACGACGGTAAGTCGGTCACCAGGACTTACACCGTCAAACTAACGAACGGCAGAAACAGCATCAGGGCCATTGCCTTTAATGCCGACAATTCCATGCAGAGTCCAGACGCCCTACATGAGATAATCGCCGCATTTAAGAGCACGACAAAACCCACACTCCACGCCGTTATTGTCGGTATCAATGAATTTAAGAACCCCAAGCTCCAGCTAAAATATCCTGTCGCAGACGCGATGCTTTTTGCCAAGACACTCAGGGAATCCGCCACCGGACTCTTTGAAAAAGTGGAGATCAAAAAGCTCACCACCATAGAAGAGACCACCCGCGAGAACATCATAAATGAACTCGCTGCGCTCCGGTCGTTAAACCCTGACGACCTCTTTGTTTTTTACGTGGCAAGCCATGGCACTGTTGACGATGGTGAGTATTTCCTCATCACCTCGAACGTTGGTTCAACTTCTAACCAGCGGCTCAAGGCTGATGCCCTACCCCAAAACGAGTTGAAAGAACTTATCGCCAACATCCCCACCACCAAGAAGGTGATTGTGCTCGACACCTGCAACGCCGGGGCCATGGGCGAGGCCATGCAGGTGGCCATGCTAACGCGCGGCATGAGCGAGGACACGGCGATCAAGATCCTTTCCCGGGCAGTTGGGTCGACCATCCTCTCCGCCTCGACCTCAACCCAGGAAGCGCTGGAGGGCTACAAGGGGCACGGGCTATTTACTTTTGTGCTTGCCGAAGGCCTGAGTGGTAAGGCGGACAAGGGGAAGACCGGTTTTGTTAAAACCACCGACCTGGCAGATTATGTGGATAGCGAAGTACCCATGCTGGCCGAAAGTGTATTTAAACATGCGCAATACCCAACCATCTCTATTAGCGGCCAGCCGTTTCACATAGGGGCGGCAAAGTAGGTTGTCGTTGCAAGCAAGATACAGGGTCAGGTCTACATTCTAAACAAAGTGTAGAATGTAGACCTGACCCCTTTGTGGCGTTCGATTCCGGCAAAAGCGTCCACAAGCTAGCGCGTTTGTCAAAGGCCGGGAACCGCCATATCCGTTCAGCCCTCTACATGCCGGCATTGAGTGCCAAGCAGCACGACCCACACGTCAAAGCCTATTTCCAGCACCTCGTGGATAACGGTAAGAAACCATTACAGGCAGTCTGCGCCATTATGCGCAAACTATTGCATGCCATCCACGGCATGTTGAAATACGATAAGCCCTTCGACAACACCCGGTTTTATGCAATTCCAGCATGAGCCAGGTGCACAAAAATGCTAAAAATTCTTGACCTCGAACAGAGTATCTACGCGGCTTTGAAGATATTCATTCTAAACCATCGTCCGCTATAACCACATACGATCACGGGGATTGATATCACAGCATGCAGTGCTAACCCTACAGGAAGCTGAGTAAGATCCCCGTCCAAAATCAATAGTCCCATGGCTACTTGGGAGACCCATAGGGGAGACCCATAGGGGAGACCCATAGGGGAGACCCATAGGGGAGACCCATAGGGGAGACCCATAGGGACGTTGTTTAATTGTCCACTAACTCCCCTGGAATTCTTGAAGATAATGGACAATTAAACAACGTCCCCGGCTCGGCTCCGGCTCGGCTCGTATTGACCACCCCAGCCGAATCAACCTCGGCCAGCAAATTACCATCAAAGTCGTAGAGAAAATAGGTGGTGACCGCCCCGGCGCTTTTACTTACCCGCTGGTTATAGGCGTTGTAGGTATAGCTGCCCTTAGTCACGCCATTGTCGGCCACCGACTTCAGCCGATTGAAGGAGTCGTACGTTAAGACCCTGGTGGTGGCGACGGAGGTAGTGAGATCGGTGGTCACCACCGAGCCGATATTGCCGCTGCCCCCGTAGGAATAGTCCAGCCGCAGCCGGGTGGTGGTACTGCCCTTGGTGATGCTCCGGGCAAGCTGGCCCAGGCGGTTGCTGGCGGGCTGGTAGGTGTATGCTTCGTCCACCGGAGACTCCGAGGGACGTTGTTTAATTGTCCACTAACTTCCCTGGAATTCTTGAAGATAATGGACAATTAAACAACGTCCCCGGCTCGGCTCCCATGGCGCTGGTCACCCCGCTCTGGGGATCGATGGTGCGGCTCAGGTTTCCGGCCGCGTCATAGGCGAAGATGGTCACCCCGCCCGCCGGGTTGGTCTGCGTCAAGATTCGTCCGGCCAGGTCATAGGTCATGGTGGTCACGGCCCCGCCGGGATCGTTGGTGGAGGCCAGATTGCCCAGCGCGTCATAGACCATGCGGGTGACGCCCCCGGCCGGGTTGGTGACGCTGGTTACCCGCCCGAGCGCATCGTAGGCGTAGCTGGTGGTCGCCCCGGCCGGGTCGGTGCTGCTGAGCAGATTGCCCTGGCCATCATAGACCGAGCGGCTGACCCCGCCCAAAGCATCGGTGACGCTGGTGGTCTGGCCCAGGGCGTTGTAGGTGTAGCTGGTGGTCACGCCGTCCGGGTCGGTGGTGGAGAGCAGATTCCCGGCGCTGTCATAGGTATGGCTGGTGATGGCCCCATCCGGCCCGGTTTCGCTCAGGGTGTTGCCCGCCGCGTCGTAGGTATAACTGGTGGTATTGCCCTGGGGATCGGTCTTGGCCAGGAGAAAGCCGCTGGCGGTGTCATAGGTCTTGCGCCAGACCCCGCCATCCTTTTCCACCAGATCGCTGGATTTGACCTGCTCGCTGGTGCTGGGATAGTTGACGCTGCGCACCCGGCCTTCGGGATCGGTGGCGGCCCAGGTGAGTGATGATCCCATACGCACCGTAGCTACGGTCTTATGGTGGCTATAGGATATTTCCCATTAATATCCGATGGGATAATTTCGTCTGGGGCAGAGACCCAGTAAAAATTGAAATATATATATTTCCTAAGAGGGTCAACCCACGCATACCCTAAATCCCATAGTTCTCTTTTTGAAATAATTTCATTTGTTGAATAGTAAAAGCCTTTTGGGTTTCTATTTGACCAGTCTTCTCCCTTGCCAATAATTTCAAATTTATATGTTTTACGTTCTATAGGAAAAAATCCTTCTGCGGTAATTGGTTTCCAATGTCTTTTGACAAGGACGATATCCACAGAATAACCGCCGTTAGGCAAGGGGGAAATTTCGTATTTTGTCTCCTCGGCTATACTTTTGTTACTTACAGAGAACACAAGCAACAAAGCCGTGATGGCAATTATTGATGTGTATTTGGTTAATTTCATAATCCCTAAACTTTGACAGGTTGTATTCTTCACTTTTGGCAGCCGCATTTTTTGTTCCACTCCTCTACTTTTTCTTTTGTGAATTTCTCAGCTTGTATCCATGCATCTTTATTCTTGTCAGGAGTTGACCCCGCAAATAGATGCCCGAATTTAAACCAAAAAGGAGCCCATCTGTACCCCGGTTTATAATGAGAAAAGAAATCTTGAGCTCGATGCATGGCATGCCCAAAATCTTTTTTTGAACAAACGCTTATCGCTTCGCTGACGTCTTTTTCTGATTGGCAAAGAGGCCTAAAGTGTCTTTCTGGGTCGATATATGGAGAAGTATCTTGGTTTCTGTCTTCAGCATAATAGTCAAAATAATCTCCCCCCACAAAATCAACATGTCCTTTATAAGAACTCCCAGGGCCACCTTCGCTAAAGAGCCCTGCCGGATCAATCCCCATAACTGGCGAGCCACCAGTATAGCCAAATAAATTCAAATCCCCACCCTCAAACCCAATCGGATCCTCGCTTATAAAGATAGAGATACCCGACACGGTAATCATAGGCGTGGCCCTGATTTTCCGATGCGTTCCGGAGGGTTGCGAGGTGAGCAACCTGACGCGAAGCTGCAAACGGATGCGCGAACCCCTGATGCAA
>Ga0334722_10004757_pt1 | contig 13985 bp, 16 predicted proteins | sample C3_bottom_MG_FD_207210 | JGI IMG/M metagenome (GOLD analysis project Ga0334722, IMG submission 207210) | Sediment microbial communities from Yellowstone Lake, YNP, Wyoming, USA - C3_bottom | ecosystem: Environmental > Aquatic > Freshwater > Lake > Sediment | place: USA: Wyoming | collected...
TGAGACCCGTCTGCATCGCTAAACTTTTCAAGTTTAGCTGTTTCGACGCCGGCTTCGCCTGGCTCAAATTCAGGGCACCTCCTTGGCATTTTTCACTCTTTCTGAACGGTCGCAGTATAACAAAACCTCAAACCTATCTGGGTTTGGTCCCTGGCCTTTCATTACTCATCCAAAAGATTCAACTGGCAAACACACTGCCTTTAATCACAGATGTGACGCCGCAAAACGTAGCTCAAGCAGACGCGCAATCAAGAAAATTCATCGATCTCTGTCAGTGGCATCTCAGCACTTCTCATCATATCAATCTACGAAATGGTAGATACCCTCATTGAAGGCATGCAAAACAGGGTCGCGTTCTATGAATTTAACCCAAATGGCACTGTTCAAAGCATAACACTCCAAAACCCCACCACCCTTTTTTAATTTCTCTCCCCTTGCCTAAAAATCTTTCTCCTGACACGATCCAGCTAAACGAGGGTCTATGAGAAAGCTATTCTTGCGTAAGCCAATGAAAGCCGATTTTGTCGATGGCGACGAGGAGACACATGGATTGAAGCGCCACTTGGGAGCCACCCAGCTGACGATCATCGGGATCGGAGCCATCATTGGTGCGGGTATCTTTGTCATTACTGGACAGGCGGCGGCTAGTTATGCGGGGCCGGCCGTGGTGATTTCATTTATCATCGCTGCGCTGATTTGCTTATTCACCGGTCTTTGCTATGCAGAACTTGCCGCGCTGATTCCCATTTCGGGGGGCTCTTATTCTTATGCCTATGTCGCTTTGGGCGAATTTCCCGCTTGGATTGTGGGTTGGACCATCACGGCGCAGTACATTGGTTGTATCTCCGCTGTGGCAGTAGGTTGGTCAGGTTATTTCATAAATTTCTTGAAAGATTTTGGAATTGAATTTTCAAGCGAGCTTGTAAACGCTCCTCTCAATTATGAAGCTGGAATGGGATGGACTTGGACAGGAGCCGTTCTCAACGTCCCGGCCATAGCTCTAATCATTTTTACCGGGATTGCCGTTTCGATCGGCATTCGCGCAGCTGCTTATTTTACTAATTTGATGGTGGTGACAAAGGTGGGGGCAATTATTTTATTTGTCGTCCTCGGAATACAGTTCATTATCCCTTCTAACTGGGTTCCCTTTATTCCCGAAAATACCGGCACATTTGGACAGTTTGGTTGGAGCGGTATTTTCAGGGGAGCGGGCCTTGTCTTTTTTGCCTTTATCGGTTTTGACACGGTGGCTGCATTGGCGCAAGATGCGAAAAATCCACAAAGGAACCTGCCCAGAGGAATTTTAGCATCCTTATTCATTTGCACTGCCGCCTATATCATTACGTCCCTGATTTTGACAGGGATTGCAAACTATACTCTGCTCGGCGTACCCGACCCAATTTCAATTGCTCTGAAAATGATGGGAAGTCAGTACTACTGGCTTACCTTTATTGTGAAGGTGGCGATTTTAGCCGGATTGGCCTCGGTTGTGTTGACCGTCCTATTGGGACAGACAAGAATCTTGTATGCGATCGGCAAAGACAAGCTTCTCCCGTCAGTTTTTGCCCGTATCAATCACCGCACAAGGACCCCCATTTTTGCGACTCTCGCCATTTCGGCAGCCTCAATCATCTGCGCAGGGCTATTCCCCATTCAAGTCTTGGGTGAGTTGGTTTCGATGATGACCCTTTTCTTATTCGCTGTTGTGTGCTTGGGAGTTTTGACGCTCCGCTACAGGCATCCAGAGTATCACCGCCCGTTTAAAGTGCCTTTCGTCCCCTACGTGCCGTTGGCAGGAATGATTGCATGCGTGGCGCAAATGTGCTTTTTGCCCTTGGTTACCTGGGCTCAGCTTCTAATTTGGATTGGAATCGGTTTAGCGGTCTATTTTTGCTATGGCATTCGCCACAGTCGAATCAGAAAAGAGCATTCTGGGCGTCAATGACGTTCGGATCATCGGGCTTTTCTTTAAAGCATTGGATGGTCAATCGAACGGAAGGATAATGAAGATTCTTTTTATCGATGATGACAAAGTAACGGTAGCCGTGTTTGAGCGCCGTGTCAGAGGCCCGTTTTAGAGCATATTGAACCACGGTGTCAGCCGGGGTGTGTTCGTTGGCCCGGAAAGTTACCGTAAAGATGCTCTCTTCCACCCGCTTTTCTGAAAAGCCGTTGGTGAAGAAGCCCTCTTTTTGATAAACCGTCGCGCATCCAGCGAGGAGCGCGACGATGGCAATCAGACTAGCTCTGAACAACATGGCTTGCCCGGAAGATTTCCTGGTGCAAATCGGCTACTTTGTCTTGCGATCCCGCAAGAATAGAGGCCGTTTTCTCTTCTAATGGGGTAACCGGTTTGATCTTCCCCTTTGCAAGAGCAGTTAGATCATTCAGGTCATAGACTCTGGCCAGGCGAACATCTTGAGTCGAGGAGGCCTTTTCCACTGTTGCTTTCAACTCTTTATCTTGAAAGTTTTTGGAGGCGGCAACCATCTGCTCCATTCTCTGCATGTCGAGAACGAGGTGTTTTTCTGTCCGATCTGGAACCGAGTGCCTGTTTGCAGCAAGGCTGTCTAAGTGAATGGTTTTGTAATAGTTTTCGAGATCGATTTCAATCAACGTATTTTCATCGCTGTTTTTACCGGTTCCAGGAGCTTTCATTCTTAGGTCGATGAGCGTCTTGGAAAAGGTTTCCGGAGTGGAAGCAACAACGCGGATTTTTTGTACGAGGATCGAGTCTTGCTCTTTTGCGATTGCATTGAGCAATTCTTTATTTCTCTCTTTTTGGATCGAGTCGTAACCTTTAATAAATTGTTCTTGATACTGATCCGATAGGGCGGATTCTTTTCGGATTTCGATCAACCCTTCGAGTTGGTTTTCAGTTTTTGCTGTTTTATAGGCCTGGTCCATCTCTTTCAAGAATTCGGCATAGGCGCCTGCTTGGTAATCGGCCCGGATCTTTTCTACGACTTCAGATCCCAACTGATAAGAATTGACTTGTTGAACTGTTTCGACTGGCTGCCCTTCCTTCTCTGCTGCAACCAGCGGAGCGCCCGCGCAAAGAATCGAGGATAAAATTATAGAAATTGCTTTCATGATTTTACTCCCACCATTTAGTTTAAGTAAAAGCATGTTAATTGATTTGATAATTAAATAAACTATATCAAATTATTTATAATAGTTAATTGCGACGACGCCACTAGAAAATTTAGTTGAATTTCTGCCGGCGATTGTAAACCAGTACCCTGCGATGATCCCCAGGTTGGCATTCCAGTTGTATTCGAAGGCTGGGGCTAGGCTAAATTGGAGGGCAGTTTTTTGGGTGTTGATCGCGGGGTGGCCCAGTGCGTCGGCCCCGGCATGACCTGTAAAGCGACTTTTTGAGGTCCAGGAGCCGACGACATCGATCGCAAATGCGACCCCTTGCGCCACGCTGTACTCCATTCCCAGATCAAATTCGGCTTGTAGAGGTGGGTAGACAGTCCCATTTGTTCCGAAGCCCCCGCCATAGGAATTGAAGCCTTTTACATGGACTGGAGCTGGATAAGAGAAGCCCAAACTAAAGCGGGAATTCAAAAATTGTGCCTTATGAATGTGAATCAGCTTAGAAAACACGAAGCCCATTCCGCTCACCCAGGCCCCTCCCCCTCCCTGATCGGTATCCTTCTTTTTCGGATTGAGATTCCGGTATTTGCCAAGGGGCACCGTTTCTCTGATGGTCATCCGTACTGAAGGGATGAGATTTTCTAGCGGAGTTGGATTGAGGTAGAGCTGGATATCGGCCTGCGTAACCATATCGTTTAATGCCCAATGGGCGGCATGGTGGTCATAATTGTAAGAAAACTGCGGGGTGAAGCCGACATCGAGCCAGGATAAAACCCCAATCTGAATCGGATTTTGCGAAATAAAATTCCAGGAGGTAGGCGCCTCTTTGATATCCCAGTTGTTGTTGTAGTTTGCGGTGTTCGCAGTGGCATAGAGGTAGGGTTCAATGTTGTACTGGCCTGCGGGAACAACGTTGCCAGAAGGGGCCAAGAGCGGACCCGTAAACCAAGGCGCAGCATGTTCTGCATGGGGTGGCAGATACCCTTCTTTGGCGATGAGAACAAAAGGGAGTAGAGACAGAAAACCGATCCTACGGAACATAGTTTGACTATATCGAATTAAATAATTCTTTTGCACGATTCAGGTGCATCACATACGATGTTTAGCATGTGGACGTTTCTTTTGATCCCATTTTTCCTTTTTGGCGTGGAGATTGAACTAGGCGGTCATGTTTTAAACGTGGAGATTGCCGACACAAAAGAGGCGAGAAATTGTGGACTGGCGGGAAGAGAGGTTCTACCCGAGGGCAATGGAATGCTGTTTGTTTTTGAAACCCCACAAGTCCCCCGTTTTTGGATGAAAGATGTTAAAATCCCCCTTGCAGTCGGTTTCTTTGATGAGTATAAACGGCTCCTTTCCTCTTATGAAATGGATCTAATTGGTGAGCATGCCATCCCGGTGATCTACAGTTGTGGTCTACCTATTCTCTATGCGCTCGAGGTCCCAAAGGGGTGGTTCCAAAGCCGCAAAATTAAACCAGGGACCCCCTTTCAATTTAAAAATCCTTCCCAGGATCAGAATCTTCCAGTAAAATGACCTTTTTTAAAAGAGGCTTTTATAAATAAAAAACACAAAAAACCATGGCCGGTTTTCATTGCCATCGTCCTTGCGATTGCGTTCGGCAGTTGGGTCGGGAAGGATGCTGCTATCTGGGGCGTCACCTTTTACTCGATTTTCGATACCCTGGGCAGTCTCTTTTTAAATGCTTTGACGATGGTGGTCGTTCCCCTCGTCTCCGCTTCCATTATCACCGGGCTATCTCGAATTGGCAACGAGGGGGGCTTCGGCAGAGTCGGGGCTAAAATGTTCGGTTTCTATCTCGGCACCAGCCTACTCGCTATCCTGATCGGCCTCTTCTTCGTCAATCTGATTGCGCCAGGTTCGATCCCAATGGAGCTGCCCGCCGCTGGAACAACCCAATTGGCCACTCAAGATAGCAAAGCGGTTCTCAGCGTTCTCATCTCGATCATCCCACCCAATATCCTCTTTGCCTTCTCTCAAGGACACATGCTTGCGCTCATTTTCTTTAGCCTTCTATTCGGTTATGCCATTTCAAGGGTTGAATCGGTCCCCTCGCAAGCCGTACAACAGTTTTTCCAAGGCGTCTTCCAGGCCATGATCCGGATCACCCACATCGTCATGAAATTTCTCCCTTACGGGGTCTTCTGCCTCATCGCAAAGGTGTTCATGACTACAGGGATCAGCTCGCTCCAATCGCTAGCCCTATTTACTCTGACTGTCCTATTGGGACTTGCTACCTTTATGTTCATCGGACTTCCCCTTCTGCTCAAATTCATCGCCAGAGTCAAACCTACCTGGCACTTCAAAGCAATGGGCCCCGCACTCATCACCGCTTTTTCCACCAGCTCTTCTTCGGCTACCCTACCTATCACTATCGATTGCGTAGAAAAAAGGGCCGGAGTTTCCAATCGAATCTGCAGCCTCGTCGTGCCACTCGGAACCTCTATCAACATGTCGGGCTCTGCTCTCTACGAATGCGTGGCCGCAATGTTTGTGGCTCAAGCCTATGGAATTGAAATTTCTTTCATGACCCAATTCCTTGTCGTCCTCCTAGCCCTCATCACCTCGATTGGCGTCGCCGGCATCCCCTCTGCCAGCTTAGTCGCCATCCTCGTGATTCTCCGAGTGATTGGCCTGCCTCCGGAAGGGATCGGCCTCTTCCTCGCAGTCGACCGCCTTCTCGACATGTGCCGCACCACAGTCAATGTCTTTTCCGACAGCTGCTGTGCCATTCTCGTCGCTCGAAGTGAAGGGGAAAAGAACGTTCTTGCAAAAGACCCCGCAGAAATCGTCTTAGAGGATGCGTAATAGTATGCCAAAAGGGACAGTCAAATTCTTCCACCAAGAAAAGGGCTACGGCTACATTGCCCCAGACGAGGGTGGAAGGGATATTTTCTTCGACAGCTCGCAAGTCGAAACCCCCAATCACCAAATCTCGGAAGGTCAACGAGTTGAATACCAAAATAGCCTAACCCGCAAAGGGCCGGAAGCCATCAAAGTTAAGACACTGTCTTAAATCAGATGGAATAGATCGCGTAACAGAGCCAAGACCACCTCAATCACGATCAAGATAATGATGGTCATTTCCAGTCTTGAAGACTGCTGATGGTTGATTTCATTGCCGAGAATCTCATAGAGTTCATGCATGAGATTCAGGCGTCGATTGAGAATCTCTACTCTTTTTCCTACATCAAGATAATAAAAGACGCGCCGGTAAAAAGGCTCGAGCTCCGAATGCTCCCAAAAAAATTCGGGGGTATCCAAAATTTCGGTGTGAAGATTGATGTAATTGCGCTCTAAGAAAAGCTCTCCCATTTTGCGGGAAGTTTCTCTTCGAGAAAGGGGGATTTTACCCCGAATGGCCAAATCTTTTGGAATCTGCTTCGAATGTTCAATCGTTCTAGTGACCGTTTCCTCAAAAACAGTTAACTTCACCGACTGTCCAATCGCACAGGAAATCGCCAACTTAGTCAAGGAGTCCTTCTTATGAAGAACGATTTCATCATCCTCGATCTTCAGCTTGTCGCCGTAGGAAAAGCTAAATTCATCCACCTCAGGGCGAGCCAACGGCTCTTTTTCAAACTTCTTCATTGAAGAAAGGGCCGATTTCTCCTCTTCTTCTGAAAAACCCCAAAACACCACCACGCCATAAGGGAGATAATAAATATCCTTCTTAATCCCCTTCTCATCTTTTGGTTGGGAGTGGATCATATCGCGAAATAGCTGTGACGTACCAGTTACCTGAAGAAACTGATATAATCGAGGAATATCATAACTTGCAGCCGTGCAATAGCCCGTACATCTCATGAACCATGTTGTACCTGAACAAGCCAAAGAGCGCAAGCAGCTCAATATGATAAGCAGGCTGCAACGCGGGGCTCGCCTTCGGCTCGCTCTCGCGTCGCAGAGATTGGCCCTTTGGGCCATTTTTTCTCCTCCTCTGCGCCTCTGAGTTCTCTGTCTGCGCGTTTCGCGCACTCTGCGCTGATAAAAAAAACGCAAGCCTGGTAGCTAGCAAAGGTTTATTTCTTCACATCCTCTCCTGATCTAGGTATAGCTCGGTTCATGGGGCTCAAACTGAATTGTCTACTCCTTGCTGCCGCTGGATTGAATGCATCGGTCCCTATCCGGTTTCAAGAGCAGCCCAATTCACCCGTACAATTCCATGAAGCAACCTATCGATTGGGATGGGATATCCATTTATCTCCCTACACCGGGGGAGAGGATCTTTTATTTGCCCACCGATCGCTAGAGCGGCTAGAAGGATGGGTCGTGGGGAAAAGTGCGGTGTTTTATTCGAAAACAGCGCCTGCCAGGCTCTGGAGACTGAACGAGCTGTTACTGGGCTGGTGCGCTGCGAATTTCTTTGCCGTGGTGGTTCAGCATGAGGTGTTTGGGCATGGCTACCGAATCCGAGACATCAATCACGGAAGAGTGAAGGTCAATGGGTATATGTTTGAGGTGCCTCCGCCATATGGCCCCGGAGGAGGCGCCACATCTTATTCCGTTTCTAACCGATTCACAACAACCGAAGAGAGTTCGGTTGCCATGGCTGGGGTCGAATCGACGGCTATATTGGCCTTGCTAACCAAACTTAAGTGGATGGAAGCCTCTAAAATCGATCCGAGACAAACGATCTTGTATCTTTTAAGCCAGCATGACCTCAATTTATACATCGGTTCATTGAAAAGTGCCGGATCGCTTGAAGGTCATGATATTTCTGGTTATGTCCATTCGCTCAATTACACCTATCCAGCGCATCTATTGAGCAATGGACGCCTCCGCTCCCTTTCCTGGATCAATCTCGGCGACCCGATGACCTACTATTCGCTCTATGCTTGGTTCCATTATCTCTCTTCGGGTAAAGAGACGTCGATCCCGATGATTCCCGCTTGGGGCGCTGGGTATCTTCCCAATGTCCGACTTGGACTCACCCCATTCGGACCAGAGTTTTTTATCGAAAACTACCTGCTGTGTGGCCATCGCCCTTATTACTTCTACCTCAAAGGGGGACGCCATTCCAACAATAACTACTTTGGGATTGGGTTTTATGCGCCCAAAATTTGGACGTTCGATCAATGGTCAATTGGGGCGAGACTCGATGCCTGGCGCCAGCCAAAGCTACTTCTGCAGCAAGGGAGAGTCTCCATCCTCGACATCAACTTCAACGTCCAACCAGACAAGAATGATCCTCTATATCCCTATTCGCAACAATATCAGGTTCGTTATGGCGCTGGAGGATCGATGATTTTTGATTATCGAAGTTCCGGCCGCTCTGGATTTGAACTAGAGCTCGGTTATAAGGCGCAAGGCTTCTTGCCAGGTTATTCTCTTCGTCCGTTCCCAACTGTGCGCCTATTTTACAGCCTCTTCCTCTAATTGTTTGACTAGGGTTTTCAATACAAGGCGGACATTGCTCCGAATCTTATTTCCCAATATCCATCGGGCCATCCATCCAAAAGGACCTTTGATTTCAATGGTGTAGAGAATCTCCGATCCCCTTCCGAACGGGGCCACTTGGTGGTGAAAAATAAGCTGAACAAATAGGGTTTTCCAAACAATGGAAAACGACTTTCCTGGAATCACATCGAGTACTTTATAACGAAACTTTTGCGAAGTGCCTTTTTGCCCTGATGAAAACCCTTGCGAGCCATGCTGTGCGTGGGCCCGTTCCCATGCATCCCATACAGCCGCTGGTTTTACCCGAGTTTCAATTCTCTCTTCCATAATCCTCTCTTGCACTCTTCCAATGGGACAAGTATAGCAGAAGATATGATGAAAATGCTCGCATTCATGCTGCTTTTGTCAATTCCCACTGAATCTGAATGGCAGGAAAAATTGGGAAATGAACGGTATCGGGTCATGCGGCTGAAAGAGACGCAGCGGGCCTTTTCTGGAACATATGTCTCTTGCAAGCGGGAAGGAACCTATTGTTGTGCCGCTTGCGATGTCCCTCTTTTCCGATCGGAAGATAAGTACGATATTGGCTGCGGCTGGCCCACCTTTACAAAGCCGGTAGAATCCAAGGCGATTTATTATTTGGAAGACTATAGCTTTGTTTTTAAACGCTATGAGGTCCTCTGCAGAAGCTGTGGCTGCCATTTAGGGCATGTGTTCCGCGACGGCCCCCCTCCCAAACACCTTCGCTACACCATTAATTCGATCTCCTTATCCCTCAAAAAGTAAAGTTTTTATAAAGATAAACTCTTATTTTTTCTCTTTGTCAAAAATTTAAATCATGCGATGCTGTTGCCTATGAAACATCCGCACCCTCCTCGCTTTCTCATTTTGACTGTACTCGCCGTTTTCATCTTTGCCCTTGCGGCAGGACTGTTGTTCTATTTTCAGGAATCAGAAACCCATGCTGCTTACCCAGCAGTTGAATCAAAGGAAACAAGACCGTGATCAGAAAATTTGGCCTCTTCGCAGTCTGGGTCGTTGCGACCCTCGCTACCTTTGCTAGCCTTTATCTCAAAGAAGGGAGAGGATTGGATCCTTGCTACTTGTGCTGGATCCAAAGGATTTGTCTATTTCCTCTAGTCATCACCGCGGGACAAGCGGCATGGCATAACTTTTACGGGATCGTCTCCTATCTACTTCCACAAACCATCATTGGTTTGCTGATTTCCATTTATCAGTTCTACATCACCACGTTCTCACACGCCCATTTTTTAGTGATAAAAGATGGATGCGCCCCCCACTTCCACATAACTTTTGTTGCTTTTGTTTTGATCAACGCGTTATTAATCATTTTACTGCGTGTCTCAAAAAAGGGCGCTCATGAGAGCAAATAAAATCCATTGGACAAACACCCTATTCATCCTGGGGTACCACCTTTTTCTTCTCGCTGTTTTGCCCATCTATTTCGCCAATCAGGCTCTCTCAGGGACTTTGGTCGGCATCACCATTGCGCTTGTATTTGCCTCTGGATTGGCAGTCACAGCAGGTTATCACCGACTCTACTCCCACCTAACGTATAAAGCTCACCCGGTCATCGAACCGTTCCTCCTCTTCTTTGCGAGCATGGCTACAGAAGGGAGTGCCCTTCAATGGAGCCATGACCATCGCCATCACCATGCGTTTGTCGACACAGACAAGGACCCCTATTCCATTAAAAGAGGCTTTTTGCACGCGCATGTCTTGTGGATGTTTACTAGAGGCAGGAAAATCGATCCAAAAGTGGTCTCGGATCTAATGCGCAATAAGATGATCGTTTTCCAACACCGTTACTACGGCTTGTGCATGCTCGCTTCGAACACTCTTGTCTTCCTGTTTTTTGGATGGCTGCTGAATGACTACTGGAGCGCCTTCCTATTCACCTGGCTCGTCCGGATGTTCCTGTTGCACCACACCACCTGGTTTATCAACTCTCTTGCCCATACATGGGGCTCTCAAAAATATAGCGAGGAGCACTCGGCCGTAGACAATTATATTTTATGCCTCCTGACCTATGGCGAAGGATATCACAACTACCACCATACCTTTGCTCACGACTACCGAAATGGGATCCGCTGGTATCACTTCGACCCTACGAAATGGCTGATTTGGACATTCAGTAAACTGGGGCTGGCCAAAGAGCTAAAAAGAACCAATGATTTCCGAATCACCAGGCATCTCGTCTCAGATCACAAAAAACGGCTTACCGCTGCGCTAAAAAATTCTCTTAATTTTGGCCTTGAAAAAAAAGTGTATGAAATCAGCGATCGGTTATTGGACCGGCTTAATACACTCCAATCGCTCTATGAAAAATACAAATCGATTCCCCGCCAAGAGGCCCATGCTCTCCGCGATCAAATCCGTTCTACAAAAAAAGAATGGAAAAACTCTTGGAAAGAGTGGAAACGGGTGATCAAAGCGGTCAACCAGCTTCAATCTTTGAGAAGTTGAGCCGATTTTTTGCAGAATCAAAGAATCTTTTGTCTTAAAATTTTTCTCAGCCGGTCGGTGCATTTTTTAATCAAGAAACTTTGAGCTGTAAAACACATAGCCTGAAATGGTTACGTCGTCGTTAAGCGACCCATAAACTGAAGCTCTGAGCAGGACAGATAAGACTAGGAAAAACCGTTTTATTTTCAGATGACTTTTATACTCATCTTAGCGTATAAAGTCTAAAGATTCTGAACTTGGATTTTGGATGGCGTTGAGGCTAATGTCCTCACTGGCCCGATGGCGCAAGGGCCTCTGGCCGATCGAACAATACGAACTTAAAAAAATCCTTCCTCTTCTTTTCATGAAATTTTTTATTTCCTTCACCTACGGGGTTCTCACCTCGATGAAGGATGCGTTTGTGGTCACTGCAAAAGGGTCGGGCGCAGAAGTGATCCCCGTATTGAAAGGATGGATCGTCCTACCGATTGCCCTCGGTGCCACTCTCCTCTATTCCAAACTGACGAATATCTTTCGACGATCGACCCTCTTTTACGGAATCATCCTCTTTTTCATGGTCTTTATCGCCCTGTATGGGTTTGTTCTTTTCCCCAACCAAGAGGCCTTATCCCCCCACCAATCAGCCGATCGGCTCCTCGCCTTCCTCGGACCCGAAAACGGCCATTGGGTCTCTATCTACCGAAATTGGATCCAATCGGTCTTTTTTGTCGTAGCGGAACTTTGGGGGCAGATCGTCATTTTCCTCCTCTTTTGGGGATTCGTGAACCATATCTGCAATTTCAATGAGGCAAAGCGGTGCTATAATCTATTTATAGCCGGGGGAGACCTTGCCCAAATCTTCACTGGCCCCCTGGTCATCTATTTCACAAGAAAATACTGGGGAGTTCATTTTGGCCACGCGCTGGAAAGCCTAATCCTCTGTGTCCTCTTCTTCGGCTTCATGATCATGGTCCTCCATTGGTGGCTGAATAGAGCAGTGAAAAAAGATGAGCGGCTCTATCGACCGGAACATAGAGAAGTTCAGTTCGATTCCAAAACCAAATTATCGCTTTTAGATAGTTTGAAATTCATCGCCCGCTCCAAATACTTGCGAAGCATCGCAATCATGGTGGTCGCGTATGGACTCACCATCAACCTGACTGAAGTCTCCTGGAAAGCCAACCTCAAGCTCGCCTATCCGGAAACCGGGGCTTATCAGGGATTCATGGCCAGCGTTAGCTCCTCAGTCGGAATCTGCTCTCTCATTATCTCCCTTTTCTTTAGCGGCTTCATCATCCGCCGCTTGGGCTGGCATTTTTGCGCCCAGCTTCCCCCGATTGTCATCGGATTTACCAGCTTAACCTTCCTACTCCTCTTCCTAAACCAAGACTGGATTGCCCCTCTAACCACCCTATTTGGCTTCACTCCCCTACTCTTGATCGTCCTCTTTGGCGCATTCCAAAACGTCTCTACCAAGGTCATGAAGTACGCCTTTTTTGATGCAACAAAAGAGATGTCCTATATTCCGCTGGACCAAGAATCAAAAGTAAAAGGAAAAGCTGCAATCGACGTCATCGGCTCTCGTCTTGGAAAATCGGGCGCCGCCTGGATCCAAATCGTCCTGATCCAGATTGCGGGAACCGGTTCAGTCCTCTCCATCACCAAGTTTCTCCTGCCGCTGATTGCCTGCACGGTCCTATTTTGGATCCTATCTGTCCGCGCACTCAACAAAGAATTTTCTCTCCGTGAAAAAGCGGCCCTCGAAACGGCTGTTTAGAATTCGACGATCCAATCTACGAGAAGTGAATCGAGCCAGTAGAGCCCTTTGCCGCTGGCAGGATTGCTCAAATAACCCATGTGCCCCCCTTTTTTTGTCTTATAGACGGCCACATTCGAAGGGAGATTGTATTGATCTAAGCTGGCGGCCGAGATGATCGGATCATCCTCAGCTAAGAGAATGCGGCAGGGGATGGCGATGTCCTCTACCACGTGGGCCGCACTGCACTTATTGTAATAATCGATCGCACTTTTAAACCCACAGGTGGGAGCCGTATACAACTGATCGAACTCATAAAGTTTTAAGTTTCTGGGTAGGTGGACTTTAGGTAAATCCTTAAACTTCTTATGGCGGTAATAGACATCGGCTCTCAATAACTTATAGAAATACCGCTCATACATTGAATTGATCGGGTCCCCTAGCATCTGCGTACTTGAATAGAGATCTACCGGCGGGCTCACGGCGATGACCCCCTTTAGATACTCCTTCCCCAAGACATTCAATTCCCCAACCAGCTTCAAGACGATATTGCCCCCCAGCGAAAATCCGACCAGTACAATAGGAGACTCGGGATGTTCGGTTTTCAACGCTTTTAGCACTTCAAAAAGATCTTCGCTCCTACCACTGTGATAGATATGCTTAGAAAGCCCTCGGCCAGACCCGCAGCCCCTCATATTATAACGGACGCCTCGGATCCCTATGGGTTCCAATCGCTTGACCATTCGGACCAAATTCGGCGACCGGTGAGATCCGCACAAACCGTGCACCAAAACCACCGTCAAATCCCCCTCTTTCCATCCACGGGGGGTCGTTACCTCGACCGCAATTCGATCGCCATCAGGTAGTTGCACAACTTTCCGATCAGAATAGGGCTCAAACAAGAGGTTAAAAAATGAGCTAATGATTGTTTGGTAGTGGGGGCCAGTAAGAAAAGGACAAGGATCAAAGGGTAGTTCCTGGCTCATAGACTCCTTGCGGGACTACCCTTAGTATTACTAGTTAATTAATTATTATGCAATTTTAAAAAATCAGACTGTCTTTTCAACTGATTTAGATAAATAATCAGCTAAGCAATAAGTTCCTAATCCAAGAGCTAATGCCGGAGCTGCTGCTCGAAAAACCTATTTGGTAGAGAGGCCAATCGCTTGACCTCCCCCCGATTAGAACCCGCCGTGCCCTACTAAGGCAACGGGCTCAAGATGATATCCTTCACCGTCCT
>Ga0334722_10004758_pt1 | contig 13984 bp, 19 predicted proteins | sample C3_bottom_MG_FD_207210 | JGI IMG/M metagenome (GOLD analysis project Ga0334722, IMG submission 207210) | Sediment microbial communities from Yellowstone Lake, YNP, Wyoming, USA - C3_bottom | ecosystem: Environmental > Aquatic > Freshwater > Lake > Sediment | place: USA: Wyoming | collected...
TGTTCGGCCGTTTTTCGACAAGGAGATCGAGGGGTTCGGCGACGTGTTTAGACACTTCAGCATTCAGGAGGTGGGGACGGCGGCTTTCCTGACGAGGGCCACCGGCGGCGTCGTCGGCGACAAGGTAGTCTTCCTCCTCCCCGGCTCTCCCAACGCCGTGAAGACAGGCATGAAGATAATACTGACCGAGATGTCCCACCTCCTCCACCTAGTCAGGCAATGAGGCAAATAGCCGTCGCGGTACACAGCGGCCACGTCCCCGGCCTGGGGGAGAAGACGAGACTGTTCGTGGAGGCCCTTGCCAAGAGGTGTCCCGACGCGGTCTTGCTGGTGGGCGGCTACTGGGGCCACATGGTGGACGTCGTCGACGCCGCCTTGGAGAGGAGGCTCAGAGTGGTGTTGTTTCTGCCTATGGAGAGAGAAGACGTGAAGACGCCCCCAGGCGTCGTGGTGGTGAAGACCGGCTGCGAGTTCCGTTGCAGATCTGTTCTGATGATCAGATCCGCCGATGTGGTAGCCGTGTTGGGCGGAGGCGTCGGCACGATGATAGAGGCGCTTATGGCATACGCCATGGGGAAGCCGTTTTTTGTCTTAACTAACGTCGGCGCGGCCAGCGACAGACTCCAGGCGGCGTATCCAGATTACTTCGACGAGAGGAAGGCCGTCAAGGCAGTGTATGAGGAGGACCCCGTTCGACTTGCTGAGTTGGTCTGTACCGCTGGGAAGGGGGTGCCCACAGACTTTGGCTAGTAAAAGTTGATGTACAACGCGGCCGCGTTCTGGAGGAAGTGGAGCATTATCGACGCGGGGAGGCCGTACTTGTGGTAGGCATAAGCTAGGCTTAGGGCTACGATGAAGATAGGCGCTGCGCCTAGACCTGGGCGGTGAAGTAAGGCGAAGACCAACGACGACGTGGCGTAGGCCGCCGCCAAGCCCCACCGCCTTTTTACCTCTTCAAACAGTATACCTCTGAACAAGACCTCTTCTACCAACGGCGCCAACACGAGCGCCTGAAATGGCGTAAGGAAGGCGCCTAGAGGACATCGGGAGGCCGTCTCGAAAAATTTGGCCTGCGTCTTACTCATCTCTATATATTCTCGGCCAATTTGTGGCACAGCCAAGACCACAGCCCCGGCGGCCAGCAGAGCTAGGAAATACACAGGGAAGGCAAGCGGAAACCTCCTGTCCAGCCGCCAGTCGGCTAACAAGCCCGCTGGCGTGAAGAGGAGGTAGAGGGCGGTGCCTACGTAGAGGGCTGTGCACGGGGCTGGTCTATATAAGGCAAAGGCTACAACAACCGCGGCGAAGACGAACGGAAGCAGGACTCTGCGCCGTATCACCGACGAGGGTAAAAACAATCTTTTTAATATGTTGTAGGGTTTTTCCGTGGCTTTCCGAGGCGTAGTCTACTCGTACCCCGTAAGGGTCGTTTTTAAAAAAGACGTAGATATACCTCTGCTGGGGATCTCACACAAGGCAGGCACCGAGGTCGACATACCGCTTTACCTGGCGTTGAAGCTTGAGGAGATGGGAGCAGTCGAGATAGACGACCGTAACTTAATCCAGCCCAAGGAGGTGGCCTCTTTGAAATACGTCGAGCAGAGAGAGAGCTACCCCACCAAGTTGCCCGAGGGGTTCTACCCCAGGGTGAAGCTCACAGTACATGTACTCAACAAGAGAGGCGACGTCAAAGCCGTAAGAAACATACTACAAGACGTAAGAGAGCTGGTGGTGGAGCGGATAAGAAAAATGGCGGTGCTGGTGGCCACGCGCCCCGACATTATAAACGACCAAAACTTCCTCGAGAGGCTAACCCCAGAGGAAAAAGCCCTCCTCCACTCCATGTATGTCTCTCTCTCATCCTTTACTCTTTCCATAACCTAGCCTAGTCCTTATGATGTCGATCACATCTCTTGCCACCATATCAGGAGGCTGCGATGCGTCGACGACAGGATACCCCTCCTCCTCGGCGCGTCTCAGATAAATCTCACGCACACGTCTAAGAAATGTAGCGTGTTCAAATTTTTCAACTCCGCCACGCCGCGCAACTCTCTCCACCGCTATTTGGGGATCCACGTCTAAAATCACTGTGAGGTCGGGCTTGGGCACCAGCGAGTTGATGTACAAGATGAAATCTATGGGCACCCCCGCTGCGCCTTGATACGCGATAGAGGACTCTATATAGCGTTCGGTAATTACGAGAAAGTTCTCACGGAGCTTCGGCTCGATTTCCCGTCTATAGTGTTCAATTCTGTCCGCGGCGAAGAGAAGCGCGTCCACATGCGGGTCGACAGAGCCTCCCCGCAGGGCCCACTCCCTTATCAGCCGGCCGATAGGCCCGCCGCTGGGCTCCTTAGTGACGTACACCCTAGGCAACATCTCAGCCAGAAGCTCGATCACAGTTGACTTGCCGCTACCGTCTATTCCTTCTACTGCCACAAAGGCCATGTCTGTAAACTTGTGTAATTTAATTATGGTTTAGATAGCGTAGGATGCCGCGTGCCGCCAAGACGCCGGTGGCGGCGGCTACGTTTATGCCGCGGGAGAGGCCGGCTCCGTCTCCCGCCACAAAGAGGCCGGGGACGGTGGTCATGAGGTTTTTGTCCACGGTGGGCCGCGCCGAGTAGTACTTGATCTCCGGCGCGTAGATCAAGGTCTGGGGGCTCGCTACGCCGGGGGCCAGCTCGTCCAGCTTCTTGAGGCCCTCGATTATGTCCTCAACGACGCGGTGGGGGAGGGCCAATGATATGTCGCCTGGGGTGACGTCCTTGAGTGTGGGGGATATGCTGGACCTCCTTATCCTCTCCCAGGTGGACCTCTGGCCCCGCTCCAGGTCGTAGAGCCGTTGGATAAGCGGCTTGCCGCCGCCCAGCTTCGTGGCCAGCCTGGCGATGGACTTGCCGTACTCGATAGTGTCCTCCATGGGGTCTGTGAGCCTCAGGGTGACAAGAAAGGCGAAGTTGGTGTTTTCGCTTTTCTTCTCTAGGTAGGTCTCTCCGTTTACGCCTATGGTCCCGTCGGCGTAGACCTCCTTCACCACGAAGCCCCTGGGGTTGGTGCAGAAGGTCCTCACCTTGTCGTCGTATTTAGAGGTGTAGAGAATCACCTTGGGGTCGTGGACGGCATCTGTCAACGGCCTCATCACGTGGTAGGGCACCTCCACCCGCACCCCGATGTCTATGGGGCCGAAGTCCAGAGAGGCCCCCAGCCGCTTGAGTTGCGAAATGAGCCACTCAGCCCCGCCCCGCCCAGGCGCCAGCAACACCGCCCGGGCGTTGAGGACCCCTCTGCTGGTCTTCACGGTAAAGACCACATTGTTGCCTTTCTCCACCTCTATGGCCCAGGTGGCGTACATCACGGCAACGCCGGCGCCTTCGAGGTACTGCGTCATGTTCTCTATGACCTTCACCGAGCCGTCTGTGCCCATGTGGCGTTGGCGGATGGGCACGATGCGGGCGTTGACTCTGGCGGCGAGCGCCGACAGCTTCTCGATGAGCTCCATGTTCGGCTCGTAGACATTGTTAGGCGCGCCGAACTCGACGAAGATTTTGTCGATATAGTTTATCAACTCCATGGCCTTGTCCCAGTCGCCTACCAGCTCGTGGAGATCTCCGCCTACGTCGGGCCTTAGGTTTATGAGGCCGGAGCTGAGGGTGCCGGCGCCCCCTATGCCGTACATGATGTGGCAGGGCACGCAGAAGGTGCACTTCTCAAGCGGGGTCTGAAGGGGGCAACGCCTCTGCGTCGCCTTGTACCCCCCGTCTATCAATGCCACCTTCAAGCCGCCTGCCTTGGCCAGTTCCAAGGCGGCGAAGAGACCCGCCGGCCCCGCCCCCACTACCACCACATCGTAGTCGCCTACGTATCTGTCTAACACGCGGAGCCGGGAGAGGTATTGAGTAATCACCTCCGTTGCATAAAGTAGGGTATATATAAAGTGTATGCGGGAAAAATACAACTAAGCTCCGTGGAGAAGCCTAAACTTTCTGGAAATAGTTAAATACGTCGAGGTATACGCCACGTGTTGTACCTAGTCGTCGACGGATTTTTCGGAGATACGGGCAAGGGCAAGGTGGTGGCCTACTTGGCCCAGGCCGACAAGCCAGCGCTTTGTGTGAGAACCGGCGCTCCCAACGCCGGCCACACTGTGACGTTGGAGGGTCAACAACACGTCCTCCGGACGTTGCCCACCTGTTTCGTCAACCCGGACACTAAGCTGGCGGTGGCGCCAGGCGCCTTGATTAAAATCGACGTATTTCTCTCAGAGGTGGAGCGATACGGCAAGGGCCGGTCTTACGTGGACTTCAACACAGGCATCATCGAGGACGTCCACGTGGAGCGGGAGCGTAGCGACGAGTTTCTGATGAAGGTTGTCGGCTCCACTGGGCAGGGCGTGGGCGCCGCCATGGTGGACCGCGTCCTTCGACGGCTAAGGCTTGCCAGAGATTTCGAGGTGCTTAAGCCGTTTCTCGCAGATGTCCCCGCCATGATTATGGAGAACAAGAGAAACGGCGTGGTGATAGAGGGGACCCAGGGCACTTTCCTTTCTCTGTACCACGGCACCTATCCGTACGTCACCAGCCGCGACGTCACCGCAAGCGGGGTCCTCAGCGAGGCAGGGGTAGGGCCTAAGGCGGTGGATGAGGTCGTGTTAGTCTTTAAGGCGTTTGTGACCCGGGTGGGCGGGGGGCCGCTCCCCGGCGAGCTCCCCCCGGAGGAGGCGGAGAGGAGGGGGTGGGTAGAGAGGGGCGCCGTGACTGGGAGGCCGAGGAGAGCTGCCCCCTTCAACGTGGAGCTAGCCAAGAGGGCCGTCCTCCTCAACACGCCCACCCAGATCGCCATCACTAAGATAGATGCGGTCTTCAAAGAGGCGGCTGGGAAGACCCGCTGGGAGGATTTGCCGCCGGAGGCGCGCCGCTGGGTGGAAGAGGTGGAGGAAGAGCTGAAGGTGCCGGTGACTCTGTTGGGCACAGGCCCAGAGCCACGTCACATGGTCGACCTACGGAGGGAGAAGGGGAGGGCGTGATCTCCCCCTTCGACTGGCGGTACGGAAGCGAGGAGGTCCGCCGCCTCTTCACCCCGCAGTCCATAATAGACACATACGTGGAGGTGGAGCGGGCCCTCGTTTGTACGCTGGAAGAGCTGGGCGTCGCGGAGAGGGGCTGTTGCGACGCGGTGAGCAAGGCGAAGGTCGACGCCGAGGAGGTGTACAAGCTGGAGCGGGAGACAGGCCACGACATACTGAGCCTAGTGCTCCTTCTGGAGCAGAGAAGCGGCTGCCGTTTTGTGCATTTCGGCGCAACGTCGAACGACGTGATAGACACGGCGTGGGCCTTGTTGATACGCCGGGCCCTCTCCGTGGTGAAGAGGAAGGCGGAGGAGGCCGGGGCGGGGCTCGCGAGACTTGCCAGGAGGTATAAGTCTCTGGTGGCGGTGGGGCGGACCCACGGCCAGTGGGCAGAGCCCATAACCCTCGGCTTCAAGTTCGCCAACTACTACTACGAGCTTCATCTGGCGTGTCGGCACCTGGCTCTGGCGGAGGACATGATCAGGGCTAAGATAGGCGGGGCCGTCGGCACCATGGCGGCGTGGGGAGAGCTGGGGCCCGAGGTCAGGAGGCGCGTCGCCGAGAGGCTCGGCGTGCCCTTCCACGTCATCTCCACCCAGGTGGCCCCCCGCGAGGCGTTCGCCGTTTTGGCCTCGGCGCTGGCCGTGCTTGCCGCCGTCTTCGAGAGGCTCGCCACGGAGATCAGGGAGCTCTCCAGGCCGGAGATAGGGGAGGTGGTGGAGAGGGGAGGCGGCTCCTCCGCCATGCCCCACAAGGCGAACCCCACGGCCTCCGAGAGGGTGGTGAGCCTCGCCAGGTACGTCAGAGCCCTCACAGTGGTCGCTCTGGAGAACGTGGCCCTGTGGCACGAACGCGACCTCACCAACTCGGCCAACGAAAGGATCTGGATACCGGAGGCCCTCCTAGCCGTCGACGAGATCCTCACCACCGCGGCCAAGACCCTCCGCACGATCCACATAGACGAGGAGCGGATAAGAGATAACCTAGAGAAGGCGCTCCCCTACATACTCACGGAGTTCCACATGAACCGCATGATAAGAGATGGCACACCCCGCGCCGAGGCCTACAGAAAGGCTAGAGACATACGCGCCATCACCTACGAATACGAGAAGTGGCCTATAGAAAAGCTGATAGAAGAAGCTCTCTCACTGCCGCTGTGCACCTAACCTCCGCCACGACCAGCTAAACATCCAGCGACGACCACACGCCCAGCCCGCATCTCAATCAGACGCAGGTTTTGCCACGTAGGGGAGTTGTTGCTGGACTTAAACAGAAAAGATGTGAACAACGAAACGCTTAAGCCCCTGGGGGCATAATCACCAAATGTGTCGGGCGTCCCGTGCCTGTTGCCGATTCGCCGCTTGCGCCCCGTTCCGAGCTACTCATCACAACGAGCTTCAACTACTCTAGGCTGGTGATTGAGGGACACGGCGAGTTGCGTAACGGCACCGTCAATGCTCTGTTGATATTCGACTATGAGGCAGGTGTCTCCTACACCTTCATAATCAATACGATTCACGCGTCTATGAGAGAATTTTGCGGCACCTCGTTTGCGCATATTACTGCGTATCTGAGGGAGGTTAAGTAAGTCTTTTTTTAACCCCCTCTTTTTCTCTGTGTTGGTTGGGGTTGTCGACTATACGGTGGGCAACGTGGGTAGTGTGTTAAACGCCTTGAGGCGGGCCGGCGCGGAGCCGCGGGTTGTCAAGCGGCCTGAGGAGGCGAGAGACGTCGACGCCTTGGTGCTCCCCGGCGTCGGCACCTACGCCGCAGCTTACGAGATGGCCCACCTCTTTAAGCCTCTGGTCGTGGAGAAGCCCACCCTCGCCATATGCCTAGGCATGCAGCTTCTTTTCGAGGGCAGCGCCGAGGGGGGCGGCCGGGGGCTCGGCATATTTAGGGGGTACGTGGAGAGGATACGGGCGAGGAAAGTTCCACATATAGGCTGGAGCTACACCTACGTCCCCAGAGGGCACGACGTCGTACAGGAGGACTACTACTACTACCTACACAGCTACGGCGTGCCTTGGCGCGAAGACGACGGGAGCCACGTGGCCTACGTCCAGCTCGACGGCCGCTACGCGGCGGCTGTCGCCCGCGGCGCCTTGCTGGGAGTCCAGTTCCACCCCGAGAGGAGCGGGAAGGCGGGGATTGAGCTGATCAGGCGGTTTCTGCGTCTGGCTAAAGCTTGACGCGGAAGGAGTTGGGCGACGCGAAGCAGCTCCTGGTGCCCAGGTGGCAGGCGGCGCCTATTTGAAACACCTTGATGACGACGGCATCTCCGTCGCAGTCAGTGCGGAACTCCCTCACGATCTGCAGGTGGCCGCTTGTCTCGCCTTTAAGCCAGATGCGTCTCCGCGAGGTTGAGTAGTAGTGGGCCAGCCCGGTGGTTAGGGTCAGCACGACCGCCACGGGGTCCATGTGGCCCACCATGAGGATTTCTCCGGTCTCCACGTCCTGCGCCACGGCCACCACGGTGCCTTCTATGTGTCTGTAGTTCAGCGACTTGGCGATTCGCCAAGCCTCCTCAGGCGTGGCCAGAGGCCGCGGCTCCACGGGAAGCGACAGCGTCGCGCGGATCTCCATGTAATTGGTGTAGGTCAAATATTTATAAGAGTGCTGGCACTGGGCGCATGTATCTGCCGGATCTTGACTTCGCCTATGACGAGCCTGACGTGGGCTACAGCAAGGTGAGGCTGCACTTCAACGAGAACTTGTTCCTCCCCGAGGAGTACTACAAAGAGGTGGCCCCGGCGGTGGAGTCTTGGGAGCTCCGCTACTACACAGACCCCAATAACAAGAGGCTGGCGGCTAGGATAGAGGCTCACCACGGCCTGCCTCAAGGTTCTGTGGTGGTCACGGCGGGCGCAGATGAGGGGCTTAGACTGGCCATGCAGCTGGCCGCCCACGTGGGTCGCGGCTTGGCCGTCGCGGAGCCCACCTACGGCATGGTCCGCGTTTTGGCGAGACAGGTGGGGCTTAGGCCGACGGTTTATGTATACCGTAGCGACTTGACGCTAGACGTAGACACCGTCGTCAAGTTGGGGGTGGGCGCCTTGTATGTGTGTTCGCCTAACAACCCCACCGCCCACGTGGTGAAGGAAGTGGAGGAGCTCGCAGCGAGGTTCAACGGCCTCCTGATCCTAGACGCTGCGTATGCGGAGTACGCCGGCTACTGGACGCCGCGGCTTTACGAATACGGCAACGTGGTGGAGGTCAGAACCTTCTCCAAGGCGTGGGGCTTGGCGGGGCTTAGGGTGGGCTACGTCGTCGCCCGGCGGAAGACGGCGGAGGCCCTCCGCGTCTTGTCGCCGCCGCACCCCATATCGGCGTACTCCGCCAAGGCGGTGGAGAACGCGCTTGAGAAGGGGGAGCCCTACGTGAGGCGAGCCGTGGAGGAGACCGCCGAGGTCAGGGAATGGGTCCTCCGGAGGATCGCCGGGGAGCTGTACAGCGGCCCCGTCAACTTCGTCACGCTTAAGATGCCCGACGCCGAGGCCGCCGCCGCTGAGCTGGACAAGATGGGTTTCGTGGTTAGAGTATTAGGCGGCAAGCCGCTCTGTCAGTCCTGTCTGCGCTTCACGCTGGCCCCCCTCTCTGTGATGGAGAAATTCCTGAACGCCCTTAAGGTGGCGTCAAAGAATATAAAGGTGGTCGTGTAGTTCCGCATGGACGGCGGTCCCCATGCTCCTCGCGGTCCCCTCTAAGGGGAGGCTCCAGGAGCCCACCCTAAAGCTTCTCGAGGCCGTCGGCATAAAGGCTCTCGCCTCCGACGAGAGGGCGCTTGTCATACCCACCTCCTGGCCAGACGTAAATATAATCAAGGCGAGACCCGAGGACATCCCCTACATTGTGGAGTCCGGCAGAGTGTGGGCGGGGGTCACCGGCCACGACTACGTGGTGGAGTCTGGGGTCAACGTGGTGGAGGTGCTCGACCTAAACTTCGGCAGGGGGAGGCTGGTGGTGGCCGTGCCGAAGTCCAGCGGAGTGAAGAGCGTAGAGGATTTGCCGCCCGGCGCACGGGTGGCCACCAAATTCGTCAACATCGCCTATAATTACTTCGCCGAGTTGGGCAAGCGGGTGAGGGTGGTGAAGGTGACGGGCTCGGTGGAGGTCCTGCCGCAACTGGGCATCGCCGACGCGATCCTCGACGTGATGGCTACGGGGACGACGCTGGAGGTCCATGGCCTCGCCCCCATAGCCACGGTGCTGGAGACCACCGCCCGCCTAATCGTGCACCCCAGCTACGCCGAGCACGAACTGACGAAGAAGCTCATAACCTTCATCCAGGGCTACTACGCAGCACAGGGCAAGAAGATGATATTCCTCAACGTCCCCGCCGACAAGCTCAACAGCGTCCTTGCCGTGCTTCCCGCCATGGAGGCCCCCAGCGTAACCCCACTGGCCAGGGGCAACACCTACGAAGTCTTCAGCGTAGTCCCCGAAGACCTCCTCCCAGACCTAGTCATGAAACTAAAAGCAGCCGGAGCCAAAGACATAGTCATAACCTCAATAGAAAAACTAATCACGTAACGCGGAGACCTACGCCAGCCCGCGGGGCCCTACACCTGCTAGGTGGAAAAGAAGTCGGCGAGGTGCTATCTGCGGCGTAAGGCTAGCTGTTGATTTTAGGCTGTAGTAGGCCTCAGCCACGTTTATCACATGCCTCATCTCTACGTATTCGTCGGGGGCGTGGGCCACGCCGATGGGCCCCGGCCCGTAAGTAGGGGATTGCAGCCTTTATGAAGAAGCGGGCGTCTAAGCCGCCGATGCAGACCGTCCTCTGAGGTGGTCGGCGGTGATTATGAGGGCTGTGGCTAGGTTTCCGCCTGCGGAGTCTCTGGCTACCGCTAGTTGTCTATGCCGAGTTTATGGTTGTTATCTGCAACATAGCTATGTCCTCCATTGCTTGTTGGCTGTTTTTCGCTATGAGGAGTACTGCGTTGTTGAACTCCTCTCTGAACTTCTGTGGTGTCGTGCCTGGCGTGAGGCGGGGGATCGCTTGGAGTATCTCTCTGACTGGGTTAAGGGACATGGCCGCGCCCCGTGCCCTGGTTCTTCGGCATATATTTTGAGCTGTGTACCTCTTTGTTCCGGCAAGCGTTAGACATTTATAGCGGGCTGTGACGTTGGCTATGGTTGAGTTCTTAGTTTTGCTTGTTTTGCTTATTGTCGTTGTTGTCTATTTCAGGGGGAGAGTTAGGGAGATGTCTGCACGGGTTGACGCCTTGGCGGCTGAGAGGGCGCAGAGATTGTTCGAGGAGTGGAGGGCGAGGGAGCTGACGGCGGTGAGGGCTCAGTATGAGGCGCAGTACGCTGAGTTGAAGAGGCAGATGGATGCGCAGTATGCCGCCATGCTTGCGGAGAGGGTGGAGGCGGTTAAGAAGGAGTATGAGACCTTGTTTGAGAGGTGGAAGCAGGAGTATGAGGAGAAGATTAGGCAGGACGCGGTGCAGAGGAGCTTGGCGACTATCCTCGGCAGGGTGGGGGAGGAGCTTGCCCCTCTGTTGATTTTCGAGAAGCTGGGGATCGGGCCTAAGGATATTAGACACATCGGGACTCCGGTGGATTACGTGGCGTTTAGGGGTCTCTCGGAGGGGCGGGTAGATGAGATAGTGTTTATTGAGGTGAAGACCGGGAAGTCGTCGACGTTGTCGGATCGGGAGAGAGCCGTGAGGAGGGCTGTGGAGGAGAAGAGGGTAAGCTTTGTTGTGATTAACGTAAAGGAGGAGCTGGATCGGCTTCTGCAACGTCTTCAGTCGGAGCCTTTGTTTAGGGTGGAGGAGGGTTAAGGCCTGCGGCTTTTTTGAGGGCGTGGTAGCCTTTGAGCGCGTAGATTCGTGCGGCGAGTATCAGCAGGACGCCTACCAAGGCGATGAAGAGGAGCGACACCACAAACCTTGGCGCATTTTTCTGCAAGTCTTTTCTCTGGTAGATGTCGCCGAGACCGTGCAACGCGGCGAATTCAAGCACGATGGAGAGGACACCGAGGGCGGGGACCGCCATGTAGAGTGCCAATAACGAGAACAGGAAGAGGTCGGTGCTTGCGAGTATTACCGCGAGGAATACGGCGGCTATTACTACGGGTTGGGCTAGGAAGAGGATAGAAGCGATGAGGCCAAGAGCCGCGTGGGTGGAGACCCGGCCCATGTGTAAATTCACCTGTATATAAAATGCGGCGTCTCGCGTCGGCCGCTTGGCGCTACTTTTTCATTCTTTTTTCGAGTTCGGCGCATACGTCGTTTAGGGCGAGGCCTTGGGCGGCGAGGAGGACGAGTAGGTGGTAGAGGAGGTCGGCCGCCTCCTCAACTGTCCGCTGTTTGCCTTCGGCTATGGCTGCTATGGCGGTTTCCACGGCCTCCTCGGCGACTTTGCGGGCTATGTGGGGGGTTCCGGCGGTATAGAGGCGGTAGGTGTAGCTCTGAGGGTTGCCCTCCTTTATGCGTTGGCGTATCACCTCCTCCAGCTGGGGGAGGACTTGGCAAGTCATTGCAACGCCTTTCTGTGGTAGGGGAAGCCTTCGTACTCGGCTAGTTTTCTGGCGGCGTCGAGGAGCTGGAGGGGGCCTACAGCCTCCGCCATGCCTATGGGCTTCATGAAAGTGTGTGGCGTGATTATGCCGCGCCACCTGGCAGACCCCCCGGTGGGGAGGACGTGGCTGATGCCGGCGGCGTAGTCGAGGTATGGGCTGGGCATGTCGACGGAGACGGCGCCTACGTTTCTGACGCGGTACGCCACCTCCCGCCTGCCCCACACTTCCAAGTGCTCCGGCGCGATTTCGTCTATCAGCTTTGCCGCCTCCTCCACGCCTGTCACCAAGTGGGTCTTGAGGGGGCCCATGGAGGAGGTCTTCTCCCTGGCGTATATCTCCTCTGCCCTCCTCAACAGTTGAGGGTCTGGGGTTATGAAGTGGGCGAAGGAGGTGGGTCCGTGCTCCAGCTGCGCAAGCGCCCCCCTCATGGCGATCTCGGCGTCTACCCCCTCGGCGTATACCACCAGCTCGGTGGGCCCCTCGATGCCGTCTATTCCGACGTATTGCGAGAGGACGTATTTGGCGGCCTGGACGTAGAGGCCTCCGGGCCCCGCCACCGCGTCGACGCCGAGGTGGAAGACGGCGTATGCCAGGCCGTGCGGGCCCCCCAGGGGCACGACGGCGGATACGTCCAGCTCCTTGGCGACCGCCAGGAGCTCCGGCGTGACGCCCTTGGGCGGGGTGACGGCGTATATCTCCTCGACTCCCGCGGCCTTGGCCGGCACTGCGAGCATGACCAGCGTCGAGATGTACCTCGCGGGGACGTAAAGAGCTACCCTGCGTACGGGCACCCACCGCACCACTCTGAGGACGCCGCCGTAGTAATCTGCGGCGCCGCTGGGGAGGAGCCTCCTGTAGAGCGCCTCCAGGGCCTCGGCGGCTTTGAGGGCGGCGGTTACCACCTCTGGGTCCCCGCCGGGGCGCGGCTCGATGAGAGGCTTCTCGGGGGCCGCCCCGTCGAGCCGCCTGGAGTACTCCAGGGCGGCGTCTAGGCCCCGCGCAGCCACATCGTCTATTATAGGCTCCACGGCCTTAACCGCGTCGCGGGGAAGGCCCCTCATGGCCGCACCTCGGCGCCTCTCTCCCTTAGGTACTGCTTGACCTGCCGTATGGTGAGCTGGCGGAAGTGGAAGAGGGAGGCCGCCAGTACCGCGTCTGCGCCCGCCTTGACTGCCTCGTAGAAGTGCTCCAGGGCCCCCGCGCCGCCTGACGCTATTACGGGCACGTCCACGGCCTGTGCCACGCGCGTAATGAGCTCCGTGTCGTAGCCCAGCTTGGTGCCGTCGCGGTCTATGGAGGTTAGGAGTATCTCCCCTGCGCCGAGCTCCACGGCCTTTTTTGCCCACTCCACGGCGTCTAGGCCCGTGGACTCGCGGCCGCCTTTGACGTATACCTCATACCTCCCGCCGGCCCGCTTGGCGTCTATGGCCACGACGGTGGACTGGCTTCCGAAGACCTCGGCCATTTCTCTTATCAAGCCGGGGTTCTTCACGGCGGCTGTGTTTATGGAGACTTTGTCTGCCCCAGCCTTAAACAACGCCTCGGCGTCGTCCAGCGTCTTCACGCCGCCGCCGACGAGGACGGGGATAGTGACGGCCTCGGCGACGCGTCTAACTGCCTCTACGAAGGTGCCCCTGTCCTCCGGCGTGGCCGTGATATCCAGTATGGCGATTTCGTCCGCCCCCTCCTCCTCGTAGGCAACTGCCATCTCCACGGGGTCTCCCACCTCCCTCAGCCCCATGAAGTTGACGCCTTTAAGAACCACGCCCCTCCTCCCGTCCATGTCTAGGCAAGGTATAACCCTGATTGCCGGCACATGTGGGAAGTGACAGAGCTATAAATATGCAACTATCTGCGGCGTTGAAGACTCGGCGTCCGGCCGCCCCCGTGAAGATACTCGTTGACGTAACTGCAAGTAGCCGACTATAATGTAGCCATCTGCAACGTTACTGTTGTCTTGTCTTGACGAGTTCTATCAACAGCTTCTGGATCTCTAGGAGGGTGATCTGCACGGCGTCAATTCTTTTGTTGGTCTCGTCTATTCTTCTGTTTGTTTCGTCTATTCGCGCCGAAAGCGACTTAGCAATTTCGTCTATCCTCGCCGAGAGTGTTGTCGTCATTTCCTCTATATGCTGGTTTGTTTCGTCTATCCTCGCCGAGAGTGTTTTGACGATGTCGTCTATGCGTTGGTTTGTTTCGTCTATTCTGCTGTCTAGTCTTGCTATGTCGGCTCTTATTTCTTTCAAGTCGCCTACTATGGTGCCGAGGTAGAGGACGAGTACGTCTTCAGTAGACAGCTTCTTACCCTCCCGGATTTTGCCCAAGACGTGCTCCACCGCCATCTTCAACGCGTCATATGCAATACCAGAAACATCACCCACAAA
>Ga0334722_10004759_pt1 | contig 13982 bp, 17 predicted proteins | sample C3_bottom_MG_FD_207210 | JGI IMG/M metagenome (GOLD analysis project Ga0334722, IMG submission 207210) | Sediment microbial communities from Yellowstone Lake, YNP, Wyoming, USA - C3_bottom | ecosystem: Environmental > Aquatic > Freshwater > Lake > Sediment | place: USA: Wyoming | collected...
TACAATGACTTCTGTGCAATCCTCTTCATGGTGGCTCCTTTCTTGTGGCAACATGTTCTCTGACGAAAACACATTACCACGTTTGGAGCCACTTCTCAATTTTCAACTAAGTTTGGCACACTCTCCCAAGTGGAAGCAGAAATGTAAAATTAGCCAAGTAACGTTAAAGAAAAAAATTGCTACAACTAAATCAGCATCAAGCTCATAATATGCCCAATAATATTCTTCAAACTGGGCCACTTTCTCTTTTTCTCCCTGAAAGAAAAAATCCCAATTTAAGGGTGCTATCTTATCTAAAAACCATTCTACAATCCCATTTCGAACAGCGTCAAAAAAAGTACCTATAATCCAAGCTGACAAAATAAACAAGCCTGCTTGAAGAAGAACTTGCGGTGTTTGTGTATTTGTAAAATATTCTTTCGTTTCATCCCAGAAAGTTATTGCTAACAATCCAAGCATTAAGAAACCGGAAAGTATTTCTGCTATTAATGGTTTGTGTTTTAGATTAATCATGTTTTTTGAGATAAGCCCGTAAAAAGCCCACCCCCGTTTCCAGAGATGGGCTTTAATTCCAAACTACTTCAAAGCCCGACTCCGTCAGGGTAGTGCGCGCTTACTATAGTATTGCTCGGCATATGCAGGCGTCATTCAAACTCAGACTTCGGGACGCCGGACTGCCGTATAATTGACTGTAGGGTTCCTATCCTGACCTCGATATGGTCGGGGACTGGAACCGTTACCGTGCTGTCGGCTGTTTTCTTTTGCATGGCAATGTGGCTGCCGCGCCTTCTGACTTCTACGAAGCCGTTACGCGCCAGAATATCGCAGATGTCCTTTCCGGAAAGGACACGAAGCCTACCCAACGCCGACCTCGACGCGTGTTACAAAAACATCGCCGTGAAGCCGCTGCCCTATTTCATCGGGAGACGCCGTCTCAAAGAACAACTCAAGCGCCTCTACAAGGTTGGTGCGCGCCTGCTCTATGGTGTCCCCTTCGCTGGCTACGTCAAGTTCAGGGCATAAGGACACATAGCCGTCGCCCTCTTTCTCTATTATAGCGGTCAGGTTGTATTTCATTGTTGCCCCCGTAGATGGCTATTACTTTAAAGCTATTATACAAGGATGTTTTTGAAAATCAAGGAATAATATATGGGCTGATGTACGCGGCCACGGAGGACCGCGTCTACTTCACCCTCCCCTCAGTCCCCTCCCATCAAGGGAGGGGATAAATTTGTGGAGGAGATTGCCGCGTCGCTTGCGCTCCTCGCAATGACAGGATATGAAAGTTCCTGGATTCCCGCCTTCGCGGGAATGACGGCATAGCAGACACAATAAAGGCCGCCCCGCATTACGCGGGACGGCCTTTTTAGAAGCCATGAAGCTTCAGCCTACCAGTTGACTACCTGGTCTGCGTCGAATATCATGTTAACTATGGCGTTGTAGTCCACCTGGTTGCCGCAGCTCACGCCGCGCGCCTCCGCATCCTCTTTGCAGCAGAAGGTGCTGGCGTCGCCGGTGCAGGAAAGCACCGCGTCCTGCATGAGCAGTACTTTAACATCGTCGCCCTGAGCCTTGTGGGCGGCGGCCATCTCCAGGGGGTAGGTGTCGCGCATCCCACGTACCATGTGCAGTATCTTCATCTTCGCCCCCTTTTAGTAAGTGATAACCGCTTTGCCGTCCTTCAGGATGGCGGCGATCTCGTCCCTTGACTTGAGCTGAGCCTTGTGCGTGACGTCGTTCACGCCGCGCTCATCCGCCGACTTCTTGTCCACGATGAGGTCGAACTCGAGCTCCTGGAGCATGTCTAAGTGCTTGGCCCAGTCGAAACCCTCAATCACGTTCTTCGTCTTGCCGGACATGGCGTATACGCCGTCTTCGATGAATATCATCTTGAGCGGGTTGTCCCCCATCGTGAGCCCCACGCAGGACCTGAGTGCATCGAAGATCCTGGCCGAGGAAAATGGGGAGTGCCTCAATACGAAAGAAATATGGTCGCCCATCTTTTAGCCTCCCCTTATTAGCAGAATGTTATCAGCCTGTCCACGTCCGATATTATCCCCGAGAATATGTACTGGCTCGCGGACTTTATCATCGGGAACTTCTCTTCCTCGATATGCCTCTCCTCAGCGTTATGATGACACTGGGAAATCTGCACGCCCTTCGGGACCATCTCCGTAAGGGTCTTGCAGTACGAGCCGTAGACGCCGTCGCACATCATGAAGAGATAAACCTCTTTGCCGGCCGCGATGGCCGCCTCGGAGAGCTTTATGACGGTCTGCGTGTCCTGCTTCTCGGGGCTGGTGGTAAGGAGGATGCCCAGTTTGTTTGCCATTATGCCGTCCCCCTTTCGGTTACGCCTTCTCGATTGTTATCTTCCAGACCGCATCGCCTGCCTTGTCCACGGATACTACCTTGTGGCCGGCCTCGGTCGCCCACCTGGGTATCTCCTCGGAAGAAAGCGGGTAGTCGAGGACTACCACGACCTGGTCGCCGCTCGCCATCTTGGAGTTCACGAACTTCTTGGTCTTCACGGTAGCATACGGGCAGACTTCGCCCTTCACGTCCAGCTCATGCATTGCCATTACGCACCTCCAGTTGGTAAAATGGAATTAACCGGCGCTTTGACGCGCCCTCCTGACCATACCGCAGACAACGCGGATAAAACGCCTTTTAGAGAGTCACCTCCCTTCTTCAGCTTTTTCCCTTGCGCGTTTCTTAAGCGCGCTTTCAATAATCTCCCTCAGATGCTCCATATCAAGCGGCTTGTAAAGGTAATAGAATACGCCCTGCTCCATTATGCGGCTCCCGGTAGCCACGGAGTAGTCGTCTGAAAGCACTATAACGGGCACCGTCGGCCTGCACCTCCTGAGTATCCCGATGGTCTTTTCTATGGGCAGGCCGCTCAAGTTCAAATCAATTATAGTGAGGTCTATCTTTTTGTCAAGGATTTCCAGCAAAAAATCGGAAGTTTCTCCGACAAGGATGGTTTCTCGCACAAAATTCCGCCTGATGGACTCCCCGATGGCCCGCCGCAGTTCCTTGTCGGAACTGCCGATGAGTATAACTCCGCCTTCGTTGTCTACGGGCATGGAGCCGCCTTTTGTCCAGGGTTGTCGAGCATAGCGTATACTGGATGTTCCTGCAAAAGGACTGCCAGAAGCCCGGTGCGGACAAAGAAAAAGATGATTATCGTAACATGCTGTAATATATGGATAAAACTTTGAGTAATATGCCGTGGGGACGTAACTCGCGGGATTTCCCTGACTGATTCAGGGACATATATGTCTCGGCATATATGCGAAAATTGTGTAAATTAAGCTGGTATGACTGTAAAAACAAAAACTGGGGCAGATTTGCCCCAGTTACGCCATACATGTCCCAAAAAGCGGTTACGACAAAGGTACAATGAGGGCCAGCACCACCATGCGTTCACCCTCCGAGCGAAACCCGTGCATCTCGTTCGGCCTTGCCACAATCAGCTCGCCCGCCTTCATGGCGTGCTCCTTGTCGCCCACTATGACCGTGCCGTTGCCTTTGTAAACCTGCATCATGACCTCGCACGGGGATGCGTGTCTCGGGACGCCCTGGTTTTTCTCAATGCAGAAGAGCACGGCTTTAAAGCCCATCGAGTCATACAGCATCTTTGTCCTGGCGTGCTCGTCCATGAACTCTATCTCATGGTCCAGGTCGATAGGGAGCATCTATCTTTAGTCCTCCAGAGAGTTCATCTCTTCTACCATGTCGTCGGGGTTCCGGTTGTGCATGGTCGCGCCGAAGGAGAGAGACTCCCACATGATGCCGGGGCAGGTGAAACAGCCGTCCCCGAAGTATTTCTCCATTATGCGTCTCGCGTCCGGCCTGACAGTGAGTATGTCGCCTATCAGCATGTCCTTGGTTATGCGTGTCTTTGTTTCCATGTGTGCCTCCGTTTATAACACATATTATAGCACATGTTATAACACACGGCCTACCAGTGGGTCTTGAAGCTCCCGGTCGAAAGCACCTTTCCGGCGAATGACGCGGAGTGGCACTGGTTGCAGATCTTCAGCATCAGGTCCCTGTTGTCCAGCGAGAGGTTCACGTTGTGGCTCTTGTCCGGCATGTGGCAGGTCTCGCAGGTGGCGCTGTAGCCCTGCCCTTCGGTCCCGTACACTACGCCCATCTTCGAGTTCCTGTACCCTTGTACGTGCGCCGAGCCAAGGTGGCAGGTGGCGCATATGAGGGGGTTCCTGGCGACCCTAAGAGAGAAGGTGTGCCGTATGTGGCAGGAGGTGCACTTGGTAGCGCCGCCGTGTTTGCTGGCGAGCGTCTCCTTGACCCTGATTGGGTGGCAGGGCATGCATTTGTCCGCGCCGGGCAGGGCGGTGAATGCGTCCGAGTCGAAGCCGTCATCGTGGTTGCCGTGGCAGGCGGGGCATTTGACGCCTTTCTTCGCGTGCGCGCTTTCAAGCCATGTCTTGCATATCCATGGCGTTATCTCCGGCTTCGAGTGACACTGGTAACATGCGAAGTCTGTGTCTACGCCGGAGGTGTCCACGCACCATGCAGGCGCCGCCAGTCCAAGGATGAAAGAGAATAACAACGTAAGTGCAAACGATGCCTGCCTGAAAAAATAACCCGCCATGTTGTAGCCTCCGTGTAACGGTGTTGGGTTCTGAAATGCTTTTTGGATAAGTTAAAATGTAACATCTAATGGGCGGTATGTAAAGGGATTTGGCATTCAATCCAAGAAAGCATTGACTTTATAAAGAATTAATATTATAAAGGATAGTGTTCCATACTCCCATTCAACAGCAAAGAATGCCATGACGATAAGAAGCAAACTGATACTTATCTTTGTCTCGCTGGTCATACTCCCGGCAATACTGGGGGGTGCGGTCATGTTCACCTACATGCGCGGGGTGGTGAGGGATGTGCGTCTATACCAGTTAGAAAACATAGCGAGCCAGCAGAAGGACAGGTTCGAGGCGTTCTTTGACGAGCGCAGGGGCGACGCCGAGTATTTCCAGACCTTCGACGTAATAAAAGACAACATCGACGTCATCAAGAGTCATCCCGCCAGCCATAATGCCCCGGAATATCAAAAGGCAGTCAGGGAAGTCGAGAAGCAGTTAGGCGCGCTTCGGCGCATCTACGGGTACTCGGACACCATGCTGACCGACACGAAGGGCCATATAATATGCGTCGGAAACCCCGTGCACCGTTCAGCGCAGTTGGGCAAACCACTTTCGATGCTGGACCCGAAGGCCTTCGAGGGCGGGAGGAAAGGGGCCTATTTCAGCGGCATATACAAGACCGGTACGGACGGCCGGAGTCTTGGGATGCTTATGACAGCCCCCGTAAAGGATAACGCGGGCGCCTTTGCAGGCGAGGTGGCGCTTGAGATGGACGCGGGCAGGGTGTTCGAGCTGGTCAAGGACGCCACCGGGCTGGGAAGTACCGGCGAGACCTTCATAGGCATCCCGAACGGGCAGGAAGTCCTGTTCATAAACCCGTTCCACCCGGAGCGTAACAAGACCATCCCGGCGTCGGAGCTTTTCAGCGGGAAGATGAAGACAGCGAAGCCTATGCAGGAGGCCCTCAGGCAGAGGGGCGGGTCGGGCGAGTCCGTGGACTATCTGGGGCACGACGTGTTGGCCGCATGGCGGTACGCGCCCGCCACCGGCTGGGGGATAGTGACGAAGATAGACTCATCGGAGGTCTACGCCATCGTGACAAAGCTGAAGGTACAGGCTGCCGAACTGGGCATCATCATCCTGTTATTCTGTGCGGCGGCGGCCTTTGCCATATCGAGGTCCATCACGGAGCCTATCAAGGCGCTTCAGCAGGGCACTGAGGTTATAGGCTCCGGCAACCTCGACTATAAAGTAGGGATACAAAAAAATGATGAGATAGGCCAGCTCTCCAGGGCGATTGACCGGATGGCTGGAAATCTTAAAAACATAACTGCTTCGAGGGACGACCTCGACAGGGAGGTAGTGGAGAGGAAGAAGGCGGAGGACGAGGTAAGGAAGCTGAACGAGGACCTGGAGCGCCGCGTCGTCCAGCGCACGGAGGAGCTTACGGCGTCCAACAAGGAGCTGGAGGCGTTCTCGTACTCGGTGTCCCACGACTTGCGCGCCCCACTCAGGCATGTGCAGGGCTTTGTGGAGATGCTGGGAAAGAACGCCGGAGACAAGCTCGACGAGAAAGGCCGCAGGTATCTGGACACGATTTCAAGGGCCGCGTCCCAGATGGGCACCCTGATAGACGACCTGCTGACCTTCTCCAGGATGGGCCGCTCGGAGCTGCACCTGTCGTGGATAGACCTGGAAACGCTCTTCGGCTCTGTGATTGAAGAGATGAGGGAGGATATTAGGGGCAGGGACATAGCATGGAAGGTGGGCCACCTGCCGAAGGTAAGGGGAGACGTGTCCATGCTGAGGCTGGTAGCGGTAAACCTGCTGTCTAACGCGGTCAAGTTCACGGGCAAGCGCGACATAGCCGAGATAGAGATAGGCTCCCGGAGCGAGGGCGAGGGCGAGTTCGTGATATACGTGAAGGACAACGGGGTGGGCTTCGACATGCAGTACGTGGACAAGCTGTTCGGTGTGTTCCAGCGCCTGCACAAGGCAGAGGAGTTCGACGGCACCGGCATCGGGTTGGCCAACATAAGGCGCATAATAAGCAGGCATGGCGGCAGGACGTGGGCGGAGTCCGCGCCGGGCGAAGGCGCGACCGTGTATTTTACGCTGCCCGACTTGAAGTAAACGCTGCTCTATCTATCTATGTGTGTGGGTTTGTAGTAAAGGTGGACGGCAACGGTTCCTGTCATTGTCATTGCGAGCGGAGCGAAGCAATCTCGGCTATGATCATATTGAGATTGCCACGTCGCCTTTGGCTCCTCGCAATGACAAAATTGAGACGTTAATTAAAGTAAGGAGAATCCCATTATGATGACGTACCTGAAGAGGATACTGTTAGTCGAGGACAACCCCAACGACATAGAGTTGACCCTCGAAGCGCTGGGTGCCTACAACCTGGCCAACGAGGTGGTGGTGGTGAGAGACGGGGCAGAGGCCCTCGACTATCTCCGCAGGCGCGGGGATTATAAGATGCGCGCCGAGGGCAACCCGGCGGTCGTCCTCCTCGACCTTAAAATGCCAAAGGTGGACGGGCTCGAGGTCTTGAAGCAGATGAAGGGCGACGACCACCTCAAGTCCATTCCCGTCGTCGTGCTGACTTCGTCCCATGAGGAAAAAGACCTGGTCGCAAGCTATGAGTACGGCACGAATGCATATGTGGTCAAGCCGGTGGACTTCAAGGAGTTCGTGGACGCGATAAAGGACATCGGGGCCTTCTGGGCCATACTGAACGAGCCGCCGGTCAAGAGCATAAGGAAAGAGAAGTAACCTATGGAAAGGCCGCTTCGCATACTACACCTGGAGGACGACCCCTTAGACGCCGAGCTTGTAAAGTCACGGCTCGAAGAGGACGGGGTGCCGTGTGACATCATGCGCGTAGACAACAGGGCCGACTTCGCGAAGCTTCTGGACGGTTGCGTGTTCGACGTCATACTGGCTGACTATTCCCTCCCGTCATTCGACGGCGTTGCCGCGCTTGGTATCGTGCTGGAAAAACATCCGGACATTCCCTATATATTCGTATCGGGCAGGATGGGCGAGGACGTGGCCGTCGAGGCCCTCAAGCACGGCGCGACAGACTACGTACTGAAGACAGGCCTTACGAGGCTTGCCCCTGCGGTGAAACGCGCGCTGAAGGAGGCCGAAGAGCACTCTGAACTCAGGCGGGCCGACAATAACGTAAGGAAGCTGAACCGGGTCTATGCCGTCCTCTCCGCAGTCAACCGCCTTATAATCAGGGCACGCGACCCCAAGGAGCTGTTCGAGGGCTCGTGCCGTATCGCGGTGGAAGAAGGCCTCTTCCTGATGTCCTGGGTCGGCCTCGTCGACGAGGCGTCCGGCGTGGTCAGGCCAGTCGCCTGCACGGGGTGCGAACAGGACTACTTGAAGGAAATCAGGATAACCACGGACGACGGGCCGGAAGGTATGGGGCCGACGGGCAGGACGGTCAAAACGGGCAGGCACTTTGTAAACAACGACACGGAGAATAAACCGGTAATGTTGCCGTGGCGGGACGAGGCAATGATGCGCGGATACCGTTCAAGCGCGTCCTTCCCACTTTTATCCGAAGGCAGGACGATTGGGGCGTTCACCGTGTACGCGGCAGAGTCTAACTTTTTCGACGACGAGGAGGTGCGGCTCCTTGACGACCTGGCCGCCGACATATCCCATGCGCTGTGGTCTATCGAACAGGAGGGCCTGAGGAGACGGGCGGAGGATGCCCTTAGGCAGGCGGGGGTATATAACCGAAGCCTCATCGAGGCCGCCCTCGACCCGCTCGTAACCATCGGCGCGGACGGGAGGATAACCGACGTGAACGCGGCGACGGAGGCGATAACCGGGCGCACAAGGGACGAGCTGGTGGGCACGGACTTTACCGGCTACTTCACCGACCCGGAAAAAGCCGAGGCGGGCTACCAGAAGGCGTTCAATGAGGGCATGGTGTTAGACTACGAACTGGAGATAAGACACAAGTTTGGTCAGTCTACGCCCGTGCTCTATAACGCCTCCGTATACAAAAACGAAGAAGGCAGGATAATCGGCGTATTCGCTGCGGCACGCGACATCACTGAACGTAAGCGCATGGAAGACGAGCGGCGGAAGGTAGACGCGGAGGTCCAGCAGATGCAGAAGCTGGAAAGTCTCCGCGTCCTGGCCGGCGGCATAGCGCACGACTTAAACAACCTCATGGTAGCAGTTACCGCAAACGCGGAACTCGCGCTGATGCACCTCACCAAGGAATCGCCAGCCTGGGAGCTGATAGGCGCCATAGGCGGCGCAACATCGCGGATAAAGAACCTGTCCAAGCAGATAATGAACTACTCGGGCAAGGGCACCGCCCAAAAGAGGCCAATAGACTTAAGCGACATAGTGGACGAGACGACACGCCTGCTCAGGGCATCCGTATCGAAGAACGCCCACATCGAGTACGACCCGACACCCGACCTGCCATACATAGAGGCCGACCAGCAGAACGTGCAGCAGATAATAATGAACCTCGTGATAAACGCATCTGACGCGATGGGGGATACACGGGGGGCCATAAAGGTCAGGACGGGCACCGTGGACGCGACGCGCGCATACCTGGACGAGGTATATCTGGGCCGGGGCCTGCCGGAGAAAAGATACGTGTACGTGGAGGTAAGCGACACCGGCCAAGGGATGACGCCTGAGACGATGAAGCGGATATTCGAACCGTTCTATACCACCAAGACCACCGGACGCGGTCTTGGGCTCTCCGCCGTCTTCGGTATAGTGCGCGAGCACGAAGGGGCGCTGGAGATAGACAGCGAGCCGGGCCGGGGCACCACGTTCAGGGTGCTGCTGCCCAGCATGGAAATGCTTTATACGGGAGAGGCCGAAAAGCCGGCCGACCCTGGGATTTGGAAAGGTTCCGGCACCGTGCTCATCGTGGACGACGTGGAGTCTGCCCTGTCCATGACGAAGAAGGTGGTCGAGACCGCAGGCTACACGGCGCTTACTGCGTCGGACGGCAAGTCTGGCGTGGATTTATACCGTGAGAACGCGGGCAGGGTTGACGCGGTTATAATTGACCTTGTGATGCCGGGTATGCGGGGCGACCAGGCCGTGCGCGAGATGCGGGATATACACCCGGACGTCAGGGTCATGCTGCTGAGCGGATACCACGAGCTTGACTTGAAGGAGCTTCTTGCCGGGCCGGGCAGGATGGTCGTGGTCGAGAAACCTTACAAGGTGAACTACCTGCTTGAGAAGTTGAAGGAGATGCTGAGATAAGCCCTCACGCCTCGTAAGCCCTCACCCCCAGCCCCTCTCCCGCGAGGGGAGAGGGGAGTAGGGTAGGTTAAAAACTACTTCTTCTTCGCGGCCCGCATGTTAGCGGCCTCTTCCTTTATCTCAGCCAGGTCCTTCTTCATCTCTGCCCAGCCGTACCAGTGCATGTAGTCCGGGTTCATGTGGAACGCGCCCTGGTAAGTACGCATCCTGTGCTCCATCAGCATCACGTAGAGCTTCTGCTCTATGGACGTAGGCGCGTCGTAGAAGGTCAGGAGGTCCACAGAGAACGGCACGTCCTTCGGCTTGTCGAGTATGCCGTCCGTGTACAGCCCGTCCACAGTGCGTATCGCCTCGGCCATCAGCTTGTCGGACGCCTTGACGATGTTGTCCGCGTTCTTCAACTGCTCCATCGCATAGGACTTCGCGTGGCACTTGGTGCAGACCTTTATCATCTTGTCCCTCGGGCCCTGCCAGTCCTCTTTCGTGAGGCGTGCCACCTTGCCCGCCTTCACCACGTCGAGCCTGCCTGTCGGGTTGCCCTTGTCATCGAGGACGTTCAAGGCCTGGAGTATCGTAACCCTGTCCTTCATCCACTCCGCGTCGTCTTCCGGGAGCCTCAGGGCAAGGAAGCCCCATGAGGTGATGACGCCGTGGTCGCCCTCGTCCATGTGACAGGTCTGGCAGGTAGGCGCGCGACCGCTGTCGGGTTCCATCGCGTATATCATGCCGTGCTTGGACGTGCCCCACATCTCCCACTGCGGGTGGTCGAAGCCCATGTGGCATGTGCCGCACGCTGCAGGCTTCTGCGCCTCTGCCTTCGAGAACCTGTGCCTGGTATGGCAGGAGTCGCACTTGCCGCCGTGGTAGCCTACCCTATGGCATCCGCCGCAGCCCTTCATGCCTTCCATTAACTCAGTCGGTTGGGACGCGGTCTTCGGCATGGCTTCCATCGCAACCCATGCGACTGCGTGCTTGCCGTTATTAAACTGGGCCACCTGCTTGCCGTGGCAGGGCTTGCAGGTATCGGCAGTCGGCATCTTCGCCTTCGCGAAGTCGTCCGCCGTCATGTGCTCTTTTCCGTGGCACTTGTCGCACGAGAAGGTCTTGGACATCTTGCAGTCGAGCCAGTCCTTTACTATCTGCGGGGATACCTTCTCATGGCAGGACACGCACGCGTTCTTGTTGGGGTTTGCTGCCACGGCCAGGCCCGCGCCGAGCCAGACGGTCATAAACGCCGCCGCTGCCAGAGTCGTAATGCCAATAAGTCTTTTCATTCCCATCTCTACCTCCCGTTTATTGTAGACCTGCTGTATAGTGGGCCGGGTCGGCCCGATTTAAAAGGATTGCCTAATACTGGTGACGACTCCCGAAAGTCTATCATGCACCCCGTATTCCGTCAAAACCCCCTTTCGTTGTTATGTCCCAAGTATACCCGCTTTTCTGTATTCCGCCATGACAAGGGCCGTGCCAATAAATGATATATGTCAGGTTTGTCTTTACGCAGGGCGCATTTTCTGGTAGATTATCAGCCGTGCCGAGGATAACACTTATAATAGCCGCGTTGCTGGCCCTGATGGCGCCCGCCGCGTTCGCTGCGCCAGTCAAACCTGCCGCGCCCGCTACGGCCACGCCTGCCGAGGTAAGGCTCGTTGACGCGCGTTACGTCGGACACAAGACCTACCCGTCCTTTACGCGCCTCGTGTTCGATACCGGAGGGCAGGACCCGGCAAACTTCAAGGTGGAGCCGGACTACGACGGCGGCAAAGTGGTCTTCCACCCCATACAGGGGAACCTTATATTTTCGTTCGTGCCTGTGCGCTCAGTAGACGACCTGGTCAGGGAGGTGGACTTTATACAGGACGAGGGGCAGAGCCGAGGGGTCGTAGTGCGGTTCGGACTGCCGGTAAGCGGGGTGCGCGTGAGCAAATTGTCCGACCCTGCAAGGCTCGTGCTCGACGTTTTCAGGAAGACCGAGTCCGCGCCCGCCAGCCCGGCAGCACGCTTGGTACGCACCGTGGTGATAGACCCAGGGCATGGCGGCAAGACGACAGGCGCGTCCGGCCCGGACAACCTGAAGGAAAAAGACGTGGCGCTCGACGTGGCGCTTCGGCTCAGGCGGATACTCATGAAGCAGGGTATCAAGGTGCTGCTCACGCGAAACGCCGACGCGGACGTAACGCCCGACGACAGGGCAGGCTTCGCCAACAACGCACGTGCAGACCTATATGTGTCCATACACGCCTCCGGCTCGTTTGTGCCGGGCGCGGCGGCCCCGACGGTCTATACCGTAGACGCTGAGGGCATAGAAGATGATGCGGCCCCGCAGGGAGCGAACCTCTGGGACGACCAGCAGGCTCCCTACATGGCCGACAGCGACGCCCTTGCGGGCGATATCGCAGCCTCGCTTGCCGGGCTGGGCGGCCAAAAGCCGGTGATCCGGCAGACGCGGCTGGCGGGTTTTGGCGGGCTGACCATGCCTGCTGTGATGGTGGAGGCGGGGAACCTGTCCGACCCTGAGCAGGGAGGGCGGCTCGGCGAGGACTCATACCGTGACAAGCTGGCTGGGCTCATATCCAAGGGAATAAACGACTACGCCAAAGGGGTGGACCTGCGATGACTGAGGGACGTATTAAAAACGGGGGCAGCCTCTGGCCCTGGATAGCGGCGGGCGCTCTGCTTGCGGTCGGGCTTGGGGCAGGCGCGTACTTTTTCTTCAGCGAGGCCAAGCCGGTTGAGAAACTTGTGCCCGCCGGAGGTTTCGCCGAGATAACGGGCTACGCAGGACCGACCATCTCCGCTAAGCTCTACTTCCCCAGCAAGGACGACGGGTACCTGAAGGCCGAGGTGAGGCCGGTGCGCGAGGTGGTGGACAAGACCGAGCAGGTGAAGGAAGTCGTCGGCGAGTTGATACGCGGCCCGAGGCCCGGCGGGGTATTGACGCCGTCCTTCCCGGCGGCGGCGCGCGTCAAGAGCGTGCTGATAGACGACAAGGGCACGGCCTACGTCAACTTCTCCAGAGAGCTTATACAGGAGCACCCCGGCGGAGCGTGGACGGAGACCCTCACTATATACTCGCTCGTCAACACCCTCGCGGAGGACTTCCCGGAGATAAAGAGGGTGAAGATACTGGTAGAGGGCGCGGAGGTCCCCACCCTCGCCGGACACATAGACACGTCAAGGCCGTTCGTCCCCAGGGCGGCGATGAATAGAGGGTAGGATGGATTTATCGCTTTACAGCGAGGATGTCTTTAGCAGATACAAAAGCGCCTCGCAGCGTATCAGAGTATTGAGCGAACGCTGGTTTGACGACCAGATGTATTGCCCCGCCTGCTCTTCAAAAACCATAACTCGCCATCCTAATAACAAGCCTGTCCTTGATTTTTTCTGCCCGGACTGTGGAGAACAGTTCCAGTTGAAAAGCCAGTCAAAGGCATTCACAGGTAAGGTGACGGATGGCGCATACAAGCCGATGGTAGAAGCGTTCAGAACAAACACGGCGCCCAACTTTTTCTTTCTGCATTATAGCAAGGAGAACTACTCTGCTCTAAATCTCCTCTTGGTGCCACGATTTTTTCTGTCCGAATCCACTATAGAAAAACGCAACGCGCTTTCTGCCGATGCGAGAAGGTCGGGGTTCGTGGGTTGCAACATCCTCTTCAAGAATATAGCACAAGAGGGTAGAATACAGGTCATTGAGAAAAGCACGGAGCTTTCGCATGAAGCAGTAAGAGAATCGTGGCGCAAGATCTCTTTCCTAAAAAAATCTAAGCCTGAATCAAAGGGCTGGATAAATGACATCCTTTGGTGTATCAACCAGATTGGAAGAACCGAGTTCTCTCTTAAGGAGCTTAGTGTCTTCGAAGGGCATCTCAAGGAACTACACCCTGACAATAACAACATTGAAGCAAAGATTAGACAGCAACTGCAGTTCTTGCGCAACAAGGGATACTTGAATTTTGTAGATAACAAAGGCAACTACAATTTGGCCAGATAGGGGGCGCTATCTTATGGTAGAACTTGAATGCAGGGTGTGTAAAAAGCCTATCATAGAAGACGAGAGGTGTCTTGGTCTAATGTATGGTAAGAATATGGCTATTTACGAGG
>Ga0334722_10004761_pt1 | contig 13981 bp, 13 predicted proteins | sample C3_bottom_MG_FD_207210 | JGI IMG/M metagenome (GOLD analysis project Ga0334722, IMG submission 207210) | Sediment microbial communities from Yellowstone Lake, YNP, Wyoming, USA - C3_bottom | ecosystem: Environmental > Aquatic > Freshwater > Lake > Sediment | place: USA: Wyoming | collected...
TGACTGACGACGATCGTCGAGCGCAGTCCGTGCCTGTCGTCGAGGATCTCGAGCAGGTCGCGGCGTTCGCTCTCTGCGATCGGCGCAAGTCCCCAATCATCCAGCACGAGCACGTCGGTCTTGGCCCAGCGTGCGAGCAGACGCGTGTAGGATCCGTCGCCGCGCGCAACAGCGAGGTCTTGCGCCAGCCGTGGCATGCGCCGGTAGACGACCGAGTGTCCGTCGCGGCATGCCTTGTTGGCGAGCGCGCACGCCAGATACGTCTTGCCGCAGCCCGTGGGTCCCGTCAGGATCACGTTCTGCTTTTTCGTGATCCACCCTCCGGTGGCCAGCCGCTGCAGCACCGAGCGTTCCAGGCCGCGCGGATGCTGGTAGTCGACGTCTTCGACGCAGGCGCTACGGTCGCGCAACCGCGCCAGTGCGAGCCGTCTTGTAAGGCTCCTGTTCTCGCGCTCGTTCCACTCGCGGTCGATGAGCATCGCAATGCGGTCGTTAAACGTGAGGCCGTCGTAGCTGTCCGGACTGGCGAGTTGCTCGCGTAGCGCACTTGCGATTCCGTTCATGCGCATGCTGGAGAGTTTTTCGAATGTCTGTTCGTCTGTCATTGATCCTCCTGCTCTAGCTTCAGTGGTAGTAACCGGGGCCGCGCACGTTCTCGTGGTCGATGCCGGGCGAGGCCTGCTCCGGCTCCGGCAAAGGACGAGAGTCCAGGCCGGAGGCGAGAATGGATTTGACGCTCGTGTAGCTGGGCGCGCCGATCGCGCGAGCACGCCGGCATGCAGCCTCGACCCGCTCTTTGCCGAAGCGACGACTCAGCGACATCACACCGAGGCAGGAGCGGAATCCCTGCTCCGGATGCGGCCTGGTGCGCATGATGTGCTCGACGAGCGCCGAGGTGTGCTCTCCGACTGTCGCCGCCCATCGCATGATCCGCTCGGGCGACCAGTCCAGGTAGCGCTGGTGCGCTTTGGGCCGGTGCGAGAAATCGGTCGTGTAGCTACCGCGCTTGCAGGATCTGCGGTGCGAGGCCACGCGCACGCCTTTGTGGAAAATCTCGACCGTCATCAGCGTCGCGCGCACGTCGACGCGCTTTTGCACGAGCTGATACGGCACACTGTAGAAATGGTGCTCGAACTGGATGTGGTAGTCGATGCCGACGCCGGCATCGACTTTCCACTCGCACGACTCCATGCGCTTTGCGGGCAGTGGTCGCAGAGCCGGCCGATCCAGCTCCACAAACAGCGAGCGGCGCGTGCCGTCCATGCGCGACAGCGGCCGGTCGTTGAGCCACGCAAGGCGCTCGGCTACGGCCGCGTTGGCCTCGGCGATCGAGAAAAACGTGTGGTTGCGAAGCGGAGCGAGCACCCAGCGCTCGACCTGCTGCACGGCGTTTTCCACCTTCGACTTGTCGCGCGGCCTGGCCACGCGCGCCGGCAGGATCGTCGTGCCGTAGTAGTTGGCCAGCTCCAGGTAAGCCTGGTGCAACGACGGCTCAAAGAAATCGGCTTTGATGACACCTGTCTTCAGGTTGTCGGGCACGAGCACTTCAGGCACGCCGCCGATAAATTCGAATGCACGGATGTGCGCCATGATCCATGACCGGCTGGTCTGGTCGGGGAAGACCTCGGCGTAGGTAAAGCTGCTCGCGCCGAGCGCGGCGACAAACACGCTGGCCTCGGTGATCTCGCCGGTGTTCGGGTTCGTGATGGGCAGCGTGTGACCGGCCCAGTCGACGAACAGCTTTTCGCCGGCGCGGTGACTCTGGCGCATGACGAGGTCCAGGCTGCCACGCCACTGGCCGTACAGCTCGCAGTAACGCGAGTAGCTGTAGGCACGCTCGCCACGGTCCTGTTTGTACTCGAGCCACAGCAGTTCGAGCGTGACGCCCTTTCGCTTCATCTCGCGGTGGATCCGGGCGTAGTCCGGGGCGTCGTGCTCGGCCGGACGCGGACCTTTGACGTAAAGCCGCGCGTCGAGCTCGGCCTCGTCCATGGCGACCGCCGCTGCCCAGTCGATACCGGCCGCGAGCGCCCGCGCCTCGACGTCGACGACGGTGCTGACCGAAACGTGGCAGCTTCTTGCCGCCATCCGCACCGATTGCCCAAGTCCGAGCCTGAGCCTAAGAATCTCTCGTGTTCTGCGCATAGGTAGTCTGTGTGCAGGCATGGTGCCCTCCCTCTCGTGGTTGTTTGGGAGGGCACCTCTGCCTTGTCTCGCCAGTCTCGCCAGACGCACCTGTGCCTTGACCGTCCCGGCCCGCTGCCCCGTTCGGCTTCGGTCGGAACGAGCGTTCGGCTTCGCTCGGAATGGGTGTTGGACTAAACCGCTGACGCGGTAGGCCCGAAAGCGAAGGCGGATCGACGAGTTCGGGCGCCGCTTCGTGAGTCACCGGCGACGCAGCCGCGTCACATCTATTCCCCGTTAGCTCTCGGTCAAACAAAACTGACCCCTGCGCGCAATGGAGCGCGTACGGAGCATGCCGCCTCGTGCGGCAGGAGGTCAGCATGGGAGCACTACGAGACAAAATGGAACGAGACATGATCGTCCGCGGACTGAGCGAGCAGACACGGGAGTCCTATTTGCGTGCAGTGCGCGGCCTGACAAGTCACTACCACCGCTCGCCGGATCAGATCAGTCAAGAGCAGATACAGGCGTATCTCGTGCACCTGTATGTCGAACGCAAGCGCGCCTGGAGCACGTGCAACGTTATCGTGCATGCGCTTCGCTTCTTCTACCACACGACACTGGATAGCGAGCGAACGCACTTTACGATCCCGTCGGCTCGCCGACCTTCACGGCTTCCCGACATTCTCAGTCGCGAGGAAGTCGCACGCTTGTTCGTCAACGCGAGCACTCCACAGCATCGCACGATGTTGGTTACGGCGTACGCCACCGGTCTTCGCGTCAGTGAACTGGTCAGGCTGAAGCTCACGGATATCGACGCCGACAGACACACCATCCGCGTGACCCAGGGCAAGGGCGCGCGTGATCGCTACGCGCTGCTCTCGGACCGCCTGCTCACCGAGCTTCGCCAGTACTGGCGCCAGTATCGTCCGGCAATCTACCTTTTTCCGTCCTCGCGCGCAGAGCGACCAATGAGCATCGGGGTCGCGCAGCGCGCGTACACCGAAGCCAAGATTCGGGCCCGCATCGTCAAGAGCGGAGGCATCCACGCGCTGCGGCATGCGTTTGCCACTCACATGCTTGAGGCCGGCGCGCCCGTGCACACCATTCAGCGCCTGCTCGGTCACGAGTCGATTCGCACGACGCTGCGCTACATCCACTTGGCACAGCACGACCTTGCCGGTGCGAAGTCCCCGCTCGATCTACTGGAGGTGCAGCCGGGGCCGCTGGCCTAGCCCGTGTGCAAAGAGTCGGCACGGCAATGCCGGCCCGAGCTGGCCGACGTCGTGCGCCTGCATGGCACAGGCTATCTTTCCACGCACGCGGCGTCCGCTGCTGCGCGCCGTGCGCTGAACGCTATCGAGATCTGCCGTACCTCGGCTCTGGGCGGACATCTGGAACAGTGTGACCGGTGCGGCACGTCGCGGGCGGTGTACCATTCGTGCCGCAACCGCAGTTGCCCGAAGTGTCAGACCCTTGCCAAGGAACGCTGGATCGAGGCGCGAAAGGCCGAGCTGCTTCCCGTCCCATACTTCCATGTGGTCTTTACGCTGCCTCACGAGCTCAACGCTCTGGCGCGCAGCCATGCACGTGCGATCTATGACCTGCTGTTCTCGGCGGCCGCCGAAACCCTGCTCACATTCGGCCGCGACCCCAAGCATCTGGGCGGAATGGTCGGAGTAACGGCCGTCTTGCACACTTGGGGACAGAATCTTTCCCAGCACGTGCACGTTCACTGTGTAGTCACCGGTGGTGCACTCGCCTGCAACGAGGCGCGCTGGATTCGCGGCCGACCGCGCTTCCTGTTTCCCGTCCGCGCACTCTCGCGTGTCTTTCGCGCAAAGTACCTCGAAGGGCTTCGTCGAGCTGCCGCCGAGGAAGTGATCGTGCCTGTCGACAAGGTTGCGCGTATTGCCGACCACCTGCGCCGCGCCCCGTGGGTCGTCTATGCCAAACAACCTTTTGCCGGTCCCGAGGGCGTCATTGCCTACCTCGGGCGATACACGCACCGGATTGCCATCAGCAACGAACGGCTGCTCGAAGTGACCGACGACTACGTACGCTTTCGCTGGCGTGACTACCGCGACCATAACCGCACCAAGGTGATGACGCTGGCGCCCTACGAGTTCCTCGCTCGCTTTGTGCGGCACGTGCTACCGCGTGGCTACGTGCGGATCCGGTATTTCGGACTTCTGGCAAACCGTTGTCGCCGCCAACATCTTCAGGCGTGCCGACTGGCGCTTGCCGTCCCGATTGTCCACGCCGCCAAGAAGAGCAACCTCAGCGCCTCAGACCTCCTGCGACGTCTGACAGGCGTCGATATCGAACAGTGTCCCGCGTGCCGTCAGGGCCGCATGCGCGTCGTCGGCCGGATCGAACGCACAGCGAGGCCTCCATGAAAACGCGAACGTCCCGGTCGTCGCCTTGCCTTTCCTACGCGCGACTCAGTCGTGCAACGGCGTCGTATCGCCTGTGCGTCGTTTCTACGCTTTCGGTCGCCCCAATCTCGCTTCTCTCGCGTTCAAGCGTCGCCCCGGGCTGCGCGAACCGACGCCCGCCGTGCACCAACAGCGGCGCTCGTTTGGCTGACTGACGCTTCTTCCATCGATTCAATTCCCAATGCCGACGACCACAGCACGCGGTTCAGTCCAACGGATCTTATCCGCCGTCACGAGCACGGCGGATAAAGACCCTCTTCATTCGGAATCGTCGGAATCCGCATCCAGTACAGATCCCGCTCAATGGTCAGCCCTCCAGGGCCGCGGATGCCTTCGAGCTCCTCCAAGCTGAAGTATCCGAACTCGCGTTCGAGCCCGACCACGACTCCGAAGAAGATCCCGTGTTTGGGATCATACTCCGAGCCGTACCAGGTCCAGCTCGACCACGGCGTGAAGAACTTCACCGCCGCGAGCGCTTCGGACCCTTTCTCTTCCTGGCTCCTGAGCGGCGGGATGCGCCGCGCGCGGCACGCCCGCGCTACGCCTGGCGCTCCCCGTCCCGCCGCAGCCACCGCAGCGCGGTCGCGATTGCCCGCGGGTCCGGCACGCCGCCGCTACTCGGATGCACGCCGAGCGCGCGCTGGTACACGACGGATTCCAGGTGGCCGCGGAAGTCCTCCGTCCCGTAACCGAGCGCCTCGCGCACCTCACGGTACTGCCGCCGGAACTCTGGGTCCTCCTGCGTCCAGCGCCGCCATGTCCCGACCGGCAGGCCGGTGGCGGCAAGCGTGCGCAGCACGTGCCCGCGCGCTTCCACGAGCGCATCGAGGAACGCCTGCTGGCGGTTGATGGTTGCGATGCGCCGGACGCGATTGGCGAAGCGTGTCGTGAGGTCGATGCCGTGCACGCGGCGATGATAGCGCTTTTGAGCGAAGCTGTGGAGTCGCTGGATGCGTTGCGCGCCGGTCTTCTGCGGTCTGCTAGTTTACAGTTACATGCTGCTGAACGTTGAATTGTGGTACAGCTTGGCCCTGACTTTTAGGCCCCCCTAACGCTGCCCAACCAATAGCGATGAGTTTCCCATCACGGAACACATACGGTGTGAATTCATCATCGGTCGTCAGGCCGTCCGACTGCCAACCGGAACGGAAATAGTAAATGTCGATCGTCGCATTTCCATCGAGATACGAGTCGGGCGATTTTCGCTGGCGCGCGTTGAGGTTCTTTTGAGTTGGTTCGAGGATGGCAACAACGCGGTCCTTGGGATCGCCAAGTCGCACCGACGGAGCCGCCTGACGATATTCTGTCATCGCAGAACTGATTTGAATCGCCTGAATCGGCCCGCACCCGCCGACTGTCGCGACAAGGAGCGGGATAAGCAAGAAATGACTCTTAGGCATTACTTTTCCCCCGCCGAACAACCTTGCGGCGTCAAATTGCGATCTCCAAGATGCGATGCCCGCTCGGCTATTACTCCGCTGGACATGCTGAGGGAAGTGGGGTCGCGTTGAGTTGAAAGTTGCGGTGCGATGTATCGAGGCTCGTCAGGAACAGTGATGGTCTCTGTGCCGTTCGTCACACAGCGCGTCTCGCAGGCGAAGCGCATAACATCGCGGGCATAGACGCACTCCAGCAGCGCGATAGATACGCGCTGTCGATCTCGCCGCCCTGCTCTTCGCCGTGAACAACGCGTTGCGGGCGTTCGGTGCCGGGAACGGGGCGCTCGCCTTGCCTTGAGGCTGCCGCGGGGGAAGGCTGCGCACTATGGCGCGGCTCAACCTGAACCGCCTGAACGGCTGGCAGCGGCTCTGGCTCGTGGGAGCGGTCGTATGGACAGTTGCGGCGGGGCCTTGGGCCGTCACGACAGCCTACCAAAAGGCTTGGGTCGCACACCCGAGCCTGACACAGGACGAGTATCACGCTCTAATGAACACCGCTTGTGGCGCGACGGGCGCAGACAAGGGAATGTCCCGCCCGTTGTTGAACTTCGTCTCTGAGAGCTGACGGCTCCGAGTTGTTGTCTCCTACGCTGCAGCAGCCTCTGTGGCAATCGGTTCACGGCGGTCGAGTGCAGCGATGAGCGCCGGGATCGCGGCGTAGCCGCGGACTCGGCGAAACTTCTTCGACGCTTCGAACACGGCGGTACTCACCCATCTCTCGATCATCGCTCCGCCTCTCCAGCGCTTGACGTTACGGATGAACACTTCGACCGAGCCGTTCACGTTCTCGATCGGATTGGTCGTTCGCAGCGTGCGGTGCAGCGCGTCGCTCGCTCCAAGGCCGATCAGCGTGAGCGTCTCGAGCAGTCCCTCGCGAAGCGACGCGGCGGCACCGGGATGCTCACGCTCGAGCGACTCCGCGAGCTGCCGCAGCTGGCGCTCGGCCACCGCAACGCTCCTTGCGTCCCACGCCTGCCGCAGCACGCGGCCTACGTGGGCGTGCATGTGGTCGGGAAGATGGTCGAGCACGTTCCTGCGCTTGTGGACCTGGCAGCGCTGGACGACGGCCAGGCTTCCGTAGACGACGCGGATGGCCTTGGAAAGGGCCTTGCCGCCGTCGACGACGAACAGCATCGCACGGTCGGTCGCAAGGCCGCGATCGATGATTCCGCCGAGCAGCGCCTTTACGACGCCGGAGTTCTCGGTGGTTCCTTCGCGGATACCGAGGACGTGCTTTTTCCCCGAGGAATCAAGGCCGATCGCGATCAGCATACAGTGATCGCGAAACGCCTTGCCGTCGATCATCACGACGCGAATGTCCAGGCCTGCAATCGACTCGGACAGCCACTCGTCCACATGCTTTTCTGTCAGCGCGACGAAACGGCGCGACACCGAGCTCCTGGTCACCCCGATCTCGCGCTCGCCGTCGGGCAGCCGGTCCAGACTCCCGCGGTACTTTCGCGTGGACACGCCGGCGGCCACGGCGCCGAGCACATGCTCGTCCAGCGGATCGCAGTCGGATGCGAATGCGAAGCTCGGCAGCTCGAGCTCCTGGCCCTGGAGACTGCGTGCTCGCAGCCTCCGCATCTCGATCCGGCGCCCGCCAAGAGTCACCGCGCTTGGCGCGCTGCCGGCCCGCACAGCCCGCCGATCGGCGTCGTGCCGGTCCTTCGGGCCGCACAGCAGCGTGCGGTCGTGCTCCATCATCGCCGTCAGCACCTCGCGGCCTGCCTCCAGGCACAGGCCGAAGAAGGCGCTGCGCGTCTGCGACAGAACGCGCGTCACCGCGAGCGGCATCTGGAAGTGAATCGTCTCGGCCGCACGGGCGGCTTGGACTTGGGAAGGTTTCTTGGGTCTCTTGTTCATGGGTGGTCGGTTCCTTTTTTTGGTTTTGGCGAACCCGTCCCTACCGGGACGGAAAAGGAACCGCCACTCTCAGATCTTTAGTTCAGCAATCGATGGGACATCCCCGCAGACAAGACCGTTGGCGTGTGCCGTAAATGGGATGCGTATGAGGCGGCGGTGGATGACCTGTGCGAGTCCCAACTCCAAACGGTCACGTTTCGCGAGCAGTTACACGAGATAGTTTCCTGCTGGGACACCTACGACGTTTCCGTGACCGGCCACTGGACCAAGAACCGGCAACGGCAGTACGACGCAGCCGCCGTGCTGTGTGTTTGGCTCCTGACGCCCGCGCTCGTGTACGTACTCGCGCTGTTGTGCTTCCGCGCGGCGCGCTGGGTTTACCGTGGCTTCTTCCCGGCCCCCGGCAGCAACACATGAGAGCCCTTGTCCTCGTCGCGGTCTTGGTCGGCTGTACACCTGCGCCGCCCGACCGGCCAACCACTTCATTCGCCGACGCCGTGAAGGTTGGGAACGTCGTACAGGTGAAAGCGCACCTGTACTGGTGCCACAGGGAAGGCGGGTGTGACGTAAACGCCCGCGAGAGCGACGGCTCTACGCTACTGTTCGATGCTGCGCGCGAGGGCCACGTAGAAGTCGTCCAACTCCTCATCAGTGCTGGTGCCGACGTGAACGCGCGTGACACTTTTGTGGGATGGACGCCACTGCACAAAGCTTTGATCGGAAACCATCCGGACGTGGCAAAGATACTGATCGATGCAGGGGCGAACGTGAATGCTCGCAACAGAGATGGAAGCAGGCCACTACACTGGGCCGGGTCCTTTGGCTACGCCGAGTGTGCCAAGATCCTGGTGACTGCCGGTGCTGAGCTTGACGCCCAGGAGGCTGGCGGCTTGACGGCCCTGCATAATGCAGCGTTTTGGGACCATGCCGATGTTACTAAAATCCTGCTTGATGCCGGTGCGAACGTGAACGTCGGGGACGAGGACGGCGCTACAGCCTTGCGCGCGGCGATGATCAAGGGCCACGCGGACGTCGCCGCTCTCCTCCGCGCCCACGGCGGCACCGAGTAGCCCGAGCGCCGCCGCCATCGCGCGTGCTGCGGGTAGCCGATGCGGCACTAATCGCGGCGAGTGTTTCGCGCTCGGAACGGCGGGTTCGCGCATGCCCGCCGCGCCCCGCGATGCGGCTTCCTCCCAGGCCGTGCCCGCGTCGCGCCAGCGCAAAAACCGCCGCGTACATCGCGCGAAGAAAGGCGGGCTAGCGCCAACGCGCGCCGGGGTGTTCAGCGACAATTACTTCTTTCACCCGACGACAATTACTTTTTTCAGGTCGCCGCGGACTGAGTGTTGCAAGTCCGGGCACTTAGGCCATGGCTGCGGCCATGGTCACGGACGCCCAAGTAAAACTCCTGAGACGCCGGCGAATGCAGGGAAACAGCGACGAAGTGGCCGCCGCCGCGGCTGGAATGACCGTGCCGACAGCCAGGCGATGGCGGAGCGGGCCCATGCCGTCGCATAGCAAACGTCCGCGTCACTGGCGTACCCGTGTCGATCCGTTCGCTGCACTTTGGGAGACGGAGATTCTGCCGCTGCTCGAGGCCGATGGTAAAGGCGTGTTGCAATCTACCGCCGTTCTCGAGGAGCTCGCGCGCCGCCATGGTGGCCAGGTTTTGCCGGGCCAGGTTCGCACGCTTCAGCGTCGGATCCGCGACTGGCGCGCTCTGTACGGCCCACAGCGTGAGGTTTTCTTTGAGCAGGTGCACGCGCCGGGGCGTGAGGCAGCGTGCGACTTCACGCACTGCGACGATCTCGAAGTCACCATCGCCGGCGAGCAGCTCGACCACCTGTTGTTCACTATGACGCTCAGCTTCAGCAAGCGCGGATCGGTGACGCTCGCATACAGTGAAAGCTACGAGGCGCTCGTGCACGGCTTCCAGCGCGCGCTTTGGGCGTTCGGTGGATCACCGTTAGTCGCGCGCATGGACAACATGTCGGCGGCTACGCACGAACTGCGCCGCAGCGGAGGTCGCGCGCTCAACCGGCGCTTCGCCGCTGTGCTCGACCACTACGCAATGCGCACGAGCCTCATCACCTCCGGCAGAGCACACGAGAATGGCATCGCCGAGCAGCGAAACTTTCGCGTCAAGTCGGCCATGGTCCAGGCGTTGATCCTGCGCGGGAGTCGCGACTTCACCGACACGGCGGCCTACCAGAGGTTCGTTGACGATGTCACCGACAGGCGTCTCGACTGCGATCAGGCATTTGCGATTGAGCGCGAGCATCTGCGTGAGTTGCCGGCAGTGCCCGTGCCCGAATACACCGTCTACGAGCCGAAAGTGCGGCGCTGGAGCACGATTCGCATCGCATCACGCACCTACTCAGTCCCGTCGCGCCTGATCGGACACCAGGTACTCGTCCATCAGCATCCCGAGCACGTTGCGGTCTACTACAGGGGCAAACTGACGGAGACCATGCCGCGGCTTCGTGGCAAGCTCGATCATCGCATCGACTACAGGCACATCATTGCATCGCTGGCGCGCAAGCCGGGTGCGTTCGCTCGTTACCGCTATCGCGAGTCACTGTTCCCGACTCTGGTCTTTCGACGCGGCTACGACCGGCTATGCGAACTTCACGGCGAAAGAGCCGACGTCGAGTACGTGCGCATCCTGGAGTCTGCTGCGCGCACCATGCAGTGCGTGGTGGAGCGAGCGTTGGAGAAACTGCTGAGCACGCCGGCCGCTTTCGGTTACGCCGAAGTCAAAGCACTTCTTGATCCAGAGCCAGCTCGCGTGCCCATCGTACATATCGGTCAGCCTGACCTGCGTGTCTACGACGATCTGCTGATGGCCGCCGGAGGTTGCGCGTGAGCGCCCCGGCGTTGGCCACGAGCGTCGAAAGCAGTGAGCGTCTGTGCGCGCTGATGCGGCAATTCAATCTGACGACGGCTGCAGAGGAAATCGTTCCGCGGCTGATCGAGCACGATCTGTCCGACGCCTTTCCAGTACTTACCGAGGTTCTCGAAGCAGAGGCTGAAGCCCGTCATCAGCGCCGTGTTGAGCGTCTACGTCGGGCTTCGCACCTTCCGCCGGGCAAAACCTTCGATACGTTCGATCTGAGCAGGCTGCCGTCGGCGCTGCGCCACAAACTCGACGGTCTTGGCGACGGCGCGTTTCTTAATGATGGAACCAACGTGCTCGCCTTCGGTCTGCCCGGCACGGGTAAGACCCACGCGCTTGCTGCGCTCGGACACCGATTGGTTCAACTCGGTCGCCCGGTGTTGTTCGTACCGACGTACGAGCTCGTGCAGGACTTGCTGGCGGCCAAGCGCGACCTTGATCTGCCACGTCAGCTGCGCAAGCTCGACAACTTCGACCTCGTCGTGCTCGACGACATCGGCTACGTGCAGCAGAACGCCGAAGAGGCCGAGGTGCTCTTCACGCTGCTGGCGGAACGGTACGAGCGTCGGTCCGTCGCCCTGACCAGCAACCTGGTCTTCAGCGAGTGGGACCGGATCTTCAAGAACAAGATGGCCACAAGCGCGGCGATCGACCGCCTGGTCCACCATTCGACCATTCTGGAGTTTGACGTGGAGAGCTACCGAACCAAGGGCGCGAAGCGCCGCAAAGCCGAGGGATGAGATGATGCTAACTGCCGAACCCGGACCCAACCGGAGTGAAAGTTCTAATTGTCGTTCGCTGAAAGAAATAGTTGACGTTGATCACCGGGGGCCTGTTGGCCCCCTCCCCGGCCGTCGGTGTGGCGGGTAGGGCAGGGCGCGCTGCTGCCACCTTGCCGCGTTCTTGTTGGTGCCGGTTCTGGTGCCGGTTGGAGGTTGAACCGGGTCGCAAGTGATCGAACTCAGTGGAACGGCGCAACTCCATAAGCGCGCGTCTTCACTCGCAAGCGTGCGTTACTCCTGCGGTTCGGTATCATCGTCAATCGCTCTTCTAAGCCGGTGGTCGCTGGTTCGAGTCCAGCCGGGCGCGCCAGATTTCCTAGGTGCATACCGGTCACATAGGTGACAATGACTTCCGCTTGGGATGTTCGATGTGCGAGTGGTCGATCAGCGTGTTGTCCCTTGTCGACGCGGTTCTTGCGCCTTCAATCCCACGCCGAATCACGCCCGGTGACGAACCTTGCGATCGCCGCGACGGCAAGACCGATCGATGTGGCGCTCATCAGATTCAGCGTCATGCACGGAAAACCGCAGCCTGGTGTGGCGAGGCTGACGATCGTCAGCGGGAAGATCGAAAGAAATCCCCACAGCGCTCCGCGCACGAACCAGACGCGCGGCCACGCGGCGATGCCGACGTAGAAGCCGATCAGCAGTCGCGCGACGTACCATCCCCACACTGCAATTCGCCCGTCGATGTGAAGGATGAGGTACTTCTCGGGAATTGGTCCGTGCAGGAACATCGGCAGCCAGCCGAGGATGAAACCAACCAGGCTGCAAAGCGCGACGTAACGAAGGCGTGGCAGTGCGCCGGGAACTGCATCAGGATCTGACATTCTTCAGGTTGGCTTCTACGCGGAGCGATGGGCTGGTGACAAACCTATCATTGTGCAACGCGAACTCGCGTCATCATGCATGAGCTTCGCGATGGCGAACACGAGCGCGAAGCGGCGCAGAGACAAAAATTCTTTCCTCGAACGCACCTGTGCAAAATAAATCTCGACGTATCTGCGTCTGATGAGGTAACTTGACGGCAAGAATATTGCCTGGTCGAGGCTCACACAGGCCTCTTTGCCGGCGCAGCCGGTGACCGGGGCGCAGGGGCGACAACCGGCGGTCGCTTCTCCGCAGTGGTGCTCGGGACCGCTCTCCTCATCACCCGCCGCAATACAAGGAGGTGATCCAGTGATCTATCTTTCGAAGGTGACCTGTGAGGTGGTGTCCTCTTAAGAGGACCGCTTTCCAGTATCACTGGGTGCACCTCTCAGGGGACCCAGACACCACCGAACTCCGGTAGTCCCGCTTTCACCGGCGGGCCGGTCGCGCAAGCGCCGGAAGAGCTACCGGAGTTTTTTTGCGCGCGACGCGCGACGGTGGTCCTGCCGCAGAAGATCAAAACTTTTCGACCAGCGGGGGCGATCACTCGCGCGCAGGGCGCACGTCGACCGACTCGCTCAAATACACTGAGCAAACGGTCCGCTTGCCACCGGTGCTACCGGCTCTTGACGCGGTGCGCCGCGGAACTGCACAGCGCGAAGGTCTTGTGCCAAGGTTGTCAGTTTAGTACGTACTAAGTCGGCTGGTGCCTAATAGAAACAGCAATCGTTCGTTCATCGCGATCTGCAAAAGGAGGGTAGGACGTGAAAAGGGATTGGACCAAGGTGCGGCTTGCCGCACTCGCGCTCGTGACCGCAGCGCTGCTGCCTGCAACCTCAGCGCTAGCGCAACTCGAGCTCTTCGTCGATGTCGTCGTCGATGGCGGGAACAACTACAACTGGCAGAAGGTGGCGCTTCCGGGCACCGTCTGCGGCAACGGCTCGCAGTACAAGTTCTGGTACTACGACTCGCCGACATCCAACAACATGGTGATCCTGTTCGAAGGCGGCGGTGCGTGTTGGGACTACGACACGTGCAGCGGTCGTGCGGGCGCTCTCGGCGCGTCCAACCCCAACGGCCTGGCCGACAACTACATGACCGGCATGGAGCCGAAGTACGTCTCGCCGATCGTCAACGGTGCCGATCCGGGGCTTCCGTTCCGCGCGAAGAGGAACATCGCGACCAACGGCTGGGACGTGGTCTACATGCCGTACTGCACCGGCGACGTGCACACCGGCAACAGCGTTGCCACTTACACCGATCCGACCGGAGTCAATCCGCCGATCGTGTGGCACCACGCAGGCTTCGCCAACACGCAGGCCGCAGCGACGTTCCTGCACGGGCGATTCCCGAGCATCAACAAGTTGCTTGTGACGGGGTTCAGCGCGGGCGGCGTCGGCACGGCGACCGAGTACTACACGATGCGCCGCACGCTCATGCCGGCCAAGGGCTACTCGCTCAACGACTCCGGCCCGCTCTTCCCGGCCCCGAACTCGAGCTACAAGTCGTGGCTGCTGCACCAGACGATCAAGTCGGTGTGGGGTCTCGCCTCGGTCTTCTCGCAGA
>Ga0334722_10004762_pt1 | contig 13981 bp, 15 predicted proteins | sample C3_bottom_MG_FD_207210 | JGI IMG/M metagenome (GOLD analysis project Ga0334722, IMG submission 207210) | Sediment microbial communities from Yellowstone Lake, YNP, Wyoming, USA - C3_bottom | ecosystem: Environmental > Aquatic > Freshwater > Lake > Sediment | place: USA: Wyoming | collected...
TCGCCGATGGATTGATGATTCAGCAGAACAGATTTTCGTGAACAGCGAGAGGGTGCGGTGAGCCTATGTGGTGGCCTGCGCCCTTTTCTTGTTATATTCTTCATTACGGAGCAAATATGATTTCCCGCGAAGATTTCATTTTCTGCATCGGATACGATGGCGACACCGCAATAGTTGACGCCAAGGCAAAGAAGGAATTCGGCCGCTTTTCGACTATGGAATTGGCCGAAAAGGGGCTGTACCGGGCTGCATTTGCCTCGGCGCTCTATTCAGAAAAACCAGAAGAGACTCAGAGTTTTATCGAATTTTTCAATAGAAAAGCCGGTACTCAATATACAGAGGCGAGGCAGCTTTCGAGGCTTTTCGGGGTCTATCTCGAATCGGTCTCGAAGGTGAAGGCGCTGTAGGCCGCGTTCACACTACCTGCACAATCCTGCATTTCAGATAGCGCGACTCGTCATAGCCACTGACGATGGGGTGATCGAGATCCTGCGTTCGCTCTTCGAGAATGCGCAGATGCCGGTTCGAATCGAATGCTGCGTCTGCAAGAACAGCATCGAACATTTCTGGCGAGAACCAATGCGAGCAGGAGAAGGTGACGAGTACACCGTCTCGCTCCAGAAGGTGCATCGCGCGCAAGTTGAGCTCTTTGTAGCCGCGGCGAGCGCCTTCGAGCGCAGCCCGGTTCTTTGCGAACGCGGGTGGATCGAGGATGATGAGGTCGAAGCGCTGGCCCATTTTTTCAAGGTCGCGAAGATAATCGAAGGCATTGGCCTCGACAATTGTAATTCGATCGGAAACGCTGTTGAGCACGGCGTTTTTCCTGAGCAGGGCAAGTGCTTCGGAAGAGCTGTCCACCGCGAGCACTGATGCTGCGCCAGCTTTCGCGGCGAGAATCGAAAAACCGCCTTGGTTGCAGAACATGTCGAGGACGTGCGCGCCAATAGCCTTGTTTGGGCTATTCGCCCACTGTGCGCGTGAGACATACTTGGCTGCCGCAGCGCGGTTCGCTCTCTGGTCAAGGAACCAGCCTGTTTTCTGTCCACCCAGAAGATCGATTTCGAAGCATGCGCCGTTTTCTTCTATAATGATGCGCTCGGGAACTGAGCCCCACAGAACCCCGACTGATTCCGGCAAGCCTTCCAGCGCGCGCACAGGAGCATCGGAACGCTCGACAATGCCATCAGGCTTAAAAACCGTTTGCAGCGCCTGCAGGATTGCAGGTTTGCGCACTTCAACGCCAAGACTCAGAAATTGCACCGAAAGCCAGAGGCCTTCAGTACCCGTGGCACCTGCGAATCCATCCACAATCAACCCCGGGACCGAATCCGCCTCGCCGTAGACAAGCCGCAGGCTCATGCGCCTTTCGATTGCAGGCTCACCAAAACAAAACGCGCGCCATTTCCTGGCCGCTTCGAACGCGCGCACAAAAAACTCTTCGTCAGCTTTCTTTACGGTTCGTGAATACACGCGAGCACGAATTTTCGAATTCGGATTGAAAAACGCGTAGCCCACATGGAGCCCTCGCGCGTCGCGCACTTCGACCTCGCCGCCGGGTTCCGGCTCTCCCTCGACTCGGGCGATTTCGTTGTCATAAATCCACGGGTGCCCGTGACGGATTCGGATATCTTCTTTAGGTTTGAGAATAATGATGGCCATGGAGATACAGTAATGGTTCCGGGCCGAGGGGGGCAAGGAGGGGAACAAAAGGAAGGTGAGAAAGGAGAGGATGGCGCAGAAGGCAAAGAAAGTAAAGAAGGCACAGCCCCTACTAGACAAGCGATGCTTTGGTATTTCAATCTGATAGTACGTTTTGAAAACCATTTCCGGAGAGGTTTATTATGCCAAGGCCCATGAAATATCGCATCGTTGGGGGGCGCCCCATCACCAATGTCTTCAAGCCCGCAGGGATCCCTCAGCGCGAGCTGGAGGAACTCATTTTGACACTTGATGAACTGGAAGCGCTCCGGCTTGCGGACCTGGAGGGGAAGTATCAGGAAGACGCAGCGAAACTCATGGGCGTTTCGCGGCAGACCTTTGGCAACATTATCGAATCAGCGCGCAAAAAAGTGGCCGATGTGCTTGTCAACGGCAAGGCGCTTCGCATCGAAGGCGGATTCGTGGATATTTCCGGTGGCTCTTTTGTCTGTCTCGATTGCCGGCAGGAATGGAACATGTCTTCCGGAAGCGAAATCCCGCATAATTGCCCTCACTGCGGAAGCAGCAATATCAGGTCGCGCACATAATGCCCAGACACATAATGCCCAGACAAACTGCTATGCCATACTCGATTTGAAGATTACCTGCAGCCATAACGCGCTCTTTGGCATTTGACATGATCATTGCATAGTGTTATTATTGGCATATGCTAATAACCAAGCTCTGCTGGTGGCAGCTGAAATGCATTTCTGCTGAAGCCGACAGAAGGAGTTGACAATGCCGTGGGTTGATGCTTCGAAATGTTCGGGTTGTGGCGTTTGTGTGCCAAAATGCCCTGTCGATGCAATTGCCATGAATTCAGAGAATGTTGCAGTGATCGATAATGCGAAATGCACCCATTGTGGTATTTGTTTCGATGTCTGTCCCCGCCAGGCCATACGGCCGAATTCGGAAAATCCTGCGATGCGCGGGCAAGGCATGGGGCGAGGGCATGGAAGAGGTCTTGGCGGCGGAAGAGGCGGGAGGTAGCCCATGTATGCGTACGGCCCGGTTCCATCGCGCAGGTTCGGCAGATCGGTCGGCGTAAGTCCGATTCCCGAAAAAACATGCAGCTACTCGTGCGTGTATTGCCAGCTGGGCCGCACAAAAACCCTGACTACAACGCGGAATAGTTTCTTCCCCAAAGAGGCTGTGTTTACCGACATCGAAAAAGTGGTACGCGCCAATGAAGGCAAGATCGATTATATAACTTTTGTCGGCGATGGCGAGCCTACATTGAGTCTTGACCTCGGAGCTCTCATTCACGAATGCAAACAGAGCTTTCCTTACAAAGTGGCAGTGATCACGAATGGTTCGCTCTTGTGGATGGAAGATGTGCGGCAGGATCTGCGCGAAGCCGATGTGGTCAATATAACCATGGCAACGAGCGATCCAGACACCTTCAAGGGTATGCACCGGCCGCATGGTAGTCTTCGGTTTGAACAGGTCTGGCAAGGCATCCGACAGTTTGCCGCAGACTTCAATGGGCAGATCTGGGCTGAAATCATGCTCGTCGATATGGCCAATACCGATTCCGGGGCCATGAAAGCCTTGAAAGCTCTCATCGACAGCGTCCATCCGGTACGAACCTATGTGATGGCTCCCACAAGGCCTCCTGCCGAGCCATGGGTGCACATTCCGCGACCGGAAACTATACTCGAAGCCCTTGCGCTGTTCGGCGGAGAAAATGTGACACAACTTGAAGAAGGAAATTTCGGGCTGGACGAATTTCATTCCGCTGAAGAAGCCATCTCTGAAATCTGCAGGCGCCACCCCTTGAGGATTGCCCAGGCACGAACCATCGAAGCATACTTTGCACAGCGAACGCTCGATCGCCTGATCGCGAGCGGAAAATTCAAAATTGTCAGCTATCAGAACCGGAACTATGTGCTTCCCTCCGAATTTGTCTTTGGGAAGCAGGAACAATCATAGAACGAGTAAAAGGAATCCAACCTTGACAGTTACTATCATGAGCGGCAAAGGCGGCGTTGGCAAGACAACAGTGGCCGTCTCGTTTGCGACACACATGGCCCGGCGCGGCGGGAAGGTGCTTCTTGCCGACCTCGATGTCGAAGAGCCGAATGCGGGCCTTTTTCTGGAGAAACAGCTCATCGATTCTGCCGATGCGGTGGTATACCGGCCGCAATGGAAGGAGGACCTGTGCATTTTATGTGGCAAATGCCAGGGCTTTTGCGCATTCAACGCAATCGCAGCACTCCCGAAATACGTTATCGTATTTCCGGAACTATGCCACAGCTGTTATGCGTGCTCGGAACTCTGCCCTGCTTCCGCGCTTCCCATGATACCGGTAAGAATCGGTCAGATTCAACAATATTCCGTCAACGAGCATCTTGTTTTCATTGAAGGACGCCTCGATATCGGCCAGGAAATCGCTTCAATCCTCGTGAGACAGACCCGCGACAAGGCCTTACAAGAAGCGCAGGCTGCCGGCATGCAATGGCTTGTTTTCGACGCAGCGCCTGGAACCGCCTGTGCTTCTCGCGAAGCAATGATCAAATCCGACGCGGTTATTCTTGTGACAGAACCAACCCCGTTCGGCCTGCATGATATGAGTCTCGCATTCAGGATGGTAAAGGCCAGCGGCAAACCCTGCGCCATCGTCGTCAACAAGGACAGCCCCGGCTATGCGGGCATCGAGCAATTCGCCAGAGAGGAACAGGTGCCCATCATCGCGCGTATACCTTACAACTCTGAACTTGCGCAGTCATATTCCGTAGGCAGCATTCCGACAGGAGCATTTCCGGCGCTCGAAGACGCGCTCTCCAGGATTGCATCATGGCTTTTGGAGGTCAGCACAGGAGGCCAGCCATGATCTGTATCACGATACTCTCCGGAAAAGGCGGCACAGGGAAGACTTCCGTTGCTGCTTCGTTCGGCTATCTGGCCGGCAAACGTGCGGTGCTCTGCGACTGTGATGTGGACGCATCGAATCTTGCACTCGTAGCAGGCGCACAGGATATTCAGAGCCGGGAATATTCGGGCGGAAAGGTTGCCGTCATTGATCAGGAAGCATGCCTTGGCTGTGGTGCCTGTGCACAAGTGTGCCATTTTGATGCCATAGAAAAAAACGGTTCGAAATATCGAATCGAAACAGCGTCGTGCGAAGGCTGCGGCTATTGCCCACGCGTATGCTCTTTCAATGCAATTTGCATGGTCGAGCGCAAAAGCGGTGACATTTTCATCGGTCAAACCAGATTTGATAGCGCAATAGTCTATGCCGAGCTATCCATTGGTGCTGAGAATTCAGGCAAGCTTTCGACTCAGGTCCGCCGCCTTGCCGATGAAATCGCAGAAGAAACGGATGCCGAGGTGATTATCATCGATGGTCCACCGGGCGTCAGCTGCCCAGCGATCGCTGCAGCGACAGGCGTCAACTACATTCTGTTTGTGTCAGAGCCCACGCTTTCCGGTATATCCGACCTTGAGCGCGCAATGGAAATGTCCGGAAAACTGAAAATACCTGCAGGTGTTCTTGTCAACCGGGCGGATATCAATGAGATTCTGAGCACAAAAATCAAAGAAATTACAACGCGGGCCGGCAATGATTTCTGGCGTACCATGCCTCTTTCCTCTGATTTTGTGCGCGCTGTGCGTAATGGCAAAACAGTGCTGGAAGAAACAGACGACGAGCGCATAACGTCAGTTTTGACGCAGACATGGCGCTCGATATCGGAACGATTCCAGAAGTGGCAATAATGGCAATCAGGACCAACGGAACTATGGAGGTCAAATTGAAGATCATATTCAGCGCAAGCGAAAACAAAGGCAAGGATTCGCTGCTCGATAACCGCTTCGGCAGAGCTGCAGGTTTTACTGTATACGAGGAAGAGAAAAACCAATGGTCGTGGATCGACAACGCGAGCAATGTCAACGCGGCAGGCGGCGCAGGGGCACAGGCAGGCCAAGCGGTGGTGGACTCTGGAGCCGATTTCTATATCGGCGCCCAGCTTGGCCCCAAAGCCATGGCTGTTCTTGCAAGAAGCACGATGGAGCTCTTTGCAGGCGTCCCCGACAAGACTGTCTGGGATAATTATGAGTTATTCAAGGCAGGGAAACTCGAAAAAATTGAATAGCAACCCGGGGAAACGAGCAGGCCAGCTGTTTGAAGCCGGCCTGCTCATCCTTTTGCTTGGCTCAGAGCTTATTTCGCAATCATCAAGTGCGGCAGCCATGTGATAATCTGGGGGAATATTGTCAGCAGAATAAGGGCGACCCATACGAGACCGATGAATGGGAATACACCCCGGATAATGTCTCTCATGGTAATACCCAATTCAGGTGGCGCCGAGCCTTTCAGCACAAAAATTGACATGGCCATAGGCGGCGTCATGAATGCCATCTGAAGATTGACGCACACCATGAGCCCAGCCCAGAGCGGATCGAATCCAAGCTTCACGAATATTGGCGAAAATACAGGCACAATAATGAAGACAATACCGATCCATTCGATGAACATGCCCAAGAAGAAAACAATCAGCATTATGACCGCAAAAGCGGCCCACTTTCCTCCTGGCACTGAAAGAATAAGATTGGCTACAACGTCTCCTGCCCCTGCACTCATGAATATCCCTACAAATGCATACGACATTGCAGCAATCATCACAACAAACGCGCTCACCCGCAGAGTTTCTATAGCCGCTTTTTTCAAAAGAGCCCAGCTGAATTTTTTATAGATAATAGCCAGAATGACAGAAGCAAGGCATCCGATGGCAGCAGCTTCGGTTGGTGGAGCCAGGCCCGCAAAGATTGTTCCGAGCACGGCGAAAATGAGCACAATTGTCGGCAGCAAGGATTTTGTAAGGCTCCATAATCTCTTGGCGGTGAATGGCTGGATCTCATCCTTAGGTATGGAAGGCCCAAGGCTCGGATTCAGGCGGCATCGTATATACACATAGAGAAGGTACAATGATGACAAAAGCAAACCTGGCAGAAAGGCGCCGATCATCATCTGGCCAATAGAGAGGCCCGCCTGCGGCGCGTATACTACGAGCATGATGCTGGGCGGTATAAGTATACCGAGCGTTCCTGCAGCAATCACTGAGCCGGATGCAAGCCCCTTGTCATAGCCTTTGGAAATCATTGGCTTCAGCGCCATCATTGTCAGAATGGTTACCGAAGCGGCAATAACGCCAAGGCATGTGGCGAGAATGGTACCGAATATGATCGTTACTAGTGCAAGACCACCCTTCAAGCTGCCAAGTGTTTCATAGAGGTTGTCGTAGAGTTCTTTCGTTGCCCCTGAATGCTGCAGAATGACTCCCATAAAGGTAAAAAGGGGGACCGCCAGATAGGGATAGTTCAATGACAAATCATAGAACCGCGAGTATAGAATGTGAAAGGTTGTCGTTGGCCCGAAGACGAGCAACCCGGTACCCATCGCAACGCTGCCAATGACAAACGCGATTGGATATCCTGTAAGTATAAGAACGAACAGACCTCCCAACATGAGGAAGGTAATTGCCTCAGCGCTTAGTTCAATCAATTTTCTCTCCTCGTATCAGGAAGTACAGATCCTTCACAAAGTTCGAGATGCCCTGCAAGAAGAGGAGCAACATTCCTATGACAAACAGAATTCTGTAAGGAAAGGCTGGGGGATACCAAAAACTTGTGAACATGACTTCATGAACTTTGATTCCCTTGATTGCCCAAATTATTCCCATATAAAGAAGCATTCCAATGAGAGGAAAGAAAAACAGAAGTGCCGCGACCACATTGTAAAGCGCTTTTCCTTTGGGCTTTAACATGCTGAAGAAAACATCGACTCTGGTATGGGCTTCATAGAGATGGTCATATGAAGCGCCCAGAAGATACAAGGCTCCTCCGGACATGCAGAGCATGTCATATGCCCAGTCGCTGGGTGCGTTGAAAAAGTGCCGCATAATGGTATCGTATGACCCAATAGTCACAAGTGCGACAGCAGCCCATTTCCCGATCTGCCCTGATTTCTCACTCATAAAATCAATAATTTTCAACATTTTTTTCAACGCGCCCATGATATCCTCCTGCCTGCTACTTCATCGAGTTGTAAGCTTCGCCAAAGCTCTTCATTGAATTGTATATTTCTGCGAAAATTGGTGATTCTTTCTTGCTCTTTTCTGTATAGAACTCATCGGCAGCTTTTGCAACAGCGTCTTCCACTTCTTTGGGTAAACGATATACTTCACAGCCAGCGTCCTTGAATTTCTGCAGCGCCTTGATGGATTCGGCGATGAGATATTCATGCTGTTTTTCGGTATAGCTGGAAATTACCTCCTGAACGATAACTTTTATATCATCCGGCAATTTATCCCATGCCGACTTGTTGACAAAGAAAACCTGCGGATCGCTGGGCGCCCTGATGGGAGAAAGGACGACATATTTGGCTACTTCATTGAAATGCATATTCCAGTCAGATGCAAGGGTTGAATATTCAAATGCATCGATGACATTCCGCTGCATGGATTCATATACATCACCGCCGTTGATGATCAGCACCGAAGCACCGAGCTTTTTCAGAACCTCGCCACCATCCCCCATAGCCCTGATTTTCAAGCCTTTGAGATCGGACACTTTGGTGACCTTTACTTTTGAATGCAAGAAAACCTCTTCGGGAAGCGGGGAGAGAGCGCCGGGGAAGGTCATTACATTGTACCCAGCCATCATTTTGTTCATGAGATCTGCCCCACCGGCATAGTCAAACCATGTTCTCAAGACTTCTCCAGCAAGAGCACCCGGTCGGGAGCTGATAAGTCCCGCGGCTGGCCATTTGTCAAGATTGTACATCGGGCAGGTATACGCCATCTGAAGCACATTATCATTGACGGCATCGACTTCTTTGTATGCAGGGACTATCGAACCGCCTACAAATGGTTTTACTTCCAATCGCCCGCCAGTTGCTTTGGTGATTGCTTTGCACAACTCATCATGGAAAATCTGTGATGGATCACTTGCTGGACCATGTCCAGAAGATTTCCATACGATTTTTGTCTGCTGTCCCATGGCTAGCGTTATTGCGGCAAGCATGAGTACCAGCAAAACGGCGAATTTCCGCGTTTTCATCTTCTGCCTCCTTAAAAATATTTGCTTTAACAGCGGATTTTCCCGCTGCAACAGCCTTTCAACAGCGCTTGGTCAAATAACAAGCGCATGACCTGCTGTATTCCTGAAAAACACCTTGCTTGACCTTTGCAGCTCAGTAGTACCCTTATCGCCTGTGCAATGCGAGACACCAATGGCCTTGAATCCTGACGTAGTCAAGTAATGAACCGATGAGGCAAGGCTTTTTTCAGATGCCTCTACGAGATGGGTGCCACCCATGACTCCATATACGGGACCTGGTAACCGCGATACCGCTGCATCGAGCATATTTTTTATGCCAGGATGAGAACATCCGACCAGCACGATAAAGCCTCGCGGTGTCTCAACAGCAAGCGAAATCTCATCCGAAAAATCATCTGGCACAAATGCGTTTCCCGTATCAATCATAAAGCGTGAATTTATCTTTTCATCTTCATGAATTCGGGGGAAATCGGTGAGAATGAAAATGCCCGGCAAGATTTCCTCTGTCGGTTTTTCAGCGTACCGCCAAGATATATGTTGTTTTTTCAAATATTCTTCATCAAAATCATTCCCGAGATATTCGAAAGAAATACCGTCCGTTGCGTACTTTTTATTGAAAAATCCTTTGCCGACAACAAGTTCGAATGGGGGAACAGAATCGACGAAATTTCGTAGACCTCCACTATGATCATAATGTCCATGGCTGATTGCGACCATTTCGATATCTTCGAGATTGATTCCGAGTTTGTGGGCGTTTTGGATAAATGCGCCGGACTGACCGGTGTCAAAAAGAATTTTATGATTTTCTTTTTCGATATAGAAAGATATTCCGTGTTCTGTTTTCAGTGCCAGATGCTCGCCAGGGCTATTTTCGATGAGTGTGATGATGCGTATCCTCACATTACCCCCTTTCTATCAGATCCAGGATTTCATTCCTTGCTTTATTCAGATGATCAATCATCAGTTTTTCGGCTTGGTCTGGATTGTGGTTTCGTATAGCATCAACAATCGCGCGGTGTTCTACAATTGTTTTTTCAATGCGGCCGGGGACATGCAGGCTCGAGATCCAGCCGACAGGAAGCGATCTTGCCATTGTTTTCATAAGGAGCGAAAGCGTTTTGTTTTTTGTGCTTTTTGCGATTACATAGTGAAACTGCTCATCAATTGCGATCAATGCAGAAGTATCAAGTATTTTAGCTTTTTCAGAAAATTCAGCGCAGATATGGTCGAGTTCCTTCAAGTCATTATCCGAAGCATTTCGTCCTGCGTAGCTGGCTGCTTTGGGATCAAGCATGAGCCTGACTTCAAAATGCTCAAGTACTGCTTCTTTATTTATTCTCAGCCAATCCACAAAACCTTCGTTCTCATGAACATCCGTCGAAGTTATGAATATTCCTTTGCCTTGCTTGACGGTTACCCATCCGGTTGCTTCCAGAGAGCGCAATGCTTCCCGTACAGATGATCTGCTTACAGCGAGTGCATTGCATAGATAGTTTTCTGAATAGAATTTGTCTCCAGGCCTAAATCCTTTTTCACCAATGAGTTTTATTATTTCTTCAGTAACTTGATCTGAAATTCTTGCTGTCTTTATCTGTGTCATGCAAAAATTCCTCATTGTCTTAACTTGTCAGACATCTTATAAGTACTTATTGTATTTTAAAGCGCTTTTTCATTTTGTCAAGGAAAAGTTATCCAAATAGCAATGCTGTAGGATTTTTGGATAAGGCTAAATTGTAAAGATTCAAATTCTATTATATATAGATTTGTATAGATAATTTATTATTGACAAAAATATTGAAACGGCAGAGAATATTTTTGGCTAATGCCAATTATTCAAATTTCTGTCTGGAGGTATAGGTATGAAAATCGTTGATGTATTAGTAATCGGCGGCAGCGCGACAGGTCTCGTCGCTGCAACGACTGCAAAGTCAAATTATCCTGAAAAGAGTGTCGCGGTTATCAGAAAAGAAGAAAAGGTCATGATTCCGTGCGGTATTCCGTACATTTTCAGTACGGTCGGAACAAGCAGCAACAATATCCTGCCTGACGATGGCCTAGTAAAGCTTGGTGTTGAAATCATTGTTGACGAAGTGCTTGAAATCGATGGCAAGAATAAAACTTGCTTGACAAGAAAAGGGCTTGAGATTTCATACGAAAAACTGATTCTAGGCACAGGATCCATTCCCATGGTTCCCCGCTGGCTCAAAGGCACCAATCTGGAAAATGTCTTCACAATCCCGAAAAACAAGGAATACCTGGATCAGCTCCAGCAGAAGCTTGAGGCAATAAAGAAGATAGTTGTCGTGGGGGCTGGGTTTATAGGCGTGGAAGTCTCGGATGAACTCAACAAGGCAGGCAAAGAGGTGACGCTGGTCGAAATTTTGCCACACGCGCTTGGGGCGACATTCGACGACGAATTTGCGACCGAAGCCGAAGCGCTTCTCGCCCAGCGTGGTGTCAAACTAAGAACAAATATTGGTATCGAAGAAATACTCGGAGGCAAAAAAGTTGCCCAAGTAAAGCTCAATAATGGCGAACTGCTTAATGCAGACGCAGTCATTCTTTCGCTAGGATATCAGCCGAATATCGAGCTTGCCAAGAAAATGGGGCTTGAGCTCAATGCATCTGGATTTATCAAGGCAGACCAATACCGACGTACCAGCATGCCGGATGTCTTTGCCGCAGGCGATTGTGCCGAGAAAATCGATTTTTCGACTGGGAAAATCAGCAAAATAATGCTCGCTTCTACGGCATGCAGCGAGGCAAGGACTGCAGGCCTCAATCTCTATGAATTGAACACCTTCGCCACTTTCAGAGGCACAATCGGCATTTATTCAACGTGCATTGGTGACACGGCGTTCGGGGTCGCGGGCCTAATCGAAAAAATCGCTGTCGCCGAGGGTTTCAAGATTGTTACGGGCTCGTTCACTGGCGTCGACAGGCATCCTGGCAAAATCCCCGATGCTCATAAAGAAACAGTCAAACTCATTGTATCGAAACATTCCGGGGTAGTGCTCGGTGGAGAGGTAATGGGTGGCAAAGAGGCTGGTGAACTCATCAACGCGATTGGAATTGCGGTACAGAACCATATGACGATCAATGATCTTTTGATGATGCAGATTGGTACTCAGCCATTGCTGACTGCTTCGCCGGCTGGATTCCCGCTGATCAAGGCTGCGGAAGTGGCCGCCAAAGCCCTCAAAAAATAATCTTTCCTTGCAAGTGATTGGTGCGCGGCTGCATTCATGTACGCTGGTGAGTGTAGCTGCGTTTTTCTTTCGCGAACATCATTCATAATGACCTGCAAGCGGGCGATGTATATCCTGATGCGCCCTTGAACCTGCCCGTTCCCTCGTATACCATACACTGAGCATGAAAAAGCCATCGATCATTTATCGCTGTTCGGCGTGCGGCCACGAGGAGCCCAAATGGCTCGGGCGATGTCCGGAATGCGGGCAGTGGAACACCTTGCTCGAGGCAAAGACATCGGGCCGCTTCGAAAAAGACAGTTCTGTGTTTTCTCTGCCGCTTGAGTCGGTGGATCCTGCGCTTGGCACAAGGGTGTCTTCGGGAATTTCCGAGCTCGATCGGGTGCTGGGCGGCGGTTTTATGCGCGGCTCGGCCATTCTTATAGGCGGTGAACCTGGCATCGGCAAGAGCACGCTGCTTCTGGAAGCGAGCGCGAAGCTCGGCGCAAAGGGCAAGGCGCTCTACATTTCGGGCGAGGAGTCGGCAGCACAGATTCGCCTGCGGGCTGAGCGCATCGGGGCGCTTTCGAAGCAGATCGAGATTTTCTGCGGAAATGACCTGCACGCGTGTCTGTCGGTGATGGATTCGGTGCATCCTTTGCTCACGGTAGTCGATTCGATCCAGACCATCCATTCGCCGGAGGCGGGGGCGGTTCCTGGCACGCCGAACCAGATCAAATTCTGCACGCAGGAGCTTGTTGAGTGGGCAAAGAGCCATGATTCGATTGTGGTGCTCGTGGCTCATGTCACGAAGGACGGGATGATTGCTGGTCCGAAAGCAGCCGAGCACCTCGTCGATGCCGTGATCAGTTTCGAGCAGGCCGAAAATGCCCTGCGGGTGCTGCGGACGAGCAAGAATCGCTTTGGCTCTTCGGATGAGCTCGGGTTTTTTCTCATGGGCGAAAGAGGCCTGGCTGAATTGCCCGATCCATCAGGTATTTTCATGGTGCGCAGGGAAGGCCAGCTGCCGGCAGGCATTGCGGTGGCGATTGTGCACGAAGGCTCTCGGATTTTGCTTGCTGAAGTGCAGGCGCTCACCATCCCATCGAAGTCGGGCATCATGCGGGTCTATTCGGACCGGATCGACCCATTGAGGGTGTCGCGCATCGCGGCGGTGCTCGAAAAGCAGACGCGGCTCGATTTTTCGAGCCAGGAAATATATGTGAACGTGGCGGGTGGCTTGCGGCTTACCGAGCCAGCGGTCGATTTGCCGCTCGCCTGTGCATTGTATTCCGCGAGGACGGGGCAAGCGCTTCCTCTGGGCTCAGCGATTGCGGGCGAACTTTCACTTGCAGGAGAAGTTCGGCCAGTCCGCTCGATGGACAGGCGCGCGAAGGCAGCAAGCCAGCTCGGGTTTGAGCGGATTATCGGTCCTGGCATGTTGCTCCCTGGCGAAGGGCTTTCAAAAGGCACGCTTCCTGATCAGGCGGCTCGCGTTGCCCAGCATGCTTCCCAATCTTTGCGCTGGGCGCATGCTTCTTCTCTCAGGGATACGCTCCGTCTGCTCTGGAACCAGGAGAATCGAACATGAAATGTATCCATAATAACGAACGAATCAGCGGGCTTGTCGTGCCGCTTCTCTCGCTCAGGAAAAACAAGAGCGCCGCGTGCGGCGTATTTTCGGATTTGATAGAGCTCGGAAAGCTCGCAAAGCACTGGGGACTCTCCCTCATCCAGCTTCTGCCTCTCAACGATACAGGAAACGGTACCTCTCCATATTCAGCATTGAGCGCGTTTGCCTTGCACCCGATCTATATTTCGCTTCCAGAAGTTCCCAAAACAATGGAATTGCTGGGAGCCCCCCTCGCTCAATCCGCAATCGATTTGCTTAAAAAGGCCGAGAACAAGCTTGCGCGCGCTCATGCCGGAAACAAACGGGTTGCCTTCGAAGCAGTGCTTTCTGACAAGCTTGCCGCGCTTCGCTTGGTCTGGGATGAGAGCCAGGAATATTGCCGCCCGCTCGCGGAACTCTTTGC
>Ga0334722_10004763_pt1 | contig 13977 bp, 5 predicted proteins | sample C3_bottom_MG_FD_207210 | JGI IMG/M metagenome (GOLD analysis project Ga0334722, IMG submission 207210) | Sediment microbial communities from Yellowstone Lake, YNP, Wyoming, USA - C3_bottom | ecosystem: Environmental > Aquatic > Freshwater > Lake > Sediment | place: USA: Wyoming | collected...
GTACAGAATCATCCATCCAAGAATATGTAAAAAATCAAGGAGTTGAAAAAGAATACATTCAGCTGCATCAAGATCAATTAAGAATCTTCAGCTGATACCCCGTGGGCTTGCCCCGGGGAGATTCATTTGGGATTTTGGTGCATAAATTTTATTTAAAAAAACAAAAATAAGAATACGGATAATGATTTATTTTAGGCAGAAAATAAAAAATAAAACTGATTTTGGGCGAAAACCGCTTCGCGGTATTGATGGCATTTATTTTTCGGTAAAAGAAAGAAAGGTTTTGACGGAAATAAGCCAGGCAAGGAAAAATTTTGCAATCGGCGAAAATTTTGCGCGAATTTTTCATTATCCAAAAAATATTTTTAAAGCTATTTGGAGCGGACTAAAAAATTTGTGGGGAAAAATACCAAGAAAATATGGCATGGCGTTTGTCTTCGCGGCGATTATGATTTTTGTCTTGTCCGCGGCATTTTTGATCCCGACTATTTTCAAATCACAAGCGGATGTGTTCACTATTCTTAAAACGTGGACTGGGCAGACTGATTTTGACAACAATGCATCCACTGTGAATCTGGCAACCATCAAAACAAATGTTGACATAGCGAGCGTCCCAGGATCAGTGAAACTTTCCACGTCTCCGCTGTCAGTCACTCAGACCGATGATGGCACGACTAATACCGGTTTCAAACTTTCCGGCTACGCGGCCTCCAATGTGGATATCTCCGGCGCAGGTTCATCTGCCTTAGTGCAGTCAGGAATTATTGGAACGGGAGGGAATTATTCCCTAGGTGTAGGCGCTACTCAGTCTTGCGCGGTTAAGGGCGATGGCACTGCTTATTGTTGGGGAAATAACGCCAGTGGCCAATTGGGCGACGGCACCACAAATAGCGCCTCTGCCCCAGTTCAGGTTCATGGCACTGGCAATGCCGGCTATTTAACCGACGTAAGCGCTATCGCATCCGGCAATAATCATACCTGCGCCGTTAAAAATGACGGCACGGTTTGGTGCTGGGGAACTGATGCCAGCGGTCAATTAGGTGATGGCACTAATTCGGCAAATATCACTACGCCGGTTCAGGTTCTCGGCGGAGAAGCCGGAGGAACTTATCTAAGCGGTATTGTTAATATTTCCCTTGGTTACAACAATACTTGTGCTGTTAAAAACGACGGCACGATTTATTGCTGGGGGTATAATTATATTGGCCAGTTGGGCGACGGTACTGGTACTGCCAGAAACACGCCGGTTCAGGTTTGTAGCGCGGGCAACGCGGCTACAGACGGAACTTGCAACAACAGCTTTTTGACCGGCATAAGTAAGGTTATTACCAGCGCTTTTTCAACCTGCGCCCTTAAGAGTTCCGATGGCTCGGTTTATTGCTGGGGCAATAATAGCGGCGGCATATTGGGGTATTTGGCGAATGGTACATGGGATAACGCGGCTCATCCTGTGCCGGTACAAGTTCCGGGGGGAGAAGCGGGGGGAACTTATTTAACCGGCATTGTTGATATTTCCCTGACAAAAGGCCAGCCTGCCGGTTATCGTAATTCCGCTTGCGCCGTCAAATCCGACGGCACGGTTTTTTGCTGGGGAGTGGCGCCAGGAGTCGACCTCTATGGGCAATTAGGAGATGGCACTACTAATTCAAATATTACTCCGGTCCAAGTTTGCAGTCCCGGCAATACAGCTACTGATGGGACTTGCAATGGCAGTTTCTTGACCGGCATAAGCAAAATTAGCGGCAGCTTTTTTTCAACCTGCGCCGTCAAAAGTTCTGACGGTTCAGTCTATTGCTGGGGCAGAAATGGCCAGGGTCAATTGGGAGACAATACCACGACGCAAAGAAACGTTCCGACGCAGGTTTTGGGCGTCGGCGGAGCGGGTTATCTAACGGGAATAAACAATGTTTCCGGCGCTGCCGGCGGCGGAAGTACTAGAGGGTCTTTTTGCGCCTCAAACAACAATGGCGCGGTCTATTGTTGGGGAGATAACTATTATAGTGAATTAGGAGATGATACCGGCATACAAAGAAGTATTCCAGTTTCGGTTAAAGGATTAACAACCGGTTACTTGACTGGCGCGGCTGCTAACAGTAACTCAATCAGCAGCGGCGTTGACTCTTCCTGCACTCTTAAAAGTTCTGACGGTACAGTCTATTGCTGGGGATCTAATTCCTATGGCCAGCTGGGAAATGGCAGTACTATTAATAAATATACGCCGACACGGGTAATTGGCGTCGGCAGTTCGGGCTATTTAACGGGCATGTCGTTGATTGCAGCAGGCTATAGATACTCCTGCGCCGTCAAAAGTTCCGACGGTTCGGTCTATTGTTGGGGGGACAATGCTTATGGTAATTTAGGGGATAATACAACTACGCAAAGAAACGCTCCGGTTCAGGTTTTAGGCGTCGGCGGAGCGGGTTATCTCACGGGCATCAGCTCAATTTCCACTAACGGCTTTACTAATGCGGGAGCTAATTATACTACCTGCGCCGTCAAAAGTTCCGACGGTTCAGTCTATTGCTGGGGCAGAAATGTTGTAGGCACTATTGGAGACAACACCACAAATAACTCCTCTGTCCCAGTTCAGGTCCATGGCGTTAGCGATTCCGGTTTTTTAACCGGCATTTCGGCGATTTCTGTTGGCGCTTTTCATGTCTGCGCCGTCAAAAGTTCCGACGGTTCGGTTTATTGTTGGGGGTATAATAGTAATGGCGGTTTGGGCGATAATTCAACGACCCAAGAATTAACGCCTGTTCAAGTCCACGGCGTTAATAATTCCGGCTATTTGACCGGCGTCAACGCGGTCAGTTCCGGAGGGCTATATACTTGCGCCGTTAAATCTGACGGCACGGCTTACTGTTGGGGATATGGCAATTTGGGTAATTTGGGAGACAACGGTAGCAGTCAAAGATTAACACCCGTCCAAGTTCACGGTGTTAGTAATTCCGGTTATTTGACCGGCGTCAGCGCTATTAGCGCTGCCAGTAAAAATGATACGGGCAACTATACTTGCGCCGTCAAATCTGATGGCACGGCTTATTGCTGGGGATGGAATGGTTCTTTTGGGTTAGGTGACGGCACCACAAACGCCCCCGCTGTCCCAGTTCAGGTCCATGGCGTTAACGATTCCGGTTATTTAACCGGCATTTCGGCAATTTCTGTTGGCGCTTTTCATGTCTGCGCCGTCAAAAGTTCCGATGGTTCGGTTTATTGTTGGGGGAGTAATGGCTATGGTAATTTGGGTGATAATACCACGACCACAAGATTAACTCCAGTGCAGGTTTATAATATACCAGGCGATTCTCTCAATCTTTCCACCACTGTATATTATTCTTCCGGCACATACACTTCCGGCTATATTGATCTGGGTAACACAACTGCCGATTTTTCCACTCTTTCTTGGACTCAAGCCGGTTCTTATGCTTCAACCAGTATCAAAGTCAGGACAAGCGATAGTCCGACAATGTCAGGCGCGCCTGACTGGTCAACTTGCCAGAATATTTCCAATGGAGGATTAATTTCTTCCGGCAATTGTTCCACGGCCGGCCATCGTTATCTTCAGTACCAGTCGATTATAAACACGAGCAATTCGGCTTATTCGGCATCGGTGGATAATGTCGCGCTCAGCGCTTATCGATATTCTTCATCCGGCACCGTTTCTAAATTGTTGGTGGACGCCGGATCTGACGCGGTCTTCACTGGCATCACTTGGAATAAAAGTCTGCCCAACTCAACGGCCATTAAGTTCCGCACCCGCGGAATCACGGCTGCCCAATGCACGAGCTATGGTTCTTGCGCGGCTGCTTGGACGGCGCTTTCCGGTTCATTAGCTTGGTCTAAATGCGACAATACAACCGGTCTTAATGCCGGCAATTGCTCTGGTGATTATTACGGAAATTCCGGCGCATATATCACAGCTAACAATGCGACGGCGACTTATCCGGTCTATCGTTATTTGGAAATCGAAGCTACGCTCGCGACTTCGGACGGTTCGGTCACGCCAAGACTGGATGATTTCACAGTGGGTTATAAAATCAACACTGCGCCGACAGTTTCTCAAACTATTACGCCAATCCAAATTGCAAGCGGAGCAAAGAGCGGGCTCGTACATCTGACCTACCAAGTTTCCGATTTGGACACAGGCGAAGGCATTAATCAGTCAAATTTTGTAAACACCAGTTTTAAATATTACAACGGATCATCATGGAGCAATGCTGTCACATTTCTGAAGCCAGATGGAATTACTCCAGCCGGCGCAGTTGATGGAGTTGGAACTCATGTGCCCGTGACAGATTCTGCCTCAACCTTTGATTTGTACTGGGATGCTAAAACCGATGCTCCCGATATTTTTCTTAATAATACCGCGAAATTGCGAGTTATTGTCGACGACGGCGAAGCTCTCAATAGCAGCGCTTCCGCTGATTCAGGAGTCTTTGTCTTGGACACTAAATCGCCGCAAACTCCGACTATTTCAATTGATCGATCAAAAAGTTCCGAACGGATCAAAATCGGGATTACAGATGATTCAGCATCCGGCGTGCAATATGCCTTGGCTTTTCCCAATGCCACAGTGGAGGGCGGTGATGCCTGTGATTTTTCATCTCCTTCCTGGCAGGCTTTCACCTATCCGCAAATGAACGTTGATTTCCCCGGCAATGTTGACAATAGCGATGATGTCCGAAAAGTTTGCGTTTTGTTTAAGGATAGATATGATAATGTTTCGAATAATTTGGCGAATTATGCTATTGCGCCGCGGACTCCTGTTTCTTTCCAGTATTATGATGTTTCCAACCCAATTGCAAATGATTACCGGATCTTTCTGTCTTGGTCGGTGCCGGAAACCAGCCTAGCCGAGGGCACAGGTGAATTTAGCCAGTATGAAATAGATCGTTGTGATGATCTCAAAACCAATCTGGCTTGTTCGCCGACGGAAAATTATAAAACAATCACGTCTAAGACGGAAAACTTTGTAACTGAAACCAATGATGTGGATCCGACCAATATGAATCCGGATAATCGTTATTGTTATCGCATCAGATTCAAGGATAAAAATCCCGATCCTGATTCGGATTATTCCAAATGGAGTGAAACTTTATGTGCTGTCCCTGGATCTGGAACTTCTTCGCTCACAAAAAATGTTTCCATCAAGTGGTATTCTGATACAGACAATAATTTAAATGTTCCGCCTAATCGGATTTATACGACACAAGCCACCATCAAATGGCAAACAGTTGATGCTGCCAGTCCAAGCGAGGCCTTGCTGGCAGACAGTAAAGTGGAATGGAAAAAGGTTGGTTCAGGAGATGCATGGGAATCATATAGCGCGCCTTCATATGTTTCAGAACATATAATTACAATTTCCGGCTTATTGCCTGATACTGAATATGAATATCGGGTCAGTTCAACAGCGCCTTGGAATGTTATGGATTTGCAAGACGGACTTGCAACTTTCACCACTAAATCCGGTCCAGTAATCGAAAGTGTAATTCCTATAAGCATCGGCAATAATTCCGCGATAATTGAATGGGACACGCGCACTCAAAAAAGTCCGGACGGAAGTCCTATCGCAACTTCCAGTGTGATTTGGTTTTCCACTAGTATTGATGCCAATGGAGATCTGATTAGTCCGCAAAATGGTATTTGCACAGTAGGCTACACCAATCACCATAGCTGTACCATTTCAAATCTTGATTCTGGCCGCCCATACTACTATTATGTTTATTCAGCGGAAGCGCCGCCATCTGACGGCTATTCAGTTGATACTAACGGCGGAAGTTTCTATGCTTTTACAACAACCACTGATACAACCCCGCCTGTCATTATGCCTGGCGATAATCCGTTGATTCTAACGGATACTCAAGCGGCGATTTCCTGGGAGACGGATGAAAGAGCTGAATCGTGGTTATTATATGGCACAGCGACGAATTCGATCGGCTATATCGCGCCAACGGCTAATTTTGATCCGAATAATTCTGAACATAATCCGTATGCATTATTTCTGGCCAACAGTAATTCTGATTTGTCACACACTTTTGTTATGAGCTTAGATTCTTTGGCTCCAGCTATGGGCTATTATTATCGCTTGGTTTCGCAGGACACTTCCGGCAATGTGAGAGTCAGCCCGGAATATTCCTTTACGACTTTAGAAAAACAGACAAACCATCCGGAGCTTGTTGATCCTGGCGATCCAGCAGTCGCGCAATATTCAGATACTGAAGCGGTTGTGTATTTGTCGACAGCCAATACTGACTCAACTTCCAAATTGTGCTACGGAACTTTCGAAATTTCCGATATGGATGCCTGCGCTAATCATATTGATATTACTGATGCAACTAGAAATCATTACTATCATCTTAGCGGGCTGTCTGCCAGTACTGCGTATCATCTCAAGACTAAAATTACCGATTCGCAAAACGGATCTGTTGATTTCACTTCTAGTGATGTCACTTTCACGACCAAAAAAATTCAAGTGGACCAGCCTGCTCCGCCTGATCCTTTGACGACTATTTCTACGCCAGATTCCGCAGATATTGCTAAAAGTTACAATTATGCGATTGTGAGTTGGACCACCGATCAGGCAGCTAATCAATCATTGGCGTGCGGAACGGACAGTGGAAATTATACTGACACAACTGATGATTTGACGCACTATAATACCACGCATTCTTTGAAGCTAATTGGCTTGATGGCGGACACGAAATATCATTGTAAAGTTACTTCTATCGGGGAGAGCGGTTCGCCGATTAAGGTATCAGATGAATTCAGTTTCACTACGTTGAAAACTCAAGTGGATCAGCACGGGCCTCTTTCAGAAATCACTAACGTCACTGAATCTGTGATTACTGACATCAATACTGTTTCGTCTTTTGAGACTGATCAGCCGGCCTTGTGCTTGGCAGAAGTGACAACAGCCCAGGGTTCATATGATAACCCATTGATCTATCAAGAAGACGGTTATGAACAAAAAAAGAATTATAATTTAGCGCATTCCATCAATTTCACCGGCTTGATTTTTTCCACAAAATATTATTATAAACTGTCTTGTCGAGATGATTTGGATACGGTGGTTTCTGATCCAGTTGAGCACAGCTTTACTACTTCCGAAAAACTATATACCGAAGCAGGCATCGGCGCGTTAGGCGATCATACGGCGCCTGCTCTGACCAATATCAAGTCGGGAGTAATTACCGGCGAATCAGCGACGATTACATGGGATACGGATGAAAAAACCAGCGGTTCGGTGGCCTATGGCATCGGCAGCGGAACTTATGAAAATATGGCGAGCGATTATTTGGTCAATTCCGACCCGGCTAATTATGTTACCGCGCATAGCGTTGTGATTAACGGATTGGCGCCGGCCAATAAATATTATTTCGTCGCGCTTTCCTTCGATGCTTCCGGCAATGTGGCTAAGTCTTCAGAATCAACCTTTACGACTGCCGCGCCATCCTCGCTTTCTTCAATCAATGTGTCTTCCCTGAATCTTAATCAAGCGACCATTACTTGGAAAACAAGCCAGAAAGCTACATCAACCGTGGAGTATGGTCTGACCGATCAGTATGGCCAGAAAAAAGAAGATTCAACCATGGCAACTGATCATTCAGTTTCTCTTTCCGGTCTTCAGTCTGCGCAAACATATCATTTTCGCGTCAGCGGCCGGGATGCCACTAATAATTTATATTCTTCCGGCGATTATACTTTTCAGCCCAAATCTCCGCCGCAAATTTCCGGTGTTAAGGTGGTTAATGTTACGGAACATGAAGCTACGGTAAGATTTATAACTAATGTTCCGACTGATGCCACCGTTGTATATAATGATGTGAAAAATCCGGAAAATTCAGGTTCTCAAGGTAATCCTCAGCTGATTTCCACTCATGAAATCATTCTGAAAAACTTGGTTCCCGGAACAAATCTCACGCTTAGCATCAAGGCCAGAGATGAACAAGGCAGTGAAACGGATCAACCGGGTCCCAATTTTACGACCGGCAAAGATGAAACGCCTCCGCAAATCGATAAAATACTCACCGACACGGCGCTCACGCAGAATGATCAAGTGCAAACCATCATTTCCTGGACGACGGATGAACCAGCCAGCACGTCGTTGATTTATAAAGAGAGCATCAACGGCGAAGAAAAAGAAGCGCAGATTTCCGATAATTATACCACTAATCATATTGCCGTCAGCACTCTCTTTAAACCAGGCGTGGTTTATTATTTCCGCGTCAAATCGGTGGATGTTTCCGGCAATGATGCTGTTTCACAAGACTACGCTCTCCTCACGCCAAAAAGAAGAGAAAATATCATCCAGATAATTGTCAGTAACTTCCAAGGCATATTCAGCTGGATGAAGTTTTAAAAATGCATAAGAAATGATAAGATGGAGAATGGCAAAGCATAAATTTATAAAAATTTCGGTCAAATGATAGAGCCAGTCATAGAAGTAACAAACATGGATGTGATTTACAATAAGGGTAAATCAAATGAAGTTCGTTCTCTGGAAGGAGCTAATTTAAAAATATATCCGGAAGAATACATTATTATTTATGGTCCGTCCGGCTGCGGAAAATCAACCTTGCTGTATTCTATCGCCGGATTGCAGATGCCGACTGCTGGTGATGTTACAATTTTTGGCAAGAGTATTCCAAAAATGACTAAGAAAGAAAAGGTCGAGCTCCATCGGACCAGCATAGGTATGATTTTTCAGGCATTTTATCTCATTTCATCCATAAGTATTCTGAATAATGTCTGTTTGCCGAAAGTTTTCCGGGGGGAGGACAGGGGAGACAGAAAACTGAAAGGCATAGAGTTATTGCGCCGTTTTGGAATCGCGGAGCAATCAAATAAATTGCCAAATGAACTTTCTGGCGGACAAAAACAGCGGGTGGCCATTGCCAGATCGCTTGTGAATAATCCAAATATAATTTTGGCAGATGAGCCGGTGGGAAATTTGGATAGTGAATCGGCAGAAAATGTGCTGCACATCCTCAAGGAATTGAATGATGTCGATAAAAAAACCATTATTCTGGTAACGCATAATCCTGAACATCTGGTGTATGCAGATCGAATCATCCATATGAAAGACGGAAAAATTGTGGAAGAAGAAATTAATAAAGACAAGCGTCCGAAGGAATTGATTGAAAAAGATATTGCATCTGAGCCGGGAGCCATATCGGATGAAGCCAAACTCTTAATGAGAACTTTCAAAAATTTTTCTCCGCAACAAGTGGGGGCTCTGCTGGTTCCCTTCAAGGCCAAGCAGCTTATCGCTCATGTTTTGGCGGAACTGACAGAAGAGCAGATTAGTGCAGCGGAAAATTTCCTTAAAGATCTTATATTTAAACCGGACAGCATCGCAGATTTTGAGAAAAATTTGGATTTGGATCTGGACAAAGGTGGCGCCGGTTGGAATAAAATACGGGCCTCATATTTCTCAGTTAAAATTCAAGATACGCTGAAGCAAGTGGCAATTCTGTCGAGCGCGGATACTGATAGCGCCGCAAAGTTAATTTCAGATTATTTGTTTATAATTTTCAAGTTACAATTGCCGGAAGAAATAAAAATAAAATTCTATTCATTTGTAAAACTCCGGATTGAAAATAAGATTGATTCAGCCCAGCTGAAGCAACGCTTAGATGCGCCGGTAAAAATGGGCGGAGCAGGGTTGTATAAACCAACCGCCGATCGGGTTACGAAAGAAATTGAAATATTAATGTTATTAAAATATTCAGGATAATCTATGAAATTTACAGATTTATTTGAATTGTCCATCCGTATGTTCAAGGCTCGTCCATCGAGAACTATTTTGACTATTTTGGGCATGAGCATCGGTATCAGCGCCATATTATTTCTGGTTTCTTTCGGCTATGGCTTGCAAAAAACGCTGCTAGAGCGAATTACAACTTCTGATTCGCTCTTAACGCTGGATGTTTCCGAAGCTAAATCGGGATTAATCAATCTGGATAGCGATATGGTTGCAAAAATAAAAGAAATGCCAGGCGTTCAGGATGTGAGTCCGTCTTTTCAGCTGACAGCGCAGGGCCATCTGGATGATTTGACTGCCAACATCACTTCCATCGGAGCAAGGCCATCTTTTTTGAAACTGGGCGGAATCAGAGTTACAAATGGTGAGGGGCTAAGCGATGAAAATCCGGAAGGCGTTATTATTACGAAATCAACTGCCCAGCTTTTTGGCAAAGAAAATAGCGCAGATTTGATCGGCAAAGAAATTCAGTTTACATTCTATGTTCCATCACAAGAAGAAAAAACCGAGGGCAATTTACAGGCTAATTTTGCCAGAGTCGATTTGGCTAAAAAATATAAAATTGTGGGCACTGTGGACGGTGAAGAAAGTTCTATTTATATCAATTCGGATTCTTTGGGCGATTTGAATATAAATAGATTTTCACAAGCCAAAATCAGATGTAATAGCCAGGCAGAAATGGCGCTTGTGAGGGATAAAATCTTGGAAAGCGGCTTGTTGGTCTCTTCTTTGTCTGACACGGTGGATCAAGCCAATCAAATTTTCAAGATTGTACAGATTATTCTAATGTCATTTGGAATTATCGCTTTGATTGTCAGTGCGATCGGAATGTTTAATACGATGACCATTGCTCTTTTGGAAAGAACGGAGGAAATTGGAATTATGAAATCAATCGGCGCTTCAGATATCAGTATTTCTCTCATGTTCATTATGGAATCTACTGTGATGGGATTTTTGGGTGGATTGGGCGGAGTCGGCATTGGTTTGGCGGGCGGGAAAATTTTCAATATCGCATTGAACATGGCGGCGGCGCATTTTCACGGCGAATCGGTTAATCTGTTTTACAGTCCGTTATGGTTTATTTTATCAATTGTTATTTTTGCAGCCGCGGTTGGTTTAATAACTGGTTTTGTGCCGGCTAGGCGCGCCAGCAAGATTGACCCGTTGGATGCGTTGAGGTATAAATAGAAATATGAAAATATTGGATGGGAAAAAAATAGCCGAGGTGATTCTTGATGATTTAAAAACCAAAATTGTTCAAGAAAACTTACATCCCGGATTGGGTGTGGTTTTGGTTGGTTCAGATGAAGCGTCCCAGATTTATGTCAACTTGAAAGGCAGGGCAGCGGAAAGAGTGGGTATAAATTTTCGCAAGATTGAAATGGGTGAGGAGGCTTCAGAAGAAGACGTGTTAGATGCGATTTATAAACTTAATAATGATCCGGAAATAAATGGAATAATTGTGCAGTTGCCGTTGCCGGAACATCTGGATAAATTGAAAATCATCCAAGCGATTGATCCGGAAAAAGATGTGGACGGTTTCCATCCGGAAAACATCAAATTATTTTTTGAAGAAACGCCGCGCTTTTTGCCGGTTTTTCCGGAAGCTATTTTGGAGCTGATCAAATCGTCAGGTGAAATTTTAGAAAATAAAAACGCGGTCATAGCTTGCAACTCACAGGAGTTCGGACGGACGATGCAAGTCGCCTTGTCCAAGGAAAATATTTTTTCTGAGTATTTGTTCCGTGAAGATATTCAAGATAATTTAGATAAAATAAAAAACGCTGATATCATAATCACTGCCTGCGGAGAACCGGATTTGATTCAGGGCGGAATGCTGAAAGACGGCGTGATTGTCATCGACGGCGGAATCACGCGCGTGGGCGACAAAGTAGTGGGGGACGTGAATCCTGAATCAGTCGAATATTTGGATGGTTATCTTTCCCCGGTGCCCAGCGGAGTCGGTCCTGTGACCATCGCGTGTCTTTTGAATAATGTTTATCTAGCTTCAAAAAATTTGTAAAAAATCTTTTATTTAAGCCGAAAATTACCACAACCGTTTGACAAAATGGTCGTTTGGGTGTATGCTGTTAAATCAGTTGTGAAGTACCTTAAATCGCGTCAGCTACAACTTTTTGCATGGGGCAAAGAGGTGCGGTCAGCGCAAATCAAGGAGGTTTGTCATGGGAATAGGTGCCAAGCAGGCGCTTAACATGATGGGAGTTTTGGGAAACAATATGAATCCGGATTTGTTGGATTCGGAGGCTGTTCAAAAGTTAATCGATGACCCAAAAGGATCTGGTGAGCGTTTTACTGCTTTCCTCAGAAACGGTTGTCGGTTCATTATTGGCGAGGTCAAGAAGGTTGCGACAAAGGTGTTCAGCCCGACTGAGTTTCTCGGTAAGGGTTGGACGGTTGATGAGCAGGACGAACATAGCCTTGAGCTGTCCGAAGTGGACTTCAGCGAGGCCAAGTTCGAGCACTGCCTCAAAAAAGGCGAGTCGTCCATCATCGGCGAAGAGAAACTCAAGCGGCTCAAGGAAGGTAGGCAGATACGTCTTGGAGCGACAGTATTCCTTGGTCTGTTGACTGATTATCAGCTCAACAAGGAGAACAGCGTTCTGGAGTGGATCCGGAGAACATACAAGATAACCTATCTGGACTTCTTCGGGACCGTACTTCGCGTTCCGGACGGCGGCCGCTGTGTGCTCTGTCTGGACTTCGGTGGCGGCGGGTGGGGCTGGCGCTGCTACTGGCTCGATAGTGACTGGGGCGACGACAGCTTGTCGGCGGTTTCACCTGCAAGTACTCAGGACTCTGCTCCTCAGGAACTAAAGACCTCGGAAACTTAGTCCTCAGAAACGTAAGTTTCAGGCCCCGTGTCGTATTTCACACGGGGCTTTATTTTATGCTAAAATAAAGTCGGTAGTAGGAAAGTATGCGAGCGATTACGGTTTCTCGCTTCCGAATCCAGTATCCATGTATCGGGATTATCCGCGATCAAGGTTTCGGATAGAGTGATACATGCAGACCCGCCTGCAACGCTATGCGTAGCATTGCGGGCAGGAACTTCAAAAAAATGAAGATACTTGGTATGAAGTGCTAGGTGATTTTAGATCACAAATACGATTCAGCTCAGAGAGTATTCAATGGGCAGTGGCACGGAAGGCGCTTTATGCAATACTTCGCGATCCGAACGGCAACCGCTATGTGCTCTATCTGAACTTCAATGGCGACAAGTGGAACTGGAACTACAACTGGCTCGATAATGACTGGAACGACGACAGCTTGTCGGCGGTTTCACCTGAAACTCTCTTCATTTCTCTCCCTTTTTCATATCAGGAGAGTTTTTATTTACAAGGCTTCCTGACCAACCTCCCAAATCTTTACCGATCGAATTCAATTTTTCTGAAAGTAAAATATATTTTTTATCATCCAAGGACTTGGTTTCCCAAAGGATGTTCAGAAAAATTTTTAAAACATCGGATTTGCGAATGGCTAGTCTGACGTAAGGAATTTTTTCTGCTTCTTTTAGAAAGGCGGCGATGGCAACCGATTCAATAATTTCTGTAAAATATTTATCTACTTTTTGCCCGAGCGTGTAGCGGTGAGTTGTCGGTAAGATCCTGTAATACTCATACCAAACAAGATACAGACTTTTTATTTTTTCAAATACTGCAGGCAGTTGGGGGGGGGGTCTTAAAAGTAGAATTATTATGAAAATTCAATTGAGCCATAGTTTTGCAGATATTATTAGTTTAGAAAATTTATTAGAAGCCTGGAAAGAATTTGTGAGAGGCAAGAAGCAAAAGAAAGATGTCCAAATTTTTCAAATGCGCTTGATGGACAACATCTTTTCGCTTCATAATGATCTTTTCCATCATACCTACAAACACGGCGGTTATCAAGCGTTCAATATTTCTGATCCCAAGCCCAGAAACATCCACAAAGCCATAGTCCGCGACCGGCTGTTGCACCACGCTATCCACCGAAAGCTTTATCCGTTTTTTGATAAAACTTTCATTGCCGATTCATATTCCTGCCGAATAAACAAAGGCACGCATAAAGCCATTAATAAATTTCGGGAATATGCTCATATTGTCAGCCAGAATAATACACGAACTTGCTGGATTCTGAAATGCGACATTCGAAAATTTTTTGCCAATATTGACCATCAAATTCTACTTGGAATTTTACGCGAACATATTCCAGAT